>Ga0180438_10000463_pt1 | contig 80163 bp, 77 predicted proteins | sample SS_ome_12_FD_132455 | JGI IMG/M metagenome (GOLD analysis project Ga0180438, IMG submission 132455) | Hypersaline lake sediment archaeal communities from the Salton Sea, California, USA - SS_3_D_2 metaG | ecosystem: Environmental > Aquatic > Non-marine Saline and Alkaline > Hypersaline >...
CGCTCTGGTTCATCGAGGGGATGTCGGAGTACCTGTCGCTGGGACCGGTCTATCCGCAGACCGCGATGTGGATGCTCGATGCGGCGCGCCGTGACAAGCTGCCCACCTTCAGACAGCTCGCCAGTCCCCAGTATTTCCCCTACCGCTACGGCCACGCGCTGTTGGCCTACATCGGCGGTCGTTGGGGCGATCAGGCGATCGGTGAGATCCTCAAGGCAGCGTCGGTTACGGGCAATGTAGGGCAGGCGATCGCCGTCGTGCTCGAGATCAGCCCCAACGACTTGATCGCCGACTGGCAGGCGTCGATCACGAGTGCCTACGAGGACCTGGTCGAGAAGACTCTCGGCCCCCAGGAGTACGGTCGCGTTCTCATATCGCCTGACAGCGGGAGCGGTGCGTTGAACATCGGGCCGGCGGTGAGCCCCGATGGCTCGCAGGTCGTCTTTCTGTCGGAGAAGGACCGTTTTTCGATCGAGATGTACCGTGCCGACGTCGAGACAGGAGAGATCGAGAAGAAGATCCTCAAGACCGCAACTGATCCGCACTACGAGAGCCTACAGTTCATCAACTCGGCCGGCGATTGGCACCCGGACAACCGTCACTTCGTGTTCGCCGGGGTGAGCAAGGGCAAGCCGATCATCACGGTCATCGACGCCGAACGCGGCAGGCGGATCGAGGAGTTCAAGATCGATGAGGCCGGCGAGATATTCAATCCGTCCTGGTCGCCCGATGGCAGGTACATCGTCTACGCCGCCTCGGTGGGTGGCTTGATGGACCTGTTTATCCTGGACGTCGAGACCGAAGAGAGATATCGGTTGACCAACGACGCGTACGCCGAACTGCAGCCTGCCTGGTCGCCGGACGGCAGGTCGATCGCGTTCGTCACCGACCGCTTCACGACCGACCTGGTCAATCTCGACTGGGGCAACTATCGACTGGCGATCATCGATGTGCAGACGGGCGAGATAGTGCCGGTCCCGGACTTCCCGGAGGGTAAGAACATCAACCCGCAGTGGTCTGCGGACGGCTCGGAACTCTATTTCCTCTCCGATCAGAGCGGGATCACCAACATCTACCGAGTCGGCGTCGCGGACCAACAGATACGCCAGATCACCAACCTGACGACCGGGGCGAGCGGTATCACCGACCTGAGCCCGGCGATGTCGATATCCAGCGAATCCAACACGATGGTGTTCAGCGCCTTCGAGGGCGACCGATACACTCTGTACGCCGTCGATGACGTGACGGTCCTCGAGGGCGGACCGGTGGCGCCGCCGCTAGCCGAGATCAACCCCGCCGTACTGCCGCCGGCGGACCGCCCGGTCGGCGACGTGATGGCGCTGGTCGACAACCCGTACCTGGGGCTCCCGCCGACGACCGATGAGTTCGAGAGTACCAAGTACAGCGCCGGCCTGTCACTCGACTACATCGCACCGCCCACCTTTGCGGTGGGCGCCAATCGATTCGGGACGTTCGTCGGCGGTGGAACCGCCCTGTTCTGGAGCGATATTCTAGGCGAACACAATCTGGTCACCCTGTTGCAGCTCAACGGCGGCTTCTCGGATATCGCCGCGTTGGTCGGCTACCAGAACCGCAGATCGCGATGGAACTGGGGCCTGCTGGGCGCTCAGACCCCGATCACGCCAATCGGGCTCTTCTACGCTGACGAGGGCAACAACGTTATCAGCGAGAACTTCATTCGGTTCCGGCAGATCAGCCGCGAGGTCTCCGGCTTCGTGGCCTATCCGCTGAGCCGCGCGCAGCGGATCGAGTTCGGCGCCGGTTACCAGAACATCACGTACGACTACGAGAACCAGAAGACGTTCATCCTTGGCACACAGGTGATCGATGAGCAGAAGATCGATCTGCCCAAGTGCTCGGAGGATCCCACCGAGCCGTTCTGTGAGCCCGATGCGATGAACCTGGGTACGGGCAGCGTGGCTCTGGTCTACGACAACACCTTCTTCGGCTACACGGGCCCGATCCTCGGACAGCGCTACCGCCTCGAGGTGTCGCCGATGGTCGGAACGCTCGATATGGTCCAAGGCCTGGTGGACTTCCGCAAGTACATCATGCCGGTCAGCCCGTATACGCTGGCGGCCCGGGTCATGCACTTCGGCCGCTACGGGGGTGGCGCTGAGGATTACAGGCTGTACCCCCTGTTCCTCGGGTACCAGCAGATCATCAGGGGATACGAGAACTCGTCGTTTGGCAGCCTCGAGTGCTCCTACCCTGTGGATTCCGATTCGTTCGTCGGCAACGAGTACTCTGACTGCCCGATCTACTACCAGCTGTTCGGCAGCCGGATGCTCGTGGCGAACTTCGAGCTGCGCACCCCGTTCCCGCAGGGCTTCGGCGTCAGCGCGCCGAACTTCCTGCCGATCACGCTGGCCGCCTTCTTCGACGCCGGCGTGGCGTGGTGGAGCGCCGATGGAGCGAGTAGTCTCAGGTTCGGCGGGAACAAGGACCCGTGGAACATCGTGACCAGCTACGGGTTGGCGGCGCGGATCAACCTGTTCGGGGTCGCTCTGCTGGAGATCGATTTCGTCCATCCCAACAACCGACCGCTCAAGAACTGGATGTGGCAGTTCGGGTTCTCGCCCGGCTTCTAGGCTCGTAGCCGCGCACTCCAAACGCTCCTCGCCGCTCGGCGGCGGGGAGCGTTTGGCGTAGGTGCCCCCAGCTTCGGCGGCAGGGGGCGACGGTTTGGGCGCCTGGCGCATCTATAAGAGTGGAATGAGAGCCGAGACCGTAACCGTGGCCAGCGCCGAGCTCGCACGCGCCCGGGCTGGTGATCTGGAAGCGCTGGAAGAGCTCTACCGTGCCTTCCAGGCACCGGTTTACAACCTCGGGCGCCGCATCTGCGGCAACGAGGAAGATGCGGAGGATGTGCTCCAGGACACGTTTCTTGAGGTCTGCCGCTCGATCGGCAGGTTTCGCGGCGATGGGTCGCTCTGGAGCTGGGTCCGACGGGTGGCGGTGAGCAAGGCGCTGATGCTGCTGCGTCGCGAGCGCCATCGAGCGAGCTGCTCGCTGGATGGTGACGGCGGTCTCGCCGGGATGGTGGGTCGTGCGCCGCCCGAGCCGACGGGACCGATCGATCTGGAGACGGTGCTGGGCCGTCTGACGCCGCTGACGCGTGCGGTGCTCTGGTTGCACGACGTCGAGGGGTACACCCATGAGGAGATCGGCGAGCTGATGGGCAAGACAGCGAGCTTCTCGAAGTCGCAACTGTCGCGTGCTCACCGGCGATTGAGGGAGTGGCTGGAGTAATGGCAATCGAGCGTCACCTGGGGATGGATGAACTGCTCGGCCTTCGGGACGGCGAGGGCAGCGCGTTCGCGCGCACGCACGTGGAGTCGTGTGAGGCATGTCGCGGCGAACTCGAGCGGCTGTACCGTATGCGCTCCGAGCTCCGCGCCTTGCCTACGTTCCGTCCGCCGCGCGAGCTGTGGCCCCGCATCCGCCGGCACGTGTGGCGGCGGCGGCTGCGCAGGCGGCTGAGTTATGGGGCGGTCGGGCTCGCGGCAGCGGCAGCGCTGGCGGGATTGCTGGTGCCGCGTGGTCCCGCCGATGAGCCGGCGGACGCCTGGGTGGCCGAAGCGAGTAGCGAGGATCTCGGGCCGATGATCAACCGAGCGCGCCAGCTCGAGAACTTGCTGCAGATCTACTCACCGCAGCAGCGTGTGTACGACGCGCCGACGGCGCTGGCCGCGTCCGCGCTCGAGGATCGGATATTCGTGCTCGACGAGCTACTGCTCGAGAGCCGGGCGGTCGGCGCCGACCGCGAGGTGCTACGCGGGCTGTGGGGTGAGCGGGTGTTGGCGCTCGAACAGCTAGTCACTCTGCAGGTCGTGCAGGAGGAGAAGCGGGTCTGGAGGTAATCTCGGCTCTTAGAAGCATCCCGGTTGAATGATCAGGCAATAGTAGAAACAAAGATGAATGGAGGAGATTCGATGAGGTGGGTACAGCTCGTGCTTGCGGGCGCCGTGGTGCTGGCCGGCGTCGCTGAGCCCGCGTGGGCTCAGGAAGAAGAGAAGGACACTCTACGCCAGTGGCGTGGCATCGTGACGGTGCCCTACTCGGGCATCCAGGTCTGGCCGGGCGAGGGTAACTGGTCGCAGGTCGCATGGTTCAGCAGCCGGCCGCGGCTGGGGGTCTGGATCAACACCGAGGCGAACCCCGAGACCGACCGCTACGGCGCGCTCATCGATCAGGTCGCCGAAGGCGGCCCGGCGGACAAGGCGGGTATTCAGGAAGGCGACATCATCACGAATTTGAACGGCGTGAGCTTGCTGGAAGGTGACGAGACGTACGATGAGGATGAGTCGGCGCCCGGTATCCGGCTGATCGAGCGGGCGCGCGCGCTCGAGATCGGCGACACGGTGGAGGTCGAGTTCCGGCGCGACGGCGAGACTCGGACCGTCGAGCTGGTAGTCGGCGAGTTCGATGGGCCGTTCGCCTATACGTATCGCTTCAGTCCGCGCGACAGTGCGTATGCGTTCCATTTCAGGATGCCCAACTACGAGCGGATCTCCGGCATGGTCGAGCGACTGCGTGAGATCCCCGAAGTCCACGTCCGCGCTCCCGAGTCGTTCGCACTAGCGCTCGGCGCCACGCTGCCCGGCCTCGAGCTCGTCTCGCTCAACCCCGATTTGGGTGAGTACTTCGACGCCGAGGAGGGCGTCCTCGTGATCAGCGTTCCCGAGGAGAGCGAGCTCGGGCTGGTGGCGGGTGACGTGATCCTGGAGATCGGCGGGCGCGCCGTACGGGACCCGGGCCACGCGATGCGGATCCTGCGCTCCTACGAGGCCGATGAGGAAGTCTCGTTCACCATCATGCGCAAGAAGCGCGAGATGACGGTGACCGGCAAGGTCTCCGACCGAGGCCCTTACATCATCCGCGAGCGCCGCCAGCGCTGAGCCGGCTCGACGCTCCCGCCTCGCCTCCGTCTGCGGCGCCCGGTACCTGATGGTGCCGGGCGCCCCGCCTTTTGTCAGATTGCCATAAACAGATTCCGAGCCTGCCGCGTATCCTGAGCAGAGGCCGGCGCGTTGCAGCTCGGTCGGCGCGTGACAACAACGGTTAGGGGCCGCACGTGGAGGAACGTGAGCTAACGGCGCTGGCGGTAGCCTTTCAGAGGGGGGACGATAGCGCCTTCGAGCGGCTGGTGGAGGCCCTTACCCGACCGCTGATCGCCGTGGCCTATCGCTACACCGGCGACTGGGAGTGGGCCCGCGACTTGACCCAGGAGACGTGGGTGCGGGTGCACGAGCGGATCCGGCGCTACGATCCGGTGAGGTCGTTCCGGGCCTGGGTTTACACGGTCCACCGCAACGCCTGTCTCAGTCATCTGCGCCGGGCCTGGGTCCGGCATGAGATGACAGCGAGCGACGATGCGCTGGGTCGCGCCATCGAGCCCGCCGCAGATCCGCTCGCTGAGCTCGAGCAACGCGAGTTCCACCGCCGGCTGCTCGTCGCGTTGGGCGAGCTGAGCGAGAGCCAGCGGCAGGTCTTCGTTCGGGTCTACCTGGAAGGTGACGATCAGAAACAGGTCGCGCAGGCGCTGGGAATCAAGCACACGACCCTGAGGGCGACCTTGCACTTCGCCCGCAAGCGCCTGGCCGCAGCTCTTGGAGAGATGGAGGAAGCACTGTGACGAGGAACCCCGACTGCGAAGTCTTTCAGGACCAGTTGGACGCGCTCCAGGCCGGAGCGCTGCCGGAGGAGGGCAAAGAGCAACTCCGACTCCACGCCGAATCCTGTGAGGATTGCGCCATGCTCCTCAGGCTGCACGAATACCTGACGTTGCCTCCTTTGGATGACCTGGAGGCTGCGGTGCCCGACGAGCTGGTCGCCTCCGTCTGGCCACGCGTCCGAGCCGAGATCGCTACCGGCCGCTCGGCGCAACTCCGCGAATCGCGTGGCTGGCAGGGCTGGGGCTGGCTGGTTCCGGCCATGGCGGCCGCGACACTCTTCCTCTTGATCGGCAGCGGCCTGATGTATCAGGAGCTGCGTGAGCTTCGTCGACGCGAAACCGCGCTCATGCAGCAGGTCGCCGAGCAGCAGCGCTGGCTGGCCGAGCTCGACCTGCGGACGGCGAGCGACCCGGTGGCGCGGACCGCGGGCCTGGCGGGGCGGGCGACCTGGGAGCGGGCGCTGGCGCGCCGTGAGAGCGTGAGCGTTGGGGAGCTTGCTCGCCTGCTGAGCGGTCTGCCGTCGGCGACGACGATCTTCGACGCCTCCGAGCTGGAGGCGCTGTACAGGAGGGTTCCCTTCTGGATGTCGGCGGCGCTGCGGGATGCGGCGGCCGAAGTCCGCACCGGCGACGGCCTGCAAGCGGGCGAGTTGATTCGGTTGCTCGAGGCGCTGGGCGTCGATTCGACGAGGCGCATATCGACGGCTCGTCTCCTCGCGTTGGCGGGGTGAACGGGCTGGCTTCGGCGTTCGCGACGTTGTGACAACGCGACTAGAGAGAGGTGAAGGTGATGAACTCGATCAGTGGATATGAACGAGCTCGGATCGCGGGCATTGTCGCGCTGCTGTTTGGGGTCGGCGGTTGCATCGAGTATCGCATCGATACGACCCTAAACGCGGACGGCAGCGGTATTCGTCACGAGGAGATCGTCGTTGATGAGGACGGGGACGTGAGCTGGTTCTCTGTGGATCACTCGCTCTCCGCGGATGACTTCCAGGTACTAATGCACATCGATCCGGACCAATGGACCCACGAGCTCGAAGTGGAAGACGACGACACCATACAAGTACTCCGCCGCGAGACGCGGGTCCGGGATCTGGTATCCTGGGCCGAGGTGAGCGGCGACGTTCGCATCTCGGGCGCCAGACCGGCCGACGCCGCGGAGAGGCTGGGGCATCTGTCGCTCGGCGACGTGCAATTCCTGACATCGGTGAGAGTCGAGTCCGGACAGGTGCCGGAGGGCAGATCGTTCACCTATCGGGAAACCTTTTACTGGGAGAGCCTCATCGATGTGTTGATCGAGTACCTGCTGGTGCAGGTGAAGGATACGCTGGACACGCACTACCCCGAACTCAGCTTGGAGCAGCGGGGCGAGATCATCGGACTGGTGCGCGGTGGGCTGTGGGGGATCATGGATTCGGGGATCCTCGATGTAGGCAGTGACGAGGAGGAAGCGCTGGTGACGGCGTTTGCCGATCGCACGGCTGAGCAGGTGATGAGGATCGTGCACCGGCGTTATCCCGAAGCCGACGAGAGGTCGTTCAGCGATATGCTGAGGCGGATCTACAACGACGAAGACGACAGGCTCGAGGATTTCATTGAATCGAAGCTCCCCGGCGTTCTGCTCGCGTTGAACACGGAGATCGTGTTCCGATTGAATGTGCCGGGCCGAGTCACGGCCTCGAACGCTCACGATCGCGACGGGACGACGCTAATCTGGAAGTTCGGTCCTGGCGATCCGGCCACGGAGCCGGTCGAGATCTACGCGGAGTCGGTCGTTCGCAGATAGACGGAGGCAGAGTGGGGCTGCTATACCCACGGCCGCGGCTCGGCCAGGATCGCTTGGAAAGAGCGTCGCACGTAGACCGGTACCATAGCGCGGCGCCACTCGATCTCGACCACGATGTTGTCCAGCGGGTTGCACTGACGGTAGGCCTGCGCGGCGACCTCGGCAATCACGTCGTCGGTCGGCTTCTGCCCTACGGCGAGCTTGTCCAGCCCGCCGATGACGCGTGGCTTCGCGCCTAGGGCCGCGACGACCAGCGAGATCGACTCCAGCACATCGCCCTCGTCGAGCTCGGCGGCGAGGGCGATGCCGAGGAGCGGGAAATCCACCGACCTGCGTTCGCGGACCTTCGTGTAGGTGGCGCGGAGCTTGGGCGACGGCATCGGCACGCGTACCCGCGTCACCAACTCGTGCCGCTCTAGCCGCTTGTTCCAGATCCCGTCGGCAATGAAGAAGTCGCTGAGATCGCACGATCGCTGGCCGTCGCCCGACGCGATGTCGATCTGCGCGCCGAGCGCGATGAGTATCGGCGGCGTGTCGGCGGAGTGAGCCGCCACGCAGTTCGTGCCGCCCTCGACCACGTGGCAGATCTCGCCGCCCCTCTTGATGCAGAACCCGAGCGCCCGCCTCCAGAAGTGCGTCTGGTTGTAGTAAGTGCAGCGCGTGTCCAGGCAGATGTTGCCGCCCAGCGTGCCCTGGTTACGGATCATCGGGTGGGCCACGAGTGAGGCGGCGTGCGCGAGGGCGGGGAAGTGAGCATTCACCAGCGGGTCGGCCGCCACCGATGTCAGGCTCTCGGCCGCGCCTATTGCCAGCTCGCCGTCGCGCTCTTCGATCCCGTAAAGCTCTGTGATACCCTTCAGCGCCACCAGATGGCCTGGCGCGAACAGTCTGTGCTTCATGTTCGGCACCAGGTCGGTACCGCCGGCGATCGGCATCACGTCGCCTGCATGCTCCTTCAACAGCTCGAGCGCCTCGTCGAGTCTTCGCGGCCGGTGGTAGACGTAAGGGTGCAGCCTCAGCATGGGCTCGACTCCGGCTTCCACGGCGGCAGCGCGCCCGCCTTCTCGCGCTCGGCTCGCAGCTGTAGCGCCTTCCAGACTCGTGGCGCTGTGAACGGCAGGCGGTCCATGCGGACGCCGACGGCGTCGTAGATGGCGTTGGCGATCGCCGGGATCGACGGGTGCAGCGGCCCCTCGCCGGCTTCCTTGGCACCGTACGGCCCTTCCGGATCGACCGACTCGACGATCAGCGACTCGAGCTCCGGTGTGTCGAGGCTGGTGGGGATCTTGTAGTCGAGCAGCGACGGCGCGTTGTGGAGCCCGCTCTCCTTGAAGACATGCTGCTCCATCACCGCCTCGGCGAAGCCCATGTAAGCCGAACCCTCCATCTGGCCTTCGACCAGCACCGGGTTCAGCGCGCGACCGCAGTCGTGGGCGATCCAGATCTTGCGGACGTCGACGAAGCCCGTCTCGCTGTCGACCTCGACTTCGGCCACCTGGGCGGTGAATGAGTAGGCCGGCGAAGAGCCGATCGTGCCGCCCCGGTATTCGCCGTGGATGTCCTTCGGCGTGTTGTAGGAGCCGGTCGCGCCCAGCGCGCCATACTTCGCCTCCGCCAGATTGAACGCCTCGCTGATCGGCATCTTCCGGCCCGTGTCCTTCACATCGAACGCCCAGCCGGCCGCCAGCGCCACCTGCCGCGACTTGCACTCCCAGCTCTCGGCCACCGCCCGCTTCACCTGCCGCTTGATCTTGCCGGCGGCGTCGATACAGGCGTTGCCGCACATGAGGGTGACGCGCGAAGAGTAGGCGCCTAGATCCACCGGTGTGAAGTCGGTGTCGGCCGCCAGGATCCGCACGTAGGCGAGCGGCACGCCCAGCTCCTCGGCCACGATATAGGCGAGCATCGAGTCAGAGCCTTGGCCGATCTCCGAGGCGCCGCAGAAGACCGCCACCCGGCCCGAGCGGTCGACCTGCAGCTGTACCGCCGACTGGGGCATCTCGTTGGGATAGATCGGGTAGTTGGTGCCGGAGATGTAGCACGAGCCGGCGACGCCGATACCGCGACCGTGGGGCAGCCGCCGGTACTTGCCACTCCAGTCGGACGCCCGCTCGACCGCGTCGAGGCACTCGAGGAAGCCGTTCGACTTGACGTGAAACTCGTTCACCGTGCGCGTGTCCGAGCCGAGGAAGTTGCGTCGTCGCAACTCGATCGGATCGATGTCGAGCGACTCGGCCAGTCTGTCGAGCTGAACCTCGATGGCGAAGCGGGGCTGTACCGAGCCGTGACCGCGCTTCGGTCCGCAGCACGGCTTGTTCGTGTAGACCCGGGTCGAGTCGAACCGATACGACTCCATCGTGTAGGGCGCCGTGATCAGCTGACCCGAGTAGTAGGTAGTGACGAGCCCGAACGATTCATAGCCGCCGCCATCGAGGATGGTGGTCGCGTCGACTGCCCGAATGCGGCCGTTCTCGTCGGCGCCGGTCCGGTAGCGCATCAGCATCGGGTGACGGCCGCGGTGTGCGTAGAAGACTTCCTCTCTGGTGTAGAGGATCTTTACCGGCCGACCGCTGATCATGGCGAGTTTCGCCACGCAGAACTCGAGGTCGAACGGTTCGGACTTGCCTCCGAAGGCGCCGCCGACCGGCGGCTGAATGACGCGTACTTTCGCGACATCCAGATCGAGTACGCGCGCCAGCTCGCGATGCAGATAGTGGGGGACCTGAGTAGTCGACCAGACGGTGAGCTTGCCGGACGCGTCGAAGTAGCCGATGGCGCAGTGCGGCTCGATGGCCGTGTGTGTCGTCCCCTCGAAGTAGTACTCGGCCTCGACGACGACCGCCGAGTTTTCCAGCAAGCTGTCCACGTCACCGAACTGGAGCCGGACGTGCTTGGAGACGTTACCGTTCGCGTCCGGTTTCTTCGGGTCGTGGATCGGTGTCTCAGGATGCGCCAGTGCTTCCTCGGGGTCGAGGAAATGGGGCAGGACCTCGTATTCGACCTCGATCAAGTCGAGCGCTTCGGTCGCCGACTCCTCGTCGACGGCGGCCACCGCCGCCACACCATCGCCGACGTAGCGTACCTTGTCGATACAGAGCGCATACTCGTCCCGCGCCCAGGGCAGGATACCGTAAGTTACCGGCATGTCGCTGCCGGTGACGATCGCGTGCACGCCATCCAGATGCAGCGCCTTAGAGACGTCGATCGCCAAGATGCGGGCGTGCGGGTGCGGGCTGCGCAGGATCTTGGCGTGCAGCATCCCCGGCAGCGTAATGTCGTCGGTGAAGACGGCTCGGCCCGAAGACTTGGCCATCCCATCGGTGCGACGCAGGCGGCGCCCGATGACCTGGAACTCGCGCGCCACGGCGGCGCTCAGCTCCTCATCGCTCGCCGCACTGGCGATCTGCTTCTCGCGGAAGTCCTCGAGCTTCACGAGCCTGACAGCTCCGCCGGCGACCGGCCCTCACGCAGCGCTCTGGCCGCCAGCTCGATCGCCTCGTAGATCTTCGTGTAGCCGGTGCACCGGCAAAGGTTGCCCGCCAGCGCTTCGCGGATCTCGCAGCGCGTCGGGCTCCGGTTTGTCTCGAGCAACGCCGCCGCCGACATCAGGATCCCCGATGTGCAGAAGCCGCACTGCGCCCCGCCCGTCAGGTCGAAGGCCTCCTGCAGCGGGTGGGGTGCGTCGCCGTCGGCCAGACCTTCGATGGTCGTTACCTCTTTACCGATAGCCTCCTGTACCGGGAGTATGCAGGAGAGAGTGGGAACGCCGTCGAGCAAGACCGTGCAGGCGCCGCAGTCACCCTTGTCACAACCCTGCTTCGGGCCCGTTAGCCCGAGGACATAACGGAGCATCTCGAGCAGCGTGTAGTGGCTCGGAACGCCGAGCTCGTGCGTGTCTCCGTTGACGGTGAGTCTGATCGTCTCGATCAACAGCCCCCCGGACGGTCGAGAGATGCTGCGCGGTCAGGCGCTGCGGCGCCTCGGTCGCACTGTGAGATCGTATCGGGCACGCAGGTAGCAGTCAAGCGTCGACCTGGGGCGTGGCGCTGCGCGTTCGGGCCCGTAAGTCTATGTAAGATATCGACTTGTCGCCTCCGGTTCCCAGGAGCCGGTCGACGCTGGTCGGGGCGTTGCCGTGATCTCCAAGCCGTTCACGAGAGCGGTTGTTCGACGACGTCCAGCATGGTCCGCCACACGGCCCCCCACACCCCGGCCTCTTGGTTGAAGACAAAGAGATCGCGGCCGCCGGACGAGTACTTCACACCGTCACGCTCATAGACCATCTGGAAGGTGTAGCTCGCCACCGCCGTGCTGCCGCACACGTCGATCTGAAGGTTCTGCTCGTCGTACTCGTGTAGACGTGCGTTCGTGCAGAAGTCCTCGTAGCCGGCGATGACGGCGCTGGCCCCTTCCACGCGTCCGGCGAAGCCTGGGAGCACCATCGCCATTTCATTGTGGAGGTGCTTGGCTAGCTCCTCCAGCTTACCTGTGAGCCAGCAGTCGTTAATGGACCGCAGGACTCGCGCGACATCATCACGGTCACGCGACCCGGTTGTGTCACTCATCTCGCCTCCACAACCCTACTCAGTCGGGAACGCGATGCTCCCGGAGTAGATGTTCAGGCCGGCCCCGCTCATTACCGACATGCGCGGCGGACGTCTGCCAGTCGTCGTGCAGCATCCGTAGGCGCCGTCTTTACTGATGGCGACGAACTTTTCGCCGGGCAGGAAGTCGAGGCCCACGGCCTGGTAACGGTGGGCGATCATGTGGAGCGCGTCCTCGCAAGCCTGCTGCGGTGTGCGACCTTCCCGCATCCGCGATACGATGTAGTAGGTTGCACACGATTTGATCACGTCTTCGCCGCGGCCGGTCGCGCCGGCGGCACCCACCTCGTTGTCGACGTAGAGGCCGGCACCGATGACCGGTGAGTCCCCGATCCGGCCGGGTATCTTGTAACTGAGACCGCTGGTGCTCGTGATGCCGGCGACGTCGCCGGCTGCGTCCACCGCCAACACGTTCACGGTCCCGTAGGTGTAGGCGAACTCGTCGTCCAGCGAGGCGTCCTGTTGCTCACGCCCCCTCAGGTGGTCGGGCGGACCCCAATCGTCGCGATCGCTGTGACCTTCGCGCCACATCAGCCACCGTTCGCGCGCCCTCTCGGTGAGCAGGTTCTCCTCCTCGAAGCCCCAGGACTTGGCGAACTCCAGCGCGCCCGGCCCCACCAGCATCACATGATCGGTCCGCTCCATGACCAGCCGCGCCACCGACGACGGGTACTTGATGTTCTCGAGCGAGGCGACCGAGCCGGCGCTGTATGTCTTGCCGTCCATGATCGAGGCGTCCAGCTGGACGACGCCTCGCTCGTTCGGTAGCCCACCGTAGCCTACGCTGCTGTCCTCGGGGTCCTGCTCGATGTGGTTCGTGGCGTTCTCGACGGCGTCGAGGGCGGACCCTCCCTGCGAGAGGATCTCCCAGCCCAGCTGCATCGCCTGTTGGCCGGTCTCGTTCGTGTGGCTGGTCATGATCATCGGCGTGCCGGACTGGCGCGCCCGCCGCGGGCCGGGCCCGGCACCCGCGAACGGATTGATCCGCTGCCATAACAGAGCGCCTGCGCCCGCCAGGAAGCTCTGCTGGAAGAAGATTCGACGTGTGATTCCGCTGGGCATTTGAGGCCTCCCCTCTCTCGGTGGTCGCCCGGCGCTCCCGTCCGCCGGACGGCGTGTGCGATACCCTGACTTTGGAGAAGAAACGGCGGTCGCGAAAGACCCACCCGCATACTGCCCCGCTAACCGCCGTGGAACCGTGGAACGGACGGATCCCTCCCGGTCAGCGGGCCACGAAGAGCAGCCAGAAGACAGCCTCGCTGGGTGTCGCGGTACCCTTGGCACCCTGCACTCGGCGGCCGATGTCGGCGATAATCTCGTCGAGCGCGGTGCCTCTCAAGTGCACACCGGAGCAGCACGGGCAGCGGCTGAAGCGGTGGCCATCCCACTCGTACGGCTCCAGCGAGCGTGCTCGGCAGCGTGGACAGGTCAGCGGCGTGTCGGGCTCGCCGGGCTGCTTGCGCGGTGATCCGAGCTTCAGCCTGCCGAAGCCCGGCGTTTTGCCGGCGACGTAGGTGGTGAGTTCGGTCCGATCGAACCAGAGGTCGTCGCAGGTGGGGCAGCGGTCGATCTCGATACTGCGGTGCCGCTCGGGCCGCATGGGCGTCCCGCATCGCGGGCACTGCAGTCTAGAGGCACCTTCGGTCACAGGTCAGTCTCGACCCTCGAATCTCCGCATCACGGCACGGATCGGTTCGAGGTCCGCCCAAACGCGCCACTCGGCCACTCGATTGTCCCGCACGACCGCCTTCCATGCCGCTGGTGTCTGCCAGCGATTCGCGGACTCGAGCTCGCCATCGGCGGTATAGGTCCCCGAGGCGATCCCCAGCAGCACGACAACGTCTCCGGCGCCGATCGTCTCCTCGATATCGATCCGATAGTCCGGGACCATCGCGTAGTAGCCACGCCATGCCTCTCGCAGCGCCTCGCGCCCGCTCGCCGACACCGTCCCATCGGAGTCGACGAAGCGGTGGTCCGCGGTCATCAGCTCGCAGAGGAGGTCGACGTCTCGCCGATTGATGCGCTCGACGAACTCCAGCGTAACGTCTATCGCGGTCATGCGATCGGTCACTCGGGTCGGGCGACGAAAGGCGCCCCACCAGCCTCGGACTCTCTTGGATGCTGCATCAACATCACGCTGCGGCTCAGCGCCATCATGAAGAGTTGCCGGGAGTAGACGTCGCGCTCGAACCGGGCGTTCAGGGCGCGAACCGGCGTCTCCGTCTCTTTACGGTCCAGCAATCGCCACCCCTCTGCCAGGCTCGCGGCGACCGCCTCCTCGAATGTCCGTTCCAGTTGATACATGATCTCGGGAGCCGGCTGCATGTGCCGCCATACCTGCTCCAGCTTCTCCCGCAGCTCGGGGCCGAGCGAGTCGATGATCGCCTTGAAGTTCACGCAGGCCTGGGGCCGTGACTCGGAGTCGGCTCCGACCGCGCTCTCCCGGGCGGACTTCAGTCGCCGTTCCAGCTCCTCGAGCTTCTCGTCGGGCTCGATGTCCGACACCTGACACGCAGATCCCGAGGGGCGCCAGACGACGTTGACCACCTCGCCGCAGACCACAACGATCGTCTCTACGCCCGGCAGAAATGGCACACTGGATGGATAAGATTCCGGTCGGTCGGCCACCGGGCGAACAGCGAGCGCGGTCCAGGGGTCGCGCCGTTCCCGGGTGCCGGGGGCCATCAAACGCAGCTGGATCCCCGGCTCGGGATCGCGTGCGACCTCCACCGGCTGGCCCGACTCCGTCCTCAGTTCGGTAAGGCCGGGCGGGCCCGATAGTGCTTCCTGGATCAGACGTGCGGCCTCGGGGAGCTTCGATTCCATGAGGATGACCCCCACAACGGCGGTAGATGCTCTGACCTAGGTTACTCTCGTCCATGTGATGCGGCCAGACCGCCGAGAGCCAGTCGCCGGCCTACTAGTCGTCACCCTGCTGCGCAGGGCCGTCGGAGTTCCAGATCCATTCGCTGGCCAGCCAGGAGCCGTCGGACTGCCTTCTGAGTATGATCAGCTGCTTGCCAGCCTCATTGATGGACTCCGCGACGCCCTCCATCGTCATCGTGTGGGACCAGGTGCTCCGCAGATAGGCGAGGTCACCGCGCCCCTGGAGCTCCAATATGGTGCCGCTGAAGTCGGTGATTACGACCCCGTAGTCCTCTACCAGCGACGCGACGTATTCGAGATAGCGGGCGGGACCGTCGAGGGCGGGATGGCCCATCGGCATGATGACGGCGTCTTCCGCCATCAGTGCCGCCACGCCATCCCAGTCGTTGGCCCGTTCCGCCGCCAAGAAGGTCTCGTGGACGGCCCCGATGGCCGCTACGTCGGCCTCGGAGAGCGAAGCTGACTCTCGTGCGGCTGTCTGGCAGCCCGTGCCTGCGAGGACGAAGCAAATACCGACGATCAAGACGTTGGGTCTGCTTACACTAACCTCCCGGTTGACTCTAGAAGACACGGAAGCCGCTATGCTCTGTCCGGCGATGCGACGAGATAACGTTCATGGTCGCGAACGAAGACCCGCTTCCCGCGCGCCTGTACGTCGTGCCCTCCTACCTCCAGACGAGCTCGCTGCCCCTCGAGGCCGCCCGGATACTTGCGATTTATCTCTCCTCTCGCCTTCAACGTCCGCCAGTAGGGGGTGATGCGTCTCTTCCCTTCCGCTTCGTCTTCGCCCGCGGCGCCGGTGGCAATGCGCGCGTGAATGCCTGTGGCGATGGGACAGCCGATCGTGGCGCCGTGCCGCCGTGCAACGATCTCACGTATCTAGTTGATCGTGATCAGCTTGCCTCTCGGAACACTCCGCATGATCTCGTCCACTTCCCTCGGGGCTGGAATGACGATCGTACCAGTTCCCCATTGCTTGCGCATGCCGGGAGGGATCGGTTCAACTCGGGGCAGATCCTTGTCGTCCGTCAACTTCTGACGAAAGGTCTTGCGTCGAGACATCTCGCTCTCTCAGCCTGTTGATGCGTTAGCATACCTAGCGAACGAGATGGAAGTGCTCCTGACGGCTGAGCACCCAGTGCCGCTCGCCGTCGGCGGCTATGTACGCGTCTTCCTCCAGCGCGATTCGCACCGGCCGGCCGTCCCACTCCGGCACCGGTGAGGTGGCCTGCAGCTCGACGGCCCACCACGTGTTGGGCCGTATCGGCACGTCGCCGCGCCCGGGCACTCCCTCCTGGCGGTCCCAGAGGCCGATCAGCGGGCCGGCGCCGTGGCCGTGGTCGCCGACGGGGTGGCTGTAGACGGTTCCGTCGATGCCGGCGTCACGCATCCGGGCCAGCGCTCTGCGCAGCACTTCGTTGCCGGTGCGGCCGGGCCGCATCTCCTGCATCACGATGTCCTGCAGCTGGTTGCCGGTGGCGAGCGCGTGCTTCAGCCCCTCGGGCACTTCGGTTTCGCCGGGTCGCAGCACGTAGCCCATGTGCTGGGTGTCGGTGTTGAGTCCCAGCGCCGTGATGCCGATGTCACAGTGGAGGACATCGCCGTGCACGATTACCGGGTTGGAGGACTCGACGCCGCCTCGCCGTTGCACCTCGACCGAAGTGTGGAACCAGGTGTCCAGCCCCAGGTCGTTGATGCGCTGACGCATCCACCACCTGACATCTTCGGTGCGTGTGATGCCGGGAGCGATGACTTCGCTGGAGAACGCCGTGGCGATGATCTCGTGTGCGATTTCCGTCATCTCGATGAAGACGGGCAGCATCTCGGGCAGGCGCTCGGAGATGTAGTCCAGAGCCAGCCGCTCGCGGCGCACGACGCGCCCACGGTATCGCTCCGGCAGTGCGGCGGCCAGCTGTTCCCACTCGCCGGCGCTCAAGCCATCGGAGAAGGCGAAGGTGTGGGACGTGTTGACCGCGATGGTCTGGGGATCGCACGCTTCGACGACGGGCGGCAGCAGATCCCACTGGTCTGGCCCGAACGGCTCGGCCTGCCGTTCCTCACCCGCCGCCGCGCCCGTCGCGGCGTCCGGGTCGCGGACGACGCGGTACAGACCGCCCTGCGAGTTGCCGCCGATAGCGATGCGCTCGACGCCCTCGTCGGGGCCGCGGTCGCAGAAGATGTAGATGGTGCGGCGGCGAGCCGCGAACGTGGTGGGTGACACGAGTCCGACGAAGACGGGATCCTCATTGTACTCGCGCATCGGGATGATCCACATATCGACACCGTGCTCGCGCATCAGGCGCGGCAGCACACGCTCGAGGCGCAGCTGCAACCAGCCCTGCTCGATCTCCGCCTGCTCGCGCAGCGTGCCGAGCGGGCGCTCCTGGGCCCATACGGGTGCGGCCGTGGTGACGAGTGCGGTTGCGACGCAAAGGGCGCTGACGGGAAGAAGCGTTCGTTTCATGGGCTCGCACTCTCCGTTTGTGAGGTCACGGCTGCAAGCTAGCCGTTGAGCCACGGCCTCGACAACCCATCCGCCGTCGGCCGGGCATGGGTCGCCCGGGCCGCCGCCGTTGCCTATGATATAGGGTGTTATCCCATGGGCGGCGGGCCCAAAAACCAGGTAAAGTCTAGGAAAAGGATGGAAACGCATGACGCGACCGGGTAGCGATGCCCAGCCGCTGAGGGTAGCGATCGTCGGGTCCGGCCCCGCCGGATTCTACGCCGCCGAGAAGCTGCTCAAGCAGAAGGACGTCGTGGTTCAGGTCGATATGTTCGACCGGCTGCCGGCGCCGTTCGGGCTCGTCAGGTTCGGTGTGGCACCTGACCACGAGAAGATAAAGAACGTCATCCGCGTCTTCGCGAAGACGGCAGAACACCCCAACTTCCGCTTCTTCGGCAACGTCGATGTCGGTACGCACATCAGGCTGGCCGACCTGAAGCGGCACTACCATCAGATCTGTTATACCACCGGTGCGCAGACCGACCGCCGGATGAACATCCCGGGCGAGGATCTGGAGCGAAGTCACCCGGCGACGGAGTTCGTCGCCTGGTACAACGGTCACCCGGAGTATCGAGATTGTGAATTCGATCTCTCGGTCGAGCGTGCAGCAGTCGTCGGTGTCGGGAACGTCGCCGTCGACGTGGCGCGTATTCTCTGTCGGACGCCCGAAGAACTCGCGGGTACCGACATCGCAGACTACGCGGCGGAAGCGCTCGCGCAGAGCAACATCAAAGAGGTCTACATCCTTGGGCGCCGTGGACCCGTCCAGGCCAAGTTCACCAACCCGGAGATCAAGGAACTTGGTGAACTGGCGGGCGCCGACATCGCGGTGCTGCCGGACGAGGTCGAGCTGGATCCGCTGAGTCGCAAGGAGCTGGAGGAGAGCGACGACAAGAGCGCGGCCAAGAAGATCGAGATCCTGCAGAGCTTCGTCGATCGACCCGCCGGCGGCAAGCCGAAGAAGTTGACGCTGAGATTCCTGGTCTCTCCGGTCGAGATCTACGGCGACGCCAGCGGCCGGGTTACGGGCATGAGGCTGGTGAAGAACGAGCTCTGCGTGAGCGATGACGGGTCGCTCCGCCCGCGGGCGACCGAGAAGTTCGAGGACTTGCCCGTCGACATCGTATTCCGCTCGGTCGGCTACCTGGGCGTGCCACTTGCCGATCTGCCGTTCCACGATCGCTGGGCCATCGTCCCCAACGAGAAGGGGCGCGTCATCGATCCGGAGAACGGCAAGCCGCTGCCCGGCCTCTACGTGGCCGGCTGGATCAAGCGCGGGCCGTCAGGCGTCATCGGCACCAACAAGCCGTGTGCCGCCGAGACCGTCGACTGCATGCTGGCAGACCTTGAGGCCGGTGCGATACTGAGCCCGGAGGCGCCGGACCCGGCGTTGGCGGAGGAATCGGTGCGCCGCGCTCAGCCGGATTGTCTCTGCTGGGCCGATTGGCAGTGTATCCAGGAGCTCGAGGATGCCAAGGGTAAGGAGCAGGGTCGGCCGCGGGTGAAGTTCACCACGGTCGAAGAGATGCTGGCGGCCATCGGCCGCCGATAGCCAGAGGTCTGACCAATGGGCGCGTTCACTTCGATCTCCGCTGCGGTCCGGACGCGGACCGGACGCAAGAGCGGGAGCTCGGCATCTGCCCGGCTGATGGTCATTCAGCGCGGCCGCGATCTTCTCGACCGGGAGATGAAATCGGCCGAGACGGTCGGTAGCCTCAAGCGTGGTGAGTGCCTCTATTACTTCGAGGCGCTGCCGCTGGACGGGGTGGAGGATCTCAGCGACGACCTGCTCGCCCCGGACGAGCTTCAGGTCCGCCTCGGCTTCGACCAGCTCGGCTCCTGGGAGCCCGAGCTGGCGCTGGTCTGGGCCAGGTCGAGGGAGAAAGGCACGATACCGCTGGCGCTGGACACGAAGCTGACCGACAGGCTCAGCGGCGATGAGCGCGTCGGCGTTCCCTCGACCGATGTCCGGCGCGTGCTCGCCGGGTCGGGCGACACGCTCGTGCGGCGCATGCTATTGGTTGTCGTCACGTACGATGCGCCGTACGCGGGTACGGACGATCCGATCTGGGTCCGCGTCAAGACGGCTGCGGGGATCGTCGCGCACCATGTCGTCACCGACACTCCGCAGACGGATTTGGAGATTGACACGGCCAACATTTACGACATCCCGGTGGAGGTGCCGTTTACGAAGGACGATCTGGCGTTGAGCGATACGGGCGAGATCCGTCTGGGGATCCACGGGAGTGACAAGTGGGTTCCGAAGCGGGTCTTGCTGTTCGGCCTCGACGCGGCGTCGGGTGCTGCGCACGCGGTGGTCCCCCTGGTCCGGCTCTCCGATCCGGGCCCGCTGAGCGTGGATGCCACGGAAGGCGTGGCTTCGATGGTCTTGGCGCTCGACTGATGATTGCGGGAATCGTGCTTGCCGGCGGCCGGTCCCGGCGAATGGGCCGGCGTAAGGCAACGTTGAAGGTCGGTAACGAGACATTTCTCGAGCGTGCCGCTCGCGTGCTTCGCGAGGGCGGTTGTGAGGACATAGTAGTCGTGCTGGGTGTCGACGAGCCCGAGCTAGCCGACTTCACCACGGGCTCCCCGATCCGAGCGACCAGGACCGGGGGCGGCGCCGAGCAGATCGATTCGCTGCGAGCCGGACTTCGGGCGCTGCCCGCGGCGGCACGGGCAGTGGTCGTTATTCCCGTGGACCACCCACTGATCGAGCCGGGTACCGTGGCCGCGCTCATCGAAGCGTTTGAGGATGGGGGTGCGCCGGTGGCGCGTGTGTCACACAAGGGCCGGCATGGTCATCCGGTGCTATTCGCTGCGGCCGTGTTCGATGAGTTGTTGAACGAGGATCTACCCGACGGAGCCCGCACGTTGGTGCGGTCGCACGCCGCCGATTTGATCGATGTGGATGTAGATGACCCCGGCGTTCTCATCGATATCGACACGCCGACCGACTACAGCGAGCACCTGGGAGAACTCGGTTGAACGAGGGAGAAGTCACTGCGGCGGATGCCGCGAAGTGGGCACTCGCGGCACAGGAGGGTGAAGGGCCCGTTGCGCTGGTGACTGTGGTACGGGCGCCGGAGGGTGCAGCCGTCGGTCGCCGCCTGGTCGTGACGGGGTCGGCGATCCATGGGACGTTGGGCGAGCCGGAGCTGGACGGGCGAGTCGCCGCGCGTGCCTGTGAGTCGCTGGCTGTGCGCGAGCACACAGTGGTGAAGATCGAGAGACCGGCTGGCGTCTGGGAGTTCTACATCGAATCGCAACATCCGATACCCGAGCTGCACATCGTCGGCGCCGGTCATATCGCGCGCTCGCTTTGTCGGCTCGGCGCGATGCTCGGGTTTCGCGTGACGGTCAGCGATGACCGTCCCGAATTCGCCAGCGCGGCTTGGTTCCCCGAGGCCGAGTCGGTCAGGGTCGTCGACTTCGACCACGTGTTCGACGGCGTCGCGGTCGGGCCCGACAGCTACGTCGTGTTGGTGACCCGCGGGCACAAGTTCGACTACGACTGCATTCTGCAGCTGCTGAAGATGGAGGCGCGACCCGCTTATCTCGGGATGATCGGCAGCCGGCGACGCGTACGAGCTACGTTCGAGGCACTGGTGCGCGACGGGGTCGGACCCGCTCGGCTGGAGGACGTGCACGCGCCGATCGGACTCGACATCGGCGCCGAGACGCCGGAGGAGATCGCGCTCGCCATCACGGCCGAGCTCGTGGCGACGCGCAGGGGCGGAAGCGGCGCGAGGCTGAGCGACGAGGAACGGGTGCTTGACCGGGTGAGGCGCGCCCGTGGTGCGCAGGAGGGCCAGTGAGTATGGGGGATCGCGAGATCTATGCCGCCGTTGCCCGGGCCGCTGAGAGCGGTGAGCGGCTGGCACTGGCTACTGTCATACGCGTCAAGGGATCGACGCCGAGGGGAGCGGGCAGCAAGATGCTGATCGCGGCTGGCGGCGACCAGATCGGCACGATCGGCGGCGGTTGCGGTGAGGCGGAAGTCCTGATGGCGGCCGAGGAGGTGATCGAGACCGGCGTGCCAAGGCTGATCCGGGTGGAGCTGACTGACGACCACCTCTCGTGGAGTCCCGCAGTCTGCGGCGGCGTCATGGAGATCTTCTTGGAACCGCTGCGGCGCGACTAGCCTGCCGTTATCCGGTCAATCGCCGCAACCAGATCTTCGCTCAACTCGACATCGGCGGCCGCGGCGCTTGCCTCGACATGCTCGACCTTGGTGGCGCCGACGATGGTTGACGTAACCTCGGGACGTCGCAGGCACCAGGCGAGCGCCAGCTGCGGCAGCGTAAGACCCGCTTGCTCGGCGAGCCCCTTCAGCCGCCGGACAACCTCCAACCCCTGCGGGGTGAACCAGGGCCCCATGAACTGCTTGCCGGCCGGGTCGGCGGCGCGCGAGTCGGCCGGCACGTCATCGACCGACGTGTACTTGCCGGATAGGGTACCACCTGCCAGCGGTGAGTAGACGATCAGGCCGAGCCCTTCGCGGGCACAGATCTCCGCCACACCGTTCGTCTCGATCTCGCGCTGGAAGATGTGATACTCGGGTTGGTTCGAGATGAGCCGTCGCAAGCCGAATTCGCGGCCAACCCTCACGGCGTCGGCGATGTTCTCCGCCGACCACAGACTCACCCCTCCGTACAACACCTTTCCTTGAGCGATGAGATCGTCGATCGCTCGCAGCGTTTCGTCGAGCGGCGTCTCGTCGTCGTAACGGTGACATTGGAAGAGATCGACGTAGTCGGTGCCTAGTCGCCGCAAGCTCATGTGTACCTGCTCGAAGATATGCTTGCGTGAAAGTCCACGATCGTTCGGCCCGGGCCCCATGGGGTGGTACGCCTTCGTGGCGAGCACGCACTCGTGACGCGGAAGTGGTCTGAGTGCCCCTCCGAGCACCTCCTCGGCCCGGCCCATGGCATAGACGTTCGCGGTATCGAACAGGTTGATGCCGAGATCGAATGCACGCTGCACGCACTGCAGCGCGACCTGCTCATCCATCTTGTGACCGAAGGTAAGCCAGCTGCCGAGCGATATCGTCGAAACCTTAACGCCGGATCTGCCGAGAATTCGGTATTCCATGGATCACCAGTCTGGTTCGGGTCCCGTCCCTGCCGCTCGCCGGAGCCTAAATGTGCAGGCTCATCTGAGGATCGCCAGTCCGTTGCGCTTGCCGGCGGATCGGCGAGCGGGCGATCGCGGTGAGCTTGCGGCCGCGCAGCGGAAGTACGACGGGCTTCTTGGGCCGGTCCCCGTTCCCCATCCCTGGCACCTCGATCGCCAAGGCGTCGCCCGACTGGGTAACGGCGACCACCCCCTCGTCCTTTAGCAGGTCGATGAGGCCGACCAGTTCCCCGGCCTTGAGGCGCGGCGGCAGCAGATGGACGCCTCTGCCGCCGCGCGACTGAGCGCGCAGATCGTCGACCTGCATCACCTTGGCGTAGCCCTCGGTGGTCACGCTGAGTAGCGTCGCGTCGCGTCGCGGAGCGACAAACGCGGTGACCCTGTCGCCGCGGGCGAGGGCGATGGCCTTCACGCCGTTGGCGGAGCGTCCCATGGGCCGGACCTCCGATTCGTCGAAGCGGATCACCTGACCCCTGAGCGTGGCGACGATGAGCTGGCGTTGCCCGTCCGTGATCTGGACGTCGACGATCCCGTCGCCCTTCTCGACGCCCGCCGCGATGATACCGCCGCCGCGCACATTCCTATACTCCGAGAGCACCGTTCTCTTCACGCGACCCTTGCGGGTGACGGTCACGATGTAGCGGTCGTCGCTGAAGTCACGGACCGTGTGCACGGCCACCGGGTCCGCCTCCAGTTCCAGCAGGTCGCGCACGCGATTCCCGCGCGATGAGCGCGTACCCTGCGGCACCTCGTCTATCCGCGTCGCATATACCTGGCCGTCGGGGGCGAAGGCCAGCAGCTGGTCGTCCGACTTGGCCCGCCAGGAAGCGGTGACAAAGTCGTCGCGCCCCTGCTCGAGGCTTTCCGCTGCCGCCAAGCCGCCGTCGTCCTTGGCGTTACGTGCGGCGAGCGCCTTCAGGTAGCCGTTGTGGGTCAGGAAGAGCTGCATCTCTTGCGCCGCGTCCCCGGTGGGTAGCGGGAAGCGTCCTTCATCCGAGAGGATCTCGGTGCGTCGGGCGTCGCCGAATCGCTCGGCGATGACGCCCAGCTCGCGCCGTACGAGGTCGCGCTGGCGCTTTTCGTCCGCCAGAATAGCCTCGAGCGTCTTGATCCGGCGCGAAACCTGGTCGAACTCCTCCTTGAGAGCCCGCGTCTCGAGGTTGGTCAGGCGACTCAGCCGCATCGCCAGAATCGCCGACGCCTGCTTGGCGCTGATCTTGAGCGTCGACCGCAAGTTGTTCGAGGCGGTCTCCGGTGTCCGGCTGGACTTGATGATTTGCACGACCTCGTCGATCCGGTCGAGGGCGACGAGCAACCCCTCGAGGATGTGCGCCCGCTCCTGCGCCTTCGCCAGGTTGAAGCGCGTGCGCCGCACGATCACTGCCAGCCGGTGGGCGATCCAGACCTCTAGCACCTCCTTGAGGTTGAGTTGGCGCGGGACCCCGTCGACCAGCGCCAGCATGATGACGCCGAAGGTGTATTGCAGTTGCGTCTTTAGGAACAGCTTCTCGAGTATCTTCCGCGGGTTGGCATCGCGCTTGAGCTCGAGCACGATCCGCACGCCGTCGCGGTCGCTCTCATCGCGCAGGTCCGTGAGGCCGACCAGCTTCCCATTGCGGGCCAGCTGCACAATGGCCTCGATCACCCGCTGCTTGCTCACCTGATAGGGAAGCTCCGTGACTACCAGCGACGGTTTGCCGTAAGCGCCCGGCTCCACGTGGGCGCGCGCCCGCATCACGATTCGCCCGCGCCCCGTGCGGTAGGCCTCTTGTATACCCTCACCACCCCAGATATAGGCGCCGGTCGGGAAGTCGGGGCCGCTGACGATCTCCAGCAGCTTGTTTAGCGATGTGTTCGGCCGCGCCAGCAGCTGCTCCGCCGCGGCGGCCATCTCCCGCAGATTGTGCGGCGGCACCTTCGTCGCCATGCCCACGGCGATCCCATCGCTGCCGTTGACCAATAGTTGGGGGTAGGCGGCGGGCAGCACTTCGGGTTCCAGTAGGCGGCCGTCGAAGTTCGGCTTGAAATCGACGGTGTCCTTGTCGATGTCCCGCAACAGGTCGGTGGCGAGGCGTGCGAGCCGCGCTTCCGTGTATCGGTAGGCGGCGGCGGGATCGCCGTCGATCGACCCGAAGTTGCCCTGCCCGTCGACCAGCGGGCAGCGCATGGAAAAAGGCTGCGCCATGCGCACCAGTGTGTCGTAGACCGCCGTGTCTCCGTGTGGGTGGTACTTGCCCAGCACGTCGCCGACTACGGTGGCGGCCTTCTTGTGAGGCCGCTCCGGAGCGAGTCCGAGTTCGTGCATGGCGTAGAGGATACGTCGCTGGGCGGGCTTGAGACCGTCGCGCGCGTCGGGTAGCGCGCGCTGCACGATCACGCTCATCGAGTAGTCGATGAACGACTCGCGCAGTTCTTCTTCCAGGAAACGATCGACGATGCGCTCGCGGCGCGGATTCTCGACCTTGACCACAACCCCACTCCTCTTCCACCTCGAAGGTCGGCGCAAAGATCTCCCGAAAACACCATCAACTTAAGGGCCGGACCTCCCACCCTCAAGCACCTCGCCCCTACTCACGCTCGTAATCCCGATCTTACTCGTACTCGTAATCGTACTCGACCACGCCGCGGACAGCGAACGTCATTACGATTAGGATTAGGACTACGATTACGATTACGAGCACGAGCAGGAGGCCCGAGAATACGGTCGGTTGCCGGTTCGGTGATGGGAGCTTATTAAATGGGACTCCGCTGCCGACTGGCTGTAATCTAGCGCACGGGAGGTGGACCATCGTAGATGAGCCGATTCTGCCCGACGTCTCCCAAGCGGGATCGTTCGAGCTATCGTGGGAACTGTTTGGCGAGCTGTGCCGTGCACTCGCCCTTCGCGTGGCGCAGGACTACGATCCGGAAGTCGTGGTCGGGATCGCTGCGGCGGGCGTGATCCCGGGCGCGGTGGTCGCGGGCATGCTGGAGAGGGAGTTCTACGCCATCAAGATCACACGGCGCGAGAACGACAGAGGACGCCGCGGCCGCCCGGAGATCCTCTCAGCGGCGCCGCCCCAGCTGGCGGATCGTCGCGTGCTCCTGGTTGACGAGATCTGCGAGACCGGTGAGACGCTGCGGCTGGCGCTCGCCGCGGTTCGGGATGTGGGTCCGGCCGAGGTCCGCACCGCGACCTCGCTGATCCACGTCGGTGGCTACGAACCGGACTACTACGCGCTGGCGGCCGAGGGTAAGGTGGTCTTTCCGTGGGACCGAGAGGTACTAGACGAAGAGAGCGGTCGCTTGGTAGTGAATCCGGAGTACGAAGATCTGAACGACGAGTAGAGTGGTCGTTAGGGAATCCTCGAATCTCGAGAATTCCCAATCGCCTTCGGTAATGAGCCTTCTATCCTTCCTGCATTGAATTCAGGAACTCCTGGTTATCCTTGGTCCGCTTCATCCGTTGGATGAGGAACTCGATCGACTCGGCGGGCGGCATATCGGCCAGGAAGTTACGTATCAGGTACATGCGGTTGAGCTCCTTCTCCGGTAGAAGCAGCTCTTCGCGGCGCGTGCCCGAGCGATTGATATCGATGGCAGGGAAGATCCGCTTGTCGGCGATATGGCGATCGAGGACGATCTCCATGTTACCCGTCCCCTTGAACTCCTCGAAGATGACCTCGTCCATCCGGGAGCCGGTCTCGATGAGGGCCGTTGCGATGATCGTCAGGCTACCACCTTCCTCGAGGTTGCGCGCCGAGCCGAAGAAGCGTTTCGGCTTGTGCAGTGCGTTGGCATCGACACCGCCGGATAGGATCTTGCCCGAGTGTGGCACGACGACGTTGTAGGCGCGGGCCAGTCGCGTGATCGAGTCCAGCAGGATGACCACATCCCGCTTGTGCTCGACCAGCCGCTTCGCCTTCTCGATCACCATCTCGGCCACCTGCGTATGGCGGTCGGCGGGCTCGTCGAACGTCGATGAGATCACTTCCGCATCGACATGCTCCTCCATGTCGGTGACCTCTTCCGGCCGCTCGTCGATCAGCAGCACGATGAGATGGATATCGGGCGAGTTCTCGGTTATCGCGTTGGCGATCTTCTGGAGCAAGATCGTCTTACCAGCCTTGGGCGGCGAAGTGATCAGCCCCCGCTGACCCTTGCCGGTTGGCGTGATGAGATCGATGACCCGGTTCGCTATGTCGCCGTTGTCGCGCTCCAGCCGGATGCGCGCCTCCGGATAGCGCGGCCGCAGATTGTCGAAGCTGATCCGGTGCTTCGACCTCTCCGGGTCCTCACCGTTGACCTGCTCTACCTTGAGCAGCGCCAGGTACCGCTCGCCTTCCTTGGGTGGCCGGACCTGGCCGTGTACCGTGTCGCCCGTGCGCAGATCGAATCTCTTGATCTGTGACGGTGACACGTATATGTCATCTGGCCCGTACAGGTAATTCCAGTCCTGACTCCGTAGGAACCCGTAACCCTCCGGCAGGATCTCCAGGACGCCTTCCGCCCGGAGGATGACGTCGGAGTCGAGGAGATTCTGTTCGATTCGGAAGATCAGGTCTTGCTTGCGGAGGGAAGAGTAGTTCTGGATGCTCAGCTCTTCCGCCATCTGGTGGAGGTCAGCGACTGATTTCGCTTTCAACTCCGCTATGTCGAGCGACGTGGGGGTAGTAGTCATTTGTTTCTTCTGTGGTTTACTGTCCTACTGGCCGGGGGAGCTACGGAGACGGACTCTTGCGCAGACTTTTTCGGCGCGCCGGCAACGCGTGCGGCCAGCAGCGATATGTCGTTAGATTACTTTGCTTTACGCTTTCGGTATTGCTCTAATGGGTGCAGTAAGAAATCGCGGCGGACTTCTGGCTGGTGACACAGGATTTTAATAGTCAGCACACGGACGGTCAAGGGCTGGCCGACTACCTGGCGATTTTCGCTTTCTGCCGGGCGGAGAGCGTTCGTGCCGGCCGCCTGCTGACCGGTCGTCTGCTGCCCGGGTTGACGCCCGAGTCGGCGGAGGTGCAGGAGGTGTTGGCAGGCTGGCCCGGGTCGGTGGGCGCGCGCGAGGGACCGCTGGGCTGGGAGCTGTTCCTGTTCGAGCCTGCGCCGCGGCGCGAGCGGTGGTGGCTGCATGTGCTACTGCTCGTGGCGACGTTGTTCAGCACGGTGGTGGCGGGAAGTCTGTTGGCAGGGCACTGGCCGATCGGGTTCGAGGCGTTGCTCCTGTACGGTGGCTGGTGGGTGCCGATCCCGGTGGCGATCGATGTGGGTGCGCTGGTTCCGGGACTCCCCTTTGGGGTGGCGCTGGTGGGGGTCTTAGCGGTGCACGAGGCGGGGCACTACCTGGCGGCGCGACGCCATCGGATCAGTGTGACACCGCCGTATTTCATTCCCTTCCCGCCCTACCTCTCGGTGATCGGGACGCTGGGTGCGTTCATCAGGCTGCGCTCGCCGGTCCTCAGCCGGTCGACCTTGCTCGATGTGGCGGTTTCGGGTCCGCTGCTCAGCTTCCTGGCGTCGCTACCGCTGCTCTGGTGGGGGCTCGCTCACAGCCGGGTCATTGGGGTGGTAAACGCTCCGACGGCGTACTTGGTGCGTTTCGCCAGCGAGCGGTTGTGGCTGGGCGAATCACTGGCGATGTCGTGGCTCACGCGGCTGGTACTCGACTTTCCAGGTGCAGGCCACGTGGTGGAGATGCACCCGATCGCCTTCGCGGGCTGGCTGGGCCTGTTCGTCACGGCTCTGAACTTGCTACCGATATCGCAGCTGGACGGTGGACACCTGCTATATGCGTTGTTCGGGTCGCGTCAGCGGCTGGCGGCCTGGGCCTTCTTCCTGGCGCTGATCCCGCTGGGGTTCTTGTGGGCCGGGTGGTGGGTATGGGCCGTGCTGGTGGCGGGGGTCGGACGCGGGCGGATTGGACACCCTCCGCTGTACAGCTCGGAGCGAGGGCCGGAGGCGGTGCGTGTCGCTGTAGGGCTGGCGGCGGCCGTGGCGTTCTTGCTCTGTTTCGTGCCGGTTCCGTTCCGGCTCTAGGTGGCGGGTGGCCGTGCCTTGACGCTCATGGGCTATTGCAAGAGATTGTCCTTCCTTTTCAAGACAGCTGTCGGAGGGTTCCACACGGTCCAGTGGGGGGATTGAGCCAGCGATGGCCCGGCACAACCGCGACGGAGAAGGCACAGACCAGCACGGTGCCAGGTACACGATAAACTACCAGCCCGACTGGCTGCGTCAGATCAAGATCTCGCGAACGCTTTCGGGCAGTAACCGGCAGTCGACGAAGACGCTGTTCCGCAATCCGGCGGCATGTGCCGAGCGGCCACCCGGCGATCGGGTAAGGACGCGGATCACGTCGGCGGACGGCAAGCTCGACTTCGAGATCACGGTAGCGGACAAGTCACGGCGCGTGGATCAGATCGTCGTCACGTCTCGGGGTGTGGACGGCAAGGGCGAGATCACGTTCATCATTGACGGTTCGCTTCCGGGGCCGGGTGATCTCGGCAAGGCGCGCCGGCGCCGGCGCCGCGGTCACTAAGGTCCGCCGCCTCGTCCGGCGATTCCTGCGAAGTCAGCTCTCAACTCAGTCAGCAGCGCGCGCGTACGCTCCAACTCGATTGCCAACGCCTCGTCGTAGAGCAGGCGGCCGAGTGAGCCGCGGCCCGACTCGAGCCGCTCGCGGATTACTCCCACATTCTCGGCGATCGCGCCCAGCCGGGCGGCGAGCGCCGTGTCGGTGGCGAATCCGCCGGCGCTACCGCTTCGTTCATCCCACAGCCTGGCCAGGCGCTGGATCCGCGGGCCGATCCGGTCCAGCGCCACCCGTACATCCTCGTCGGCCAATACACCGGCCAGCCCGCCGGCTGCGCTGCCAATGGTGTCGAGTGCAGCTGACACCCGGTTCAGATTGGCGAACAGCTCACGAAGCTCGGTGGGTCGGCGCACCATGCGCGGCAGGGTGCCGCCGCCGTGGCGGAGCTGGTCCATGAGTCGGCGCCAGCGATCGGTCACGGGCGGCACCGAGTCGTAGAGGTCCTCCAGCCGTCTCGTGAGGTAGGATGGGTCGAGCTCCCTGGCCGTGGGGAGCTCGTCCCCGTCTCGCAGGGCCGGCGCCGGTTCCGCTGCGGGCAGGATGTTGACGACCGCCTCGCCCAGCAGGCTCGCCGTCGTCACCTGCGCCACGGCGCCCTCCGTGATGAAGGGCTGCGCATCGACGCCGATGTGTAGCTCGACGACCAGGCGCTCGGGCACGCCGCTGCGGGGCGGCTCGAAGCGAAGAGCGCCGACCTCCCCGACCGGCTGACCGGCGAGCCAAACAGGCGCGCGCGGGCGGAGCGCCTGGGTCGTGAATGTGTAGAAGTGAAGCGTGTAGCGGCCCTCGAGGGCGCCGCGAACGTTGTCGATGAAGAAGACCAGAAATGCCGAGCCCGTGAACACCAGGGTCACCATTACCCCGATGCGTAGCTGCGACCAGCGCACGCGATGGGCGTCCATTAGGGCCCGCCCGTGGGCGGCGTTGCCGTGGCGGTCCGCCTTGTCTTAGCTTGCCGCGACATGTTCGGGCTTGGTCATATTGGGCACAGTAGCTCGATCTGAATACCCTCGGCCGCCGCAGCGGCTGTGCCCAAGATAACAGTTGAGCTGTGATGGCAGCACCCCAGATTGCTAGGATCGAATTGAGTGCCGGTGGCGTGATCTTACGGCGGCTCGCGGACGAGCCCTCAGAGGTCCTGCTGATCAAGGACGCCTACGGCAACTGGGGTTGGCCAAAGGGACACGTCGAGGCCGGCGAGAGCCTGGAGGCGGCGGCGCTGCGCGAGTGCAGCGAAGAAACGGGTCTGACCCGCCTGCGGATCAGTGAGCGGCTCGGTACGACCGACTGGTACTTCCGAGCCGGCGGTACCCTGATCCACAAGTTCTGTGACTACTTCCTGGTGGAGTCGGACGCCGCAGAGTCGCCATCGCCCCGGCGCGCGGAGGGCATTCAGGCCTGCTCGTGGCAGCGATTGGAGGAGGCGGCAACGCTGCTGACCTACACTAACGCGCGCCAGGTTCTGGCTGCCGCGCGGGAGCGGCTGGCGCGCGGCAGGCCGGCGGTGGTCGGCGAGGCGACTGCGCCGGCGGAGTGGCCGGTCAGGGCGCGTGGCAAGTGAAGAACAGCCAGGGGGACAGGCGACGATGAGCGACACGTCGGGTTCGAACTTGTCGATCTTTCTTACGGGTGGGACGGGTTTCGTGGGTCGCAACGTCGCCCGGCGTCTGGCGGAGCGCGGTCACCGGCTGCGCGCCCTGGTTCGCGAGGCGGGGGCCGCCGGCGGCCTGACCGCGTTGGGGGCCGAGCTGGTCGAAGGCGATGCGACCAGGGACGAAGGGCTGGACGCGGCCGTAGCTGGTTGCGATGTCGTCATCCACCTGGTGGGCATCATCCGAGAGCGGCCCCCGCGGCAGACGTTCGAGAACGTGCACACCCGCGGGACCCAGCGCCTGCTGGAAGCGGCGCGACGCGCCGGGGTTGCCAGGTTCGTGCTGATGAGCGCCCTGGGTGCCAGATCGGATGGCACCGCGTACCAGCGCACCAAGTACGAGGCGGAGGAGATCGTCCGCCGATCGGGCATTCCCTACGTCGTCTTCCGCCCGTCCGTGATCGTCGGGCCGGAAGGAGGATTCATGCAGCTTCTGTTGCGGTTGGCTCGCAGGCTGCCGCTCATACCCGTGATCGGGGATGGCCGGTACCGGCTCCAGCCGGTAGACGTCGCCGATGTTGCCGAGGCCTTCGTTCAGGCGGCGGAACGCTCGGAGCTGAAGAACACGAGCTTCGACGTCGGTGGCCCTCACAAGCTCACCTACAACCGCATCCTCGAGATCATCTGCGAGGAGCTCGGGCTGCGGCGCCGGCTGATACACGTGTCGCCGGGCATCGTGCGTCCGCTCCTCGATCTGGCCTCGAACTGGCGGCTCCCGACCCCCGTCACGTCGGACGAGCTGACTATGATGTTCGAGGAGAGCATCGTCCCGGGTGATGGCAACGTGCTGCGCGAAGTCTTCGGGCTCGACCCGACACCGTTCCGCTCTGTCTTGCAGCGGCTGACTGAATGAGCACGCCCTGGGACCTCGCGGCCGGGATCGCGGTTGGGTATAGTACCCGGCGCTGACAATCGTGACAGAGTCCGCAAGATGATGGAGCCTGTCGAGAGATCCGCCTTGGCCAAGCTGCCGAACTTCATCTCGGCGCTGCGCCTGCCCATCGCCGCCGCCTTCGTCGCCGTCGATGGGCTGCTGTGGCGCGGCGGCCTGCTGTTGCTCGGCGCCCTCACCGACGCGCTGGATGGCTGGCTCGCCCGTCGCCTGGGGGTGGAAAGCAAGGCGGGCGCCATCATAGACCCGCTGTTCGATAAGCTGTTCGTGCTCATCACCCTGGCGGCCTTCCTGCCGGGACCGTATCTAGGTTGGCGTGAGTACCTGATTCTCGTTTCACGCGATCTGTATGTCGGCACGGGGTGGCTGGTGGCAAAGGCCATCGGGATCAACGTTCCCGCCCAGTCGCGGCCCGCCGGCAAGTTGGTGACCGCTCTGCAGGTCGTAACGCTCTTCGTGCTGCTCCTGGCGCCCGAACGCCACGCCGTGTTCATCGTAGCGGTCGGCGCCGCGTCAGCCATCGCCATCGTCGACTACACTTTCGCCGGCGTGGCCGCACTGAGACGGTCGAGAGCGGCCTGAGCTGCAGCGGCCGCCCGTTTCCAGCAAGGGGAGAGACAATGGATAGCAGACCCTGGGCCGACAGCGAGAGACCTGCGTCGCACCGACGTCCTTGCCGATGGATGAGTGCAGGTGCCGTCGCCGTGCTGGTTCTGATCGCCGGCGCCGGGACGGGCTGCCAGCAGGCAGAACCCGAACAACATCTGGACCTGGTGGCAGTCGACAGCCTGCTCGCCGAGCTCGGCGGCACCCTCACCGCCAGCCTCGAGCGGGGACAGCGGTGGCGGATGATCAGCTCCATCGGCGTCGGCCTGCCGCCTAACGACTTTAGGGCCGAGGACCTGCCCGAGCCGGGCTCCCGGGGCGCCGGCCTGCTGCAGGTCTACTGCATCCAGTGCCACTGGCTGCCCACACCACAGATGCACAGCGCCGCCGAGTGGCCGATACTCGTCAAGCGCAACATCCTGCGCATGCAGCAGCTCAGCGACCGACTCGGCGGACCCCTGACCACCGGCCTGATCGGCCAGCTGGTGATGGCCGGCTACGAGAGTGTCGAGGTCCCCTCCCAGGCGGACACCGACACCCTGATCGCCTATCTTCAGCGCTACGCGCTCCCCACACCCGAACCGGGTGAGCTGACGGCGGGGCCGGGAAGAGAGCTGTTCCAGCAGAAGTGCTCGGTCTGTCACGAGTTGCCGGCGCCCAGCGCCCATACCGCCACCGGTTGGGACCGCGTCGTCGGCCAGATGCAGGCCTACATGACGCTGTTCGATGTCCAGCCGCTCAGCAACCAGGAGCTCGACGCCATCACCGGCTATCTCAGGGAACGCGGTGCCCACTAGGAGCTGAGGGATTCGGGGTTCGGGGATCACTCCCTGACCCCCGAATCGCAACGATCTTTCCCTCTGGCGCCGTGCCGAATAGCGCACCGATCACGCACCCAATGCCCTTGCTCCCGCGAGATCTCCGCATCGCCCTCCGCATCCAGCGGCGAGGCCGCGTCGCCCAGCTGATCGCGATCTTCTCTCTGGCACTTGGAATCGCCGGCAACGCAGTGGTCTTCAGCATCGTCAGCGCCCTGTTTATCAGGCCGCTCCCCTATCCCGAGCCCGACCGCATCGTCGTGCTGGGCGAGCGTGAGGCGAACCAGCCCGACCTGGCCATCCTCACCCTGACCTCTTCGCTTCCCACCTGGGCGGATTACCGGGAACAGAGCCGTACACTCTCCGGGTGGGCAGCCTTCAACCCGGGGTATAGAAGTCTTTCGACAGGCGATGGGTCGGTTCCGGTGAGTACCGGGGCCGTCACGCCCAGCTTCTTCGAGACGCTCAGAGCTAACACGGTTCGAGGCCGAACCTTCACCGAGCTGGAGGGCGTACCGGGCGGCCCGAAGCTGGCCCTGCTGAGCTGGGAGTACTGGCAAGCCCGGTTGGGGCCGGAGGAAGATCCCCTCGGAACCGTGCTCACGTTGGACGGCGAGCCGTACGAAGTGATCGGCGTCCTGGCCGAGGGGTTCGAGTTCATCGTATCGGACATCGAGGTGTGGCTGCCGCTCCAGCGAGACCCACACACGACGCCGCGACATCAGCGAAACGTCGTTTCGGTGGCGCGCATGGCGCCCGGCGTGACGATGGCGGAGGTCGAGGCTGAAGTGAGGGTCATCGCCGAGCGGATCGAGCGCCTGCACCCCGAGACGCGCGGGAACTGGACCGTCGACGCACTCAACCTGCGGACCGAGATCCCGGAGCCCCAAAGCCGACTCTATATCGCGATCCTGCAGGCTTCGGTGTTCCTCGTCCTGCTCATCGCCTGCGCGAACATCGCGATCCTCCTGCTGGCGTGGAGCCAGGACCGTCAGCGCGAGATAGCGCTTCGCGCGGCTCTGGGGGCGAGGCCGCTTCGCATCTTCGCTCAGCTTACCCGCGAGAGCTTGGTCATCGCTGCCCTCGGCGGCACCGCTGGCCTCGCCCTGGCCGCCGGAGGTATCTCGCTGATCGCCGATCGGTTCGCCGCGTCGGTGATGCCGCGCATGTGGCTTCCAAAGCTCGACACGAGCGTCGTGCTGTTCACTGTGGGGATTACCGTTCTCTGCGGCCTCGTCTTCGGGCTCTTCCCGGCGCTTCAGAGCATCAGGACGAACCTGGTCGACGCGCTCAAGGAGGGCGTAGGCGTCGGGTTTTCCGGGGGCTGGCGCCGCGGCCGCGTCCGCGCGGCCCTGGTGGTTGCCGAGATCGCGCTCTCCCTCGTCGTGCTGGGCAGTGTAAGCGTCCTGATCCAGAGCTTTCTCGAGCTGAAGAACCGGGATCCCGGCTTCGAGGCGAGCAACCTCCTGACCGTGCGGTTCAGGCTCCCGAACTGGAAGTACGAAAACGCTGCGAGGAGGGTCACCGTGCTGGATCAGATCCGCGAGCGAACCGCAGCCCTGCCGGGTGCCGAGTCGGCGGCGCTCTCGACCGCCCTGCCTCAGGACCTGTTCCCTTCGACCGATACTTTCCGCGTCGACGGTCAGCCCAGCCAGCAAGCGGCACCACGGGCCATCTCCGTCCGGGCGTCACCCGACTACCTCGAGACATTCCAGATACCGCTGCTCCAAGGCCGCTTCTTCGAGGAATCGGATCGCGGCGACGCCTCGCCGGTCGCCGTCATCAACCGGACGATGGCGAGGCGTCGTTTCCCGGGAAGTAATCCGATCGGTCATCGCGTTTCCTTGCAGGGGGAGTCCCGCGAGATCGTCGGCGTGGCCACCGATGTGCGGCAGGCGCTGATGGGGGGGCAGAACCAAGGATTCGAGGAGGCCGTCTACATCCCGCTGAACCAGGAGCCGACGGGTGGAGCCTATCTCGTGGTTCGCACGACCGGTGACCCGCGAGCCCTGTCCGAGCCCATCAGGAGGGAGGTCGCGAAAGTCGATCCCGATGTAACGATCTCCACGGTCGAGACGATGGAGGAATACGCCGCCAAGTATATCGTCGGGGCCGACGTATTCAGCGCCATCTTCGGCGCCTTCGGCATCTTCGCCCTGTTGCTGGCGTCACTCGGTACCTACGGCGTCGTCTCCTACTCCGTCTCACAGCGCAATCACGAAATCGGTGTCCGCCTGGCCCTCGGGGGCCGGACAACCGACATCGTCGCGCTCGTCGCCGTGTACGGTGTCAGACTGTCGATCATCGGCCTGCTCCTTGGCACCTTCCTGTTGATCCCCGTCGTCGCACTCATCGGAAAGTTGCTGGAGGACATGGGACTGGCTCCGATCCAACCGGTCGTCGTGGTGGCCGTGGCCGCCCTACTGTTCGGGGTTACGCTGGCCGCCAGCACCATTCCGGCCAGCCGGGCAGCGAAGGTCGATCCCATGAGGGTGCTCAAGGCGGAATGAGCCAACCGCTCCTCAACCGCCGCTCGCCCCCCTAGCCCGGCCGTCTCGGCCTCTGCAAAGCCAGATGCTTACGTTCCAGGGAGTACGAGCGCCATTATGGTCACGATCCCGAGCGCGAGCCGAGACGGGCAGGTGACAGGGTTGACGGCGAGGCTGGGGCCATATACTATACACCAGTATAGCATAGGAGGCCCGATGACGAAGCCCGCACACGCCATGGGCATCGCTGACAACACCAAGCGCGACATCCTGAAGCGGCTCGCCCGGGCCCGCGGCCAGGTCGAGGGTCTGCAGCGCATGGTGGAGGAGGAGCGGTACTGTCCCGACATCCTGCAGCAGTTCGCGGCGGTGCATTCGGCGCTGCACGGGGCCGAGAAGCTGCTGCTGGCTAACCACCTGGAGGGCTGTGTGACGCGCGCGATCCAGCTGGGCGGCGAGCCGGCGGAGCAGGTGAAGGGAGAGATCGTGGACCTGCTGTACCGCTACGTCCGGTAGCGGGTGTGCTGGGCGAGCCGGGCGTCTGAGTCGGAACGCTAACGCTTGGGGGTCGGTAGGTGTCAGTGTATACGAGTGGGAGAGACAACGACCACCAAACGGAGCGTGGATCATGAAGAAGATACTGGCACTGGCGACGGTCCCGACGCTGGCGGCGCTGCTGGCGGTTTCGGGGACGGCGCTGGGACAGGAGCAGGACACGACCCGGACCCGAGGGATACGTCCCGGGCGCGGCATGCTCCCGGGGATGATGGGTCAGTGGATGGGGCAGCGGAACCTGGGCAGGGCCGGGATGCGTGGGGCTGGCCACTTCGGGCCTTACATGCTTCTGCGGTTCAAAGAGGAGCTGGAGCTCAGCGACCAGCAGGTCGAGCGGCTGGAGCAGCTCGGCGAGGACCATCGGGCGCTGCTGCAGGCGCAGACGGAGCGTCTGCGCGAGCACCGCGAGGCGGTGCAGCAGGCGCGTGCGGAGAGCGACTACGACGCGCTGGAGCGGTTGATCGAGGAGGGCGCAGAGCTCCATACGGAGGTCGCTCGAGGACTGCTGAACATTGAGCGAGGTTCCCTCGATGTTCTCACGGACGCCCAGCGCGAGAAGTACACGACCTGGCGCGAAGGTATCGGGATATTGCGCCGTCACCAGATGGATCTTTGGCGGCAGCATCGTGATCGCGGGATGAGGGGGCTCGGTATGCGGGAACGGCAGAGGTTGCCGCAGCCGCCACCGCCTCCGGGCTCGTAACGGCGCCAGCGCGAGCCGGTCTCCTCAAACCCGGGCGTGGGGGTTCCCCTTCGGAGCCCTCGCGCCCGCGATCTTTTTCCTCGGCAAGGAATAGCTGGAACACGAGTGATGGTGGTGACCCGTGGGCAAAGTTGACGATCGAGCGCAGGCGATAGCGTCGCAGGAGAAGTCACAGGGCATGGCAAGCGAGGTTCTCGAGATCGAGGGAATGCACTGCGCGTCCTGTGTGGGGCATGTGGAGCGGGCGCTCAAGAGCGTGTCCGGTGTCGAGGAAGCGCGCGTGAACCTGGCGACCGAGAAAGCCAGCGTGGCGTACGACGCCGGGTTGGCGGGCGTCGATGACTTTCGCCGCGCCGTAGAGGCGGCTGGCTACAAGGTGGCGGCGGTCGAGCGGCACGGCGCCGAGCGGCGCCTGGCCCGGGAGCGGGAGCGGCTGCAAGAAGACCAGCGCAAGGTCGCGCGCGCGCGCGCGCGGATGGTGTGGGCCTGGGCACTCACTGCACCGATCATCGCCTGGATGATCCCCCACATGTTCTTCGGTGTGATGTGGCCGTCCGCCCTCACGTTCGACGTTGGGATGATCGTGCTCGCCGCGCCCGTGCTGTTCATCTGGGGGTGGGAGACGGTAAGCGGCGGCTACCGCAGCTTGGTCAACCGCACGCCGACGATGGACACGCTCATCGCCATCGGCTCGACCGTCGCCTTCGCCACCGGGTTCGTGGCCGTCGCCTACGATCTCGGCTACGCGCCCAAGCTGCTCAACTACGCGGGCGTCGGCGCGATGATCATGGCGATCCATCTGACCGGCCGCTGGGTCGAGACCAAGGCGCGGGGTCGCACCTCGGCGGCGATCCAGAAGCTCCTCTCGCTCGAGGCGAAGACGGCGCGTGTCGAGCGCGGTGGCGCCGAGGTAGAGGTGCCGATAGACGAGGTCGATGTCGGCGATCTCCTGATAGTCCGACCGGGCGAAAAGATCCCCACCGACGGCGAGGTGATCGGTGGCCACAGCTCGGTGGACGAGTCGCTGGCCACAGGCGAGTCGATGCCGGTGGAGAAGCAAGAAGGCGACAGGGTCATCGGCGCGACAATCAACAAGCAGGGTATGCTCCGCGTCCGCGCTACCGGCGTCGGCGAGGACACCTTCCTCGCCCACGTGATCCGCATGGTGGAGGAGGCACAGGGTAGCAAGGTGCCGATCCAGGAGTTCGCCGATCGGGTGACGGCGGTCTTCGTGCCGGCCGTCCTCGCCGTGGCGACTGCGACCTTCATCGCCTGGCTGCTGTTCCCCGGCGTCTTCCGCGGCGTAGCCGAGTGGGCCTCGGCCTTCCTCCCTTGGGTCGATCCAGGTCTCGGTCGCGTCTCCTTGGCGATCTTCGCCGCGGTCGCCGTGCTGGTCATCGCCTGTCCGTGCGCCTTGGGACTTGCCACACCCACGGCGCTTATGGTCGGCACGGGCATGGGCGCCGAGAACGGGGTGCTGGTCCGCAGCGGCGCCGCGATCCAGCTGCTGAAGGAGATCGACACCATCGTGCTCGACAAGACGGGCACGATCACCCGGGGCGAGCCGGGCGTGACTGCTGTAGTGCCGGCGTCGGGCTGGCGCGAGGCGGAGACGCTGCGCTACGCGGCGAGCGCCGAGTCGGGCTCCGAGCATCCGATCGGCGCTGCAATCGTCGCCGAGGCCGTTTCGCGCCAGCTGACTGTCATCGAAGGTATGGGGTTCGAGGCGTTGGCCGGGCGTGGCGTGCGGGCGCGGATCGATGGGCAACCAGTGCTCGTCGGTAACGTGCGCATGATGGAGGAAGAAGGCGTGCTGGTCGGCGAACTCGCTACTGAGCTGTCGCGTCTGGAGGACGAGGGGAACACGGCGATGTTCGTCGCCGTCGCCGGCCGGCCGGCGGGCGTCATCGGCGTGGCCGATACGTTGAAGGACGACTCGCAGCGTGCGATCGCCGAATTCAAGCGCTACGGCCTCGAGACCGTTATGCTCACCGGCGATAACCAGCGCACCGCGAACGCCATCGCTCAGGCGGTGGGAATCGATCGCGTCATCGCCGAGGTGCTGCCCGACCAGAAGGTGGACGAGGTGAGGCGGCTGCAGGAAGAGGGCCGGCTGGTTGCCATGGTGGGCGACGGGATCAACGACGCGCCGGCGCTCAAGCAAGCCGACGTGGGTATCGCCATCGGCACCGGCACTGACATCGCCATCGAGGCGGCGGAGGTCACGCTCGTGCAGGGCGACCTCTCGGCCGTGGTCCGTGCGATCCGTCTCTCGCACGCTACCTTCAGGAAGATCCGCCAGAACCTGTTCTGGGCCTACTTCTACAACGTCATCGCCATCCCGGTGGCCATCCTCGGGTTCCTGCACCCGGCGATCGCCGAGGCGGCCATGGCGCTGAGCTCGATCAACGTGGTCACGAACGCCAACCGCCTGCGCCGAGTGGATATCCGGAAGGGTGTGGGTGAATGACGCCTCAACCCCGCCTTGCCATATTTCTCACATGGCACGCCCGAAGAAACGCTTGGAGGAAAGTGCCGAGGCTCGCAGGTCTTGGGCCGTTCGAGTCGTTCGATTGGATCAGCAATCCGGGGACGATCTGAGCGGCGAAACGACAGCGGAGCAGAGGTTGGCGATGATGTGGCCGCTCGCCCTCGAAGCCTGGCATTTGAGCGGCCGGATCGATTGGTGCGCACCGTCGACGGGCTGGATGTACCGTTTCTTGGGCGCGAGGCGCTGGTACAGAACAAGCGTGCCACGGCCAGGCTGAAGGATCTGGCGGACCTGGAGGCGCTGGGGGAATCTCCCCAGCCGACCCTGCCAGCCCAACCCGCGCTGCACCGGGCGCTTCACGGTCAAGGCCGCCCGCGTTGAGGGACTCGATCTCCCCCATCCTGCAGCGACATTCAACCCCAATCCGGCCCGCCCTCAGGACTTCGTCACGATCGGGGCGACTCGTGTATCAAACCGTGCGGTTCGAGTTGCTGCTTGTCGTCTGTATGCTGCTGCCGTGTCGGCCGGGCCTTCTCGAGAACCCTCGCTTTGAAGCAGGCCGACCCGCATCTTTAGCTAACCGCTCCGTCCTCTACGCTCTCAGAGGAGTCCATCGAATGCCTGCCACGGCCGCGAGACGACTCGCCGTCAGTCGGATCAGCTGCAGCTTTGCGCTGCTTTCACTATTGACGGGACCTCTGTTCGCCCAGGTCGAGAACCCGCGCGACCCCGATTGGAGCACATACCACACGACCGAGCGCGCTTACGCACTCCTCGAAGGTTGGGCCAGGGAATACCCGGGTTTGACCAGTCTCTACTCGATCGGTGAGACGCTCGAGCGTACGCCGCTGCTGGTACTGGAGATCACCAACCAGGAGACCGGCGAAGCCGGCGAGAAGCCGGGTTACTACTATGACGGGAACATCCACTCGGGCGAGCTGGCCGCCGCCGAGGTGGCGCTGTACTTCGCGTGGTACGTTCTATCTCGCTACGGAAACGATCCCCGCGTCACGCGCCTCGTGGACACGAGAACGCTGTACGTCCGTCCCAAGTTCAATCCGGACGGCGCGGACATCGCGCTCACTACCGAGCAGAACCTCCGCAGCACACCGCGCCCCTACGACGAAGACGGCGACGGTCTGCTCGACGAGGATCCGGGTAACGACCTGAACGGCGACCGCAGCATCACGCAGATGCGGGTGCCGAGCGCCACCGGGCTCTGGAAGGTGAGTTCAACGGACCGGCGGGTCATGGTGCGGCGCGCTGACGGCGAAACGGAGGGTGAGTTCTACGCGGTCTATTCTGAGGGCCTCGATGACGACGGTGACGGTACCTTCAACGAGGACGGGGTCGGCGGCATTGACATGAACCGGAACTTCCCACGGAACTGGGGGCTGGAGTTCGAGCAGCGCGGTGCGGGACCGTTCCCACTGTCGGAGCCCGAGACGCGGGCGACCATCGAGTTCTTGATCTCTCACCGGAACATCACCGGCGTGTTCCACGGCCACACGTCCGGCGGCTTCCTCTATCGCCTCCCGTCCACGACGTCGTGGGACGACTTCAACCTGTCCGACCAGAATCTCATCCTGGAGATGTCGCGAAAGTACGAGGTCACCACGGGCCAGCGGGCGCGCCCCAGCTACGCCGACCCGCGCGTCCATCGCTACGGTACGCTGATCTCGTGGTCATACTGGGACTTCGGGGTCGTGGGGTTCGTGCCGGAATTCTGGGGCGGCTTCGGGCGTGATTACGACGGCGATGGAGACGTCTCCGAGGCCGAGCGGCATCGCTGGAACGAGGAGGAACTGTCAGGCGCCGGGTTCGCCGATTGGACGCCCTACGACCATCCCCAGCTCGGGCGGGTCGAGATCGGCGGCTGGCGCGGCAAGTTCACCAGACAGAATCCGCCGCCGCATCTGCTGAAGGGCGAGCTCGAGTTGTACGTGCCGTGGATGATGTGGCTGGCCGAGATCAGCCCGCGGACCGTCCTCAGGGATGTCGAGGCAGAGCCGCTGGGCTCTGGGATGTTCAGGATCACTTGTACCGTCGAGAACGAAGGGTACCTGCCGACCTACATCACCGAGCGTGCACTGGAGGCGGAGCTTGCCGTACCGGTGCGAGTCATCTTGGAGTTGACCGATGCCGAGTTGGTCGCCGGCTCGCTGCGAACCGATATCGGCCATCTGTTGGGCGCCCGCGACGCGCAGCGTCAGACGGGTACCGCCGCGATGCGGCGCACGATCGAATACGTGGTCCGCGCGACGGGGAACGACGCGCGCGTCTCGATCACCGTGAGGTCCGAGAAAGGCGGGACCGTGCGGGGCGAGGTTCCGCTCGGCCGCGGACGGTGAGTGTAGAATCCGGCTCCCATGTCGCTGATCCTCTTGCTGACACTGATCGCGCTCGGCGTGGCCTACCTGGCCTTCGAGCGCGTCCGTCTCGATCGCGACCGTGAGGCGATCCCCCTGATGATCGCCGTCACCGGGACTCGAGGTAAGACGAGCGTGACGCGGATGCTCGCCGCGGTGTTGCGGGAGAGCGGACGACGGGTCCTGGCGAAGACCACGGGGTCTGAGGCCGCCCTGATCCTGCCGGACGGTACGGAACAACCGATCCGGCGGCGCGGTCGCCCGTCGATCATCGAGCAGAAGCGTGTGGTGCGCCTGGGTGCACAGCTGGGCGTGGACGTGGCAGTCGTCGAGGTGATGAGCATCCACCCGGAGAACCGCTTCGTGGAGGCACGGCAACTCCTGAGGCCCGATCTGGTCCTGGCGACGAATTTCCGGGTCGACCATACCGCGGCGCTCGGCGAGACGCGGGGGGCGGTCGCCGCGGCCCTGGCGCTGGATGTGCCGCCGGGCGCCCGCGTCTTCGTGCCGCAGCGCGAGTGCGAACCGACATTCCGTACGGCGCTACAGGATAACGGGGGAGAACTGATCGAGGTGCAGTCGGGGGTCGCGGCAGGCGTGGTTGGAGCCCATCCGGGTCGACCGCTCCAGCGGCTCGGCGCGAACCTCGATCTGGTATGCGGTGTGGCACGGTCACTCGGCATAGACGAGGGCACGATTCGGGAGGGGATCGGCGGGGCCCGCGGCGACATCGGGTCGCTGGGGATCTGGCGGTATCGATCGGCCGACCTCGGGAGCCCGTGCTTCCTGGTGAACGCGTTCGCCGCCAACGACCCCGAAAGCACGATGCTGATCCACGAAGGGGTGATGGCCGCCTTGGGTATCGGTCCGGAACGGTGCGTCGGTCTGCTGAGCCTGCGACCCGACCGGGGTGACCGGACGCTGCAATGGCTGGGGGCGCTGCGGGAAGGAATCCTCGACCGGTTCAGCCGGCTCTACGTGTTGGGTCAACATGCGCCGGCCCTGGCGATGCGGCTCAGGGGCGCCGATGGCGCGGCGCGGATCGAGGTGCTGCGCGGGGCGCGGCCGGCGGAGATCACACGGCGGGCCGCCTCGGGAATCGGTGAGGCAGGCGGTGCGATTTTCGGGTTCGGGAACATCGGAGGGTTGGGGGAGGCGCTGGTGGCGCATTGGCGCGGAACGGGCGAGGCCTGGGAGGTCGAGGACTGATGGGCTTCGAGATCCCCTTCATCGGACTGCTGATCTCGCTGGCCTTCACCGCGCTCACTGGTGTCTACCCCGGCGGGATCATCGTGCCCAGCTACCTGGTGCTGTTCATCCACGAGCCGGCCCGGATCGTGGGTACGCTGATCGCCGCGCTCCTGACGATGTGCGTCTACCGACTCTCGTGTCGCTGGCTCATCCTGTTCGGAAGACGTCGGTTCGTCTTCCTCATCCTGGTGGGCGGGATTTTGGCGTTCCTCTGGCGTCAGCTCGTCCCCGCCATCTTTCCCGTCTCGCTCGAGTTCAGGGTGATCGGCTGGGTTATCCCCGGACTCATCGCCAGTCATCTCGAGCGGCAGGGCGTGGTAGTGACGACAGCGGCGCTGGTCACGGTCACGGTACTGACCGGCTGGCTGGGGCTCGTGCTCAACCTGCTGTGAGGTCATGGTGGGACCGCTGCAGACCATCGATCGCCGATTGAAGTACAGCCTCGTCGCGGCGGGGATCGCCAGCCTGTCAGCCTGGCTGCTGCTGCAGGTGATCGCCCCGCGCCGCTCGGTGGCCTGGTCGGCGGAGATGCTCGAGGCATCACAGCGCATGGAGCGAGCGATCACGGCGGTGGCGCGCTACCGTGAGTCCGCGGGGCCGCCGATCGACGAATCGCTGGATCCCAACCGTACGGGACTCATCGGACCGGAATTCTCCCCGCTGTTCACGACGCTGGGCCAGCTGGAGGCGAAGCGGACGACGACGAATCCGGATATGGCGGGGCTGGTAGTGCATCTGCTGCGCCGGGCCGGGGTGTCCGCCGGCGACACTATCGCCGTCGGCTGTTCCGCGTCCTTTCCCGCCCTGATGATCGCGACGCTGACCGCCGCCGAGGCGATGGGCGCCCATCCGGTGACCATCCTGTCGCTGGGTGCCTCGGCGTACGGTGCCACCCGGCCGGACCTCAACCTGCTCGATATTCACGAGCTGCTGGTGAGCGAGGGCGTCCTGAGCACGGCCGCGGCGGCGGTCTCGCTGGGCGGCACGGGAGATGTAGGTGCGGACTTCGATCCAGCGTTCCGCGAGAGCCTCTTGCGTCAGATCGCGATGAGTGGGATCCGCCTGGTGCACGAGCCCGAGCTGCGCGAGAACGTGGCCCGACGCATGGCGATCTACGACGTCGCCGCCGCCGGCCGCGAGGCGGCGTTCGTGAACATCGGTGGCGCGGACGCGAACCTGGGAACGAGCCCCCTGGTCCTCAGAGTCGAGCCCGGCCTCACCACCGACCTCGCGCTGCCGCCGCCCGCGCAGCGGGGCGTGCTGTTCGAGATGGCCGCACGAGGGGTGCCGGTGATCCACCTGCTCAACATCCGGGGTCTCGCGCTGCGCTACGGCTTGCCCTGGGATCCGATCCCGCTACCCGAGCCCGGTAGTGGCCGGCTGCAGGACGCCGCGGGGTCGCGCGACCGGCGGTTCTGGCTCATCACGGGCGCCTATCTCGTCAGCCTCGCTCTGATCGCGCTCGCCGGCGGGAGCCGGCGCGCTTGATTGCAGCCTATGGCGGCATGGGCTAAGATTCGCGACATAGCCCCAAGAGCTGAAACCTCGCGGAGGCATAGACCATGAAGCTTCGAGGCAAGCTGGCTGCAGGGATGGTCACTCTCGCGTGCATGGTACCGGTAAGCGTCGGGGCAGTTCACGCCCAGGATGCGCCGGTCACCGCCGAGCTACCGGTGCTCCTCACCTCTTGCGGACAGAGCCCCGGACCGGCGCGCGTGCGGTTCTTCCTGACCAGGCTGGAGATGGAGCACGAGTTCCTCGAGCAGGCGACCGCCCAGGATCTCATCGACCGGGCGGAAGCCGGGAGCCCGTTCAAGTCCATCATCATCGTGACCGGCGCGAGCCTTAAAGGGATGGGCGCGGCCGGCGTTTCGATCCAGGAGGAGCTCGACCGGACGGCGGCGCTCATCGCCGAGGCCAAACGCCAGGGCATCACGATCGTCGGCGCCCACGTCGAGGGCATGGCTCGACGCGCCCAGGGCGCGGCACCGGGCGACAACTCGGACGAGCTGTCGATCGACGCGGTCTGTCCACTCTCGGACCTGATGATCGTCAGGCAGGATGGGAACGAGGACCGCCGGTTCAGCATCATCGCGGAGAACCAGAACATCCCCCTCATCCTGTTCGAGAAGAACATGGAGCTGGGCGATGTTCTGACGAGCGTGTTCGCCAGATAGACCACGAGCGGACATTTGGAACGCGGTGGCCCGTTGCCGATCCGAGCTCGTCGCGGCGCGATAATGAAGCGAGGGGCTCCGGCCGTACCCGACCATCACCGCGACACGGAGCGACAGGCTCTGGCCGTACCCGACTACCACCGATCTAGCAAGGAACCCGAGCGGTGAGCATGTTCACCTATGCCGGGCTCGTACTCGGCGTCATGGTCGTCGTCTACATCGCGGCCAAACTGTTCAGGCTCTCCACCGAGTTGGCCATGTTCGCCGCGGCGCTCGGCGGAGCGCTCGCCGGCGGCTTCGGCCTGCCGGCACGGCAGATCGCCGAAGGGGCGATGACCTACCTCGACATCAACCTCATCTTCATCACCGCCACCCTGTTCATGAACATCCTCAAGGATGCGGGTGGAATCGCATTCGTCGTTCGCGGGATCATCGGCCGCTTCCACCGCAGCCGGGCCCTGCTGTTCGTGCTGCTGACCGTGCTGCTGTTGGTGCCCGGCGCGCTCACCGGCGCTGGCAGCGTCACCGTGCTGATAACCGGCGGAATGGTGGCGATAGTCCTGCAGACGATGGGGATCTCGAAAGTGCGAACCGTCGCCATCGTGTTCGTCATCGCCGGGCTCAGCGCCGCGGCACCGCCCGTGAGCCTCTGGGCGATGCTCACTGCCGCCGGCGTCAACATGCCGTACCTCGGCTTCTTCATGCCGCTGCTGGTGCCCTGCGTCGTAGCGGCCCTGTTCACGATCTTCTTCCTCGGCCGGGGTAGCGGCGAGATCGATCTCGAGACGGCGCTGCAGGAGCTGCCCCGGCCGCCCGAGCGCATGAACTGGCTACGGGTGATCGTTCCGTTCGTCGTCTTCGTGCTGCTGATCGCGATCGGCCGGCTCTGGCCGCACGACACGCCGGTCGTCGGATTGCCGCTCATGTTCCTGGCCGCGGCGGCGACATCCTACGCACTCTCGCCGATCCGGCTCGATTTCTTGCGGATCTCGCGTGAGACGGTGGAACAGCTGCTACCTTTGATCGGCACGCTCACCTGTGTGGGGGTGCTGGTTCAGATCATGACGCTCACCGGTGTGCGTGGCCTGCTGGCCGTGACCGCCGTCACCCTGCCGGTGGCCCTGGTGTTCGCCACGCTGTTCGTCGTCCTGCCGGTGTCGGAGGCCGTCCTGATGTGGGGTGCCGCGCCGGTGCTCGGTGTGCCGCTCGTCCTGCTGTTCAACACGATGGGTCTCAACCCGATCGTGGCGCTGGCCGGCATGAGCGTGATATGGCCGCTGGGGGACGCGCTGCCCCCGACGGCGATCATCGGCCGATTGACCGTTGAGGTGGTGGGCTACCGGGAGGCCTACACGAGATTCCTGAAGAGTTGTGTGGTCCCGGCCGTGTTCATCATGATCATCGGTACGCTCATGGTGATCTTCTCCAGCGATCTCTCGTTCCTGACCGGCCTGTAAGAGAGGAGAATCATGGTCATCCTGCAGATGCTAATCACGGTTCTCTACTACTGCCTTATCGCTTATGTGGCCGTGATCCTGATCTGGAACTTCAGCAAGACGCGGAAGTGGGAACAGGAGGTACTCTACATCATCGTCCTGATCCCCTTCTTGCTGCGTCTGTTCCGACTGAAGTGAGGTGATAGTCGTGCAAGGCGGTTCCGAGAGACGCGGCGCCGGCGGCGCACTTCTGGTCCGCAAGCTCGTGCTCGGCGGCCTCGGGTTGTTGCTACTCGTCAGCTCCGGGTGGCGCTTCTACCAGCACCGGCAGCTCGAGGAGTCGGTGGTCCTTAGTCCCGGCGTGACCCATGTCAAGAAGCTGAGCGAGTACTTCGACGGCGTCCGGGGGACGATCAACGACTGCAACGTCTACTTCTTCGAGGGCGAGCAGCCGGGCGCCACCATCTTCGTGATGGGCGGTACCCACCCGGAGGAGCCGGCGGCGCGTCTCGCCGCCTGGCTGTTCGCCGAGAACGCCGTGATGGAGCAGGGGCGGCTGATCGTGGTGCTGAGCGCCAATCGCAGCGCCACCACCGTCACACGTGTAGGCGGCGCCTATCCAATCGATTTCACGATCTCCACCGATTGGGGTGAGCAGACCTTCCGCATGGGAGATCGCTGGTCGAATCCTCTGGACCAGTGGCCCGATCCCGAGGTCTACATCCACTACCCCAGCCGGCAGAGCCTGGCCTACGTGGATATCCGCAACCTGAACCGGACATGGCCCGGCAGGCCGGACGGCACGCTCACCGAGCGCACCGCCTATGCGTTCATGGAGCTGATTCGTCGGGAGAACGTGGACGTCTTCATCGATCTCCACGAGGCGGAGCTGCAGTACCCGGTGATCAGTACGATAGTCACCCACGAGCGGGGAGAAGAACTCGCCATCTACGTATCGATGATGCTGAGCGATCAGGAGTTCAACATCGGGACGGAATACTCGCCGAAGACCCTGCATGGTCTGTCGCACCGCGAGGTGGGCGACTATTCCGACGCCATCTCCTTGCTGTTCGAGGCGCCCGAGCCGTTCCTCGATGCCACCCGCGGGAAGACCACCCGCGAGCAGTTGCTGACCGGGGTCGACGAGTTCGTGATCAAGGCGGGCGAGCACGGGTTGCTGTTCGAGCGGATAGATGAGAGCGGCTGGCCGATCGACGTCCGAGTCGGTCGCCATACATCCGCGGTTCTGCAGACAATGGAGAGCTGGACGGATCTCAATCCCGACCGGCCACTGAGTTGCCGCGGCGTTCCGCGGTATGCCGAAGTGATCGAGAAGGGTCTCGGGCACTGGCTGCACGATCCGGCTGAGGCCGCGCCCGGGCGGCTGGTGACCGAGTAAGGTTCATCGAAAGGAAGGAGCGATTCCGTGAAACGTTACGTGCGCATCAGCCTGACGAGCTGGTGGATCCTGGCGATCGTCACGGCGGCGGCCGCCGGCGTGAACACTGCCGCGGCGCAGTCGGTCGACGCGCTGCCCCTGACGTCCCAGTGCACCGACTCGCCGGACGATCGGGGCTGCGGCTGCAATCCCCAGTATCAGGACTGTGGCTGTACCAGCATCATGGTGGCGAAGGATGCCTCGACCGACGGCTCGGTGATGACCGCTCACAGTTGTGACGGCAACTACCGGACCTGGCTGCAAATCGAGCCGCGCAGAGAGAATCCGCCCGGCGCCCGGCGGCCGATATACTGGGGCCTGCTGCACACCGAGACGCCCGATGACATGCGGAACGTGCGGCTCAAGGGTGATATCCCCGAGGTCGAGCGGACCTTCGCTTACTACAACGTCGCCTACCCGGCGATGAACGAGAAGGGTCTGGCGATCGGCGAGACGACGATCGGCGGCAGGCCGGCGCTGCGGAACGACGAGGGTCTTTTCCTGATCGAGAACCTCCAGGCCATCGCGCTCGAGCGGACGACGACCGCCCGCGCGGCGATCCAGCTGATCGGCGAGCTGGTAAAGCAGTACGGCTATGGTGATTGGGGCGAATGCCTTACCTTCGCCGATTCGAAAGAGGTGTGGCACTTCGAGATCATGGGCGCGGGTCCCCTCGAGGTCGGTGCGGTATGGGCGGCGGTACGGATTCCCGACGGCCACGTCGGAGTCTCGGCCAACATCCCGCGGATCAGCGAGCTCGACCTCGACGACCCGGACCACTACATGGCCAGCGAGAACGTTCACTCGCTGGCCGAGGAGATGGGCTGGTGGGACCCCGCGAGCGGCGAGACGTTCAAGTGGTGGAAGGCTTACGGCAGAACCGATCGTCAGGGTAACCCCGTTCCGCCTTACTCGACCCGCGAGTTCTACATCCTGAGCACGATGGCCCCGTCACTGAACCTGACGATGGACATGGAGGAGCTCCCCTTCTCCGTCGAGCCGGACGAGAAGGTCTCGATCCGCGACGTGTTGCGCTACTACCGGGAGACGTACGAGGGCACCGAGCTCGACATGACCCGCAACCTCATGGTGCCCTATAGGCCGCGCCGCGGCGAGCCGATCGAGGGACGACCGGATTCGATCAAGAGCCCGGCCGTCAACAACTGGTCGATCCGCGGCGACTTGGGACTGCTGTTGAACACCTTGAAGCCGGGCACGGTAGAGGTGCAGCGAACCATCGCGATCTCCGCCTGCTCCTACTCCCAGGTCATCCAGGCCCGTGACTGGCTGCCGCCCGAGATCGGCACCATCGCTTGGTTCTCATTCGACAACCCGGGCCAGAGCCCACGCATACCCATCTGGGCCGGCGTCACCGAGCTGCCCGAGAGCTTCAAGATCGATTGCCAGCACAAGTACCGCACCGACTCGGCCTGCTGGTGGTACCGCCGGGCCAACCGGCTGGCGATGATCGAGTGGGGCTGGGCCCGCGAGTACCTCGAGGGCGCCGTGCAGGAGTACGAGGACCGGGCCTTCGAGGAACTGCCGCTGATCGAGCAGCGGGCGCTCGAGCTGATGCGGGCTGAGGGCGGCGACGATCCGACGGCTTACCGGGAGCTCCTCACCCGGTACACCGATGGCTTCGCCCGAGCGACCATGCAGAGGTGGTGGGAGCTGGGCGACTTCTTCTGGGCCGTGTTCGCGAGAGGATGGTGACCGGAAATCAGTGATCAGTCACGAGTGATCAGTGACAGAGCGCAGCTGAACCGATAGCTGTCGGACCGCTCACCGGTTACTGATCACTGATCACTGATTACTGATCACTGATCACTGATCACTGATCACCGATCACCGATCACTGATCACCGATGCCGACTACTGTTCGCGGCTGACAGGGATATAGAGCAGCTGTCCCACCTGGAGCCGCTCGGGTCGAACGCTCGGGTTGGCCGAACGGATCGCCGAGAGGTCCGAACCGTAGTTGATGGCAAGCTGACTCAGAGTATCTCCGGACCTTACGGTGTGTTCGATCGAGGCGGCGCGCGCCTCCGCCTGGACCCGCGCATAGTTCGCAGCGAACCTGTCGCCGCTTCGGGGCGGCAGGCGCACATAGTAGCTCTCGCCGGGAGGCGTGACGCCACGGATTAGTTGGGGATTCAGCGCCCTGACCTCGGCGACGTCCACGCCGGCGGCCTCAGCGATCACCTCCAGGCTGGTCGCGTCCGGTACATGGCCGAGGTCATAGCTCAGTGCGGGAGCAGCCACGACGGTGAGCCCGTACCTCTCCGGCTGCTTCGCGATCAGTGCCGCCGCGATGAGCTTGGGAACGTAGTTCCGCGTCTCGGCCGGAAGATATCGGCGACGGGCGAGGGTCCAGAAGTCGCGACTGCCCGTTCGTCGGATGGCGCGCTGCACGCGGCTCGACCCGCCGTTGTAGGCGGCCGCCGCCAAATACCAGCAGCCGAATTCCTCGTAAAGGTCTTTCAGATAAGCGGCAGCGGCGCGCGTGGCCAGCACCGGGTCGCGCCGCTCGTCGATCCAGTAGCTGACGCGTAGGCCGTAGCGGCGAGCGGTGCTGGCGAGGAATTGCCAGAGCCCCACGGCGTGTGCCCTGCTATAGGCGTTGGGGTCGTAGCCGCTCTCGATCATCGAGAGGTAGACGAGATCCTGCGGCAACCCGTGCTCGCGCAAGATGGCCCGCAACGTCTCCTCGTAGCGACCTGCTCGCGCGAGATGAATCTGCATGTTCCGCCGCCCGCGCCTCTGGTAGTATGCCAGCCAACGGTCGACCGCACCATTGTATTCGATCGGAATATCCCAGACCGGTCTGTCCGCCGGCGGCGCCGAGACCGTAATCGAGTCCGCACCCGGCTCGGTCGGACCCTTCAGCGTCGAGAGCATCAAGACTGTCAGACAGCTGGCGACGATCATCGATTCGGTCCGGCTCCTCGGAGTGGTGTGGGGGGTAGGAGCGCACGGCTCGGGTCCAGCCGCTGCGGGCGGTCCTCCCGCGGGCGCTTAACCAGCAGGCAAGTGACGTACCCGTCCCCAGCACTGGGCGTAATTGATTGATAGATAGTGAGTTAGGGCGCCGGGCTCGCGTCTTCTGTGGAAGGAGCCCCCCGGGGTTTTCGGTCAATCCGACATCGCCGGGCGTTCTGACCTGTACTCGTGACCGGGCGCTTGCCGACGGCTGGGCGGTGAAGAACCGGACGTTCCACAGTCAACAGCCGGCTGATGATGTCCGACTGTTTCTCGATGAACGTCGAAGGTCGGGCGTCGCCGGTCGAAGTGAAGTGTAACCCCGGTAGTCGACTGCCAGCTGTCGAATGTTCAGAGGACGTCTTCAGTTTCCGTTATACGGCACGCCCTCCGTAATCCAGGCCGCCGCCGGCGCCCCCTTCAGATAATGGTCGAAGAACTCCATCATGCGGATCGAGTAGTCGAGCTTGTTCGCGTAGCGCCGCGGATGGTGCGGCTCGCCTCGATACTGCAGGAAGATGGCGTTCTTGCCATTGCGCCGGAGCGCCAGGTAGTACTCGATGCTCTGGTACCACGGCACCGCCTCGTCCTCGTCGCCGTGCATGATGAGCAGCGGTGTATCGACCTTGTCGGCGTAGAAGAGCGGCGAGTTCTCGATGTAGTCTTGACGCGCCTCCCAGAGACTGCCCGACAGACGGCTCTGGCCCGCCTCGTACTGGAACTGCCGCGCCCGCCCGCTGCCCCAGCGGATGCCGCCGTAAGCGCTCGTCATGTTGGACACGGGCGCGCCGGCCACGGCGGCGGCGAAGATGTCGGTCTGGGTGACGATGAACGCCGTCGTGTAGCCGCTCCACGAGTGGCCGTGTAGGCCGAGGCGCTCCGGGTCCGCTAGCCCCAGGTCCACCAGCTCCTGCACACCTGGTACGACGCTCTTCAGCGCCGAGTATCCGGGCCGCCCGACCTCGAAGCGCACGTCGGGCAGGAAGACGATGTAGCCGTTGGAGGCGTACATGGGGAAGCTGGGCCGATGGTTGATCACCGGCTCGTTGAACTCGTGCAGCCGCTGCGAGAAGAAGCGGTAAAAGTAGGTCAGCACCGGGTAGCGCATGCCCTCCTGGTAGTCCCCCGGCAGGATGACCGCGCCGTGCAGCTTGACGCCGTCCAGGCTCTCATACTCGATGAGCATCTCTTCGCCCCAGGCGAACTCTACGATCTGGGGATTCACGTCGGTCAGCCTGCGGGCCCCCCCGAACCCGGCCCGGCTGACCCAAAGGTTCGGAAACTCGTCGTAGTCCTCGCGCGTGAACAGGAAGAGGTCGGCATCCTCCGCCTTCGTCAGGAAGGTGAATTTCTTATCTTCTTCCAGCAGCCGTTCCAGTCCGCCGCGATCGGTGCGCGTGCGATAGAACCCGAAGTTCTTTCGATCCTCGTCGAACGAGGTGAGGTAGACGGTGGAATTGCGCGGGAAGCTCGTCTGTTCCTCGTCGACCTGCAGCACCCGGTAGATCTTGCCGGTCGCCCGCCCTTCGCCACGGGTCAGATTGATCGGCTCGCCGCCGCCGGTGGGGAACTGCCAGACATCATACTTGTCCTGGATGAGCACCGCGCGCTCGCCGTCGACCCAGCCGCCCATGCCGTAGCCGGGTCGCGCGTTGGGATAGTCGTGGTCCTCGTCCGCGAACGAGACGGGCAGTCCGCGGGTCAGGTTACGTGCGGCGCCACTCTCGGTGTCGCATAGGTGCCAGTCATCGGCATCGAAATAGACGAGGTAACGCCCGCTGGGTGATAGGCTCTCCTGAATCTCGCGACGGCCGGTCCAGCCGCGTACGGTCGAGCTGCCGCCCTCCATCCGCTCGGCGACCAGCCGTGACGAGCCGTCCGCGAGATCGACCACGTAGCGATCGGAGAAGTCGCCCGCCCAGGTCCGCTCCTTCAGGTACGGGGTTGGATCGGACGCGAGCGCCACCCGCGGGTTGTCCGGCACGCTAACCCTCAGCTCGTCGCTTCCCAGCTGTACGGCGCGGCGCTCGTCCAGGTGGAAGACGGCCAGCGAGGTGCGCCGCTGCTCGTCCTCCCAGCTCTCCTTCTGGTTGGGGACGATCAGCGGGTCGTTCCAGTGCCACACATCGACCCCTCTCTCCTCCAGTATCGCCTCTATATCGTACGCATCAAACTCCCCTTCCTCCTCGCCCTCGCCCTCGCCATCCCCATCGCCATCGTCCGCCGGCCGCAGCCTGAAGAACAACCGCTCCCCATCCTCCGACCACGTCAACCGATTGCGCGTCGGGATCTGCCAACCCTCCGGCGTCGCACTGGAATCGACCGCCGACCAGGCCCCGTCACCGTCCCAGATCCGAAGCGATGCCGCCCCGGCCGTCCCGTCCTCATCCTCGACGGCCGCGGTGTAGGCTAGCCGCGCGTCGTCCGGGCTCCAGGCGAAGTTCGCATAATGGCCGAAGGGCAGCTGCTCCACGACGATCTCGGCGAAATCGCCCCTCGTCAGATCGCGGACGTAAAGACCGTCGCTCTCGTTCGCGGTGTCGGCCCGGGCGTAAGCGATATAGCGGCCGGCGGAATCGAAGGCGAAGCTACGCACATGCTCGATCTCGATCTGGGCATCGCCGGAAGTGGAACGCACCAACAGCTTGGTCCCGGGTTCGCGGCCGTCGCTGTCTCGACTCGAGCCGGGATCCTCCGCGGCGCTGTCCTCTTCCGCGAACCGATGGATGGCCAGCCAGCGTCCGTCGTCCGAGAACTCGAAGGCGCGCACGTCGTCGAGCTCGGTCGTCTCACCCGATCGCGTGTCCAGGATCAGCAGGCCCGTCCTCGGTCGGTCGTCCGCTTTCGCGGTCTCGGTCTCCTCGAAGCTGGGGTTGCGTCGCGCGGCGACCCAACGGCCGTCGGCCGAGATCGCCGGCTGGCTGCCCAGCGGCAGCACGTAGCGCGTCGCCCCGTCGGTCGAGCGGACGATCAGCTCGGGGTCGCCGCGGTCCGGCACGGCGGCAAAGGCGACCCAGGCGCCGTCGCGCGACATCACCAGGTTCTCGATCTGGCGGAACTGCATGAGGTCGACGAAGGTGAGCGGGCGCTTCTCCTGCGCGCGGCCGGTCGCCGACACGCTGATGACGAGGGCCAGCAGAATGGACATGGCCCGACGGATGCTGTGGCGCGGTCGTATCACGGAACGCCTCCTGGCAGATGGGCGTGAAGCGGTGGGGCCGTCGGCAGGTAGGCTACGGCGCCAGGCGCCGTGAGGCAACGCCAGACGACCTGCGCTTGGCGCTGGTCTGTGCCGGCGAAGGGAGGTAGCTTGGGCCGAGGCCCCGACAGACTTCGCTTCCCATAAAGGCAGACCGTCTTTGAGCTACGGTTGGCTCTCGCTGGTCCCCCCGCTATTGGCCATCGCCCTCGCCTTCCTGACTCGCGATGCCGTGTTCTCGCTCGCCTTGGCGTGCTTCGTCGGTGTGCTGCTCATGGGCCAGGGACTCGCCGGCTTTCCCGAGCTGCTCGTGACCGCGCTGGGCAACCGCGATTTCATGTGGATTTGCCTCGTGGAGTTCTGCATCGGCATACTGGTCGCCTTCTATCAGCGGAGCGGTGCGGTGCGGATGTTCTCGCAGCGCGTGAGACCGTGGACCGAGACGCGGGAGGGCACCCAGACGCTGGGGTGGGGACTCGGCCTGTTCATCTTCTTCAGCGACTACTTCAGCCCGCTGTTCGTCGGACCCGTCATGCGCGACATGACGGATCGGACTCGCATCTCCCGTGAGAAGCTTGCCTATATCTGTGACTCGACCTCTGCGCCGGTGAGCGTGCTGACACCGATCACCGGGTGGGCCGTGTTCATCAGCGGCCTACTGATCGGTATCGGCCCGGTTGTGGGTCGCGACGATGCCATGTCGCTGTTCATCCGGTCGATCCCGTTCAACTTCTACGCGCTGCTGTCGGTGGTGATGGTGCTGCTGATCGCACGGAGCGTGATCCCCGAATTCGGCCCCATGAGGAGTGCCGAGCGCAGGACGCAGCAAACGGGAGAGGTGCTGCGGCCCGGCTCGGTTCCGATGATGAGCTCCGAGTTGACCGACCTCTCGCCGTCGGACAGCGGCCGGGCCAACATTTGGCTCAACTTCGTCGCGCCGGTGCTCGTCGTGGTCGCCGTCAACGGCGCGATCTTCGCCGCCACCGGCCAGGCCCGGGTGCTGGAAGGCTTCATGCTTGCCGCGGTCAGCTTGGGCGTCACGATGTACGTTCAGAAGATCGATGACCTGCGCGGCATCATGAGAGCGGTGCAGGCTGGCATGAAGGGTGTGATGCCCGCGGTCATTATCCTGGCCTTTGCCTACGCCATAAACGCCGTCAGCCGCCAGATGGGGACCGCCGAGTTCGTCGTCGAGGTCACACGCGCCTGGTTCAACCCGGCGCTGCTGCCGGTCCTGGCCTTTGCCATCAGTGGGTTCGTGAGCTTCGCTACGGGCACGTCGTGGGGGACCTTCGCCATCATGCTGCCCATCGCGGTGCCCCTCGCCTTCGAGTTCAGCGGGGGTCAGGTGACGACGCTCGTGCTCGCAACTGTCGCGTCCACCGTCGGTGGAGCCGTGTTCGGCGATCACTGCTCACCGCTCTCCGATACCACCGTGCTGTCGTCACTCGGTAGCGCCTGCGACCACATGGACCACGTAAAGACACAGTTGCCGTACGCACTCGCCGTGGCTGGGCTGGCGATGACGTGTTATGCGATTCTGGGTGTCTTCTAGGAGGTAAGGATGAGCGACTTCCTCGTTCTGGGAGCCGGCATGATGGGGAGTGCCCTGGCCAAGGATCTCATAGAGAGCGACCAGGGGCACACGGTCAGGCTGGCGGACCGAAGCGCGCAACAGCTGGCGCGCGCTGTGGACGTCCTGTCGAGCGAGCGATTGACGCCCCTCGAGCTGGACATCACGGAGGAAAAGCAAAGCGAGGCCGCGTTCCGCGACGCCGACGTGGTTCTCGGTGCACTCCCGCACTCGCAGAGTGTCCGCGCTCTCGCCGCCGCCGTGAGGAGCGGCGTCCACTACGTGGATCTGGTGGGCTCGGCCACGGAGGCCAGGCTGACGCACGACGAGGCGGCGCGTGCCCGGGGCGTCTGTCTGATCTCGGGCATGGGCGTGGCCCCGGGCATCAGCAACGTCTGCGTGGGACGAGCCGTGGACGCGCTGGGCGAGACGGAAGCCGCCCGCATCTACGTCGGCGGCGTGCCGCTGCGTCCTCAGCCGCCGCTGTACTACCGCCTCGTGTACGCGATCGAAAGCGTGCTCAACGCCTACGACCGCCCGGCTGCGGTGAAGCTTGACGGGCGTGTGCAGGAAGTCGCTCCGCTCTCCGGTCTCGAAACGATCGCATTCCCTTCGCCGTTCGACCGGATGGAGTGCTTCTACACCGACGGGTTGAACTCGCTACTCCACACGATGGGCGGGCGCGTCGAGCGCGAGCTCTTCGAGAAGACCGTCCGCTACCCGGGCCACGCGCAGGCGATAGAGACCCTGAAGGCATGCGGGCTGTTCTCGAGAGAACCGATCGAGGTCCGCGGAGTTGAGGTCACCCCGCGCCACGTGCTCGAGAACCTGCTGGCGACAACCCTGACCGTTGGCGACGAGCTGGATGTGACGCTGTTGAGGGTCGTAGTGGAGGGGAAGAAGAACGGGGGAGCTGAGACCCACGTGTTCGAGATGGTGGACCACTACGATCCGGAGACCCGCCTGACATCAATGGCGCGTACGACCTGCTTCCCGGCGTCCATTGCGGCGCAACTGATCGCCGCCGGTACGATCGATAGGGTCGGCTGCCTGTTTCCCGAGGAGCTGTTCTGCGGGGACCTGTACGAGACCCTCATCTCGTACCTGGAAGAACATGGAGTCAGCGTCTCCCACAGCGTGCAGCGGAAGTGAGCACGACGCCGTGAGAGGCACGATACGGACACGGTGCGGTGAGTCCGAGTGGACGGGCAGGCGAGTCGAGGGACAGTAGGCGACCGTACGAAATAGTCTGGCCGGTGAGCCGGGGATGACCGGTGTCCCCGGGGCCGGGAAACACAAGTTCTGGCGCAAGTCCTTAGATATGTTATATTTGGCTCGCGCGCGAGCTGTCGTCTGAGCCATCCCTCCGCCGTGCGCTCTGCGCGAACTCCCCCAAAAACAACCGTTTACACGCCCTGTCCGTGTCACCTACTTCGGGCGGAGACCGCTCCGAGCAACTCGAGAGGGGAGGAACGACAATGATGTTGAAGAGGTTGTGCGGAATCATCGCGCTGCTCGCCGTCGTGGGCGCCTCGCCGGCCCTGGCTCAGGTGCCGGGCATCGGCTTCGAGTTCGAGCCGTACGGCGGTGCTTACATCCCGGCGACCGACCTCGTCGATGAGACGGACTTTGTACGTAAGCACAGCACGGGTCTGGCGCTGGGTGCCCGGGCGACGATCGTGATCCCGGGGCCGCTGGCGATCGAGGGCAACTTCATGTACGCGTTCAGCGATGTGGAAGAACCGCTGGCCGGCGCTGAGACGGGCGCCAACGTTTATGCGTTGAGCGGCGTTCTCCAATTCGACTTCAGTCTTCCGGCGGCGCCGGTCTCGTTCCATGTCGGCGGCGGCGTCGCTTACGTGATGCGGGGCGGTGACGCCTATGACGGTGTCGAGGACAAGAACGACATTGGTGGTGTCGCCGGCGTCGGGATGAAGGTCGGGCTGCCGGGCATCTTCAAGATCCGGGTCGACGCAGAGGGCTACCTGTACAAGACCGCGCTCAGTGGTGCAGTGACCCAGGACGACTCGCAGTTCCAGACCGACATCGTCGTGTCGGCCGGTCTGGTGATCTCAGCACTTTAGGCGTAAATCAGATCGCTGTTATGAGAGGGCGCGGCGATTGCTGCGCCCTCTTCGCATCGCTCGACAGTCTGCGTGGAGGTTTCACTCGGAAACTTCCAGGCGAGCCTTGACCCGTGCCAGGGCGTCTTCGAGCTCTTTCGTGCCTAGCGAGACGATCAACGTCTTGGGGACGAAGCGCAGCATGCCGCCCACCTGTACCGCGACGCGCATGGTCACGCGCGTGCCGTCGGCCACCGCCTCCCAAGTGAGCTCGCCCTCTGCCTCAGTGTCCGAGTCCGGCGCGCTCCGGTATGCCACCCGCCGGTTGGCCTCGTAGATCGTGTTGACGTAGATATTCTCGAACCGCTTGCCCATGAACTCGCTGACGTAGCGGCGCCGGGTCCCGACGCCTTGCTCGCCTGCGGGCGATTGCTCCGCCTCACGCAGGTTCGGTTGCCACTCGTGCTCGCGTTCGGTGTCCTGCATGTAGGCGAAGACTTCCTCGACGGGACGATTGATGGTGATGCTGGACTCGTACTCGAGCATGGATCCCCTTGTCACCTGTTATGCAACCAGCGGGCGAGCTCGAGGCCGTGCTCGAGCAGCAGGTCGGTATCGTTCAAGATATCGGCGGCGGCGCGATCGGCGACCAGCCTGCCGCCGTCGATGAGCAACAGGCGCCGGCAAACGGCGGCGGCGAACTCGACATCGTGAGTCACGACGATAACTGTCTGGCGGCGGGCCCTGAGTATCTCGGCGATCTGGCGGCGGCCGCGTCCGTCGAGGCTGTCGGTAGGCTCGTCGAGCGCCAAGAGGCCCGGCTCGAGGCTGAGCACCGTGGCGAGCGCGGCGCGTCGCTTTTCGCCGCCGCTCAGGTGGTGGGCGGCCCGGCCAGTGTCGACCTCGCCGAGACCGACGCTCTCGAGGGCGCGTCTGGCGCGCTGTTCGGCCTCATCGGGCGACGCACCGTGGCAGAGCGGTCCGAACGCCGCGTCCTCGAGCAGGGTCGGCATGAAGAGCTGGTCGTCGGGGTCCTGGAACACGAGCCCGACCCGGGTACGGATCTCGGGCAGGTTCTCGCGTCGCACCGGTAGGCCACCGACGTTCAGCGTCCCGGCGCTTGGCTCGAGGATTCCGTTGAGGTGGAGGAGCAGGGTGCTCTTGCCGGCGCCGTTCGGGCCGACGATCGCCACATGCTCCCCGGGCTCGACGGTCAACGAGATCTCGGAGAGTGCGGGAGCCGACGCGCCCGGGTAGCGGTAGGCGAGGCCGGTGATCTCGAGTCCCCAGGCCGCGTCGCCATCCAGGCAGCTCATCCCATGGACTCCATCAGGCCAGCCAGCCAGATGACGGCGAAGGTTGCGGCGATCGCCAGCGTCCAAACGGGACTGACTAGCGCGGCCGGCTGCAGCGCCGGCAGCTGATCGCGGTAGCCGCGGCTCAGCATCGCGGCGTGGATCCGCTCGCCGCGGTCGTGGGCTCGCAAGAGGAGATGGGTGAGCGTCGATGCGCGGGCCCGCCAGAGCCGCAGGCGCGTGGTGTCACCCATTCGGCTGCGGATGGCCCTGGCGGTTCGCTCCAGTTCGTCGTTTAGCAGGTAGACATAGCGGTACCCCAGCGATAGCGAGCTCTTCACCAGGCTGGGTAGCGGAAGACCATCCAGGCCGCGCAGCAGGTCGGTCGCCCGGGTGATCGAAACGACGACGGTGACCGCCGAGACCGCCAAGGTCGCGCGCGCCATGATCTCGGCAGCCCGCAGGAGACCCGGCCCGCTGAATGACACGGGGCCGACCTCGAGCGCGGTCGGGCCGGGCACGCTCACCGGCAGCGCGAGTGCCGGTAACAGGAAGAATGGCAGCGCCTGGCCGACGCGTCGGGCGAGAGCGCTCACGGGCAGTCGTGCCGACCATACGCCCAGCGCGATGACGAATCCGAGCGCCGCCAGCGCACGCCATGCACCCGCCGGCATGAGCCCGGCCGCGAACGCCGCCGCCAACGCGATCCAGATCCGCTGGCCCGCACTCGTGTGGGCGGTGAGCCAGGAAGCGCGGCCAGCGTAGCGGTCGATGTGGGTGAACCCCATCAGCCCCGCCGCGCGCCGGGGACCCGGCCCAACGCCCTGACGGTGGCCGCCGTGCCGGCGAACAGCAGGGCCACGCCCAGGACGACCGCCAGGAGCGTACCCACCGCTCCCGGGACCCAGGCCCGATAGCCGGCGAGCGGTGCCGCTTCCCAAGAGGTGGCCGCGTCGGCGAACCCCAGGTCGATCGCTACACGCTCGAGCCCGTCGGGCGCCGCCGACGCGACGATCGCCAGCAGGCCGGCGAGTATCGCGATCACGCCGAGGCCTCCCAACACGACGGCCGGCGGCGGCTTCGCCGCCTGTGCCGCCCGCGCCCGGAACAGCAGGTCGGCTCGCTTGCGCGCCAGGCCCCACACCGCGAGGCCGGTAATACCGGCCTCCGCGAGCCCGATCAGCGCGTGCACGCTTGCCATAGCGCCCACCGACAGGCGAGGCGGCGCGACTCCGCTCAGCCCCAGCTCCAGCCCGGCGGCGACCCCGGTGAGCAGCGTCGCCAGATAGGCGGCGACCGCTGCGCTCAGCGCCCGCCGCCGTGGACCCTCACCGGCTAGGCCCGCCAGCATCCGGTAGACGGCGTAACCCAGAAGCGCCCCCACCCCGGCGATGTTCAGGATGTTGGCACCCAGCGCCGTGAGGCCGCCGTCGGCGAAGATCACTGCCTGGGCAATCACGACCGCGGTCATGACCAGGAAACCGGCCCACGGGCCGAAGACGACCGCCACCAGTGTGCCGCCCAGCAGGTGCCCGCTCGTCCCGGCGGCGACAGGGAAGTTCACCGCTTGGGCGGCGAAGACCGCTGCCGTGGCGAGCCCCAGCGTGGGCGCCGCCCGGTCGTCGAGTCGCGCCTTCGCCCGGCGCGCCGCAACCGCGGTGACCGCGCCGGCGGCGACGAAGGTGCCGGCGGAGACCGGCGCCGAGAGGAAACCGTCAGGTATGTGTGCCATAGTCCTATCAAGATATTCACCCCGCTGGCCGCCGCCACCGATCCCACTATCCCCCCGCGCCTGCTCATGCTCGTACTCGGACTCGTAGTCGTAGTCGTAATCGATACTTCACGCGCGACCAGTCCGTCGCTTTACATCAAGCACGAGTACGAGTGCTATCACGAGTACGAGCAGGAGTGGCCGCGGGGGTGGGGTCATTAGTTGGTGGGTTCGCTACCCCTACTCGCCGCCGACCTCTCCTTGTAGGTTCTAGCGTCATGGCCGGTCCACCGAAGTCCATGCGCGTCTGGCAACTCGCGCGTCCCGGCGAGCTGCGACTGGAGACGGTCGAGGTTCCCGAGCCCGGTGACGGAGAGCTTCTGGCGCGCGTCTCCCGCGCCCTGACCTGCGGCACCGATCTCAAGACCGTCGACCGCGGCCACGCCCGCCTCGAGGTCCCCGGGCCACTCGGTCACGAGTGGGCGGGGGTAGTCGCGGCGGTGGGGGCCGGTGTCCGCGACTTCGCGCCCGGCGACCGTATCGTCGCTACGCCGACGGCACCCTGTGGCGACTGCGCCTATTGCCTGCGCGGCGCGGAGAACCTCTGCCTTCACCTGTTCGAGCACACGGCGCTCGGCGCCTACGGCGAGTACGTCCTGCTTCCGCGGCAGATCGTGAACCGGAATGCCTTCAAGATTCCCGATGGTGTCTCCGACCTTCGCGCGGCCTTCCTCGAGCCGCTCGCCTGCGTCGTCCACGGCGCCGACCTGCTCGGCCTCGGGGGTGACAGGACACTCGTGTTGCTCGGTGATGGTCCGATGGCGCTGGCCTTCGTGCAGCTGGCGCGGCTGCGTGGCGCGGGCCGCGTCGCGGTGGTCGGCCGGCACCGTGGGCGGCTGGAGCTGGCCCGACTGCTCGGCGCCGACTTGACCCTCGACGCGAACAGCGGCGACCCCTTGGAGGCGGTGAGGGAGATGAGCGATGGCCTCGGCGCCGACGGCGTGATCGAGTGCGTCGGGCGTCCCGAGGCCTGGGAGCGCGCGGTATCCCTCGCTCGCCCGGGCGGCGAAGTCCTCTTCTTCGGCGGTTGCGAGAGAGGCGCCGCGGTCAATCTCGATACCGAGCGGCTCCACTACGATGAGATAGCCCTCAAGGGCGCATTCCACTACACGCCCGACTGCGTGCAGCGCGCTTGGGAGCTCATTTGCAGTGGCAACCTGACACTCGAGCCCTTGGTGACGCACCAGATGTCGCTGGACGAACTGCCCGGTGCGTTCGAGCTAATGCGACGCCGTGAGGCGCTGAAGGTGGCCATCACACCATGAACGCGAAGGGCGCAAACATGATGCACGCGGCGCGTGCCTACTCGCTCGACGACGTGCGTGTGGAAGAGATGCCGCTGCCCACGCTCCAGCCTGGTGACATCCTCGTGCATGTCGTCGTTTGCGGCGTCTGCTCGAGCGATGCGATGGATTGGTACGTTAGTCGTAAAGTACCGGTCGTACTGGGTCACGAACCGGTCGGCATCGTGCACGAGGTGACGCCCGAGGTGGAAGGACTCGAGGTCGGGGATCGCGTCTTCTTCCATCATCACGTGCCGTGCATGGAATGCCGGCTCTGCCAGCGCGGCCAGTATACGTCGTGCCGCCGTTTCCGCGAGACAACGCTCGATCCCGGTGGGTTCGCCGAGTTCGTCCGGGTCCCGGCTCCCATCGTGCGCCTCGATGTCCTCAAGTTGCCCGATCGTCTCCCCGACGAGTCGGCCGCCTTCATCGAGCCGCTCGGCTGTAGCCTGCGCGCCTTTCGCAAGCTGGGAGTCGAGCCGGGCGTCAGCGTCTGGATAATCGGCGCCGGGCCCATGGGATTGCTGAACCTCCGGCTCGCCCGCCACTTCGGGGCCAAGCCGATCATCGTCAGCGATCCGGTGGCGGTGCGCCGCGAGTTCGCCACGGAGATAGGCGCTGACGTTGCCCTCGACCCCGGCGGGCCGGATTTCGATGACCGGATGGCAGAGGCGACCGACGGGTGGGGCGCCGAGCGGGTCATCGTGATGCCGGGCGCCGTGGAGCCGATCGAGCACGGACTGGCACACGCGGCTGGCGGCGCCGTCGTCCTCGTCTACACACCCACACCGCCCGAGGCGACCGTCGCCTACCGGCCGCACGACCTCTACTTCAAGGAAGTGACGATCACCCACAGCTACTCGGCGGGGCCCGTCGATACCCGCGAGGCGCTGGAGCTGCTGGCTGGCGGCGAGTTCGAGGTCGAGGATCTCATCACTCACCGCTTCGGGCTGGACGGGGTGGGTGAAGCGCTACGACTGGCGAAGACGCACGACGAGTCGCTGCGCGCGATGATCTATCCCCACGGGATCGGGGTGGAAGTTCGGGCGATTTGAAGGGTGGACACTGGACGTCGAACATTGAACGCCTAGGTGGCTTGCGGATAGGTTGCTGTGTGTATCAGCGGTCTGGACCCCGCCCAAGGAGCATGGAATCACCGGTCAGCCAACAAGCGTGCTATACGCGTGTCTAGGGCGATACTGGCCATTCTGTTGACTGTTCTTGGTGGTGGCTGCAACACAAGAGAACAGAGACCAGGTGGCGAACGAGATGTCGTAGGTCAGTTCGGCAGTGACCAAGCGAACTGCGAGCGCTCCTTGGAATCCAAAGACAGTGTCCCGGTCCAGCCTGTAGCAGCGCAGCTGAGCCTCAGATGGCATCTTCAGCCGGCGGAATCACTGGCGAATATCCATGGGCTCGACTGGGACCCGACGAGTAACACTCTCGCAGTGCTGGACGTCCGCCTCGGTCAGGTGAGCGTCGTGGATACTCTCGGTTCCGTGCAGCAGCAGTTTGGTCGCTTCGGTCGGGGTCCTGGTGAGTTCGGCTCCTTTCTGCCGCTCGGGGCTTTCACGACCAACCGGCTCGCCGTACTCCGAGAGGGATTTGCCGTTGCTGACCTGCGCAGCATCTACTGGTACGGGCGAGACGGCCAATATCAATCCACCCTTCGAAAGTACAGAACTCCGCTGGTCGGAACTTACGATGTGCATCTGGCGCACCTCGATGGCGCCCTGATTGCGAGCGAAAGCGGGAAGGGGAATCTGTACTCAAGTGATCGGGATATCCGCACAGCCCTGTCGGTGGAGGCTATCGTGCCTAAGCGCCCGGGGTCGTGGAGGGGTGTCCTGGCACTTCGGAACGGCTGGGTGCATCTAGAGGAGATTCTTGGTTACCCTGAGCAACGCCCCTACCTGAATAGCCACCGTAGGACTTGGGATGCGAACGGAGCGTTCCTGGTGGCGCTCTCGTATGACCACTTTGGATTGTGCTTCTTTGACGCATCATCATTGCTGATTGCATCCTACGCGTTGGACCTGGAGCCGGACCGAGTAGATGCAGCTGAACGGGAACGGGAGCTACGACGGCACGTTCGCGACCCTGACGTGAGACTGCCTTTCATCGGCGTGTCCCAACGTCAACGTTTCGAAGGAAAGTGGCCAAAACGCACGCCTTTCTACCTCGACGTGGTGCTTGGGTCGGACTCCATAGCATGGGCGATGCGCCGCAGCGCTGACAGCGCGGTTGCCGATCTATATCACCTGCGCACTGGGTACCGAGGTTCGTTTCGACTACCGGATGGCCGTCTTCCGGCCATCGTCCGCTCCGACATTGCGTGGTTTATCGTCACCGACAGTCTTGGGGTTGATACGTTCCAGGCCGTCGATGTGCCAATGTTGCTGACCTATGAACCGGGACAAACCCTCCGCTAGTCGCGTCATCCGCTTCAGCGAGTTCCGCTGGGCGGGCGTCGAGCCCGCGGCCTACAAGGAACCCAGCGCGGATTGGAGTGCCGTCACCCGGCAGATACTGGTCGGGCCTGAGGAGCAGGTGCCGTTCCACCTGCGCTACTTCGAGATCGAGCCCGGCGGCCATACGTCGTACGAGCGCCACGCGCACCAGCACGTGGTCGTCGCTCTGCGAGGCGCGGGCGAGGTGAGGTTGGGGGATCGCTGGGAACCGGTGGGCTACGGCGATTTGGTCTACGTGGCGCCGAACGAGCCACACCAATTCCGCGCCGGCGCCGATGAACCCTTCGGCTTCCTCTGTATCGTACAGGCGGACCGAGATCGCCCGATCCCGCTGTAATCCTTACCGCCTACCGCCCACTGCCCACCGCCTACCGCCCACCGCCCACCGGTCTAGAGCCGCCACGCCACACCCAGGGCGAGCACGACCTGATCGCCCTCGGCATAGGGTCCCTCGCCGAAGCGGACGTCGAGCATCGCGCCCATCGACCGTGTGATGGAGAAGAGTCCGCCCACGTCGAGCAGCAGTTCGGCGTCGAAGCTGTCTTCCCCGGAGCTGAGGGCCAGGTCGAACCGCGGATGGACGAAGATCTCGGAATCGCCGCCTGCCAGGACGAACCCGATTCCGGCGATGAAGCCGACCGGGATCTTCCAGACGGTGACGCCGGGGTCGCTCACGCCGAGCCCGACGTCGAAGCTCAGCGCGAGCTGGCCGCCGCCCGGTGACAGCGGGCGCGAGAGCAGGTTGTAGCGCAGGTCGCCACCGGCGAAGGGTGAGTCCTTGGCGCCGTCGATCACCCAGAGGCCGGCGCGGCCGCCGATGTCGACGTCGTCGCCGATCGGGAAGCGTAGCATCCCGCCTACGACGACTGCGCGGTCGGGGATCGCGATGTAGGGCAGGAAGACCTCGGTGACCGGTATACCGGCCGTGAGCAGCGCCGGTTCGGCGACGACCTGGCCGGAGGCGTCCCTGGTTCCGACAACGAAACAGGCGGCCGCCATCGCAGCCGCCAGTACCTTCCTCGATCCGCCCATAGCCATCCTCCCTTCAGCGCCGCCGGCGCGTTTGCCCCTCCAAACGGTATATTGGGGCCACCGCGCCCAGGATCAAGGGTGCCCCCGGCGCAACACCGGTCGCGGCCGTTCTTTAACACTCCCGCACTTCGCTGCATCTTACGGGTGGCATGGACGAAGCGGCTCTGATTCAACAGGCGCAGCAGGGTGACCGCACGGCGTTCGGGCAGCTGGTCAGGCTGCACCGCGATGCCGTCTACCGGTTCGCCGCACGCTGGCTCGCCGATCCCGACCTGGCGCTCGATGTCGCCCAGGACGTCTTCGTCCGAGCGTTCAACGGCCTCGGCAACTACCGCGGTGACAGCCGCTTCAGGACCTGGCTGTTCTCCATCACCTTGAACACCGCCCGCTCCGTCGCGCGCCGCCAGAAGCGGCGCGGCGAGGTCAGGATCGACACCGGCGCCGAGTTCATCGCTTCGCTCACACCGCCGGATGCGAAGGCCGCCCGCGCCGAGGCCTTCGCCCGCGCGGCCGCCGAGCTGGCCAACCTGCCGGAGAAGCAACGCGGCGCGGTGACGCTGCGCGTGTTCGAGGGTCTCAGCTTCAAGGAGATCGGCGATATCATCGACTGCTCCGAGGGCTCCGCTCGGGTCAACTACCACCACGGCATCCAGAAGCTCAGGGAGGCGCTCACATGACGGGACGAAACGATTGCGACGCGATCGGCGATCTGATTCCCGAGTTTCTGGCCGGCAGAGTGTCGGAAGCGGACGACCGGCGCGTCCGGCGCCACTTGGAGAGCTGTGCCGAGTGCCGTAGCAGAGCGAACGCGGTGAGCCTGCTGCAGCAGACGCCGATCCCGCGGCCCGACCCCGATCGCTGGGATCACTTCGTGACGGAGGTCGTCGAGGAGACCGAACATCCACGCCGCTGGGCGTGGGCGCCGCGCGGCCTGTGGGTCGTGGTCGGCGCCATCGCCCTCACTGTCATCGCCGTCTTCCTCTTCAGTCTGCTCACCGGGTGAACCCAGCGGCGCGAGGCCGGTCGGGCCGCCGGCTGACCCTGCTCGGCGCCCACGTCTCAGCTGCCGGCGGTGTCGAACGAGCACCGGCCCGTGGCGCCGAGATCGGCGCCGATGTCATCCAGATCTTCACCAAGCAGGTCAACCGCTGGGCCGAGCGCGAGATCGATCGCGACACGGCGGCGGCGTTCCGGCGCGCGCTGTCGGAGCACTCGATCGCCGTCGCCGGCTCGCACGACTCCTATCTGATCAACCTGGCCAGCCCGAACGCTCGGCTGCTCGAGCGTTCCTACCGCTCGTTCTGTCGTGAGCTGGAACGCTGCCGCGTCCTCGAGCTCGACTTCCTCGTCACCCACCCGGGGAACGCCACCGACGGTGACCGCGCCGCCGGCCTGCGCCGCAACGCCGAAGCAATCCGGCGCGCGCTCCGAGCGGTCGGCGGCGCCACGCGCGTACTCATCGAGGGCACCGCCGGGCAGGGCACGGCGCTGGGCTCGAGCTTCGAGGAGCTGGCGGAGCTGCTCGAGCGGATCGGTCCGCGCTGCCGGGATCGGCTGGGCGTCTGCCTGGATACGGCGCACCTGTTCGCCGCCGGCTACGATCTGACCGGCGCCTACGACGCGGTGATCGGCGAACTGGATCGCATGGTCGGCCTGGAGCGCGTCCGGTTGCTTCACCTCAACGACTCCAAAGCGCCGCTCGGCAGTCGCGTCGATCGTCACGAGCATATCGCGAAAGGCCGCCTGGGCCCCGGCCCGTTTCGCCAGATCATGCGCGATGACCAGTTCCGCCTGGTGCCCAAGGTCATCGAGACCCCGAAGGGCGACGACCCGGTCCGCGCCGATCGGCGGAATCTGAGCTATCTGCGCCGCTGCGCCCGGGGCCGGCCCCGTTGATTCCCCTCCTCCACAGGAACCCGGCTTGCAATAGACGCCGCCACGCCGTATTAGATCTCGGTCGCCCGCGTCGTCATTCCAGCTGAGCACGTGAGTGATATGGGCATGAACACGCACACAGGAGCACAGGCGGAGGTCGAGATGCGGATGCGGGCGGTGGCCGAGCTCTTAGGTCGCACGCTTCCGCCTCACCCGCCGGCCGAGCGAACGCCGGCAGAGCAGCATCACCATCTGCTCGAGGAAGCTCAGCAGTTGTACGAGAACGAACTGAGCTGGGAGGAGGAAACGGGCGAGGAGTCGACCGAGTCCGGGTCGGTCGTGTCGCTGGTCTTCCCCGGTACGCTAGCCCTGGTCGATGCGCTGGTCACTTCGCACGATCCCAGCGAACGCGGCGAAGGCGGCCCACACCGCGATGTCGTCGCCTCGTTCCTCGGCTGGCTGGCCGACCGGCTGCTGAAGCTGCGTTCAGGCGGCCTGCGTGGCAGCGCGACGATCAGGGCGAAAGAGGCCGACCTCACGGATCGGCTCATCGACCTGATACTCCACCGCTATTGTGCGCTGAGTTCGGAGGAGATCGAGCACCTGGAGGCGACGAGCAACTAGGTGAGCCGACACAACCCATTCCGTTCCTGTTAGCGATGAACATAATAGTCTGCGTCAAGCGTGTGCCCGACTCGGAGAGCCGGATCGCGAAGTCGAAGGACGGCCTCGCCGTCGACACACAGGGAGTGAAATTCGTTCTCAACCCGTACGACGAGTACGCGGTCGAGGAGGCCCTCAAGCTAAGGGAGGCCGCGGCCGACGGCAGCGTCACCGTCATGACCCTCGGCGGCGAGGAGTCGAAGGAGACTCTGCGTACGGCGCTGGCCATGGGGGCCGATCAGGCGGTCCTGCTCAAGGGCCGGTCGTCGGTCGACGGGCTCGGCACGGCCGAGAAGCTGGCCGAGGTGATAAGGGACCGCGAGTACGATCTCGTCCTGTTCGGCAAGCAGGCGATCGATGATGACAACCTGCAGGTGCCGGCGATGGTCGCCGAGCTCTTGGGTCTCCCCTGCGCGACGGTGGTCACCGAGTTGCGAGTCGACGGCGGTGCGGTGACGGCGACGCGCGAGATCGAGGGCGGTCACGAGGTCGTCGAGTTCGAGCTGCCCGGCGTGATCGCGGCCCAGAAAGGGCTGAACGACCCGCGCTACCCGAGCCTCAAAGGGATCATGCAGGCGAAGAAAAAGCCGCTCGAGGAGCTGGATGTCGGGGACGCCGACTCGCGGCTCGAGATCATCGAGGTCATGAACCCACCGGTGCGCTCTGCGGGCCAGATCGTCGGCGAAGGCGCCGACGCCGTGCCCGAACTGGTCCGCAAGCTCCGGGACGAAGCCAAGGTTATCTGAAAGCGATGAGCGTTCTTGCGATAGCAGAGCAGAGAGGTGGAGCACTCCGGGGTACCACGCTCGAGATCCTGACCGCGGGGCGCGGGCTGGCGGATGCGCTGGGAGTCGAGTTGATCGCGGTCCTGCTCGGGCCACCCGGGCTGGCGGCCGAGACGGGCAGGCTGGGTAGCTACGGCGCCGACCGCGTGCTGACAGGCTTCTCCGACGCGTTCGCCGAGTACTCGCCGGAAGCGTACACCGAGCTGGTAGCGAAGGCGGCCCAGGAGAACGGGGGCAAGGCGATCCTGTTCGCGGCCAGCGCCCAGGGCAAGGACCTGGCGCCGCGCGTGGCGGCGCGCCTGAAGGCGGGGCTGGCGAGCGATGTGACCGAGGTCGGCGTCGCGGAGGGTCGCGTGGTCGCTGTGCGACCCGCTTACGCCGGCAAGGTGTTCATGCGGGTCGGCTTCACGAGCGAGCCGGCGATGTTGAGCGTCAGACCGCGGGCCTACAAGGCGGCGGAAGCGCCGCGCGAGGCACAGGTCGAGGAGCTGGCCGTTGGCGGCGAAGCGGTGAGTCGCGTCAAGGTGCGGGCGGTGGAGGAGCAGCAGAAGGAGAGACCCGACGTCGCCGAGGCCGAGATCGTGGTCTCCGGCGGTCGCGGCCTGGGCTCGCCCGAGAACTGGAAGTTGCTGGAGGAGCTGGCCGACGCGCTCGGCCCCGGCGCCGCACTCGGTGCCAGTCGCGCGGTGGTCGACGCGGGTTGGCGGCCGCACGGCGAGCAGGTGGGCCAGACGGGTAAGGTCGTAGCGCCGCCGCTCTACTTCGCCATCGGGATCAGTGGAGCGATCCAGCACCTGGCCGGTATGCAGACCGCCGGCTGCATCGTCGCGGTGAACAAGGACGCCGAGGCGCCGATCTTCAAGATCGCCGACTACGGGATCGTCGGCGATGTCCTCGAGGTCCTACCGCGGCTCACGGAGGAGATCAAGAAGCTCCGCTCCTGACGCTGCGCCCTGGACCCCTCGCTCGCCATCCCCATCGCCATCGCCATCCCCATCGTGATCTGTCTAAAGACGATGGCGATGGAGATGGCGATGGCGATGGGGAGGAGGATCACTTCTCGCGCAGGACGATGGCATCGACCTCCGTGCCGGATTGCAGATTGGTGCCGCCCGGGACTCTTATCAGGGCGTCCGCTTCCGACATCGAGGTGAGGATTCCGGAGCCCTGGGGACCGGTCAGCCGCGCCAGCCACGCCTCCCCCTGTCGCTCCAGCGTTGCACGGTAGAAATGGGTGCGGGGGCCCGGCGTCGTCACCGGCTCCGCCAGTCGTACGCGCCGCCACGGCCGATCGTAGTGCACGAGTCCCGTCATCTTTCTCAGCGCCGGGCGCACCATCAGCTCGAACGTGACCATGGCCGAGACCGGATTGCCCGGCAGGGCGAAGACCGGCATCGAGCCGAGCATACCGAAGGTGAACGGGCTGCCGGGTCGCATCAGCACGCGGTAGAAGAGGAACTCCAGGCCGAGGTCGTCGAGCACCTCCTTCACGTAGTCGTGATCGCCGACCGCGAGCCCGGCGGAGGTGATCAAGGCGTCTTTGCCGATCGCCGACTCGAGACGCCGGCGCAAGCTATCGGGGTGGTCGCGAGCGATACCCAGCATGACCGGCTGGCCGCCGGCCTCCTGCACCTGGGCGGCCAGGGCATACGAGTTCGAGTTCATTATGCGACGGCCAGCGTGGACCTCCTCCAGCTCGTCGAAGTCGGCCAGCTCGTCCCCGGTCGCCAGGATTCCCACCCTCGGCTGACGGTAGACCGGGACCGACGGCTGACCCAGCATCGCCAGCACGCCGATCTCCGCCGGCCGTAGCAAGGTGCCGGCGTTGAGCGGGCGCGCGCCGACCTTCAGGTCTTCGCCGCGGCGCCGAATGTTGCGGCCGGCATCGCTGCTGTCGAAGACCCGAATCGTGCCCGGCTCGGGACCGGGCTCGGTGTGTTCGACCCGGGTGACGCCATCGGCCCCCGTGGGCACCGGCGCGCCGGTCATCACGCGGATCGCCTCGCCCGGCCCCACGGCGCGCTTGGGGAAGGTGCCGGCAGCTATCTCGTCTATCACCCTGAGGACCACGGGCTTCGCGCGGCTCGCCCGTGCCACGTCGCGAGAGAGAACGGCGAACCCGTCCATCGCGCTGTTGTCCCACGCCGGATGCGTGACGGCCGACTCGACGTCGGCGGCCAGAACCCGCCCCAGCGCGGCGCTCAGACGTACAGGCTCGCGGTCCAGTTCGACGACCCGCGACAGGATGATCTCTCGGGCTTCATCCACCGACAGCCAGTCGGGCCGGCGAGGTTGGCGCGCGATACCGGGCCGGTCCGTCATCGTCCTTCGCCTGCCATCGTGCGGAGCGCGTCTTCGGCCCGCTCGCGGTCCTCGGGTGTGTTCACGTTGAGGAGCAGAAGGTCGGGATCACCGAAGCGCGCGACGTCGTCCAGCGGCAGGGTCCGCAGTCGGACATCGTCGAAGAACGAGATGACGTGGCGGTCGCCCCGGTCTAGCGCCGCTTCGATCGCCTCGCGGCAGCCGGCGCCGTACCACGCGCAGAGCGGCTCGAGCCCGCGGCGCGATGCGCTCTGTGGCGCGACCACCTCGTCCCGGCCCGCGTCCCTGGCCAGCTCGCGCAGCAGCGGTGCGGAGAGGAACGGCATGTCGCAGGCGGCGACCAGCGCGCCACGGTAGTCGGCCTCCTCCGCCCAACAGACGGCGGTATGGATCCCGCCCAGAGCTCCGAGCCCGGGCCGCAGATCCCGTCGCATCTCGAGGCCGAGCGCTCGATACGTGTCGAACTCGTTGACGATCAGCACCACGTGACCGGCGGCGGCGCGCAAGGCGCGGATCGCCCGCTGTGCGATCGGCTCGCCGCCCACCGCCTCCAGCGCCTTCGGCTGTCCCGCGTAACGCCGGTTGGAGCCGCCGGCCAGCAGCGCGGCGAAGCCGTCGACTTCGCTCGCGTTCTCCGGGCTCACAGCAGGCGCTCGCGCCTCAGCGCCTTGTGCTGGACCCTCAGACACTCGTCCATGACGACGGTGATCCCGGCACGGCGCGCCTCCAGAGCGGCCTCCTCGTTGACGACGCCCAGCTGCATCCAGACCAGCTTGGCACCGATCTCGATCGATTCCTGGACGTGGGGCGTTACGAGCTCCGATGCGCGGAAGATGTCGACGATGTCGATGGGCCCTTCGGCCTCGCGCGCGCTCGGGAGGTCGGGGTGGCATCTGACCCCCAGGATCATGTCGTGCTTGGGGTTGATGGGCACGATGGTGTAGCCCTGCTCCATCAGATAGCGGGCTACCGTATTGCTGTCGCGGTAGGACTTCGGGGAACAGCCGACGACTGCGATCGTCTTAGCGTTCTTGATGATCTCGATCGTTTCAGGGTCGAGTAGCATGGTCTCTAGTATCGGTCCTTGAGGTCGAGTGCCGGGAGCCCGTACTTCGGATCGATCGCCCGCTGCAGCGGGTCGCTGCCGGCGTGTAGAGTCACTTCCAGGGTGGGCCGTACGATACCCTCGCGCAGGTGGCCGCCGACCACCGAATAGTCGCGCCGTCCCAACGTGACATGCGCGTGGACCAGAGGCTCGCCTTCGTGTATCGCTACGTTGCCGACCAGCGCCAGCACCTCCATCTGCTCGTCGAACTCACGGTCCAGATATTCCCTCGACTCGGTGTCGAAAAAAGCGATGCGGGTCCGCCGCACGGCGCCGATGCCGGTGAAGCTGCCGCATCGCACACCACGAGCCGAGAGGAACTCGAGGAACTTGCCGGGAAAAACTTCCTCTTCCTCGAAGCGAACCACGTACGTGTCACCGTGACGGACGTACAGCATCGCGGGCAGCGAACCTCCCAACCCTAGGGTAGAATCCTCGGCGTGACGTCGAACAACAGCTCGATCAGCGTCCGCGCCAGCACGTAGGGGACGAAACCGGCGAAAGCCGTGGCGAGCGCCCGGCCAGTCCCGAAATCGAGCGCCTGCCGGATCGCCACCAGAACCGTCCCGATCATCCATACCAGGACCGCCAGGTAGAGCCAGGTACCGGCCGCCGGCAGCATCCTCAGGACGAGCAGGATGCCCGGCGCCTGCGCGAAGCCGATCGTCCGCAACAGCTCGCCCCAGTCGGCTGTGCCATCGAACAGCTGGACTCCCACCAGGTAGACGGTGCCCGACCACAGCGCCCAGCCGAAGTAGGCGCCGACCACACCGGCGATCAGGCCGCCGGGCCCCAGTTCCGCCGCGCCGACCGCGGCCGCCAGCGCCACCAGCCCGACCACACCCGCCGCCTGGCCGGTGGCGCCCGGGTCGTGCTCGACCTCCTCGTAGATTGGGACCTTGAACGTCGCCGCACCCCATAGGCGCTTGACGAATGAGGACCGTGAGCTCGGTGCAGGCTCGCTCTTCTCCATCGGCCGAATCCTCCCCGTGGAAATGAGATGCCTCGCCGAATATAGGGTGCGCGCCGCCGCTAGTCAGTAGCCAGCAAGCGGTAGCCAGTGACCAGTGGCCTGTGGCCGGTAGTGTCAAAGCTGGACGGTGTTCTTCGGCAACTACCGGCTATTCATCTACCGGTTACCGGCTACCGACCACCGACTACTGTTCACCCGGTACGCAAACGGAATCCTGCGTAAACGTTCCGCCCCGGCGCCGGCTCGTAGGAGCGACTGGCCGTGGCGTTGACGACGACGGACGAGTTGTAACGGTAGCTTCGAGGCCCTGGAGATCCGCCGCACCCGGCACGCCGACGGCGAAGGGAACCCGCTGCACTTCCGTCGCCGAGCGCGAGATGCTGACCGAGATCCCCTCGAGTTTGTAGAGCGGGATGCTATCGGCCGCGACGCTGTCCGCCTGCTGGGCCGTCGCCCGCGTGGCGGCGAGGATGACCGTCAAGAGGGCCGGTGTCAGTCGCGCGGGGTGTTTCATGAGGCCTAACGGTGTACAAGAGGGAGCCCCCGGTCAGACAGCTGGCCGGGGGCTCCCTCATTCGTGCAAGCGGCGAGCAAACGAATTCGCCGCCTTAACTGATCAGCCTACTGAAGCATCATCGACAGGCCGAGCGTGCCAATGATGTTGAGGCTGGCTGCCCGCGGGAACTCTTCTTTGTCGTTCTCTAGCAGGTAGACGGCCCTGGCGCCGAACCGGAACATCAGGTTGTCCTGGATCGGGACCTTCACGCCGGCGCCGCCGCCGAATCCGAACTGCATGTTGGACTCGGACTCGCCTCCCTCGCCCGCTCTAAACATCTGGAGCATGCCGCCACCATGCACGAAGAACTGCGTGTCGCTCGAGCTGCTGAAGTGGTACAGGACGTCAGCGTTGAGGTTCCCGGCCATGAGCTCAGCGCCGTCATCGCCTTCCTTGTACCACCAGACGCCGAGGCCCGGCTCGATCGAGATGTTATCGTTGAGGAAGAAGCCGGCTCGGAACTGGACCGGTGCCCAGATGATGGTCACGTCGGGCACCTCGAAGTCGCCGAGCTCCGAAGTGATCGAATACCAGAACGCCCCGTCAACTCCCAGCTCGATCGGGTTCTGCGCCATCGCCGGGCTGGCCCCGAACAGGACGACCAGCAGTGGTAGTAAAGCTTTACGCATTTCGCACTCCTCCAGCTTTGGAGCCGGGCCTCGCGAACAGCCCGGCCTGTGAAATGTGCGCCGCATTACGTTTCTGCGGCTCTGCAGCGCAATACTAGGGCTACTAACGGTGAATCCCGCTGCCGCGTTCCTGCCTCACCGCCAATGCGCACTTGTAGACTTCCCCCGGGCCGCATTGAGATTGAGTGGCTGTAGGCAGCAATGAACGAGCACAATCTGACATGATGCCCGCGGTTTGCGCAAGATCTGGCGAAAAAGTCGGCCGCTGGCGGTTTCCCAGCCCTTTTCGGAGGCTCCCTGGGCTGGGAAGCCGCTTCGGAGCGGGCCGGAGCGCCCCCCGCGGTCCCGCCCTGGCCGGCCCGGCTCAGAACCAGTACGACAGGGTCAGGCCGATCTCCCAGTTGTTGGTCCAGTCGGAAGGCGGCGGAATGGGGAAGACCGTGATCCCCGGGTCGTAGTAGCCGGGCGGCGTCTTGATCCGCCAGATGTCGTTGAGGGCCTCGACACGCAGGCTGAAGCGCTGGCGCGGTATCCAGACCGTGCCGAACCCGAGCTGCAGCACGAGGCTGGTCCCGAAGTCGAAGCGCTCGCGTGCCTCGATCTGACAGTCCGGCGCCGCCGATGGACAACTCGTGACACTGCTCAAGTCTATGGCGATGCCGATTCCCCCGAGCAGGTAAGGGGCCAGGTTGTGCCAGGTCCGTGGCCCGGTCAGGTTCAGGTTGACCCGGCCCGCCACCACCAGGATGTCGAGCCCCTCGGTTCCCACGAAGGTGGAGCCGCTATCCTCGTCCTCCTGGCCCTCTTCCAGCGACGGATCGATAACGCGCCGCTCGCTGCGGAAAAAGATGACCTGGGGGGTGATGCTGAGCGGGCGGCTGAGGCGCCGGGTATAGCGGACGCCGACGGCCGGCCCTGCCTGCGGCCCGATCCCGAGCTTGCCGGCGTCGGCCCAGATGTAGCTGAGCGAGAGGCCGAGGTCCTGCTTCGGCTCGATGAAGCGGTAGGGCGACGATAGCTGCTGGGCCTCTAGCCGGCACGGCTGGGCGAGACCCACCGCTAGAACGACCAAAAGGGTCCCATATTCATGCTTGAGCATACGGCAGTTTAAGCCGGCGCGCGCACCGCGCAACTGTGAACGATTGACAACCGCCGCCGAGATTGTTACGCGTGAAGGGCGGAGCGACCCTGTGGCACCGGGGCCGGGGAGGGGGAGATACAATGAGAGCCGGGTTGATGCGCTTCGTCCGCTGGATCGTTTTGCTGCTGCTTCTGGCGCCGCCGACGGTGGCCCACGCCCAGGCCACGGCCCGCGTCACCGCCGAGGAGAACTTCCGCAGAGAGCCTAACGGTACTCAGCTCGCCACCGTGATGCCGGGGGCCGAGCTTTCCATCGTCACCGAGCAAGGCGGTTGGGCCCAGGTGGAACTGGCGGGCTGGATCTGGGCGCCGTCCGTGGGCGCCACCAGCCGGGACGGCTTCGATCTCAGCGTGCGGGCGACGGGCGGTGAGAATCTGCGCGCCAGTCCGAACGGCGCCATCGTCGCCCGCCTGCTCGAAGGCTGTCTGCTCGAGCGCCTCGGTGTCAGCGCCAGCGGCAGCTGGATCCAGGTCCGGCGCCTGGGCTGGCTGTGGCGGGCGTCGCTGGAGACGAGCGGTGCGGCGGCGGCCGGGCAGCCGGCGACGGCCGGCGCTGCCGAGGCCGGCGCGGCTACGCCGCCCCTGATCATGGCGATCTCACCGCTCGTCGTCCACGCCACGCCCGACGGCGACACGGTCGCGACCTTCCAGCAGGGTGCGCAGGCCCAGGTGCTGGGCCGGACCGGCGATTGGATACGGATTCGCATCGACGGCTGGGTCTACGGGCCCGCCGCCCTCGACTCCGCCATCAACCTCGCCGACACCGGCGATCTGACCCCGGCACAGCTACGCGCCGACCCCGCCCGCTACCAGGGTGCGCTCGTGCGCTGGCGAGTGCAGTTCATCTCGCTACGGCGCGCCGAGCGGGCGCGTTCCGACTTCGAGGAGGGCGAGCCGTTCATCCACGCCCGCGGCGCGGCGGGCGACGCCGGCTTCGTCTACCTGGCGGTGCCGGATGACCTCCTGCCGATCGCCGAGAGCCTGGAGCCGCTCGACTACGTGACGGTCGTCGGCCGCGTCCGCACGGGCCGCTCGCAGCTGCTCGGCAGCCCTGTCGTCGACCTGACCGATATCGAGAAGGAGGTCACTCCCAACTAACGGTAGGCGTCCGGCAGACTCCCCCACCTCGTCCCTATCACAGAAAGGAGAACCCGCCGCCTCGTTCGGGGTTTAACGAAACGGCCCTCGGGCCGGTCCAACCGAGGGGACGCCTGGCCGGGCGACCCTGCGAGATCCGCCCGAGGACGGCGAGCAGGACCGGCTGCACCGACCGGAAATCCGGGTGTATCTTTCGACCCGGCGGAGGGTATACAGGCTGGACCGCCAACTCGGCGAGATCAGGCGAAACGTGAGGACTAAGATGGGAGCACCCAGAATGAGGATCAACAGTCTCCTGGCCGTCGCTACGGCTGTCGTGGTCATCGCCGCCTGCAGCGGCGACGACGGTCCCACAGGCTTAGACCCGAACCTGTTCGAGTTGGCCGTCGTCTCCGGTGGCGGCCAAAGCGGGGTGGTCGGCACCGTGCTCGCCGATCCGCTGGTCGTCGCCGTTCGTGAGATTGGCGGCGGCGCGGGCGAAGAAGGCGTGACCGTAACCTGGAGGGTGATCCAGGGCGATGCCGAGCCGACCCGCACAGCCGCCGCGACCGACGCGGATGGCAGCGCGACGACGCGCATCATCCTGGGGGACGTCGCCGGCGATGTCCAGGTACGGGCCACTGTCCAGGGCCTCGATCCCGTCGTCTTCGGCCCGCTGACGGCGCTTCTCGCGCCCGCCATCCAATCGCTGTCGGTGAGCAGCGCCGAGCCCGGCGATACCATCGACGTAGTCGTCACGAATCTGACGGCCGGGATGGCGGTCGATGTCCTGTTCGACGGTGTGGCCGGCGAAATCTGGGCCAGGCAGGATGGGTCGCCCGCGACGCTCAGCGTCGTCGTTCCCGCGCCCGCCGGCGTCTGTGGCCCGACCAAGGATGTGGACGTGCGCCTGCGGGTCGACGGCTACACCGGCCCGACCCAGATCCTCACAGTTTCCGTCCCGGCGCAGCCGTTCGACGTCGGGCAGGTGCTGGTGATGGAGAGCAGCAGCGATGTCGACTGCGCCGTTCTGCCCGCCGACGGCGGCGCGGCCAAGTACCTGCTCGTCGCGCTCAGCGCGGAGTTCGAGACGGACGCCCAGGTCGAGGTCTCGCTGGGCGGCAGCAGCGTTCTGTTCTCCGCCGCCGAGACTGCCGCTCAACCGGCTGACCAGGACTTCACCACCCGCTTGCGGGCGTTCGAGCGTGAGCTGGCGGCGCGCGGGCTGGCGGACCGCAGACTCGCCACCGGCGTTCAGCCTCAGTACAGCGCGCAACTCTTCGCTCTACCGTCGCTGAACAGCCGGCGCGACTTCTGGGTGATCAGGAACACCGAGGCGTTGCCCGACGCCCAGGAAGAAGACTTCGATCGCGTCACCGCGACTCTCAGGTTCATCGGCACTCACACGCTCCTCTATCTCGACGACGCCGCTCCTTCGCCCGGCCTGACAGACGCGGACATCGAGCAGCTCGGCAGCCTGTACGATGAGATACTCTACGAGTCGGACGTCGACTACTACGGCGACCCGACCGACTTCGACAACAACGACCGCGTCATCATTCTTCTGTCACCCACGGTCAACAAGCTCACACCGCGCGGCGCCGACGGCGTCGTCGTCGGCTTCTTCTTCGGGCTCGACCTGCTCGACCCCGCAACGCCGAACTGCGACATCTGCGAGTTCTCGAACGACGGCGAGCTGTTCTACGGACTCGTGCCCGACGAGAGTGGAATACATAGTGACCCGCGCGAGCGGACGCGCGTGCTCGAGCTGCTGCCGGGCGTGATGGTTCACGAGACCGTGCACATGATCAACTTCCGCTTCAAGATCTTCGTCCACGGCGGGGAGAATGAGCTGCTGTGGCTGAGCGAGGGGCTCGCCCACATGGGCGAGGAACTGGGAGCCGACGAAGCGGATAGGGCCGGCGACCCCGATGCCGCGAATAACCTCTACGCTCCCAACTTCGATCGCGCCGCCAGCTTCCTCGAGGAACCGGGCTCGAGCTCGCTGACCGTGATCTCGGGTAGCGGCACGCTCGGCGAGCGTGGCGCCGCCTGGCTGTTCCTGCGCTGGCTTGCCGACCAGTACGGCGACTTCATCTTCCGCGACATCGTTTCCGCCGCACCGAACGGCGTCGCCAACATCGAGGCGCAGACCGGCGAAGACTTCTTCAGGCTCTACGCCGATTGGGCGGTCGCCCTCTGGGCCGACGATCTCTTCATCCCGGACCTCGCCGACCGCTACCAGTTCCCGAAGTGGGTGCTGCGGAGCATCCTGGTCACGAATGAGGGTGGACTGCCGGAGTACTTCCTGCAGCCGGAGCCGCTCACGTTCAGCGAACTGCGCACGTCCGGCATCATCAGGACGCTGGCCGGCTCGAGCCCCTTGTACGTCGATCTCGCAGCGGACGAGACGAGCGACCTGCAGCTCGAGCTCGTCTCGCTGTCCAACGCCGGCCTGGCCGTGCTGCGCTACGAGTAGCGGGGGTCGGGGGCGGGAGACGGCTGCCCGTTATAGCTCGTCCAGAACCTCGCGGATCTTCCAGAACTGCTGCTCGATCTCCGGCTTCAGGTCCTGGCGGCGAATGCCGAACGCGGGGTGCAGCAGAGGCAGGAAAGTGACCTCGCGAGCGCCGACCATCCGGCGCCGCGGCTTCGCGGCCGCCTCGGTGATCTTCTGCCTGGGAAAGAACCGCTCCAGCGCCACACGCCCCAGCAGCACGACCAGATCGGGCTTCATCAGCTCCAGCTGCCGCTCGAGGTACGGCGCGCAGGCGTCCATCTCCGGCGTCTTCGGGTTCCGATTGTCCGGCGGTCGGCACTTGATGATGTTGCTGATGAAGACCTCGGAGCGACTGAGTCCGATCTTCTCCAGCAGCTCGGTCAGGTAAGCGCCGGCATCCCCAACGAACGGCTCGCCCTTCTCGTCCTCCCAGCGGCCGGGAGCCTCGCCGATGAAGACGACCCGCGCGTCCGCCGGGCCCGCACCGGGCACCGCCTGCGTCCGGTGCTCCGCCAGCTCGTCGCACTTCGTGCAGTTACGGATCAGAGCGTGCAGCTCGTCCAACGTCGTGCACGTGACGATGGGATCGGGCGCTGCGAACAGGTCGCCTTGCGAGAGGTCGGTTAGGTCGGGCATGGTCCACCACCGTACGTCGTGATTGTGCTGGTCGTTTGTGAGTAGTCAGTGATCAGTTATCAGTAATCAGTAATCAGTTATCCGTAACAGGCAATCGGCAGCTGAGGACTGATTACCGATTACCGATTACCGATCACTGATCACCGATTACTGATCACTGATCACTGATCACTGATCAC
>Ga0180438_10000464_pt1 | contig 79617 bp, 65 predicted proteins | sample SS_ome_12_FD_132455 | JGI IMG/M metagenome (GOLD analysis project Ga0180438, IMG submission 132455) | Hypersaline lake sediment archaeal communities from the Salton Sea, California, USA - SS_3_D_2 metaG | ecosystem: Environmental > Aquatic > Non-marine Saline and Alkaline > Hypersaline >...
CGGGAAATGTGGCCAGCAGCCTGCAACCCCTTGCAGACTCGATCCAACCGCATTTAGCACATAAGTGCTTGTCGCATCAAGACTTACTTCGCTGCCGCTCCCTCCTCCAGTTACCGGCGTAGGTTGTCATTGTCAGTATATCTGGGGGCTCGCCCCGATGCCACCCAGAGAGCATCTCCCGACAACCATTCTGTGGGGCTACGCGCGACCCGCTCGATACGTTGCTTCGGTCCGACACGCCGAGGCCAATTGCCCCGAGCGGACCGCTCGTGGCTCAACTTACCGAGCCGGGTTGAGGCTTGGCCCGACCCCGAGAGTCAGGCTACGGGGGCCGGGTCGGAGAGTCGCGCTACGGGAGGCGCCGCCACGCGCGCGGAAAGCGGCTTCCGGCCAAAGGATCGACCACTACCCCTCCAGCGCCGTAATCCCCTTGAAGTCACCCCTCAGCGACCGGTAGAGCTGTTGATACAGCGGAAACGCCCGGTCGTAGACCCGTTTGACCTTCCGGTCCGGCGCGGTCTCGCTGACTACGCGGATCGTCGCCTTGCACGCCTCCGGCACGTCCTTGAACGCCCCGGCTCCCACGGCGGCCAGCAGGGCGACGCCATAGGCCGGGCCTTCTTCGGTGTTGATGGTGACCACCTTGCGGCCGAAGCAATCGGCCTGGATCTGGCGCCAGAAGGGGCTGCGGGCGCCGCCGCCGGAGGCGCGGATTTGGCGGACGGGGACGTCGAGGTTCTCGAAGATCTCCAGGCTTTCGCGGAGCGAGTAGGTCACGCCTTCGAGGATCGCGCGGAGCAGGTGGCCGCGGGTATGGGCGTGGGTCAGGCCGATGAAGCAGCCGCGGGCGTCGGGGTCGGCGTGCGGCGTGCGCTCGCCGGAGAGGTACGGCAGGAAGAACAGGCCGTGGCTGCCCGGCGGGGCCTCGGCCGCCTCGGCGGTCAAGAGGTCGTAGATTTCCTGCTTCTTTCGTTTGGCCGCGGCCGCGTCGGTTTTGCACAGCTCGTTGCGGAACCACTGGAGCGACCCGCCGGCCGAGAGCGTCACGCCCATCATGTGCCACTTACCGCGCACGGCGTGGCAGAACGTGTGTACGCGGCCCTCGGGATCGATCTTCACGTCGTCGCTGTGGACAAAGACCACGCCGGACGTGCCCAGCGAGGTGGAGAGCACGCCGCGGGTGACGATGCCCGTGCCCACGGCCCCGGCCGCGCAGTCGCCCGCCCCGCCCACGACCACGCAATCGGTCGTAAGTCCCAGGGTCTTGGCCGCCTCGGGCGTGAGCTGCCCGGTCACGTCCTCCGACTCGTAGCACGTGGCAAACAGGTCGATGTCCAGCTCCAGGGCCGAGAGGAGCTGCTTCGACCACGTCCGCTTGGCCACGTCCAAGAGCAACATGCCGCTGGCGTCGCTCACCTCGGTGGCGTACTCGCCGGTCAAGCGGCGGCGGATCTCGTCCTTCGGCAGCAGGATCTTCCGGGTCTTCTCGAAGTTCTTCGGCTCGTGGTTGCGCAGCCAAAGGATTTTGGGGGCCGTGAAGCCGGTCAGTGCCGGGTTGGCCACCATGCCGATGAGCTTCTTGCGACCCCCGGCCCGCTCTTCGATCTCGGCGCACTCGGCCGCGGTGCGCTGGTCGTTCCAGAGGATCGCCCGGCGGATCACTTTGTCGTTGCGGTCGAGAAACACCGAGCCGTGCATCTGGCCGGAGAGCCCGATCCCCTTGACGTCGGCCGGCTTGAGCTTGGCCTGGCGCACCACCTTGCGGATCGAGGCGACCGTGGCCTTCCACCAGTCGTCGGGCTCCTGTTCGCTCCAGAGCGGCTTGGGGACGTAGCTGGGGTAGGTCTCCATGGCATCGGCCAGGATCCGGCCCGACTCGTCCATGGCCAACGTCTTGGTGCCCGAGGTGCCCACGTCGATGCCGAGGAAGACGCTCATGCCGGTGTCCCTTCGCGTTTCGGTCCGATTGAGTTTCGCGGCCGAAATTGTAACCGGGCGCGAGAAGCCGCGGCAACCGGGGGTCAGGTGTTGACTTGCAGCTTTTCGGCCGCTCCCGCTTCGCATCCGCTGACGTTGGCAGGTAGAGTTACAACTCAAGACCTGCCCCGTTCCGAACTTCCCATCGCCGGCAGCGTAGTAGTGAGCGACGCCCGGCCCCTCCCGCTATCCACGGTGGACCGTAATGCCCCGACGTTCCCCCCTCGCTCGAACTTCCAAGGCTCCGACCCATGGTGGGCGGTGGTCCACCCACGCCGAGGGGGACCTTCCGCCTTCCGGCGGGTTAGATTCCCTCTCTAGGTGGCAGGCAGTGCCGTTGGGGTTGCTGGTTATCGTGGCCGCGCTGGTCTCCGGCGCCTGCACGGGTCCCGACCAGAACGAGCCGCCCCTCGATGGCGACGCATCGCTCGGCGGCGTGCAACTTGAGCTCCTGGTGGTCGACGACCCGGGGCTTGCAGCCGCCGCCAAACGCCTCCGCGGCGAGTGGAACGCTCAGACCGGGGCCGAGTTCGAGGTGGCCGAGTGCTCCACCAGCGAACTGCTCGCGGCCGAGAAGCTCAATGCCGACGCCGTGATCGTCCCCTCCTGGGTCTTCGCTCCGCTGGCCGAGCGCGAGTGGGTCGCGCCGGTCCCCCACGAGATTCTCGGGGAGAAGTCGGGCCCCTGGCCGCCGATCTTCGAGACGCTGCGGACCCGCGAGGCCGTGTGGGACGACACGGTCTACGGCGTGCCGTTCGGCTCTCCGGTCCTGACCTGCTACTATCGGGCCGACCTGCTGGAGAAGCTGGGGCGGCGCCCGCCCGAGTCGTGGGAGGAATACGGCGAGTTGGCCGAGCTGCTGGCCGACCGGAGCAAGCTCGGCGGGGATGACGAGACCGGCAACACTCTGCAGGTGCCCCCGCGAGGGGGACAGTCCCATTTTCGCGGCGACCACGCTTCGCGTGGTGCCCGCCGCGAAAATCGGGACAGTCCCCTCTGGTGCGGCACCATCGAGCCGCTGGCCGAGGGTTGGGCGGGCCTGACGCTGCTGGCCCGGGCGGCGCCAGCAGCCAAGCACCGCGACAACTTCGCCGCCCTGTTCGACCCCGAAAGCATGGAGCCGTTGGTGGCCGGCGAGCCGTTCGTTCGGGCATTGGAGCAGCTCGTTGCCGCTAGCCGGCACGGCCCCAAGGAGCCGTGGCGTTTCGACCCCGACGCGGCCCGGGCCGCCTTCTGGGCCGGCCAGTGCGGCATGGCCCTGACCTGGCCCACCGGGGCAAAGCAAGAGGGCCTGCCCAAGAACCCGCCGCCCGGCTGCGAGGTCGGCTTCCTCGAGTTGTTCGGCTCCCGGGAGGTCTACGACGTGGCTACCCGACGGTGGGAGACCCGCGGGTCGGACGACGACAAACGGGTCACGCTCTTGGAGGTCGCGGGCCGGCTGGGCCTGGTCTCGGCCGAGTCGGGAAGCGCGGATGCCGCCTTCCAGCTCTTGTTCTGGCTTTCTGGGGAGGACCTGAGTCCCCGGTTCTGCACGGCCAGCCCGGCCACGACGCTGTTTCGCGACTCCCACCTGACGGCGCCACGGCCCTGGGTCGAGTCGCCCGCGCCCGAGGCCGCCGCCGCCCAATATGCCGCGACCCTCTACGATGCCGCGACGTTCGACGCCGCGCTTCGGCGCGAGCAGTTCATCTTCGCCCTGCGGATCCCCGGGCGAGAGCGGTACCTGGCCGCCCTGGACGAGGCCGTGCTGGCCGCGGTCCGGGGGGAGTCGGAACCCGCCGAGGCCCTCGAACAAGCGGCCGAGAAATGGCGAGCCGTCACCGCCCAGCTCGGCCCGGATGCGCAGAAGCAGGCATACCGGCGGTGCCTGGGGCTCGATTAGCCCGGACCGATCACTACCGTTTGTAGTGACCGCATTTCATGCGGTCTTTGGCGCATTTCGACCGCCCGCACCCGATGAATCGGGTCACTACGAACATCTGTGGACGGTCCGGGTTGGGTTGCGATGCTCCAGCCAAGCGGCGAAACGCCCTGTTCGACATCCGCTCCGGCAAGCTGCGCAAACCTTTCGGCTTCTGCGGGCCGTAGCGGTTATCCCGATGGGCTCAAGGGCCGGGCCACGGCGGGTCGATCCGACCTACGGGTTATTGCGAATCTGCCGATCTTGTCGGCTCGGATCCGCGCCGGGCGGGAAGATGCGATGCCCCGTTCGCTTTGCGCGCCGGGCGAGCCGAGTGGCGGCTTGCGCCGCGGCGGTCATGGGAGGGAGGGCAGGATGACTGGGTGGAAGCGGCCGGCGATCAAGCTGGGGGCGCTCGCTGCGGTGGCCGTGCTCGTCTGCTTCGCGATCAATGCGATGCTGCGCCGGGCGTTGATCTCGGCCGGGGAGTCGGCCACCGGGGCCAAGATGGAGATCGGCCGCCTGGACAGCTCGCTGATCGTGGGCCAGGTCACGCTGGGGGACGTGCGCCTGGCCGACCCTGACGAGCCGACGCGGAACCTGCTCGAAATCGGCGAGGTCTCGCTCGATCTGGAGACCGCGGCCCTGTTGAAGCGGAAGCTCGTGGCCGGGGCCGCTTCGCTTACCGGACTCCGCGTCGGCACGCTGAGCAAGACCTCGGCGGCCCCGCAGGAGAAACGCGACGAGGCGGCGGGCCGGCACGCCGGTTGCCGCCTGGCGCAGCTCGACGAGCCGTGGGTGCGTGACGGGGCCGAGGCCCTGTGGCGCGACGTCGCACGCCAAAGTGAATCGCTCCGCTTGATCGGCGGGCTGGCCGAGCAGTGGCCGGGCCGGATCGAGCAGCTCGATGCCCAAGCCGCGACCCTAGCCGAACGCGCCGCCACGGCTCAGCAGGCGGTCGAGCAGGACGACAACGTGCTCAGGCGGCGGGAAAACCTCAGCCAGGCCGCCGCCGAACTCAAGGCGATTCGCCAGCAAGCCGAGCAGCTCAGTGGCGAGATGGAGCGGCTGGCGCGCGAGGCGGGGGTCGACCGCGAGGCCCTGGCTTCGGCGCTGGCCCGGGATCAAGAGCGGCTGGCCGAGTCGTTCCGCCTCGATCCGCTAGAGCCCGAGATGCTCTCGGAGTACCTGCTGGGGCCGGAGGCCGCCCGGCGCGTCGAGACCCTGCTCGCCTGGCTCCGCTGGGTGCGGAAGCTTTCGGGCGGGGAGGTGCCGGCGCCGGGGCCGGACCGCGGCGTCGAACTGGCCGCTGACCAGCCGGGCACGCTCCCCGACTTCCTGATCCGCGGGGCCACGCTCAGCGGCGAGGGCGAGCTGCTGGGCCAGGCCGTTTGTTTTCGGGGCTATGCCTGGGGGATCACCTCGCAGCCGAAGCGGTACGGCGGGCCGACTTTCTTCGACGTGCAGACCACCGGCGGCGTGGAGGTGCGAATCCGAGCAGGGGTGGATCGCACCGGCCCGGTTCCGCGCGAGCGCCTCGTCGTCGATTGCCCCCGGCTTCGCCACGACCGCCTGACGCTCGGCAACCCGGAGCAGCTCGCTCTGGCGGCGGCCCCGGGAACGATGCGCCTCGGCGTGCTACTCGACACTCGGGGCGACGCGATCTGCGGTCAAATCACCCTAGATAAGAACACCCCGCTTGTGGATGCGAAGCTCGGCCCCGATTTCGTCAACCCGCGCCTGGCGCAGCGCCTCGAAGCTGCCCTGGTCGACGTCGGGCGGGTTTCGGCCACGGTGCAGCTCGGCGGCACGCTCGAGCGGCCCTGCTGGCAGCTTCAAACCGACCTGGGGCCGCGGCTGGCCGGGGCGCTCGAGCGGGCGCTCCGCGAGGAGCTCGCAGCCCGGCGTGCCGAGCTGGCCGCGCGGCTCGATCGCCACGTGCACGAGCAACTAGCGGCCTACGAGCAACTCGTCGGCACGAAGCAGGAGCAAGTGGCCGAGCACCTCCGCCTGGGTGATGAGCACGTGCGCGAGGGCCGTCAGATCGTTGCCCGGCGAGCCGGTGTGCCCAAGCAGGCCCGGCGCAAAGATTCGATGATTCAGGTGCTGGTCCGCTGAGAGCCTATCCGAAAAGGGGTCAGACCCCCTTGGCTTAAGGGGTCAGACCCCTTTTCGGGTCACTTGTTCGACAGGGCCAGGGCAAGGATCACGCCCAACGCCAGGGCCTCGATCACGAACGCCTCGAAGATGCCCCACAGGGTGGCCAATCGCTTCATGCCGGTCCTCCGTGCGCTAATGGCCCCCCGTCCCCTTCTCTACGCAGTTCCGGCGCGACCGGTTCGGCCCGAGCCGGCCACGCCTCCCACGAAAGAGGCCCCTGGCACCCGTCGCTCGATTCGCTACACTGGCGATCGTTTCCGCGACCGCACTGCTACCACGCGAGCGGACCCGTGCCCGACGAAGCCCTGCGACTGTTGATCCTCGGGGCCCATCCCGACGACGCCGAGTACCACGCCGGCGGGCTGGCCTCGATCTATTGCGAGGCGGGGCACGCGGTGCGCATGGTCTCGATGACCGACGGCCGGGCAGGGCACCACGAGCGGCCGCCCGAGGAGCTGGCCGTGCTGAGGCGCGAGGAGGCGGCCGCGGCCGGGCGCGTGATCGGGGCCGAGTACGTCACTTGGGACGTACCCGACGGCGAGCTGGTCTCTTCGCTCGAAATACGCCGCCGGGTGATCCGCGAGATCCGCACCTTCCGGCCCGACCTGGTGCTAACGCACCGGCCCTGCGACTACCACCCCGACCACCGGGCCGCCGGCCAGCTCGTGCAGGACGCCACGTACCTGGTCACGGTGCCGAACGTGATGCGGGAGGTTGCGGCGCTACGGCGCGATCCGGTCGTGGCCTACCTGCCCGACCTGTTCACCAAGCCGAGCCCGCTGGAGCCGGACGTGGTGCTCGACGTCACCGGCCGGGCCGAGACGATCGTGCGCATGTTGGCCTGCCAGCGCTCGCAGGTCTTCGAGTGGCTGCCGTACGAGGAAGGGATTTTGGACCAGGTGCCCGAGGGCGACGAGGAGCGGCTTGCGTGGCTGCGGGAGTGGTATCGGCGTCACATGCTGCCGCGGGCCGAGCGCTTCCGACGCGAGCTTTGCGAGGCATTCGGAGAAGACCGCGGCCGGGCGATCGAGTTCTGCGAGGTCTACGAGCTGAGCGAATACGCCGCGGCCGCCGACCTTCCCGCGCGCCGCCGCCTCTTCCCCGGCGCCCACTGCCGGCCGCCACGTGAGAGCGCGGCAGCAACGCCGGCGCAGGTCGAGCCCACAGGCTGATCTGAACGGCTTCGCCGCTCACTTCGCCCGCAGCTTGACGGTCACGGGCGGCAAGGGGCCGTTGGCAAACAGGTCCCAGCGGCGCTGGCCGTAATGCTCGTCGAGGCCGATTTTCGCGGGTGCGTATCCGTCGGCGTTGACTTCGACGTGCAGGCCGTCGAGGTAGAACCAACCCGCCGAGGGGAGAAGGGGTCCGTTGCTCTCGCTCGCACAGTAGCAGGGCACCTTCGAGTAGAGCGTGGCGGTGCCGGACTCGTCGCTCTGCGCGCGGCTGGTGACCGTGTTCGGGCCGTTGCTGGCGACGACCGAGACCGCCGCACCGGGGATCGGCCGGCCGGTCGCCGCGTCGACCACGGTGATGCCGAGCTGGTGCAGCGTCCACGAGGTCCGGTCCGTCTGGCGCTGCACCTGCTCGGAGAAGGCCGCGAGCTGCAGCTTCATGCCCAGCAGCATCAACAGGCCCGTGACGATCAGCAGCTTGCTGCGGCGAAACCACCCGGCCGCAAACAGACCGACCGCCAGGGCCAGGAACAGCTCGGGAACCCTGTCGGTGGCGTCGCCGCCCCAGGCGTAGATCGCGCAGAGAAACGCGCAGGCGACGGCCGCCACCAGCAGGTCGACCAGGCCGAACTGGAATCGCCGCAAGGGCGAAGCCGGCCGGCTTGGGGTCATCGCGTCGTCCACGCCCAGCCCTCCCGCCTGCGTGGATTGGAAGTCGACCTACACGATTTCCCGCACCCCGACGCCCAGCGCGTCGGCGATGCGGCGCAGGGTGTCGAGCTTCATCTTGTTGGGCTTCTTGAGCACGGCCGATATCCGGGCCGGCGATACGCCGAGCTTCTCGGCCAGGGCCTTCTGCGTCATCCCGCGCTCGCGGAGGATCGCCCGGAGTCGGGGGGCCAGCTCCCGGGCGATCAGGTCGCCCGTGATTTCGAACGTGTCGAGCTTTCCTGCGCGGGCGAGCGCTTCGTGCCTTTCGATGGTCTCTGCCAACTCGCGTTTCAGTTGTTCGTCATCCAGATTCTCCGATACCGTCTCCTCGGTTTCGGCGCGACGGTTGATACCGACGGATATGCCCGAAGAGCATACCGGGCACGATGGCTCCACCGGAGGCGAGAGGCCCAGCTCACGAAAGAAGACGGCCAGGCTCTTGGCAAATGCCTCGGCAAGGACTGATTCGTTCGATGTGGTTTGCACGGGAGCACTCTTGTTGGTGTAGGGGTCGCAAATGCGGCGGTTAACACCGCCCCCATCCGTGTTCATCTATTAACAATTCTATTCATTTCGCGCCACAAGATCAACCGATAAGGGCGCGGCGAAGCGACGACAACCCGGCCACCGGGTGGGCCGTGGCCCCTCGACATAGGCGAGTTCCACGTCGTCTTCTCTACCGCGGACGGACGGCCTTGATGCCGTGCAGCTCCAGGAGGCCAGGGGCGCGATGCCAGAGCCCAAGGACGATTTCGCGCCCATCGCTCAACGGGATTCGCTCGACGAATTGTCCCATCGCTTCCGGCCATCCCTTTCCTCGGCGCAAGGCGTCTAAATGGAGCAGGATCTCCGCCCACGCCGGCTCCGTCTTTTGCATCCGCTTCCACATGGCCTTCGCCTCTCCAACCACTCGGACGACGCGGCGCGTGTTCATGGATCCGTCCTCCGTCTCCAGGTTTGACCTTACGCCACTCCTCACTCCGCCAGCGGGTGCAGCTCCCAGTTGCGGTAGTAGATCTCGTTCCCCTCGTTCTGCAGGAGGATCTTGCCCGCGGTCGGCCACACGTCGACTGCCTCGTTGACCGTCACGCCGTTGATCTTCACGGTGACCGTGTCGCCGCGGCAGATGCACTCGACGCGGGTCCACTCGCCCAGCGGGCTGGCCACGTCGTTCTTTCCGCGGGTGTCGAGCTTCTCCTTGAAGAACGGCTCGTGGTCTTTCCACCAGAACTGCTTGCCGCTGTAGCGGACCTTCTCGCCGCCGGGGTGCCAGCGGGTCTTGCCGTCCTCGGCGATGCGGACCTCGGTGGCCATGTCGACGGCGATCGGCTCGCCCGCGGCGTCGCGCCCGCGGATCACGATCAGGTCGCCCTCGCAGCCCTGGGCGAGCTGGCACTCGAGCGAGGCCATCCACACGCCGCTGCGGTGGCCGCCGTCCGGCCCGGTGCCGTGCAGCAGTGCGCCCGCGTTGCGCACGATGCCCGTGCCGCTGTGCTTTTTGCCCCACTTGTACTCGACCACCATGTGGTAGTCGCGGTAGCTTCGCTCGGTGGCGACGTAGCCGGCCCCTTCGCCGGAGACGTGGATCGTGCCGTCCTCGACGGAGAATACGTCGCCGGGCTCGTGGCGGACCCCGCGGCCCTTGAGGAACGTGTAGAGCCCGGTGAAGTCCTTGCCGTTGAACAGCTTGATCGGCCCGTCCTTCGGCGAGATCGGCTCATTCTGCGATCGGGCGTCTTCGGCGGCACCGGCCACGGCGGCCGACGCGGCGAGGATCAGCGCGGCAGGGAGGAGTCGGGAAAAAGCGCGCATGGTTTGGGCCTCCGTCGTCGGGGAGCAGGGAACTGGGGAATCACCACGGCGCGTTCAGTCTAGGAGGGGTCCCGGGGCCGGTCAAGCAAGCGGCCGCCGGACGGTTGCCCCGGCCGAGGCCCGGTGCCATAATGCGCCGGCAGACGACCCACATCGGCCAGAACAGGGGGACCCGCCATGCGAACCAACACCCACGGCCAACCGGCCGCACTCGACCGACGGGGCTTTCTTCAATGGGGGGCCGCGGCCGTGGCCGCTTCCGCCGCCGCGGCGAAGCTCACCGGGCGCGGGCCCGCCCGAGCCGCCGAAACGCCACCGTCCCAAGGCGGCAAGCCGACCGAGTTCCAGATCGCCTGCATGACGTTGCCCTACGGGCGGTTTCCACTAAAGCGGGCGCTTGAGGGCATCAAGTCGGCCGGGTACGACTACGTGGCCTGGGGCACGCGCCACGTGGAGGCCGGCGGCGAGCGCGTGCCGGTGATGCCCGAGGACGCCCCGCCCCAGAAGGCCAAGGAGCTCGCCCGGCAGTGCCGCGATCTGGGGCTTGAACCCCTGATGATGTTCTCCACCGTCTACCCGGAGCACGAGCGGGGACTGGAGGTGCTCACCCAGCGCGTGAAACAGGCTGCCGCGGCCGGCGTGCCCCAGGTGCTCACCTTCGGCCACACCGAAGGCGGCGGCGAGGCCCTGTGGCTTGAGCGCTTCAAGCAGCTCGGCCCCGTCGCCCGCGACCACGGTGTGGTGATCGTCGTGAAGCAGCACGGCGGCTCGACCGGCACGGGCGAGGCCTGCGCGAAGATCGTGCGCGAGGTTGCCGACCCGGGGATTTGGGTCAACTACGACGCGGGCAACGTGATGGACTATCTGAACGTTGACCCGATCCCCGACATCGTCAAGTGCGCCGACGTGGTGCGGAGCTTTTGCATCAAGGACCACCGCAACTGGCCGAAGGACCAGGACTGCGGGCCGGGCTTCGGCGAGATCGACCACTACCGGCTGTTGCACCCGGTGGCGTTTACCGGGCTAACGATGCCGCTTTGCTGCGAGAACATCTTCGCGCCGCTGGTGCCGCGTCCCGAGCAGCCCGAGGGCGTCGACGACCTGGCCCGCCGTGCCCGGGAGTTTCTCGAAACGGTCGTCGCCGGGCTGCACGCGCCACCGTAGCAGGCACACGGAGTGTGCCTACTACTCTTCGCGCAGTTCACGGATAGAGCCGGTAACCGTACAGCGGCGACGCATCCACCGCGCCGAGGCGCTGCATTTCTTCCAGGTCGTCGCGCACGGCCTGCACGTCGCGGTCCAGGTGATCGGCCAGCTCCCGGTCGGTGAGGCGATGGCGCACGAGGCGCGGTCGCCCGGTCCCGAGCTTCGCCAGTGTCGCCACGATCGCCTGCTGCGAGTCGCTCAGCTCCCGCTGCAAAGGGTCAACCTGGCGCAGTGCCCACACGAAGAGCATCGACATGGGCCAGGCCAGGTGGAGCGAAAGAGTGGTAATCACCGGACAGACGATCATCAACGTCACGGCTACCCTCGCGACGTCCACGGGGTCATGGATGGGGGCGTCTGCCGCAAAGTACGCCGCGGCATAAATGACCGTTCCCAGGTAGGCGGCGGAGGCCGAAAGGCCGCCGGCGACTCCCTCGCGGGGGAGGCGGATGCGGTGGCGGAACACCGCGGCGGTGATCGCCGTCGCGCCGACCATGCAGAGCATGTCGGGAAGCCGGGGCCAGCCGCCCCCTCTCGATTTCCACAGAAGAAAGAAAGTCACCGGGCTCAGGGGCATCGACAGGAGCATGTACGCCACGAGCCCGAGCGGCAGCGTGAGCAGGAAGTAGGCCAGCCGGTGCCAGCCGGCGCGATAGGCCCCCAACGACCAGCCGCCGCCGACCAGCAAGAGCGCCAGCATGGTGCCGCCGATCGGGTGCCAACGCACTAGGCCGAAGGTGGCGGCCAAGCCGGTCGTCAGGGCGAAGAGCGTCAGCAGGCCGAACTGGAATCGGATGGCCATGCTCGGCCTTCCCGCGGGGCGGGCGACTGTCAATCGGGCGGCATTTCCCGGCCGGCGGCCCAGGCCACGGCGGCCGCCGCTAGCCGGAGAAAGGCTTCGCCGGACGTGGCATCGCCCGGTCCGAGCGTCGTGCAAAACACGCGGCCGAGGCCGTGCCGCCGGACCCAGGCCGCCGGCTCCGCACGTTCGCCGCGCCGGGCCAGAAGCAGCACTCCGGCGTCGTCGGCCAGGCGCACGACAGACGCCCCCGGCGTGGTCCAAGAATGACTCGGGGACTGTCCTAATCTTCGCGCAGCGAAAATGGGACTGTCCCCTTCCCTCATTTCGCCGACGATCGGGTGCCCCTCGCCGTCCGGATCGAGCTCCAACCGGACGATCGGCCCGCCCGGGGTCTCGCCTAGCTCCACACCGAGGACGTCCCACTGGAACCGCCGACCGGGTTCGTGCCGCGCTGGGGTGATTCCGATCGCCACGAGACCGCCGCCCTCGGCGCAATGCGCTTCGAGATGCTCAGTGAGTCGCTCGTCGAGCGCACCGGCGCCGCCGAGCAGCACGGCCACGTGCGCAGCGATCGGCCCGTCGCCGGGCCACACGCAACGCGCGCCGAGCCGCTGGCGGAGGTAGCGCGAGAGCAGGGCCGGCGGCGGTGCTGCGGCCCGATCGCCCCACGCCGCGAAAAGCGCCACGCTGAGCCGCTGCCGGCTCCCCTCGGCCGGGGCGAATCGCGCGGGATCACACGCCTTAAACGCCGCGGTGGCCGACGACACGCCGATCGCACCGTGGGCGGCGTGGATGAAGTACTTTCGCGCTTCGGCGCGGGACGGCGACATGACAATCCAACGGTTCGGTCGTGCCTTGCCTGCTACGGTCCACCATTATCCCAGTCCGGCCGGCGCCTGTCCAGAACGGGCCGCCCGCAACGCGGCAATCTGCGGACTTCCCCGGCCGTCTATCCCGACCGGCGAAAGCCGACCGGTCGTGCGGGCGCGAACGGTTAGCGAAATCGGAAGGGGACGGTCCTCAGGCCCAATCATGGCTTCGCCGTCCACTGACGCGCGATCCATGAGGGGGCAGACACGATCGCCGGGCCGAACGAAAGTCGGTCTGCGGCTCCCGACACTGCATACGCATCGGCGGCCCGCCGGTAAATCGCCCGGACCGCATCCGGCGTCCGCCGGCGGTTGTAAGCGTCGACCAGCCCGTCGAGACGCAGCGGGCACGGCGCGATCGCCGCGGCCACATCGGGCAGGTCGCCGGCCGTCAGGGCGCCGGGGACGATCGCGTCGGAGGGGACGTAGACGAACGTGTGTGCGAGCACTTCCTGGAAATCGGAAAGCCCCCCGCACACGTAGACGGCCGCGAGGTCCTCCTCGAAAAGCGGGGCCAACAGCGCCAGGAGTCCCCCCAGCGGTTCCGAGCAACGCGGCCGGTCGTCCATGTGGCGGGGCACGTCGAAGCGGCGGTCCGGCGGGTTGGGATCGCAGAACGAGTCTCCCCAGATCGCGATCCTCGCCGGATCGATATCGTCGCGCGAACGAAGGCAGCGCAGCACCGAGCGGAGGTCGCGCAGCCGGGCACCGACCGTCGTGCCGCCGAGCATCAGCTCGGTCGACGCGTGGGCGGTAATTGCCCCCCAGCGCTCGCGCGAGCCCTCGGGTTTCGTCTCGCCCAGTCCGCGGAGGTCGGGCAGACAGACGGCCGCCCCGCCGGCCAAGAGCTCGGCGATCGGCTCGGCACGGTGCTGGAGGAAGCCGGCCTTGCCGCCCTGGGCCGCGGCCACGACGCAGGGGAGGCGTTCGCCCCCCTTGGGCCCGAGTGGCCGCAGGAGGAGCACGGGAACGACGATGCCCGGCTCGGCCTCCAAAGAGAGCCGCCCCACCACTACGTTTTCCACCATCTCGAACCCGGCGGCCGCGTTTCGCAGGCTCAGCTCGCCACGCGGCTCCACGTCGCCGAGCACGGCGGCCCACCGGGCGCGAAGCCGCTCGCGGCGCTGCTCGGGCGTCAAGCCCTTCAGCTCACGGCGCAAAGCGGCCAGCCGCTCCTGTGCCAAGGCCGGCAACAGCTCGGACAGCCGGCGAGGGTTCAGCTCGCGCTCAAGCGCCGGCGTCATCACGCGCAGCTCGTCCGTTTCTCGCGGCGCCGAGTGCTCGTCGTCCGGCGTGACGCGCACGTCGAACCAGCCGAGGAAGATCGGGTCGAGCTTGCGCCGGTGCAGCCGGCCGATGTGCGTGCAGTGGGTGGCCTCGGGCGGGCGCCCGCGCACCGAGCCGCTCCCGTGGATCGCGTCGAGCCGGTCCCCCGCCCCATAAAGCCCCCAGATCCGCTCGAACCGTTTCCACACGGGGTCGCGCGGCCGGTCCCAGGCGAACTCGTGGGCGTAGACGAGCGGCCGGGGGGCGATCGACCCCACGATGACCCAGGGCAAAAACCCGTCGCCCGCCGACCGGCGGAGGTTCCGCGTCGACTCGAAGCTGCCGCTGCCGGCGTAGTTGAAGGTGGCCTCGGCGTCGTCGGGCAGGGGATAGGGCGACTCGGGCTCGGCCCCGCCGAAATTGAACGGCACCGCCGCGGTAATCCGCTCGTCCAAGGCGGCCGTCACCGCCGCCGGATCGCCCCCGCCGGCCACCGAGCCGAGCAGCACGATCCGCTTCGGGTCCACGCCCTGCTGGGCCAGCAGCACATCCACGGCCCGCATCACGTCCCAGACGAACCAGCCCATCAGCGTCTCGCCGGCCAGGTGCAACCGGATCCCCACGTCGAAGCGGAAGTAGTAGTCCTGGCGCGAGACGCGAAACGCTTCGGGGTAGTCGTCGGCCGTGGCAAAGGGGTGCTGGCGCCGCTCGCCGTGGCCGAGCATGTCCGGCACCAGCACCAGGCAGCCCTGCCGGGCCCAGGTCATGCCCAGCTCCTGCAGCTCGGGGTGCTCCTTGGGCCGGTGATGGCTGTGGCAGACGACCAGCCCGGGCATCGACGCGCGGGGCTCGGCGGGCAGGTACAGGTTGGCCGTGACCCAGAGGCCGGGCCGGCTCTGGAAGAGCAGCTTGCGGATCGTGAAGCCGTCGCCCCGGATTGTGCCGCTTTGGCGAGTTTGGATCTCCTCGGGCACGGGCGCCCAGGGGCCGATCGCCTCGCGCAAGAGCCGGAGCTTCTCGTCGCGAAACCGCTCCCAGTCCGCGCGGCTCTCGATGCGGCGCCAGGCTGCGGTGCTTTGCTCGTTGGCGGTGCGGAGCCGGCGCTTCAGGTCGTCGGGAAGCATCGACCGCGCCGCGTCGCGCTGCGGCTCGGGGAGGACGTTGGGGTCGAGCTGCCGGAGCCGGGCGGCCAAGGTTTGCACCTGAGACTGCGCCCTCTCTGCGCCGGCGGCGAGCGAGGGGCACGCGAGCAGGGCCATCAGGCAGAGCAGGAGCCGGCGTCTTGTTGATCTGTGCATTGTCAGTGGTCCGGTGCGAGGATGTGGGACGGGCGACGAAGGGGGTAATTTCATTTTCGCTGTGGAAAGTCCGTGACTCGGAAGGGGACAGTCCCATTTTCGCTGCGCGAAAACTGGGACAGTCCCCGCCTACTCCTCGATGCGCAGGGCCCAAACCGTGGTCGGCCGGCGGTAGTCGCCGGTCACCAACAGCAGGCACTCGTCTCCCGGGTCATACTCCAGGTTGTAGTTCATCGCGCAGCCGTGCGGCAGCGTGGCCGTGGGAATCGGCGTCCACGCGTCGGCGCTTAGATCGTAGGTCCATGTCTCGGCCTGTGTGCCCTGCTCGGGGTCGTTCGGGTCGAGTGTGCGGTCGACGATCACCACGGTGCGTCCCAGCCGGGGATCGAACGCCATGGGGTTGTGCTGGTCTTTCGGCGGCCGCTTGCCCGGCGTGGGCATCAAGCGGTGCCGCCCGGTCGCCGGCCAAAACGCCTCGACGTCGTTGCGGTTCTCGTTGTGGCCGAAAATCACCAGGGCCTTCTCCTTGGCGTCGTAAGCACAGTTGGTGTGCCAGCCCTCGAGGAAGACGCGCGTGGTGAGCCGTTTCCATTGGCGCGGCTCGCCCGAGAGCTCGTAGATCCCGTCGGGGCGATGCCCCAGCACCACGCCGCGGTCGGTATCCATGGCCGCGCAGTAGGGGAAGAAGTGGACCGCCTCGGCGTCGAGCGGGCGCCAGCGGCGGTCCTCGAACGTGAAAGTCCAGGTGGGGTGCCGGCGCACGCGGGGCCAGAGGTCGGCCAGCGCGTTGCTGAACCGGCCCGGCACCATGTGCGCCGGATAGCTGGCCACGACCATCTCGTCCCGTCCGGCGTCGTACATGACCGCGCCGAAGGTGTGCATGGACCAGGGGTGATCGGCCTTGGTGCCCGCCACGGGCAGCCCGGCGTCGCTCACCGCGTAGGTCTCCCGCGCGTCGGCCGGGTAGGCCCGGGTCCAGCGCTCGGCGGCCGGGTCGAACAGGAGCGGGCTGTTTTCCCAGTCGCGGCCGTGGGTGTCGCTGCCGAAGAGGATCAGACGGCCCCGCTTCGCGTCGAAGCACGATCCCCCGTGCCCCTGGCGGCGGAAGCGGACCTCGTCGGCCTCCGATTGCTCGTGGAGCTTCAACCAGCCGTTGGGCTCCAGGTCGACCAGGCGGGGATTCCGCGGCGCGGCTTCCCCAAGAGCGGCGCAGCTCAGCACGAGCGGGATGCAAGAGAGCCAGCGGTGTCTTGCCATGATCTGCTCCTAACGCGGGCCGTGGTCATGCGCCCATTTTACCGGGTCGGGCCGCGGGAAGCCAGCTTCGGCTGCACCCTATCGAGGCCGCGGCGTCTCGTTGGAGTTCAGCCTTCAGGCTGCATCCCTCAGCCTGCACGGGCGGGCAGAAGAGCCGCCGGAAGACAGACTGAAGTCTGGACTCCAGCGTCTGAAACCTGCGGCGTCTGACGACGCAGCGAGCGAACTCTCTCAGCCGGCCGAGTCCGACCGCGATCAGAGATAGTTCAACAGCGAGAGCCGGAGCATGTTGGCGCTGGCCGTGAGCGAAGCTTCCAGGGCGGTTTGGCGGGCCCGGTAGCTCGAGATCACCTCGACCAGGTCGGCGTCGAGGTCGAGCGAGATGGTCTCCCGGAGATTGACCTGCTCCTCCTCGAGCCGCGTTTGCATCACGTCGAGATTCTGCTGGCGGACGCCCAGCTCGGCCCGGGCAAAACTCAGCGACAGGCTGCCGCGGTCGAGCATCTCCACGGCCCGTTCGGCTTCGCCGAGGTCGCCTTCCCGCAAAGCCGTGCTGAGCCGAGCCAGTGCGGTGAATATCCCGTCGACCTCGAGGGGGTTGACGTCGGTGCCGCGGAGCACGTCGGGCAGGCCCGGCGGCGAGCTGCCGGCGGCCTGTTCGGTGGCGCCCGGGGTGACGAGCCCCAGGTCGATCGCCGCCCGGCTCGAAGTGGTTCGGGTGACCGTGAGCACGCCGGTGCCGGCCGTGTAGTCCTCTAGCTCGATGCCGTTGCCCACCGTGGCCAGCCGGGCTTCGAGGTTCCCCGGGCTTTGGGCGTTGATCAGGCCGAGCAGCTCGCCGATGGTCTGAACGCCCGAGACGTCGATTTCGATCGGCGGAACGGTCCCGTCGGCCAGGGTGATGGTGAAATCGGTCCCATCGGCCGCGTCGACACCGCGTCCGTAGTTGAGGTTTTCCAGCCGGGTGTCGCGGGTGAACGAGCGGATGCCGAGCTGCGAGGCGGTGGTGCCTCCGTTCTCGCCGATCGCGAAGTCGGTGCCGCTGACGCGCGAGCGGAGGTTGATCCCCGTGGCCGTGGCGTTGATCTCGGCCAGCAGGCCCGCGCCGGCGCCGTTGAGCGCGTTGAGGAGGTCTTCCACGGTTTCGGCGCCGTCGAAGTCGATGAGGTAGGTCTGGCCGCCGTTTTCGATTTGCAGTCCGGAGAGGAGGTCCAAAGGCGTGCCGGACCCGCCGGCCGTAGGGCCGTAGAACTCGCCCGGCGCGTTGGCCAGGACCCAGCCGGACCCGCCGAAACGATCGTCGAGCGGATCGAGCCGCGCCGTCAGCGGCACGGTGCCCGCGTCGAAAGCGGTGCTGACGGCTTGGACCACGTGCTCGGCCAGGGTGGACCCCTCTTTGATGGTCACGGTGAGGGTCTGCGTGGCCGGGTCGTAGGTGGCCTGCTCGTCGACGCCCGCCTGGATCACCGAGCCGTCGTCGACGAAGACGATCTTGACGTTGTTGTACTGATCGCCGACCTCGCCGGCCTCGAAAATCAGATCGTTGTCCTCGCCATCGAAGCGAACCACGGTGTAGGCCCGGGTGCCGAGGGCGTCGGCCAGCGGGGTGGTGCGGCGAAGGATCGGGTCGAGGTCGTCGCTCTCGACCGGCCCGACCACGCCGCTTTCCTCGAGGATGCCCAGCTCAGCGGCCGTGGTTCCGCCGCCGACGTCCTCGATCCTCAGGAGAGTCCCCGGCGCGGCGTCCAGCTCGATCTTCAGGCCGGTCGGGGTGATCTCGACGTCAAGCGCGGTCCCTTGCGGCGGGTTGGACCGCAGCAGGAGGGCCACGTCGCCGAGGGTTTCCGCGCCACCGAGGTCGACGGTGCTGGTCACGCCGTCGGCCGAGACGGCGATCCGGCCGCGGCTCAGGCCCAGGCCGCCGCGGAGGTCGTCGAGGCGCGTGTTGAAGGTGACCGTGGGGTCGAAGTCGGCCGTACCCAGCACCGGCTCGGACAGCGCGCCGAAGACTTCGCTCCCGGGGACGTTGATGTTGAAGGGAGTATCGACGTCGGAGAAGCTCACCAGGCGTCGCTCGCCGCCGGAGTACTCGACGCCCGTTTCACCCACGCGGGCGAAGGGTTGCACGAGCCCCACGGCCCCGGCGAACAGATACCGCCCTCGAAACTGCTTGTTGCCGGCGTTGATCAGCGACGCGATTGCGGCGTCGACCTGGTTGGCGGCGACCTCGCGCTGCTCGTCGGTGAGCGTGGTGTCGATGGCCCCCAGCGCGGCGGCGCGGACGTCGGCCAGGGTCTCGGCAATCCCCGACAGGGCCACGTCGGTGGCCGTCAGATACGACTGCCCGGTTTGCAGGTTTCGGCCGATCTGCTCCTTCTGCTCCACGACGCGTTGCGCACCGATGATGCGCATCGCCGCGTCGGGATCCTCGCTGGGAAGCCCGATCCGCCGGCCCGTGCTGAGCTGCCGCTCGATGCGAAACAGCTCGCGCTGGTCGTACTGGATCTGCCGCATCAGTTGCTGGCTGATGAACAGGTTGCTGATGCGGGTCGTCGGGACGCCGATGATGGCCGACATGCCCCCCTGCCTCCTGACCTCTGTCCCCTATCGCGGCCTGCGGCCGCAACCCAACGGCGGGCAAGCCCGCCCGCTAAACGCGATACAACTCCTGACTCCTGACTCCTGACTCCTGTCTCCCGTCTCCTACAACTGCACAAGCATCTCCATCAGCTCGGCCAGCGTGGAAATGTAGCGGGCGGTCGCTTGATATGCCTGCTGGTAGCCGATCATGCGGATGGCCTCTTCATCGAGGTTCACGCCGCTGGTGGCGGCCTTCTGGCCGCGCAGCGTGGCCTCGAACACGCGGGCACTTTCGGCCAGGGCCTGGTTGACCGAGCCGTTTTCGGCCGTCGTGCCGATGAGCAGATCGTACAGCTCGTTGAGCGAAACGCCCTGCTGCGATTCGAGCGCCGTGTCGGCCAGCACGGCCAGCAAGGCGGCGTTATCCGTGTCGGTGCCGAAGCCGCTCAAGCTGGCCGCGAATCGGGCGGGGTCTTCGCTAATCGCCTCGCTGACGCCGATGTCCCACGCCGACCTGCCGGTGAAAAAACCACCCAGTCCCAACGCCGCCAGTACCCCGCTCGTGTCGCCGGCGAAAGCGAATTGGCGGTCCGGCGTTTCGCTCGCGACGCTGAGCTCGCCCTGCAACGTGACGGCCGCCGAGATTCCTTCGACGGCGTCGAGCGCCGCGGCCAGGTCGGCCAGCGTCATGTCGTGGCCCACGCCGTTGAGATCGACGATCACGTCGGTCGTTTGGGTCGAGCCGCTTGATTCGTCGTAGACCAGGACCTGGAACGAGCCGTTTTGGGGCACGTACTCGAGTCCGGCCCGATCCAGTGCCGCCCCGGCGTCCTCGACCGCGAACTCGCTCGTCAGGGCGTCGTAGCCAGTAAGCCCTTGGCCCCGTGAGAACTGCTTGTTGAACTCGAAGATCAGGGCCTTTGCGAAGTCGTCGAGCTGCTGGAGAAAGCCTCCCAGGATGTCGTTCTGGGCCGTCAGCAGCCCTTGCAGCTCGCCGGAAGTCGATTCCAGCGGGGCCTCGGTGGCGTCGAGATGCACTTCGGCCGTCACGAAGCCGCGGTCGCTGTCGAGCACGACCTCGACGGCGCGGCGCTCGCCGCCGTGAACCAAGAAGCTGCTGCCGCAATAGACGACCACGCTGCCGTTGGACTCTTCGGTCACGCGGACGTCGATGATCTCGGCGAGCTGCTCCAGCGCCTTGAGCCGCTGGTCCCGCAGTCCCACGGCGTCGCTGCTCGAGATGTCGCCTGCCTCGGTGTGAACGATGCGGACGTTCAGGGCGCGTATCTCTTCGAGCAGCCGATTGATCCGATCATTGGCGTCGATGATCCGGTCGGTGACTTCCGAGGAGAGTTGCCCGACGTGGCGCCGGATTGCGCGGATTTCGGTCGCCAGCGTTGAGCCATTGAGCACGGCCAGGTTGCGGACGCCGAGGTCCTCGGGCTGGTTGAGGATCTCGGAAATGCTGCTGAAGAAGTTGCCGAGCGCGCTGCTCAGGTCGGTGTCGCCCAGCTCGCCGAGCACGCCTTCCAGCTTGGCGTAGACGTTTTCGCGGGTTTCGACGTCGGCCCGATCGCTCGCCGCGGCGCGGAGGCGCTCCTCGAGGAAGCGGTCGAGCTTCTGGACGACCGCCTCGATGCGCACGCCCATGCCCAACAGCACGCCGCCCCGCCGCTCCGTGGGCGCGGGGGTGAGTATCGCTTCCTCGCGGATGTAGCCCGGCGTGTTGGCGTTGGCGATGTTCTGGCCAACGACATGCAGCGCGAGCTGGTTGACTCGCAGCGAGTTTGCGCCGAGCTGGATGGAACCGAGGAGCGACATGGAGCGGCTTATCCAGGCTTCCTGGACTTCCCAGAATGCTTAGGCTTCCCGGTCTACGAGCGCACCGCTCGCGTCGACCATTTCTCCTCTCCTATATGTCGGCTTCAGACGCCCTCCGGTCGCGATAATCTCTAACATCTGGGAAAGATGGATCAGGGTCCGTTGCACCACCACCCAGTTGGTCAGGCTTTGGTGCGTGAGGATGCGTGCCTGGGCCCGGGTGCGGTCGATCCTCTCGAGCAGCTCCCTTCGGTCCCGGCCGGGGAGCGAGCAGGTCAGCTCCCGGAGGCTCTGCCACGGGCGCCCTTCGCGCCGGGCCCGTGCGAGCAACTCCTCGCGGCGCTCGAGACACTGCTGCAGCCGCTCGACCAGGGCCTCCTCCTGCGGCCCCAGCGCGGCCAGGCCGCTCGGATCGGAGCCGGCGAGCATCTCGCGCTTCTTGCCCAGGATCGCAAGTGAGTCGGCTTGCACGGCCGACAGCTCGCTGAGCAAGCTCGCCACGTCGGATTCCCAGGTCGATTCCATCCGCTATTTCCTCCCCAACGCAAACAGCTCGTACATCGGCTCGGCCAAACGCGGGCTGCTCGACTGGCTGAGCTTCTTGGCCAGCAGCTCGTCGAGCCGGCGCTGGAAGATCTCCTCGGCCCGGCCGCCGTGGAAGTAGGCCGGCTTGTCGGTCAGTTTGCGCATGGCTTTGAGAAGCTGGCCGAAGAAGACCTCGCCGACGAACTGCTCGAAGGTCTCGCGAAGCTCGGCGTTCTCGGCGCCGGACGCGGAAGGCGGCGGCTTGGGAGCCGAGGCATTCGCGGCGGCCAAGTGCCCGGAAACCGCGACGGGATCAACCTTCATAACGGCCTTCCTCCGTATTTACCATCACTCCACGATCAACCGGGCGTGCAGTTTTCCGTCGCGGGCCAGGGCCTTGATGATGTCGATCACGTCCTCGTTGGGCACGTGTACGGCGTTTAAGGCTTCGACCAGCGATTTGAGCTTGGCCGGGCTCCCCTGCCCAGCCTGGATCGGCACGAACGGCTCGCCGGCCGCGGAGGCTGCGGTCTCGACCACCACGTTCTGGTGGGTGACCACGGCCGGGCCGATCTCCACGTCGCCGCCGATCACGATCGCCCCGGTCCGCTCGTGGATCACCACGCGCGGGACCGTGCGCATCTGATACAGCGGCAGCTCGAGGACCTGGGAGACGAACATCACCGGGTCCTCACGGTACTGCTGGGGAATACGCACCACCACGTTGGTCTGGTCCAGCGCCTTGGCCAGCAGCTCCCCGGTGGCCTGGAAGCTAAGCTGGTTGTTGACCAGATCGGCCACTTCCTGGGCCACGTGGAAGTCGGCGTGGTTCTCGTCGAGCACCAGGGTGATGCGCCCGTCCGAAGTGAAGGCGTTGTAGAAGTCGGCTTCCAGGCGGCAGCCGCCGTGGATCCGGGCGGTCGTGGGGTAGTCGGGGTTCTCGATCGTGATCGAGCCGCTGGCCACGGCGTAGACGCGCGGGTCCTTCGGATGGGGACCGACCAGCGGCGTGAGGAACAGACGCCCGCCGGCCAGGCTCTTGGCCGCGCCCACGGAGCTGACCACGCAGTCGAGCTCGTCGCCCTGGCGGGCGCCGCCGGCGGGCACCGTGGCGGTGACCATCACGAGGGCCACGTTCTTGGCGTTCTTCAGCTCGGCGAGTCCCTGGTTACCCAGCGGCTCGCCCATCACGCGCATGGTCTTTTCCAGGGCGCGGATGGTGGGCAGGAAGTCGCCCCCGTCGCCGGTCCCCTTGAGCCCCACCACGAACCCCAGGCCGTGCAGGGTGTTTTGCTCCTGCCCCTTCACCCGGCAGATGCTCTTGACGGTCGTCTGTCCGGCCGCGGGGACGGCGGAGACCATCACGGCCACGAGCAGTGCGGCGACGAGCGTGATGTGTAGCGTGGAGCGGATCATGTTTGGCGGACCTCGAGCCTGTCTAGAACGGTTGATACTTGTCCAGCGCCCTCAGCAGCCAGCCGCGGCGGTAGCCGTCGCGCACGTGGCCGGCCTCGCGCTTGTGGATCGAGAGCTCGGCGACGTTCTCGCTGAGCACGGTGTTGTTCGGCAGGACGTCGCCGGGCCGAATCTCGCCCAGCAGGAAGTATTCCCACGTATCGTGGTTGTTGCGGATCGAGCGGCGGCCTTCGAGCACCAGGTTGCCGTTGGGGCGCACGTCGACGACGCGGCAGGCGATGCGAAACTTCATCGAGTCCCGCGTCTCCAGCTCCGACTCGCTGCGATACTTGTTGTCGACCTCGCCGCGGATGTGGGGGTCGCCGCGGCTTTGCGGGTCGGGGAATACCCGGGCCAAACCGCCCAAGATCACCCAGTCCTTGAGGATCAAGTCGCCGTGGGCCTTCTTCTTGCGGTCCATTTCCCCTTCGCTGATCACGATCGACTGCTCGTCGACCACCACCGTGATGATGTCGTTGAGCTCGAGCGGCCGGCGCTCGGAGGCCCGCTCATAGGTCAACGACGTCTCGGGCAACGTCAGGGGCGCGCGCCGGCCGGGGGCCCCGTACAGGCTCGAGCTGGGTTCCGCTCCCCACGCCGTCCCGCCCCAGCCGATCGCGGCAAGCAGGACTACCCCGCCCAGAATTGGTCGCCAGGCTGCTCTCAACACGATTGCTTCCTTGGTTAGGGCGTATTTACTGGTAATAGTCGATTCCACGCAGACGGTAGGGTTCAGGGTTCAGTGGGCAGGGTTCAGGATTGGCGGCTCAACGCTGGCCCCAGAGTCCTGAACCCTGAACCCCAACATCCGCAACACCTCGTCAAAACCAACGTCCCTAACGAAGAACCGTCCCGGCCGGCCCGCCCGGCCGGCTATCCGACGCCCGGGCCGCCCGGGCATAGACCTCCACCTCGCGCGGCCGGACCACCCGGGCGTAGTAGGTGGAACGGTCGGTCAGCGACTCGACGGCCACCAGCTCACCCAGGCTGCCGTCGTCGCGGGCTCGAGCGGTGGTGCGCACGCACACGCCCCCTGATCGGGCCGACACCGTCACCACGTCACCCCGCCGCACGAGTAGCGGGGAGCGTACCCAGTCGGCGGCGACCACCTTTCCTTTGGGGATCGCCCGGGTCGTCTCCTTGCCGACGATCTCTTCGAGCGAGTGCAGCCCCTCTGGCGGGCCTTGCTCAGGCGGGAGCCGGACCAGGGCCACGTCGGTCGCTCGCACCGGCGCCCCGCGCGGGAGCGATTCGACGCTGACGACGACCGGCGGCGCCGCAGCCACGCCGGCCTCGATCGCGAACCGGACGCTCTCGTGGGTCGTCTGCACGGTGACCTGGAACTGCCGGCGGCCGGTGTCGGCCTCGAGGGGGCCCGGCTGCGCCGCCACGGCAACCGAGGCCCGGGGGTCGGCCAGCCATCGGGCTTGTTCCTCGCTCGGCTCGACGTCGACCAGCCAGGGCACGTCAGCCGACCCGACCGCGCGCAGATGGGCCACGATGGCCTCCTCGAGCCGTTGCTTGGCTTGGCGCTGGGCGGCGACCGTAAGCGGCGAGCTGCGCGGCGGCGTTGCGCCCGGTTCCGCGCGTGGTTCCTCGGGCCGGATAAGCACCTGGGCCGAGCCGGAAAAGCGATGCTCCGTGAGGTCTACGCCGCGAAGCAGCAGGAGGTCCTCGATTTCGCGCAGGCGAACGTATCGTTGGGCCGGTGGTGTGGGCGCCGGAAAGAGTTCGATCGCCGGCAACGACGCCGCCTCGGCCTCGCCCGTCGCGAACACTTCGGCCACGTCGCCCAACGTGACCAGCGGACCGGCGCAGCGGCACTCGGACCTAAGCCGCAGCTCGGCGCCCGGCGCCGGGCGCCAGCCCGTGCCGGCGCAAACGAACACGGCGGCGAGCAGGGCGGGCGCGCTGCACACTGCCCGGCGAAACCGTAGCCGTCTCGCTCCGCGAGACGAAGCCCCATCTCGCGGAGCGAGACGGCTACTTTGGCGAGTTGCGCGGCGCCGCACGTCAGACCCTCCTCAGGTTGGCCACGACCTGCATCATTTCGTCGCCAATTTTGACGGCTTCCGAGTTGAGCTCGAACGCCCGCTGGGTCTTGATCAGGTCGATCAGCTCGTGGACCGGTTGGACGTTGGATGCCTCGAGCGAGCCTTGCTGGAGTCGGCCCAAGCCGTCCTGGCCGGGGTTGGCCAGGATCGGAGTGCCGGAGGCGTCGGTCTCGGCGAAGAGCGATTCGCCCAGACGCAGGAGCCCCTCGGGGTTGACGAAGTAGGCCAGCTCGATCTGTCCCACCTGGGTGAGCGTCTGGTTGCCCGGCTGGCGCACCGAGACGATCCCCTCGGAGCTGATCGAGACGGCCGTGGCGTCTTGGGGGATCGTGATGGGCGGTTCGAGCAGCCGGCCGGTGTTGGCCGAGCCGACCACCAGGTCGCCGTTGGCGTTTCTCGAGAAGTGGCCCGCCCGGGTGTAGTAGATGTCGCCGCTGGGGTCGGCCACCTGGAAAAAGCCGCGGCCCTCGATGGCCACGTCCAGCTCCCGTTCGGTGGCCTGCGACGCGCCTTGGGCGAAGTCGCCCTGGGTGCTGGCGGTGCGCACGCCCAGCCCGACGGAGATGCCGGTGGGCGTGTATTGCCCGGCCGAGTCCTCGGTCCCGGGCATCTTCTCGTGCCGGTAGAGCAGGTCCTCGAAGTTGGCCCGCGAACGCTTGAACCCGGTGGTTTCCACGTTGGCCAGGTTGTTGGCCACGACGTCGAGCTTCGTTTCCAAAGCCGACATGCCCGTGGCCGCCGTGTAGAGGGTTTGGACGCTCATTGGATAGGGGCTAGGGGTTAGGGATTAGGGTTTAGACGCTAGCAATTAGGGGTTAGGGAGTGGGGGGATAGTAGCCGCGGGCGGAAGCCCGCGGGGCGTTGCGGCATGAAGCCGCGCTACGGACAAGCGACACAGGTCCTCGCCTTCCGCCTCTCGCTACACACTCAGCACCCGGTTGACCAGGCCCGAGATGATCTGGTCCTGGGTCTTCATCATGTTGACGTTGGCCTCGAGGATTCGGGCGGCTTCGATCATGGCGATCATTTCCAAGGCCGGTTTCACGCCGGAGTCTTCGAGGTGCTCGGCCGCCACGTGGCGGGCTTCGGGGGCCAGCGGCTCGGTCTCGCCCGAGGGCCGGAACAGGTTCTCGCCCACACGGACCAGGTCGTCCGGGGAGCCGGGCCGGACTAAGCCGAGTCGCTGGGCGAGTCCCCGCTGCACGACCACGCCGTCTTCGGTGATCTGCCACGGCCCGTTCTCGGCCAGGATGTAGACGGGCACGCCCAGGTCGCTCAGGACCGGGTAACCCTGCTGGGTGATCAACTGGCCTTGGGCCGTGAGTTGGAAGTTGCCCGCTCGGGTCAAGAGCGTCTCGTCGCCTTTCTCCACAGTGAAGAAGCCTTCGCCGGTGATGGCCACGTCGGTCGGCACATCGGTCCGGCAGATAGGCCCGGGCGAAAAATCGGTCGCCGTCTCGCGCACGCGCACGCCGCCGCCGAGGTCTTCGATCGCACCGGTGTCGGGCGCCTGGAGCCCCTCTTCAATGGCCTCGGCGTACCGCGACTGGAGCAGGGCCAACTGGCGCTTGAACCCCACCGTATCGACGTTGGCCAGGTTGTTGCTGATCACCTCCAGCCGTTTGCTTTGGGCATAGGCCCCTTCGGCCGAGAGGTACAGTCCGTAGGGCATGGCGTGCGTGCTCTGCGCGGGCAGGGGGAGCGGCCGCTCGCGCGTTTCGACAGTGCGACCGCTGTTCCGGGAAAAGGTATTCGGGCCGCGGCGTTGGGCAACGGCCGTGCCAAACAGAGCGAGCTAGCCAAACTTGTCCGGCTGCGGCAGCGCTAAGCGCCGTGCAGCACGGAAGTTATGTCTTGCGTGACCGGCCCGCGCGAGCCTCCCCTTGGGCGAACTCGGCTCGGCCGGCAAGCGCCGTTCTTGCCGCTTCGACCGGTCGATGTCGCCGATCGGGCGGGACGGCCGCGCCTCGGGCGTAAAGGACCAGGCGGCGGTGCCCCGGTCCGAGCACGGTTTGGCCGCCGCTGTGATACTTCCCCTGGATCGTGCATACACCCCAGTATCGCTACAATTGACATTTATCCCGGCCTGTGCATTTTTGCTGTCCTGCCGGAAACCTCCCGACCGATAGTCTCTGTGTACGTCCCCCTTTTTCGCGGCGCGGATTGGTGGCGGGGACGCAGATCGACGCGGCCCGCTGCCGTTGCTGAAGGAGCTTTCGATGCTCGTCTTATCCAGACAGCGCGATGAAACCATCATGATCGGCGAGAACATCGCCGTGACGGTGGTCGACATCCGCGGGGACAAGGTCCGGCTGGGGATCGAGGCGCCGGGCGAGATTCCAGTCCACCGGCGCGAAGTGTACGAAGCGATCCAGCGGGAGAAGCGCGGCGCCGGAAACGGGGGGCCCTCGACGGGCGACGGGTCTTCCCGGGCCCATGTCACCACGCCGCCGGGCACCTCAGGCTCTTAAGTCCCTTCTCCGCGCGGCGTTTGCCCCGCACGCCTGTACAGCGAGCCGTTGGGCGTCCGCAATAGAGATGGGCGTGTCTTTATCCCCTCTGCGCGGGGTTCTTGCGGCGTCTAAAGCTGCCTCGATTGTTCCGATTGCGCCGGAAAACACGGTCCTAAGAGTTTGGTCCTGTCGTTTGACCGGGTGGCAACAGGAGCGCTAGGCCAAAAAGGAAAGGAAGTCGGTTTAGATTCCCAGATTACGTAAAGTTCGCATCTTGCCAAGTCGATAGACCTCGACAGGTGCCATGGTGGGTGGCCGCCACCGGGCCTTTGCCCGGCTTGCGAGGGTGGTCGACCGCGTGGTGTGCACATGGAGCGCGCGGCGACGCGACGACACGAGTCGTGGGCGAAGCCGCCGAGGAAGGATAGACACACAAGGGGCACAGCCGGAGCCGTGTTTCCCTGCACGCCGGCGACGCCGAGACCAATCTCACAGCGAAGGGGTGTCTGGTATGACCCGAATCAATACCAATGTCAGTTCGTTGACCGCCCAGAAGAGCCTGGCGCGGTCGAACGTGGCGATGCAGCAAGCGATGGTCCGGCTGAGCACGGGCTTGCGGATCAACTCCGGCAAGGACGACCCGGCCGGCTTGATCGCCAGCGAGGTGCTCCGCAGCGACATCGTCAGTGCGGAGAAGGCGATCAGCAACAGCCAGCGGGCCAATCAGATGATCGCCACCGCGGATAGCGCCCTGGGGCAGGCGTCGAGCCTGCTGAACGACATTCGCGGCCTGGTCACCGAGGCGGCGAACGAGGGCGCCATGGGCGCAGAGCAGATTGCGGCCAACCAGTTGCAGGTCGATTCCGCGCTGGAGGCGCTCAACCGCATCGCCCAGACGACCACTTTCCAGGGCCGCAAGCTCCTGGACGGCAGCCTCGACTTCATTCTCTCCGACACCGACGCCAACTTCAACACGCTGACGGGCGTCGAGGTCCAACAGGCCAGCTTCGCCGCCGGCGAAACGATGGCGGTCACCGGGACCATCACCGCCGTGGCGACGAAAGCGGAAGTCACGGGCGACATCGGTTCCGCGGCCGTCGCCTCGGAGGCCACTTGGAACTGGGGCGGCAACTGGACCGTCGCGGCTCCGACCTCCCTCGGCTCGGACGTCAACGGCGTGGAGATCTACATCTACGGCTCGGCCGCCGTCACCGCGGGCCAGGTGCTCACCGACTACAACTCCGTGGACCAACGGCTGAATGTCTACATCGCCGCCACCGGCGACACCGATTACGCCGACGTCGGCACTGCGATCGAAACCGCCGTTGAAGGCGAGTTCGGCGGAGACTGGACAATCACCCCCGCCGCCGGCACCGTGACCGACCCGGGGGCGGGCCAGTTGGCCACCGGCACCATGGCCGGCGGTTCGTTCGGCGGCACCGACGGCGAGCTGGTCCTCCAGCTCAGCGGCAAGACGGGCTCCCAGGTGTTCAGCTTCGACGCCGGGACCGAAGGCGGGGACGTGGCCAACGCGATCAACCTGGTCACCGACGCCACGGGCGTCGCCGCCAGCTACGCCGGCGGCACGCTCACGCTCACGTCCTCGCACTACGGATCGAACGCATTCGTGGACGTCGACGTCATCACCGACGACGGCACTTTCCGGGACAGCCTCCAGGCAGGGGGCGCCGCCGGAAACCGGGACACGGGGACCGACATCGGCGTGAACCTCAACGGCATTCAGGCCACGGCCGACGGGAACTTCTTCTCGATCAACACCGCCATCCTTTCCATGAGCGCCACCGCCGACGGCACCTTGATTGTCGACGACACCTTCACCTTTACCATTTCCGGCGGCGGGGCACTGTTCCAGATCGGGCCCGACGTGGTCACCAACCAGCAGGCCCGGATCGGCATCGGCAGCGTCAACTCCGGCAGCCTGGGTGGTGCGAGCGGCCGGCTCTACCAGATCGGTTCCGGCAAGGACTACGACCTGGAGACCGACCCTGGCACGGCCGCCCTAATCGTCGACCAGGTGATCGAGAAAGTAACGTCGCTCCGAGGCCGACTGGGGGCCTTCCAGCGCAACACCCTGGAGGCCAACATTGCCTCGCTGAATGACACGGTGGAGAACCTCGTGGCCGCCGAGAGCGCAATCCGCGACGCCGATTTCGCCGCGGAGACCGCCGCCCTGACCCGGGCCCAGATCCTCACCCAGGCCGGTACCTCCGTGTTGGCCATCGCCAACTCCAACCCGCAGAACGTCCTGGCCCTGCTGCAGTAACCCCTCGGACCCGTTACCCGATGAACCCTCACCGGCCCGCGGAGGATTCTCCGCGGGCCGGTTTCGTTTCTGCCGCACCCGCGGAACGACCTCCCCCACCGTGTCAAACTGGGCAGAACAGGTGTAGCCGCTGGGTTGCGCCGGCCGATACCAATTCGATGTGAGAGGGTAGATCCTCGCCAACAATTCGGCCGCCTGAGAGGTAGGACGGCCTTCCAAGGCCGTCGCCCTCGCGTGCGAGCTTTCGACGGCCTTCCAAGGCCGTCGCCCTCGCGTGCGAGCTTTCGACGGCCTTCCAAGGCCGTCGCCCTCGCGTGCGAGCTTTCGACGGCCTTGGAAGGCCGTCGTACGGAGCGTTGCGAGGCGTCCGGAAGCGGGCAACGCCATGGGCCGCATCCAAACCAACGTCGGGCTGGCCACGGGGATCCAGATCGGGGACACCGTCGACGCCCTGATGGCCATCGCGGCGCGGCCACGCGACAACCTCGCCGCGCGAACCGCCGCGATCCAGGACGAGCAGATCGCCATTAGCGAGCTGGCCGGGCTGCTGTTCGCCCTGAAATCGACCGCGGCCAAGCTCGCCAAGACCACGCTGTTCCACTCCCGAACGGCTACTAGCAGCAATCCCTCGGCCTTGTCGGTGACGGTCGACGGCGAGCCGCCCCTGGGCACCTACCGGTTCACGCCGCTGCGGACCGCCCAGAGCCAGCAACTCCTAAGCTCCGGCTTCCGATCCGCCGATGACCCCATCGGCGCCGGAACGTTGAGCTTCCGTTTCGGCGAGCACGTCGAGCGGGCGACACCCTTGGAACTGCTCCGCGGTGGCCAGGGGTTCGACCGGGGAACGATCCGCATCACCGACCGCAGCGGCGCCCAGGCCGAGATCGACCTTGCCACGGCGATTTCGGTCGAAGACGTCCTGGAAGCCATCAACGGCAATACCGGCATCAACCTCACCGCCGTGGCCCGCGGCGACGGCTTTTGGCTCTTGGACAACACCGGGCAGACGGCCTCGAACCTGAAGGTCGAAGAGGTCGGCGCCGGCACCACCGCGGCCTCGCTGGGACTGGCCGGCATCGACGTGGCCGCCGACGTGGCCGACGGCCAGGACGTGCTCCGGCTCTACGAGGACCTCGACCTCGATCAGCTCAACGACGGCAGCGGGGTGCGGATCGACACGATCCTCGACGACGTGGCGTTCACGCTCCGCGACGGCACCACCGGCACGATCGACTTCTCGCCGATCATTCCCGGCGGATCGCAGGTCGATTACGACCTCACCCTGGGCGACGTGATCGAACGGATCAACGCCGCCGCCCCCGGACAAATCCAGGCCGCCATCGCCGCGGACGGCGACCGGCTGGTTCTCACCGATCTAACGAGCGGCGGCGGCGAGTTCACGCTCACCGCGACCGGCAGCTACGACGTGCTCAGCGACCTGGGGCTCGACTCCGCGGCCGCCGGCGGCACGATCACCGGCCGCCGGGTCCTCGCCGGGACCCAAACCGTGCTGCTCTCCAGCCTGGGCGGTGGAGAGGGGCTCGGCCAGCTCGGCTCCCTGCAACTGACCGACCGCAGTGGAGCCACGGCCACGGTCGACCTCTCCACGGCCGAGACCCTCCAGGACGTTGTCGAACTGATCGACGCGGCCGGCGTGGGCATCGAGGCCGGAATCAACTCGGCGCGGACCGGCGTCCGGCTCGTCGATACCACGGGCAGCACGGCCGGCAACCTGATCGTGGCCAGCGGCGACGCCACGAACACTGCCGAGTTGCTGGGCATCGCCGTCGACGACGCGGTCGACGAGGTCGCCGGCGGCGACTTGCACCTCCAGGTCGTCGGGCTGAACACGCGGCTGGCCGACTATAACGGCGGCAGCGGCGTCGCCCGCGGCACCTTCGTCATCCGCGATAGCGCGGGCGTCCCCACGACCGTCAATCTCCAAAGCAGTCAGATCGAAACCATCGGCGACGTGGTCCGCGAAATCAACCGCTTGGCCGACAACGTGCGGGCCGAGATCAATCCCACGGGCGACGGGATCCGGCTGGTCGACACCGCGGACGGCGCGGGCGAGCTGGAAGTGGAAGAGGGCTCCTCGACCGCCGCGGCCGATCTGCACCTGCTGGGAGCGGTGGCCCAGGTCGAAATCGAGGGCGAGACGCACCAGGTCGTCGACGGCTCGACGACCCACACCATCGAGCTGGACGACACGACCACGCTCTACGAGCTGCGCGACGCGATCAACGAGCTCGACGCCGGTGTGACCGCATCGATCATCGCCGACGGATCGAGCCGGCCGTACCATCTGGCGCTGTACAGCGACCGGGCCGGGCGCGTGGGCCGGCTGGTGATCGACACGTCGCAAGCCGGGTTCTCGATGACCGAGATCGCCCAAGGCCAGGATGCCCTCTTGGCCATGGGCGACCTGACCCGGCCCGAGACCGCGCTGCTGATTTCCTCGCCGACGAACCGTTTCACGGAGGTAATGCCCGGCGCCACGCTCGAAATCCTTCAGCCCACCGGCAGCCCGGTGAGCGTGACCGTCGGCACCAGCGACGACGACCTGGTGTCCGCGGTCCGGGCCCTGGTCGAGGGCTACAACCGCTTCCGCGACCGGCTGCTGACGCTGACGGAGTACAACGAGCAGAGCGAGACCCTCTCGATCCTCACCGGCGACGGCACCGCCCTGCGCCTGGACAGCGATCTGTCACGGTTCCTGAGCGGGGCGTTGGACGGGGCGGGGCCGATCCGCTCGCTGGCCGAGGTGGGCATCCACGTCGAGGACGACGCCACGCTCAGCTTCGACCAATCGGTGCTCGGCGACCGCTTCGCCGCCGATCCCGACGCGGTCGAGCAGTTCTTCACCACCGAGGACGTGGGGTTCGCCGCCAAGCTGGAGCAGCTCGTCGAGCAGCTCGCCGGGGAAGATGACTCGCTGCTCGAGGGCCGCATCGACGTGCTCGCCGAGAAGATCGAACGCAACCAGCAGCGAATCAGCGAGATGGACGAGCAACTCGCCTCGCAGCGCGAACGCCTGCTGCTGCAGTTCTACCGAATGGAAGTCGCCGTGGGCAAGATGCAAACGGTGCTCACCGCCCTGGATTCGATCCAAGCCCTGGAGCCGCTTCGGATCTCCGAGCGGTGGACGAACTACCGTTAGAAAAAGGGACCAGGTTCATTTTCTTGTCCGCCAGAGACTAAGCCCGGCCCCTTTTCCCGCTTTTGCGGACAAAAAAATAAACCTGGTCCCTTTTTCCCGCGATGAATTGCTCAACCCGAACAAACTACCTGGCCACCGAGGTGATGACGGCCTCGCCGCAGAGGCTCCAGCTCATGCTGATCGACGGCGCAATTCGTTCGGCCGAGCGGGCCCGGGCTGCATGGGACGAGGGCAAGGATGCCCGAGCCGCCGCGGCGCTCGGCCGCGCCCAAGAGATCGTCGGCCAGATGCTCGCGGCGATCAACTCGGAGCCGGCCCCCGAGCTGGCCCGAAAGGTCGCCGGCGTCTATCTCTACCTCTTCCGCAGCTTGCTGGAGGCCGGCTCCCCCCGCGACGAGGCGAAGCTCGACGAGGCCCTCCGGGTGCTCCGCGCCGAGCGCGAAACCTGGCGGCAGCTCTGCGAGCGGCTGGGAAACTGCTCGGAGCCGGACTCCGCCTCGTTCGACACCGTGCCCGGGCTGTCGCTCGAAGCTTAGCCGAAAAAGGGACCAGGTTTATTTTTTCCGGCCGGAGCGCCGGAAAAAATAAACCTGGTCCCTTTTTCGTTTTGCGGTAAAATGCCGGCTGGTTTCCAGCCGCTTTCGCGACACCCCCCCGGCGTGGGCGCCGGGGCTAAGCTCTTTAGCCGAACGGCCCGGCCGTGCCCGAATCAACCGTCACCATCCGCGTCGGCCACAGCCCCGACCCGGACGACGCCTTCATGTTCTACGCCCTGGCCCGCGACAAGCTGGACACGGGCCGCTACCGCTTCATCCACGAGCTGGTCGACATCGAGACGCTCAACCGCCGGGCCTTCTCCGGCGAGCTGGAGCTGACCGCCGTCAGCCTCCACGCCTACGCCCACCTGACCGAGCGTTACCTGCTCTGCACCTGCGGCGCGAGCATGGGCGACCGTTATGGGCCGATGCTCGTGGCCCGCGAGCCGCTGCCGCGCGAGGCCCTGCGTCGGGCCACGATCGCCGTGCCCGGCACGCTGACCACCGCGTTCCTCACCGCGCGGCTGTGCCTGGGACCCGACTTCGAGTTCATCGAGGTCCCCTTCGACGAGATCCTCGACGTGGTGGCCGCCGGCAAACACGGCGGACGGACCGTCGACGCCGGGCTGGTGATCCACGAGGGCCAGCTCACCTACGCCCGGCAGGGGCTTTCGCTCGTGGTGGACCTCGGCCAGTGGTGGTTCGGCGAGACGGGCCTGCCGCTGCCCTTGGGGGCCAACGCAGTGCGCAAGGACCTGGGCCCCGAGGTGATCCGGGATGTCCATCGACTGCTCTTGGAGAGCATCCGCTACGGCCTCGAGCACCGTGAGGAGGCGCTGGCTTACGCGCTAGAATACGGGCGCGGGCTGGACCACGCCAAGGCCGACCAGTTCGTCGAGATGTACGTCAACCAGTGGACGCTCGACTTCGGCCCCCGGGGCCGGCGGGCCGTGGCCGAGCTGCTCCGCCGCGGCCACCAGGCGGGCGTGATCCCGCGGCTCGTCGAGCCCGAGTTCGTGGCCTGACGGCCATGCCGCCCGTCATCGGTGCGCAGCTTGCACCGGCACTGGCCGCGAGGTTAGAATCGGACGGCGAAGGGCTCGGAGTCTCCCCTCTCAACACCAAGGAGCAGAAAATGCGCAACCAACGGTTCGGCTTCCTGGCGGCGGCGATCGCCGCGGGGATGATCGCGGCCTCGGCCGCCCTGGCGGAGTCCGGCGGCGACTGGCCGGGTTGGCTTGGCCCGGGGCGCGACGGCAAGTCGCTCGACCGGGGGCTACTCACCGAGTGGCCGGACGGGGGGCCCCCGCTGCTCTGGAAGGTGGACTTCCTCGGCGCCGGGTACTCAAGCGTCGCCGTGAGCGAGGGGACGATCTACGCCACCGGCATCGTCGACGGCAAGCTGCGGATCTTCGCGCTCGACCTGGACGGCAAGCCGCTGTGGAACACCGAAGTGGACGACATCGCCCAGCGCGGTCCCAATGCCTCGCGCGCCACGCCCACGATCGACGGCGCCGACCTGTACCTCCTCTCGGGCAACGGCCTGGCCGGCTGCTTCGACACGCAAACCGGCGAGCGCAAGTGGTCGGTTGACGTGAAGGACTTCGGCGGCAAGCCCGGCGGGTGGGGCTACGCCGAATCGGTGCTCATCTACAAGGACCTGGCGATCGTCAAGTCGGGCGGCGAGAATTGCATCATCGCGCTCGACAAGCACACGGGCGAGACCAAGTGGAAGAGCACCGGCTTCGACGCCGGGCCCGAGTACAGCTCGTGCATCGCCTTTGAGTTCGAGGGGAAGCCGATGATCTGCACGGGCACCCGCGCGGGGCTGGTCTGCGTCGACGCGGCCGTCGGCGAGCTTCTGTGGTCCAACGACTTCTCGGCCAACAACACGGCCAATTGCCCCACGCCGGCCTACGCCGACGGCTACGTCTTCTGGTCCAACGGTTACGGCAAGGGCGGGATCTGCATGAAGCTCAAAAGCGAGGCCGGGCGCGTGACCGCCGACGTGGCCTGGACCACCCGCGACATGGTCTGCCACCACGGCGGGTACATCATCGATAAGGGGTGCATCTACGGCAACCACGGCGGCGGCTGGAGCTGCCTGGACCTGAAGACCGGCGAGCCGCTCTGGAACGAAAGGGCCGTGGGCAAGGGCTCGCTCTGCTTCGCCGACGGGATGCTGTACCTGTTCAGCGAGCGCGGGGGAGAGGCGGCGCTGGCCACCTGCTCGCCGCAGGGGCTCGAGCTCAAAGGCCGGGTGCAGGTCGAGGGGAAAGGCCCGAGCTGGGCCCATCCCGTGGTCGCCGGAAAACGGCTCTACCTGCGGTACGACACCAACCTGTACTGTTTCAACGTGAGCGCCTTGTGATCGAAAGAAGGGGCTTTCTATGCGATGCACCACGTCAGCGGTCCTGTTTCTATCGGCCTGGGCGTTCTGCTGGGGTCCGGCACGCGCCGGGTTTCACGCCGCCGCGGCCGGGCTTTCGGAGGAAGAGGCCAAGGACGGCTTCGTCAGCCTTTTCGACGGCAAGTCGCTCGACGGCTGGCAGGGCGACACCGCCGGTTACGAGGCCCAAGACGGAGTGCTCGTCTGCACCAAGGCGGGCCGGGCCCTTCAGACCGAGAAGACCTACGGCAACTTCATCCTCCGCTTCGAGTACAAGCTCCAGCCCGGCGGGAACAACGGGATCGACATCCGTGGCATGGAGATCCAGATCCTCGACGACGACGCCCCCAAGCACGCCCACCTGAAGCCCTGTCAGTACCACGGGTCGATCTACTGCCGGGTGCCGGCCGAGCGGGGACACCAGAAGCCCCTCGGCGAGTGGAACCAACAGGAGATCCTCGTCGACGGCAAGCACGTCAAGGTGACGCTCAACGGCGCCGTGATCGTCGACGCGGAGACCGACCACCCGGCACTCACGCGTCCCCCGGGCCCGATCGGCTTCAAGGGCCACCACGAGCACGTGGAGTTTAGGAACCTGCGGATCAAGGAGCTGCCCTGAGCATTGGGCCGCACACGACTCGGGAGCAGCGACATGGAAGACGGCAAGCTGGGCGTCGCCATTCACGGGGCGGGCTGGGTGGCCGGGGCACACGCGGCGAGCTGGAAGAAGAACCCGCGCGTGGAAGTGGTTTCGGTAAGCGACCTGGACCCGGCGCGGGCCCGAAAGCTGCTCGACGAGCGCGGGCTGGAGTGCCCGATCCGCCAGGACTACGGCGACGTGCTCGGCGACCCTCGCGTCGACGTGGTCGACGTCTGCACGCCCAACCACCTGCACGCCGAGCAGGGCATCGCCGCGGCCGAGGCCGGCAAGCACGTGCTGGTCGAAAAGCCGATCGCGCTGTCGATGGACGGGAACCGGGCGCTGCGCGACGCGGTGGCCCGAGCCGGAGTGAAGAGCATGGCCGGGTTCGTGCTGCGGTTCAACCCGGCCGTGCGCACGCTCAAGTCGCTGCTGGAACAACGGGCCGTCGGCGAGCTGTTCTACCTGGAGGTCGACTACTGGCACGGCATCGGCCCCTCGCACCACGCCTGGGGTCTGCACAGCAAGCGAAAGACCGGCGGCGGCGCCATGCTCCTGGGCGGGTGCCACGCCCTGGACCTGATTCGCTTCTTCGCCGGCAGCGAGGTGGCCGAGGTCTCGGCGTTTGCGAACAACACGCGGGGCCGCTTCGAGTACGACGCCAACGTCGCTGCCGTGATGAAGCTCGAAAACGGGGCCGTCGCCAAGACCGCCGCCCTGTTCGACGCCGACATGCCCTACCAGCTCAACATCGACCTGGCCGGCACCGAGGGCACGATCCGCGACAACCGCGTCTGGTCCAAGCGCCTGTTCCCGGGCCAGACCGACTGGGCCACGGTGCCCACGATCCTGCCCAACTCGGCCGACGTGAACCACCACCCCTTCGACGCCGAGATGGACTACTTCGTCGAGTGCATCCTCGAGGACCGCCAGCCGCACTGCAGCATCGCCGACGGATTCCGCACCCACGAGCTGTGTTTGGCCATCGACCGCTCGATCGAAGAGGGGGGGCGGCCGGTGCGGCTGCCGCTGGAGTGACGCGATGACTCCTGAACGGCGGGCAAGCCCGCCCGCTACACTGACTCCTACCTCCTAACTCCTACCTCCTACCTCCTGACTCCTCTCCCCATGGACTTCCGCGAAATCGTCCGCCGCGCGATCGAGTTCGACAACCCGCCGCGTCTGCCCTTCTGGCAGCACTGGTCGCACAAGATGCCGGGCTTTCCGGACGACGTACACAACATCTGGGAGATGGACCGGCACGAGTCGGGCTGGTTCTTCGACACGCCGGAGGCCATGGACGACTGGGGCTGTGGCTGGAGCACCACCGAGCTTAAGAACATGGGCCAGGTGACGGCCTTCCCGCTGGCCGACTGGTCGAGCCTGCCGAGCTACCGCCCGCCGAATCCCCGCAACCCGTTCTACTACGAGCGGCTCGGCCCGATGATCGACGGGGCGGGCGATCGCTACGTCTGCTTAACGGCCCACGCGCTCCTCTTCTCGCGGCTTACGCGGCTCCGCGGGTTCGAAAACACGATGCTTGATCTTCACCTCGAGCCGGAGCGGCTCGGCCGCCTGCTGGACATGATCGTCGACTTCAAGCTCGAGCAGTGCGACGAGCTGCGGCGGCGCTTCGGCGGGCGCATCGACGGCCTGTTCGTGGCCGACGACTGGGGCACGCAGCAGGGCACGTTCATCAGCCGTAAGCTTTTCGACGAGTTCTTCGTCCCCCGGTACCGGAGGATCTTCGACGCGGTGCACGACTGCGGATGGCACGTGATCCTGCATAGTTGCGGGCGGATCAACGACTTCGTGCCGGCCTTCATTGACCTTGGGGTCGACGTGATGAACATGCAGCAGTCGCGGGACTACGGGCTGGTCGAGTTCGGCCAGGCGTTCCGCGGCAAGGTCTGCTTCGCCGCCACCGTGGACATCCAGACCACCATGCCGCACGGCAGCGACGAGGAGATCCGCGAGGAGGCCCGGCTCCTGGTCGAGCACTGGTGTACGCCCCGGGGCGGAATGATCGCGTTCGACTACGGCGAGTGGGAGGCCCTGGGCGTTGCGCCGGACCGGCCTTACGTGATGTTCGAGGAATTCCAACGGCTTATGCACTATTGGCAGGAGACGGAGTCCCGGCCATGACCTACGCGCGCAACGAGACGATCCGCTGCGGGATGCTCCCGGTCGACGTGGTGCTGCACCCTTCGTGGTGGCACCGGCACGAGGGGATCACGTTCGACGAGGATTTTTTCTTTCACCCGGCCCGGCGCGTCGAGGACGAGCGGCGCATGGAGAAGGCCCTCTACGAACGCTGGGGGCGCTATGGGCTGGGCGAGGACCACGACAAGGACGTGCCCTGGCTGGGGGCGGTCCACCTGGCGGCCGGCTACTTGACCTCGGGCATGTTGGGCTGCCGCATCGACTACTTCGAGGACGCCGCCCCGCAGGTGATCCCCGCCAACGTCGAGCGCCCGGCGATCTTCCCCGACGCGGCCTTTGAAAGCCCGGTCTACCGACGCTACGAACGGTTGCTGGACGAGCTGAAAACACGGCACGGGTACGTCAAGGGCGACATCGGCTGGGGCGGCGTGCTCAACACGGCCTTGGACCTCCGCGGCCATGCATACCTGATGGACCTGATTGACACGCCCGAGACGGCCGCCCGGCTGGCCGCCGACCTGGGCGCGGTGATCGAGCGTTTCACGGAGCAGATGGCCCGGGCCACGGGCACCACGTCGGTGAGCGTGAACCGCAACGTCCGCCACATCGCCGACCCGGTCTTCTTGCACAGCGAGTGCTCGAACGTGATGATCTCGGCGGCCATGTACGAGCGGTTCTTCCTGCCGATCGACGCCGAGTGGAGCCGGCGCCGTCGCCCGTTCGGGATCCACCACTGCGGCGAGGACCCGCACCGGTTCGCCGCGTCTTATGCCAAGCTGCCGTACCTGGACTTCTTGGACGTGGGCTGGGGGGGCGACGTGACCCTGCTCCGGCGCCACCTGCCGCACACGTTTCTGAACATCCGGCTGAGCCCCGTCGAGATCGTCCGGCAGACGCCCGACGAGATCCGCCGGACCGTGCGCCGCCTGGTCCGCGAGTCGGGCAACCCCTACCTGACCGGCGTCTGCTGCATCAACATGGACGACCAGGCCACCGACGAGCAGGTGGCCGCCATCTTCGAAGAAGTCGAGCAGCTCCGCGCGGAGTACGCATCGTAGCCCTCAGAGCTCATCGATTGATGCCCCGAACGTCAAAGCTCACTGGCGCGGCGTGTGCGCGTCCGGTGCAGTCCCTTGTTCGCACTTCTCATAGAGAGTTTCCGGGGCGACGTCGAACCCGCAGTCCCAGGCCAGCGTGGGCCACGAATCAAGGTAGAATCGGGAGAATGCTTCCGGGTCGCGCAACGGCTCTGCGACGGCATGCTTGCGCACGAGATCCTCCAAATCCACTTCCCCTTCTCTTCCGGTGTTGAATCGCAAGAAGACCCTAAAACCTCCCAGGTATTTCGCTTCTTCCAAATAGACACATTCCATACATGACGTCCTTTGCTAAACCAAGGGGTCCAGCTTGTGAAAATCCTGCGACTCCCACATCTGCAGAAGTTCCTGCTGGTGCAGTTCCGCCCATTCTTGAACAAGACCACGCACCTTCGCGGGGATTGCGCCAGCCATCACGTTCAGCGACCGTATCTCGACAGAAGCTCGGTACTCGCCATACCGCACGTGGAAGTGCGGCGGGTTGTGTTCATCGAAGTACATGGCTATCACAATACCAAGAAATCTGCATATTTCCGGCATCTGCCACCTCCCGTTCTTAGGGTGCGAACGACCGCCATCACCGGGTGGCGACAGAAAGGTATCCACTTCAAATCCGCTGGCCACCGCCACTCCGGTGCATGGCATGCTTCTGCCTCTTGAATCTCAGATTGTCGTTGCCAGCAGTATCAGTTGGCGAATCCCGGAATCGGTGCCAAGTATCGTTGAATAAGGTAGGCGCGAATCTCCTTGGGATCGGTAAGGTCGCATGATACATCACGGCATGAACCTTCGATTGCGTTCAGATGCAAGCAGAACGTCTCAACGCGGTAAATGTTCTCCATGATGTCGGACGGTACGCCCATATTCGTGAATCCCCAAGCAAGTCCGATTTGGGTCTTGTCTGGAAGTCCGTGTGTGTTTACAAGTGTCTCAGCAGCCTGGCTACCGGTCGCGGTGTCGATGAAGCTCGCATTGTGCTTGATTACGTTGCCGAGGTTCCGCAGTATCTTAATGTCGTTGTGAAACTTGATAGGTGTCGGCGGATTCGACCAAACGCTGAAGTGCCTATTCTTGCGTTCATTCAAGTGACCGACGGCGTTTTCAACCGCACGCGACAATCCCAGAATCATGAGTTCAGTGTATGTTTCCCCGTACTTGTGGATTGCAGCACCAAGTGCCTTCATGTTCATCTTGTTCTGGAATCGCGAAGCCTCCGGATCAATCCACTCATGGGTACGGATGGATTCCAACTGGGATTCACAGCCGTGCGCGATCAGGACGAGCGCCCCGATGTCCTGATGGACGGCCGAAAACAGGGCGATTTCGTCGAGAACGGCTTGATCCATGATTTCAGGCATCGAGGCAGAACGGCAGCGGTAACGGGGCCGCCGCCAATAAACTATGCTTTCAAAACCCGCGTCATCGGCGGCTCCCGTTCACCGCATTGTTCGGTGGTTCACGGTTGCAGCTCGAGCAAATCCCGATGTCGCTCCATGGATCGATCGCGATGCTCGTCCCACAGTCGCGACTGGTCGAAATGATCGCGCAGGAACGCGACCAGTGCATCTCCACGATCATGCTCCGCATCGAATACTCGCTGCATCTCCGTGATCGAGACGCCACATCCTACAGCGAGGTACTCAAGGAACGATTCCGCAAGTAGCGAGTATGGATCGCTGAAGTCCATCGGTGCTACCTGTATGACCGGCGAGTTGTCGTCAATCACGCCGCCGATTCGCAGCACCGCATAATGAACGCCGTCGACGCCCATCGCGCCGAATGTAACCGCATTTCTTGGTGTGGCATCGTATCCGTAGTCTTCTCGCGGCGGATAGACGAGTCCTTCGTCGCCAAGCACACCCCACCGATCCCGGCAGGCTCCGATTGATCGGACAAACGTGTCGAAGTGTGATTCTGCCATATACCACCGAACGGCAGGGATCACGCGGCGGCGGTCCCTGACTTGTCCACTTCACTTCACTCCGCCCGCAAGCCGCCGCTCGCGTGGATCCCCTGGTTATGTTCCTTACGGACAGTCCCAACCCATGTCTTCTCTTAGCCACGAAAGGGCCTTTCGTTTGCCGAACAACTTCAGCCCTATTGAGAACCTCTCTGCGTCAGTTTCAAGGACAAGCTGCCCGCCGAGGCCGGGACGGCGTATCTCTCGGATCATCGAACGCGGTACGATGATGACATTGCGCTTCGCGACAATCTTCCGCGGCCAGTCAGGATGAGCGGTGACTTCTTCTGGGAGTTCGCCAACCGTTGTCACCGTGACGGATTGCAGGTCTTGTGGAGAGCCTTCGAGCCGATCAACAATTCCTCCGAGGAGGCCAAACATCGCCTGGTTGTGACTGATATTGACGACGAGGTAGAACGCATCACGCGACGCGACGACGGGGCCGAAGTTCATTTTGGTGGACCCGCCACGGCCAGTCATGAAGCTCGTGCCTATAATCTGGTATTGCTGCATGGCGATGGCAAGTTGGGACATAACTTAGTAATTCTGCCGCCGGCCCGCGCCGCAGTAATTCATTATCGTGGCGGTTTCGGCGGCATATCCCGCAAGACGACAATCGACATTCTCGCCGTAAGTCGTTGGCTCGTCAAGTAGTTGTAGCCATGCCCCCCCGAATGGGCTAGTGTGTTACGCGGTCCGTATATCACGCGGCATTTCAGCAACCGACAACCCGTTCCGGGGGGCCCTTTTTGCCTGAGGGGTGCTCTGCGGCCGGTTGCGGCGGGAGAACACGCCGCGGATCGCCCCTGGAAGCCGACCTAACACGTTGCCAGCCAGAGCCTTACGGCACGAAACCTCCGCGTACACGGCGCGGTTACCCCGCGGGGTTCGGCGGCAGAACACGGCGACAGCACGCATCCCGCTTGGCTGTGCCCGGATGCGGGGGCGCGGCCCAATTCTCGGGGGTGGCAGGCAGGCACGGGCGTGATACGCTTCTACACGTGTCATGCCCGCGCGGCGGGCCGGCTCTTTGGCAACTTGGATGGCGCCTGCTCGGTTGCCTCGGTGTCCTCCTGTTCCCGTGCCCCCGGAACTGCCGCCGGATACCGGTCTCTCGTGATCGTGCTCATAATCGCTTCGCACCAACAGACGCATCCATTCGGGGTTTCGTCCACAAGCCGGGTGCCGACCAGAGTCTCCGTGCGACGGAGTTGCGTCTCGCGGAGCGAGACGACTACAATGAAGACATGAAGGTGCTCCTGGTCTCTACGAACCGCGCGCAAGGGCTGCTCCGGCCGTTTCCGCTCGGGCTGGCGTACGTCGCGGCCAACCTCGACGGTCGGCGCCACGAGGTGGGCCTCTGGGACGCGATGTTCCAGGACGACTGGGAGCCGAGCCTGCGCAGCCGGCTGCGCGAGTTCCGGCCGGAGGTGGTCGGCCTGTCGGTGCGCAACGTCGACGACCAGGAGATCCGCCAGCCGCAGTGGTTTCTGGAAGAAGTCCGGCGGATGGCCGCCGTATGCCGGGAGGAGTCGGGGGCGACGCTGGTGGTCGGCGGGGCCGGTTTCAGCATGTTCGCTCACGAGGCGCTCAGCTTCCTGGGTGCGGACTACGGGATCGTCGGCGAAGGGGAGCGGGCGCTGGGCCTGCTGCTCGACAGGCTGGAGGCCGGCGCCGAACCGGGCACCAACCTGAATGACGTGCCGGGCCTCGTGTGGCTCGAAGACGGCCGGCCCCGGGCAACCCCGCCCCAACGCATCGAAGACCTGGACCGGCTCACCGAGCCGGAGCGCGCCGGGTTCGACGCCGCGAAGTACCACGAGACCCCCGGCGAAGGCTCGATCCCCAACGTGGCCCCCGTGCAAACCAAGCGGGGCTGTACCCAGTCGTGCATCTACTGTGCCACGCCGGCCATGGAGGGCGCCCGGCTGCGACTCCGGTCGCCCGAGGCCGTGGGCGCGGAGATCGAACGGCTTGTAGAGCAGGGACTCACCCGCCTCCAGTTCGTCGACGCCCTGTTCACCAACCCCCCTGCTCACGCCGAGGCGATCTGCCGGGAACTCTTGCGGCGCCGGCTGCCGGTCCGCTGGGCCGCCACGATCAACCCGGCCTTCGCCGAGCCGGGGCTGCTTAGGCTGATGAAGCGGGCCGGGTGCTCGATGCTCGTGGTGGGAAACGAAAGCGGGTGTACGAGAACACTGAAGGCCATGAGCAAGGGCTTCGCCCGAGAGGACGCCGAGCGGTGTTTTTCCACGCTCGAAGCCGAGCAGATCCGCTACAACGCCTTCCTGCTCCTGGGCGGCCCGGGCGAAGACCGCGATAGCGTGCGCGAAAGCGTCGAGCTGATGCAGCGCTTCCGCCCGAACCAGATGTCGGTCACCGTGGGCATCCGGATCTATCCCCACTGCGAGCTGGTGCACGTCGCCGAGCGAGATGGTATGCTGCGGCCTGGGGACAGCCTACTTGAACCCCGGTTCTACCTGGCCCCGGCCGTGGAAGACTGGATTTGGGAGTACCTCGAGCCGGTGATGAAACGGAACCCGAGCTGGACGTACTAATGCGGCTCTTCCGTTTCTGGATGTACGACGGCCTTCCAAGGCCGTCGATATGCCCGCTCTGCGACGGCCTTGGAAGGCCGTCGTACGGAGAAGGCCGTGTTTCGTACCTGAGAACGGAAGAGCCACGAATGCACGCAACACGAGCTCTCACTTCGCCCCTGGCGGTCGCGGTCCTGCTCTCGATGCTGCGGGCAGGCCACGGCCAAGAGCCCGCCGCGCCGCACTACGCGGACCACTCGCGCCTGATGGTCTACCTCGACCGGGACGGCAACGAGCACCCGGTCAACACGCCCGAGGACTGGGCCGTGCGCCGGGCCCACGTCCTGGCGGGAATGCAGCAGGCCATGGGGCGGCTGCCCGATCGGGCGGACCTGCCGCCGCTGGACGTCCGCGTCGCCGAGCAGGTCGAGGAGGACCCGTTCGTGCGCCTCTCGCTTAGCTTCGTCGCCGAGCCCTGCGACCGGGTGCCGGCCTACCTCTACCTGCCCAAGGGGCTTGCGCCCGGCGAGCGGGCGGCGGCCATGCTGGCCCTGCACCCCACCTCGACGCTGGGCAAGGGCGTGGTGGCCGGGCTCGGCCCGCGCCCCAACCGGGCCTACGCGCTGGAGCTGGCCCGCCGCGGATACGTCGTGCTGGCGCCCGACTACCCGTCGTTCGGCGACTATTCGGCTTATGACTTCGCCAAGGACGACTACATCTCGGGCACCATGAAGGGGATTTTCAACCACATGCGGTGCGTCGATCTGCTGCAAGCCCGGGCCGAGGTCGATCCGGAGCGGATCGGTGTGATCGGCCATTCCCTGGGCGGCCACAACGCCATGTTCGTGGGCGTGTTCGACGAGCGGCTCAAGGTGATCGTGTCGAGCTGCGGCTGGACGCCCTTTCACGACTACTACGGAGGTAACATCCGCGGCTGGACCAGCGACCGCTACATGCCCCGGCTCCGCGACGAATACGGGCTCGATCCCGACCGAGTGCCGTTCGATTTCTACGAGGTGGTGGCCGCGCTGGCGCCGCGCGCGTTCTTCTCCAGCTCGCCGCTTGGCGACGGAAACTTCGCGGTGGGGGGCGTGCGCAAGGCCGAGGCCGAGGCCCGCAAGGTCTTTGCCCTGCTCGGGGCCGGTGACCGCCTGGTGGTTCGCTACCCCGACTGCGACCACGACTTCCCGCCCGAGGTCCGCGAGGAGGCGTATCAGTTCATCGATCGCGTGCTGAAGAAGCCGAATTGACTCTTACCAAGGGAGGACAAAGCATGGCGCCTTCACGATTCGCCGCGGCGGTTCTCTTCGTCCTTGCCGGGCTCGTATCCCCGCCGGGCGGCCCGGGTCACCTGGCGTGCGCCGCAGAGGCCCCGCCGCAGGCTTCAGTGCCGGCGCCGGGCCCGGAAAAGGGCGGGCTGGCGTCGCTCTATCCGGGCGACGAGGGGATCGAGCGCGACCCGCGCGTGCTGTTCGTCGACGACTTCGAGACGGGCACGGTTGCCGAGACGGGAGCCCGCTGGGGCAACGTCCGCGCGCCGGAGAACATGAGCTTCTCCGACGACCTGCACGCCGCCTCGCCCGGCGAGCGGTCGCTGCGCATCGCCGAGAACGGCCACCTGTTCACGCACACCCGGGGCGTCGACACGATGTACGCCCGGTTCTACGTGAAGTTTCATGAAAAGACCGGCTACGTCCATCACTTCGTCCACCTGGTGGCCGACCGCACGCCCCGGCCCTGGCCCAAGGGGGGCGCCGGCGAGACGCCGCCCGGCGACGCCAAGTTCTCGACCGGCATCGAGCCGACCGGTCGCTGGGGCAAGTACCCTCCGCCCGGCGTATGGAACTTCTACACCTACTGGCACGAAATGAAGACCAAGTGGGGTTCGGTCTTCTTCGGCAAGGAGGAGCCGATCCGGCCCGGCCGGTGGTACTGCGTCGAGGCGATGCTCAAGGCCAACTCCGCCCCGGACAAGAGCGACGGCGTGCAGGCGTTCTGGGTCGACGGCGAGCTACGCGGGTCGTTCGGCGGCTTCAATTGGCGCACGGCCGACGAGCTGAAGATCAACAGCTTCTGGCTCTTGTTCTACAACACGGATCAGCCCGCCCGGCACAACAAGGACCCCCGCCCGGAAAGCCGCGTGATGGAGGTCTGGTTCGACGACGTGGTGGTGGCCACCGAGTACGTCGGCCCCGTGCAGGGGAAGCCCCGCGCGGGCAAAAAGAAGGCCGTGCCGTCGCAGAGCGCGCTGCTGACGCCCGGGCTGCTCATTGCCGAGCCGGGCGAAGTGGCCTACTCGCAGCGGTTCGAGCAGGGCCCCGGGAAGTTCGAAGGCGGCGAAGTAGCGGACAGCGGCGTGGAAGGGACCAAGGCCCTGGAGTTTGGCCCCAAGGGGGCCTGGGTGTGGAACGCCTACTCGGTCCCCGTCGGCGAATCGACGACCGTTCGGTTCAAGCTCAAGCCGCTCGGCAATCCGGGAGACGTGCAGGTCCTGATCTGGTCGAAGAAGCACAAGGACAACTGCCGCTATCACGTGGGCGGGCTGAAAAAGGGGGAGTGGAGAGAGGTCGAGTTCCGCGCCATCGAGGCCCGGGTCGGCTGGGGCATGAAGGGCCCGAGCCTGCAAGGCGACGTCTTGGACAACTTCAAGATCGTGTTCTCGGGCGGCCCGGAGGACCGTATGCTGTTGGATGATTTTGAGATCCGCCGCTGAGCAGCGCGTCAACCGCGGATTGGCGAGTTGGAGTACAGGCTTTCGCCTGTCCGAAAGCAGCCTAAAGGCTGGACTCCAACGGAACGAGGGCGTTTCGCACAAGACAGACCTATCCCTTTTTCGCAGGAGTACCGACATGAGCCCAACCAATGGAACTTCACGGCGCGAATTCCTCAGGCGCTCGGCGGGTGCCGCGGCCGGGGGCGTGCTGGCGGGCACGCTGAGCATCGCCCGCTCCGCACACGCCGCCGGCGACGACACGATCAAGGTGGCGCTGATCGGGTGCGGCGGGCGCGGCAAGGGCGCTGCGGCCAACTGCCTGAACGTGCCCGAGGGCGTCAAGCTGGTCGCGGTGGCCGACGCCTTCGAGGACCAGGCCAAAGGCGCCATCGCACAGCTCAAAGAGAAGTACGGCGACCGCGTCGACGTGACGCCGGACCGCATCTTCGTCGGCCTGGACTCCTATAAGGGCGCGATCGAAGCGGGCGTGGACCTGGTGCTCTTGACCACCACCCCCGGCTTTCGCCCCATGCAGTATAAGGCCGCGATCGAGGCCGGCAAGCACGTGTTCATGGAGAAGCCGGTCTGCGTCGACGCGGGCGGCTACCGCACCGTGATGGAAACGAACAAGCTCGCCGACGAGAAGAACCGCAAAGTGGTGGTCGGCTTGCAGCTTCGCCACGATCCCAAGCAGATCGAGACCATCAAACGGGTTCGCGACGGGGCGATCGGCCGGTTGACGCACCTGCGCGCGTACCGCAACGGCGGCGGCGTCTGGGTCCGCACGCGCGAGTCGCTGGCCGAGCGCCTGGGCCGAAAGCCCACCGAGATGGAATACCAGGTGAACAACTGGTACTACTTCGTCTGGCTCTCGGGCGACCAGATCGCCGAGCAGCACGTCCACCACCTCGACATGGTAAGCTGGGCCCATGGCGACGAGCACCCGGTCGAGGCCAACGGCATGGGCGGGCGCCAAGTGCGCAACGACCGTTGGTCCGAGCAGCAGGGATACGGGCCCGGCGCGGTGGGCCACATCTACGACCACCAGTACGTCGAGTACACCTACGCCGACGGAATCCGGCTCTACAGCCAGAACCGGCACATCCGCGGGTGCTGGGGAAGCGCCTCGAACTACGCCGAGGGGACCGACGGCTACTCGAACCTGACCGGCAAGATCTTCGGCAAGAACGCCTGGGAGTACGAGGGGCCGGGCATCAACATGACCGACCGGGAGCACGTCGATCTGGTCAAGGCCATCCGCGAGGACACGCCCCACAACGAAGGGTGGTACGGCGCCAACAGCAGCTTCACCGCGGTCCTGGGCTGGATGGCCACTTACTCCGGTAAGATCGTCAAGTGGGACGAGGCGGTCGAGAAGGGCCCCAGCCTGATGCCCGAGAACCCGACCTGGGACACCGACCCGCCCGTGCTCCCCGACGAAAACGGCAGCTACGAGCACGCCGTGGCCATGCCCGGCACGTACAAGCCCTATTGACGAGAAGCCGTGAAGCGATGCGAATCCTCACGCTGTTGACCATGCCGTTCCTGACCGGTGGTATAATCGCGACGGCGCACGCCGCGACGATTGACGTCCACCAGGCCGACCTGCCCGTTTTCGTAAGCGGCGACGGAACCTACTATCGCCTGCCGAGCATCCTGGTGACCGGCAAAGGCACGGTGCTGGCCGCCTGCCAGAAGCGAAAGGGCAGCCGCGGAGACTGGGCCGAGTCGGCCCTGGTGCTCAAGCGGAGCACTGACGGCGGGCGGACCTGGGGGCCGGAGCAAACGCTCTACGAGCGACCGGGCCACAGCGCGTTCAACGGCAACTTAGTGCTTATCCGAAAAGGGGTCAGACCCCCTGGGCTTAAGGGGTCAGACCCCTTTTCGCACCGGCCCTCAGTCGAGGACCGGCAGGCGGGCGAGTTACTGGCAACGTTCATCGCCTTTCCCACCAAGGCCGGAGCCGCCTGGTTCACGAAGACCTGGATCCCGGCCGGCGGTGGCTTCGACCTGGTCCGAAGCGACGACGACGGCCGGAAGTGGTCGCCGCCCGAGCATCACGATCCCGCGCCAAACGCCGATGGCTGGCACGGCGGGGCCGCATACAACAACAACCACGGCGTTCAGCTCACGCACGGGCCGCACGCCGGCCGGCTCGTGCTCGGCGCCCGGGTGTTCAAGAAGGGCGTCTACGAGGACCGGGCCAAGGGCGGGGTCGTCTACAGCGACGACCACGGCCGCTCGTGGCGCGTCGGCGGGGCCGGCTTCCCCGGGCAAGGTCGAGTCAACGGCGAGGTGACCCTCTGCGAGACCTCGGCCGGCGAGGTGTACGTCAACTACCGCAACTGCGACAGCCGGGCCAGCCCCCGCTGCCGTCTTTACTCCCGCAGCCGTGACGGCGGTGCCACCTTCTACCAGGAGGGCGCCGAAGAGGACCTGCCCGCTCACGGGTGCAACGCCGGGCTGGTGAGCTTCACCCCGGCCGGCGCGGACAAGCCCTTGCTCCTGTTCACCTACCCTTTGGAGCCCAGCCGGCATAAGCTGGTCGGTTACGTCAGCACCGACAACGGCCAGACGTGGTCCGGAACGAACGTGATCTCCCAGCACGGCGGCTACTCCGACGTGGCGGTGCTGCAGAACGGGACGATCCTCGTGCTGTATGAGAAGTCGCGAGCCGCGGGCCTGTGCCTGGCCCGGTTCAGCCTGGCGCAGCCGCCGTAAGTCGAATAGCGGCCGGGGAGGAGGGGGCGCCGGGGATGGGAACCAACGAGACGGGCAACCGGGAAGACGCAAGAGGTGAACCATGTCGAGCCAACGCCAGGTCTCCGGCCGGAGGCCCGCGCCCGCCGCGGTAGATCGCACGGCTTCGCGACGCGAAGTGCTCGCCACGCTGGGCACGGGCATGGCGGGCGCCGTGCTGAGCAGCTCGGCGGCCGGGGCAGCGGAATCGAGTGCGCCGTCGCCGGCCGCCAGCGAGACACCCCGTTCGGCGGCGCAGCCGGCCGGCAGCTACGACGTGGTTGTGGCCGGCGGGGGGATCGCCGGCGTGGCGGCGGCCACGGCCGCGGCCCGGGCGGGGGCCCGCGTGGGGCTCGTCGAGATGCAGCCCTTCGCCGGCGGCGTGACCACCGCCGGCATGGAACCCTCGATGTGCAACTTCTTCCACAACACCCGCGGCGAACTGCTGGTGGGCGGGCGCCCGCTCGAGCTGGTCGAACGCCTGGTCAAGCTCGGCGCGGCCCACAAGAACTGGGACCAGCACCGGGGGCACATCGTCTTCGACGTCGAGCTGGGCAAGCTGGTTATGGACCGGATGCTCGAGGACGCGGGCGTCAATATCCTCTACAATACGACCGTCATCGGTGCGGTCCTGGAGGGCAACCGGCTGGCAGGGCTCCGAATCGCCAATCGCTCCGGCAATCAGGTCGTCACGGCCAAGTGTACCGTCGACGCCACCGGCGACGCCGACGTGGCCCACTGGGCAGGCGCGCCGCTGCACGTGGGCCGGGGCCAGATGCCGCACAGCTTCCTTTTCCGCCTGGGCAACGTCGATCTGGACGCCCTCTACGAGTACTTCAAGCAGAACCCGGCCGAGTACGTCGCCGAAAGCGACATCAACCTCACGCACGACGAGGGCATGAGGTTCTACGAAGACACGGGCATCCTCTACATCCACCACCACGGCAAGAAGCTGCGAAAGATCCTCGACGCGGCCCTCCAGCGCAACGAGTACGCCGACTCGTTCGGGCCCTTCCAGCACACCACGGCCTTCCAGATGCACGGCATCCGCTGGAACCGCACGCTGGTGGTCAACACCGGCTACTTCCGGCTGGCGGAGCCCGGCGGCCGGGCGTTGTCCGACTACGTGCGTCACGGGCGCAAGCTGGCCCACCACGTGGCCGCATTTCTGCGCAAGTCGCTGCCCGGCTGCAAGGACAGCTTCGTGGCGGCCACGGCCAACGCCCCAGGCATCCGCCGCACGCGCTGGCTGAAGACCGACTTTACGATGACCCGCCAAATCTACGACTCGGCCCCGCGCTTCGACGACGCCGTGGGCCGCGGCGTGGTGGTCACTGCGGGAAAGCTCTACCGGACCGACCGGATGTTCGACGTGCCGCTGCGCTGCCTCTTGCCACAGAAGATCGACGGCCTGTTGATCGGCAGCGGGCGCAGCGCCTCGGCCGATCAGGCCGAGATGCTCCGCGTGCAGCCGGCCACCATGATCGTGGGCCAGGGGGCGGGCGTAACGGCGGCCGTCTGTGCCCGCGACGGCGTCGAGCCCCGTAGCGTCGACGTCAGGGCCGTTCGCGAGGCGCTCGCACAACAAGGGGTTGATCTCTCATAGTCTCCTCGCCGACGGTAGGAACAACCGACGTAAGAAGGAGGCAACTCCGTGACGTTACCCGCTCGCAGGACGCCGTCCGGCGGAGCCGCTCGTGGAGACGTACCGCTGCCGCAGCTCCCGGCGCATCACCTTGTTCGACGCCGTCCTGGGCAGGGCATCAATGAGGATCAGGTCGTGGATTCGGAACAGCGAGTTGAGCCTCTCGGCGAGCACCTGCTGTAGTGTGACCTTGAGCTTCCTGTCGTTCAACTCGGCATGGGGCTCAGGGACGACGAAGACGACCAGACGTTCGAGTCCGCCGTCCGAGGGGGCGACTGAGACGGCTCCGGTCTCCCGCACCCCGTCGACGGAGTCCAGCACGCGCTCGACTTCCGCGGAGCTGATCTTGATGCCGCCGAGGTTCATGGTGTCGTCCACGCGGCCATGGGCACGGAAGTAACCTCCCGGCAGGCGCTCGATTTGATCGCCGTGACGTCGCAGCCTGGTGCCGTCCGGGCGCGGGGGCGTTCCCCCGAAATAGACCTCGTGGTGGTCGCGGTTCAATAGCTCGTTCGAGAGGCCGATAGAGGGCGGGATGAGGAACACCTCGCCGTTGTCGCACTCGGCCCCGTTTTCATCGAGGACCGTGAAGTCCAACCCGAGAGCGGGCGTGGAAAAGGTAGACGGTGAGGCCGGCTGCGCCATCGTCCCGGTGATATATGCGCCCCCGATCTCGGTGCCGCCGCAATACTCGATGATCGGCTTGTAGCCGGCCAGCGACATCAGATAGAGCATGTCGTCGGGGTAGGAGCACTCCCCCGTCGAGCTGAACGCTTTGACGGGACTCCAATCAAGCCCTTCCGCACATTGGGCGTTCCGCCAGGTCTTCACCAGACTCGGCACCACACCGAGCATGGTGACCTTCGCGTCCTGGACGAACTCGCAGAAGCCGCGGCCCGTCGGCGCGCCATAGTAGAGGGCCATCGACGCGCGATTCACCGAGCTGGCGTAGATGAGCCAGGGCCCCATCATCCAACCCAGGTTGGTGGGCCACGCCAGGACGTCGCCCGGCTGAACGTCGTGGTGCAGGTACGCGTCTGCGGCGCACTTGATGGGCGTGGTCTGTGTCCAGGGGATCGCTTTCGGTTCGCCGGTCGTTCCGGAGGAGAACAGGACGTTGGTGTGATCGTCCGGCGCCCGGGGCACCGAATCGAAGCCGTCGTTGCTGCTGAGCAGCTCCTCCCAACGCAGGTCCGTTTCCCTCAGCTCGCAAGGAGTCGGATCGCCACTGGGAACGACCACCGTCGTCGGCGCGAGCGCGCGAACCACCTTCTCGTACAACGGACGGGGCCTTCCGCCGCGGACGTCGTAATCCTGGGTGAAGACCCCTTTGGCCCGTCCCAGCTTCAGCCTGGCCGCAATCCCTTCGGGAGCGAAACTGTCGGCAATGGATACCGCCACGCAGCCGGCTTTGATGATCCCCAGGTAGATGGCCACGGACTCGGCCGTCATCGGCAGGCAAACGCCGACGGCGTCGCCGGGCTCGAATCCCCTTTCGACAAGCCCGCCGGCGACGCGATTCGTCCATTGGAGCAGCGTGCCGTAGCTCCACGTCGAGGTCGCTCCGGATTTCGTTCGATAGACGATGGCCGTGGCGTCTGCCGGTGCGTCAAAGCAGCTATCGACGATGTTCAACTCGGCATCGGTCAACCATCGGGGGCACGTCACGTCCGACGAGGGGTCCATGATGCGCGACGGCGGCCGGCGGAAGCGAACGCCGAGGCGTTCGACCATCAACTCCCAAAACTGCTCGCGGTTTTCCGCAGCCCAGCGTCGGAGGTCCTCGTACGTCCGAAACCCCCTGCTTTGCATGAGCTTGCCGATGTTGGTTGCCCGCTGCAATTGCTCGGTGGGAGACCACGCAGGCCGCGGACCGCGCTCGCCGTCCCAGCCCGCGAAGACCGTTTCATAAAGAAGCCGGTGCACCGAGAACGGGTGGCACGGTCTGAGGACCCGCCGCGAGATTGCCTGCCAGCATTGAGCCGCCGGCGCGGATCGCAGCAGGGAATTGACCTCTTCGGCCATCCCACGGGCAACAGACCCGTCAAGACCGAGATCGACCAGCTCCTCCGCAGAGATGTCCTTTGGCATGGTTTACCGGTGATCGAGTTGCTGGGGCACCGTAGTGACTGTGAACCCGTGCGGCTCCCCGGATAACTGTTCGGAAAACGGCGGCAATTCTACACGATGGTGGTTGACGTTGCCGGATGATACAATGGCCGCCGACAGTTATACTGCGTGGGCAACTCCCGGGAAATAGCGTACCGGCACGATGCAAGAGCGAACCATGCTGATCACCGGGGCGGGTAGCGGAATCGGGAGGGGCTTGGCCCGGCTCGCCGCCCGCGACGGTTGGGGCGTGATCGTGACGGACCTCGACCGGCTGACCGCCGAGGAAACCGCGCAGTCCATCACGGCCGAAGGAAGCAGGGCCGATGCCTTCGAGCTGGACGTGACCGACGCGCACGGCATCCGGCGGGTCATGGAAGCGCTCGCCGACCGGCGCGTGGACGTGCTCGTCAACAACGCCGGACTCCAGTACGTGGCGAACCTCGAAGACTTCCCCCAGGACCGCTGGGACCTGCTGGTGCGGGTCATGCTGGGCGGGGCGTGCATGATGACCCGGGCGGTCCTGCCCGGCATGAAGCGTCACGGGTTCGGACGCATCGTGAATATCGGCTCGATCCACTCGCTGGTGGCTTCCCCGTTCAAGAGCGCCTACGTGTCGGCCAAGCACGGGCTGCTGGGCTTCTCGAAGGTCGTGGCCCTGGAGAGCGCCGGGACGGACGTCACCATCAATACGATCTGCCCTTCCTACGTGCGAACGCCCCTGGTTGAAAAGCAGATCGCCAACCAGGCCAAGGAGCACGACATCAGCGAGGATCAAGTGATCCGGGAAATCATGCTCAAGCCCATGCCCAAAGGGGCCTTCATCTCGATCGAGGAGCTGTACGGGATCGTCGCCTTCCTGGTCAGCGACGTGGCTCGCAACATCACCGGCCAAGCCATCACGGTCGACGGCGGCTGGACCGTCCAGTAGGAGCCCGTGGACATGGACACGCGAGGCGAAAAGGTCGGCATCGTGGGGACCGGGCTGATCGGGGCCGGCTGGGCGGCCTTCTATGCTTCCAAGGGGTTCGCGATCAGCTTGTTCGACGCCGATGCCTCGGCGAGACGCGCCGGGCGCGAGAGGACGCTCGCGCACCTTGCCTTCCTCCGCGACCACGGCCTGCTCGACGCCGAGCCTTGCGACCGAGCGGTCGCCGGGGTTGCGGTAGCCGACGATCTCGCCGAGGCGGTCGCGGGCGCCCGGCTGGTCCAGGAATCGGTGACCGAGCGATACGACGTCAAGAAGGACGTCTTCCGGCAGATCGACCGGGCGGCCGAGCCGGACGCGATCCTTGCCAGCAGCTCGTCGGGCTTGCTGATCTCGGAGCTTCAGACCGTGATGGAGCGGCCCGGGCGAAGCCTGATCGCCCATCCCTTCAACCCCCCGCACTTGATCCCCCTGGTCGAGCTGGTGCCGGGCGACGCGACCGCCCCGGCCGTGCTGGCCGAGGCGAAGGCCCTGTTCGAGTCGCTCGGCAAAGTGCCGGTGGTGGTCAACCAAGAGGTGCCGGGGCACGTTGCCAACCGGCTTCAGGCGGCCGTGTGGCGCGAGGCGATCGACCTGGTCCTCCGCGGCGTGGCGAGCGTGGCCGACGTGGACAAGGCCCTCGCTGCCGGGCCGGGCATCCGCTGGGCGCTCTTCGGTCCGCACATGATCTTCCACCTCGGCGGCGGCCCCGGCGGGATGGAGTATTTCATCGACCACGTGGGGGTTTCCTTCGACAAGCTCTGGACCGACATGGCCTCCTGGACCTCGCTGCCCGCCGGGACCGCCGATGCCCTCGTCTCCGGCGTGCAGGAAGAGGCCGGCGGCACGCCTGCCGAGGAGCTTGCCCGGTGGCGTGACGAGAAAATCGTGCGCCTGCTCAAGACGATTTCCTGAACTTGAACACGGCAGCGCTCGAATCGGCCACGCGTCCCGACGAACGGGCAATCCAGAGTTCGGTTACGAGCAGATCGCGGGATGACTTGCGCTCGGAACCGATGCAGAGAGAAGCCTCGTCGCTCCCGGATCGAACCCGGCGACTTCCTCACGCGCTCTCCGCCGTCCACGGGGCTTCCTCTTCCTCATCGTAGTCCTCTTCCTCGTCATACTCCTCCCACTCCTCGTCATCTTCTTCTTCGTCGTCCTCCTCGTCTGACTCGTCGTCCCAGTCCTCTTCCTCTACGTAGTCCTCCTCTTCCTCATCCCACTCGTCGTCCGCGTCGTCCTCGTCCGTTTCGTCCTCGTACTCCTCTCCGTACTCTTCGTCCTCTTCGAGGTCTTCTTCGGGCTCTACGTCCTCGTCGAAGAGTTCGTCCTCGTCATCGAACCGCTCATCCGTCGGCGGGGACAGCAGGATCTTGTTGCTCCGCCGGGGTTTCGTGCTGGGCTTCGGGGGCGGGGGCTCTTTGAGCGGGACGGCCGGCGTGGCGGCGCCCGCAGTGCCTGTGGTCTTGCGTGCGCCCGCGGTCCCCTGGCCTTGCATCGCTTCCCAGTCCTCGATCGAAAGCGTGACCTCCCGGGCCTGCGAGCCGTTGTAGGGGCCCACGATGCCGTCCTCGGCCATGTAGTCGATCAGCCGGGCGGCCCGGCCGTAGCCGATGCCCAGCGACCGCTGCAACAGCGAGACGCTTCCCCGTCCCTCGCGCACCACCACGTCGACGGCCGCCTCGTAGAGGTCGTCGCGGTCGCTGAGCTGCGGCCCGTCGCCCTCGGGGTCGTCGGTCTTGAGCTGGACCAGCTCCTTGACGAACTGCGGCTCGGTGGTGGCCACGGCCGCGATCACCTCGGAAATCTCGTCGTCGCTCAGATACGTCCCCTGGCCGCGGATCAACGTGCTGGTGCCCGGCCAGAGGAAGAGCAGGTCGCCGTTGCCCAGGAGCTTTTCGGCGCCCATCTCGTCGAGCACCACGCGGCTGTCCGTGCGGCTGGCCACCTGGAACGCGATCCGGGCGGGCAGGTTCGACTTGATCAGTCCGGTGATCACGTCGACCGTGGGCTTCTGCGTGGCCAGCACCAGGTGGATGCCCACGGCGCGGCTCTTCTGGGCCAGCCGGATGATGTGCCCCTCGACCTCCTTGGCCGCGGTCATCATCAGGTCGGCCATCTCGTCGGCCACGATCACCACGAAGGGGAGCTGCGTGGGCACCTGGCGCCACTCGTCGTCGTCCTCGATCTGCAACCGGCGCCGCAGCTCCTCTTCGCCGAGCTGATTGAAGGCGCTGATGTGGCGCACTCCCGCCCGGGCAAGGAGCTGGTAGCGCTCCTCCATCTTGTCGACGGCCCAGGCCAGGATCGCCTCGGCCTTGCGCATGTCGGTCACCACCGGGTGCATCAGGTGCGGCAGGCACTTGTAGGGGCTCAGCTCGACCATCTTCGGGTCGATCAGCAATAGCCGCACTTCGTCGGGCCGCCGCGTCATGAGCAGCGAGACGATGATCGAGTTCAGACAGACGCTCTTGCCGGTGCCCGTGCGCCCGGCGATCAAGAGATGGGGCAACGTGGCCAGGTCGACGACCATCGGATTGCCGGCCACGTCCTTGCCGAGGTAGAGGGGGATGCGCATCCGGTTCGACTTGCCGTTGGCCTCTTCAACGACCTCACGGAGCCGGACCACGTGGCGCTCGGTGTTGGGCACCTCGATGCCCACCGTGTTCTTACCCGGAATGGGGGCCACGATCCGCACGCTCGGCACCCGAAGGGCAATCGCCAGGTCGTCGGCCAGCGAGGTGATCTTGCTCAAGCGCAGGCCGGCCTCCAGCTCGACCTCGAACTGGGCGATCACCGGCCCGGTCTGGATCTCGACCACGCGCACGTTGAACCCGAAGTCGCCGAACGTCTTCTCCAGCACTCGGGCCTTGCGGCGCACGTCCTTCTCGTGCTCCTCGAAGTTGAACGACTCGCCCTCGAGCAGCAGGTCGAGCGAGGGCAGCTCGTAGTCGACCGGCTCCTCGCCCACCTCGGCCCCTTCCAGCTCGTCGAGCACCTGCTCGCGTTCGCCCCGGGGCGGCTTCTTGATGCGCAACAGCGCCGAGAGCGACTTGCGGGCGCTCCGGGCGGCCGATTCTTCTTCAGGCGTTTCGGTCTCGTCGTGCTCCAACTCCTCCTGGTCGTCCTCGGCCGCTTCTTCCCCCGTGACCCGGCCGGGCATGCGCACTGCGACGCCGGTGCCTTCGCCGTCCTCTTCGTCCTCCTCCTCGCCTTCCTCTTCGTATTCCTCGTCCGTGTCTTCGAGATCCGTGGCGGCCCCCGGCTTGCGAGCTGAGAGTTTCTCGGTGTAAGCCGCGGCCACGCGCACCACGCCACGGCCCAGACCCTTAGCCGGCTTTCCCACGACCAGGGCACTTAAGCGCACGAGCACGTAGTCGGTACACAAGAGGAGCCCGCCCAGGATCAGGCTCACCGTGAGGATGTAGGCCCCGACCGTGGCGAAGTTCAGCTCCAAGAGCCCGCGGCCCGCGGCGCCTAAGTATCCGCCCGAGCCGATCACGGGCCCGGGGGCGAGCTGCGGCAGGGCCATGGCCGCCAGCACGCAAACGCCGACCAGCGAGAGCAACCACCCGGCGAAGCGCAGGCCCGGCTGGCTCACGCTGCGGCGCGACAGCAGCACGACGTCGAGCACCGCCAGGGAGACCAGCAGGTAGTACGCCCCGAGGCCCAGGGCCTCGAACGTCCACCGGCTCGCCACGGCGCCGGAACGGCCGCAGGCGTTGAGCGTCTCGGCGTGCGGGGGATAGACGAGCGTGCTGGGCGGGTCGGCCGGGTCGTAGCTCAAGAGGGCCGCGGCCAAGAAAATCGTGAGGGCCAAAAGACCCAACGCCAGCAAGTCGAGGCGAAGGTTGCGATCTTCGAGCATCAACGCGTCCGGGAGCGACGGCGCCGGGCCCGCGGCACTTCGCTGTGCGGCGCGTTCCCGGCACGGGCGGCAGTTCGGCGCGTCCGTGCCCCGAGAGAATTGCGCTTCTTCGTCCTAAGTATCGGCCGGATCAAGACTTGGCGCTCAGCCCCGGCGCCTCGGGCCGTGCGGCTTGCCCAAAGCGGCGCGGCCTGCGGACCCGCCGTGCGGCTACAATCGCTGTAACACTCCAGCCGGCCGGCGAAAGGCTGCGTACGGCGGCCTTCCAAGGCCGTTGAGGGCTTCGGCGCCGCAACGACGGCCTTGGAAGGTCCGTCGTACGTCAGGAAGGTCAAGCATCGCGAATCGGAAAACACACCTCTTGCACGTATAGCGGTCATGCTGGTTGCAGCGGTCAGGGCGCCAGCGAGGACGCGGTGCACGCCGGGCGCGGCGCGAGCCCTCCCTGTCCTACGCACGGCAAGGGCGGTGGTTCAATCGGGCGCCAGCACGCGGCTCGGCCGGAACTCGGCCCGGCCGCGGCGAGTGAGGATCGCCACGAGCTGCCCGCCGCCATCGACCGCCGCCAGCTCGGCTTCTCCGCGCAGCTCGGCCGGCAGCGTGATCGGCCGCCCGTGACGCACGGCTTTGACCTGCTCGTCGCTGAGCCCGACCTGCGCCAAGGTCCCCACCGCGGCAAGCGGCGGGAGCAGGTGCTCAAGCCAGCTCTCCGGCGCCAATTGCTCGGGGTCCACCGCTTTGTCGATGTGGAACTCGCCGATGGCGGTCCGCTCAAGCGCCGACATCACCGCCTTCGTGCCCAGCGACTCGGCCAGGTCGCGCCCCAGCGAGCGGATGTACGTGCCGCTGCCGCAAAGGACGTCGAGCGTCAGCCGGGGATAGGTGTAGTCGACCACGTCGATCCGATGCACCGTGACGGGCCGTGCCTCGAGCTGCACTTGCTCGCCGCGCCGCGCCAGGTCGTAGGCCCGGCGCCCGCGCACCTTGACGGCCGAATAGGCCGGGGGGCGCTGCTCGATGCGCCCCACGAACCGCTCCGCGGCGGAGCGAAGCTGCTCCTCGCCGGGCACCGGGGGATCGGGCAGCTCGGCAACCTCGCCCTCCACGTCGTCGGTGGGGCTTTCACGCCCCAAGAGAAACGAGGCCGTGTAGCGTTTGGGCATGCGCTGCACGTACTCGATCAAGCGGGTGGCCGCCCCCACGCAGACCACCAACACGCCCGAGGCCAGCGGATCGAGCGTGCCCGCGTGCCCCGCCTTAGCCGGGCGCGCGAGCCGCTGCACCCGGTCCACCACCCGCCGCGACGTGACCCCCGGCGGCTTGTTCAGATTCAGGACGCCGTGTGGCGGCATGGCTTTTTTCGATAGTGAGCAGTCCGGCGGCCCTTCCCGCGCCAGGGCGCCATTCTAGCGGCAAGTCGCGGCTTTTTGGAGTGCGGCGATTTGTCGCCGCTTTCGTTTCACGCGGTGAAGCGATTCGCCACCGTCCCCGAAAGCGGGCGGGGGATGGCGTGGTCAGAAGAGCGGCGACAAATCGCCGCACTCCAAAAAGCCGGGCACCGCCTTGTCGCCCGGCCCCCTGGGGTTACCATGGAATGAGGGCGCCGTTCCCCGGAGATTCCCATGGAGTGCGACCAGCTCGGCCCGTACCGGATCGTCCGCCCGTTGGGACGCGGCGGCATGGGGGTGGTCTACGAGGGGGTCCACCTCGAGACCGACGAGCCGGCGGCGGTGAAGCTGCTTTCCGCCTCGCTGGCCCGGGTCGAGGACTTCCGCGACCGGTTCGCCGCCGAGATCGAGACCCTGCGCAAGCTCAACCACCCGAACATCGTCCGCCTGTTCGGCTTCGGCGAGCAGGACGAGCGCCTCTTTTACGCCATGGAGCTGGTCGACGGGGCGAGCCTCGAAAAGCTGCTCGTGCAGCGCCGTCCGTTCGCGTGGCGCGAGGTGGCCGAGATCGGCGTTCAGGTCTGTGCCGCGCTGCGACACGCCCACGACCGCGGCGTGATCCACCGCGACATCAAGCCCGGCAACCTGCTGCTCGACCGCCAAGGCCAAGTGAAGCTTTCCGATTTCGGCATCGCCCGGCTCTTCGGCAACGCCCAGATCACCAACCCGGGCAGCGTGATGGGCACGGCCGAGTACATGGCCCCCGAGCAGGCCGAAGGCGCCCCGGCCGGCCCGCGCTCCGACCTGTACAGCCTCGGGGCCGTGATGTACGCGCTGTTGGCGGGCAGGCCGGTCTTCCAGGGGCGCTCGCTGGTCGAGATCCTGCAGAAACAGCGCTACAAAACGCCCGAGCCGATCCGCCAGCTCGCCCCGGACGTGCCCGTGGCGTTCGAGCAGATCATCGCCCAGTTGCTCGAGAAGTCGCCGGAGAAGCGGATACGCACGCCCACCGTCCTCTCGAAGCAGCTTGGCGCGATGTTGCAGGCCCTGGCCCCGGACGGCGAATCAGCCACCGTCGCGGGCGAAACGCCCCAGGTTGCCCAGCCCGGTCCCCGCGAGCAGCAGTCGGCCGCCGCCCCGCCGGGCGAGTCGCCCCAACCGCTTCCGCTTCCGCCGACGCGGGTCTCGGGCGTGGCCTCCGAGCCGCCGGGCGAAGTCGTCGTCGCTGGAGAGCCGCTGGATGACGCCCCTGCCGCCGGCGCCGAGGGGATATCGGAGACCCTGGCCACCGACGCATTCGAGGGCCTGGCGCCGGCCGAGCCCCGTCCGCAAACCGCGCGGGTGACCGCCGCGCCCGGTCACTTCACGCCGATTTCCGAGGAAGACCTCGACCGCGTCGAGGTCGAGCCGGAGCGGCCCGCGTTGATCTCGCTCCAAACCTGGATGCTTCTCGTCGCGCTGGTGGCCAGCGGGCTCCTGACCTGGTATCTCCTCCAGCCGCCCGACGCCGACACGCTCCACGACCGGATTATGGAGACCACGGCCGACGGGTCGATCGAGACCCTGCGCTCGGCCGAAGGCGACATCGACGACTTCCTCTCGTTATACTCCCGCGATCCCCGAGCCGAGCAGGTCCGCCGGTTCCGGCAGGAGATCGACCTGCACGACCTGGAGCGCAAGTTCGAGTTGAGGGCCCGGGGATTCACCGGCACCGAGGGCCTGCTGCCCATCGAGCGGGCTTGCCTAAGCGCGATCCGCCAGGCCCGGGTCGACCCCGACGCGGGCATGGTCAAGCTCCAGGCCCTGGTCGACCTGTACGGCCCCGGCGTGGACCCGTCGGGGCGGGAAGGGCTCTGTGTGGAGGTGGCCCGCCGCCGCCTCGAACGGCTCCGCCAGCAGGTCGAGCAACAGGCCCCCGCCCATCTGGCCATGATCCGGCAACGCCTCAAGAAGGCCGAACAGCTCCGGGCCGACAAACCCCAAGAGGCCGAGAGAATGTACCGCGGCGTGGTCGAACTCTACGCCGACAAACCCTGGGCCGCCGAGGCCGTGCGAGAAGCGAGGGATGCCCTCGAAGGGCTCAACCCGCCTTGACGCGAACGGCGGGGGGCGTATGTTGGCCGTTGGTAGTGGCCGCATTCATGCGGTCTTCGACGTATTGTAGTGACCGCATTCATGCGGTCTTCGACGTACTCAAGCGGTCCGGACCCGATGAATCGGGTCACTACGAGCACGAAACCATGCCCCTCACCGACCCTCCCCCCCCTCCCGGCTTCCCTACCCCGCGGCTGCGGCGCCTGCGCCAGATTCCGGGCGTGCGCCGGCTGGTGCAAACGACGCGGCTCTCGCCGGCCGAGCTGGTGCTGCCGCTCTTCGTGCGCCCCGGCTCGGGCGTGCGCAGCGAGATCGCGTCGATGCCAGGCAACTACCAGCTCTCGCCCGACCTCTTGGCCGACGAAGTGCGCGAGGCCGCTGAGCTGGGCCTCGGCGGCGTGATCCTCTTCGGCATCCCCGAGCACAAAGACGCCACCGGCACCAGCGCCTTAAGCGAGTCGGGCATCATCCCCCAGGCCGTGCGCGCCGCCAAGCACGCCGCGCCCGACCTGCCCGTGATCACCGACCTCTGCTTCTGCGAGTACACCGACCACGGCCAGTGCGGCGTGGTGGGCCGGGTGGCGGGCCGCCCCGACGTGGACAACGACGCCACCCTCGAGCTGCTCGCTCGGCAGGCGGTGGTCCACGCCCGGGCCGGGGCCGACGTGGTGGCCCCCAGCGGCATGATGGACGGCATGGTCGGGGCCATCCGCCGCGGTTTGGACGATGCAGGGTTTTCGCACCTGCCCATCCTCAGCTACGCGGCCAAGTACGCCAGCGCCTTCTACGGCCCCTTCCGCGAGGCCGCCGAGAGCGCCCCGCAGCTCGGCGACCGCCGCGGCTACCAGATGGACCCCGCCGCCGCCCCGGGCCAGGCCCTGCGCGAGATCGAGCTCGACCTGGCCGAAGGCGCGGACCTGATCATGGTCAAGCCCGCCCTGCCCTACCTCGACGTGATCCGCCTGGCCGCCGACCGCTTCCCCGGCGTCCCCCTGGCCGGCTACAACGTCTCCGGTGAATACTCCATGCTCAAAGCCGCCGCCCAGCGCGGCTGGCTCGACGAGCGCCCCGCCGTCCTGGAAACCCTCACCGCCATCCGCCGCGCCGGCGCGAGCATCATCTTGACCTATTGGGCCAAGGACGTGGCCCGGTGGTGTCAAGAGTAGTTTCAGGCCCGTGACCGACCTACCTCTTCCGTCGAGACGCCCCCCACCCGACGCCGAGGGCTGCCAGCAGGGACCAGACGAGGGAGGTGGAGGGCTCGGGGATGACGAACAAGTGGGCCTGCCCGACGTCGGTGCCGTTGGTGTCCTTGAATAGCTCCCCGATGAGCGAATTGTTGCCGTCGATCGCCACCAAACGGCCGAAATAGTCGCCGGAGGTCGCGGCGGGTCGTGCCTGCCCGGACCGCTCCCGCCGGGTGACCGCAGGGACAGCAGCTCGTCCGGATCGGAAGCTGCAAGTCGGAATTGTCGGGACTCATGCTTGCTACTCCTCTTTCGGGGTGCATTTCTTCTGCGCCAGGAAGACCAAGGCCGATTGTCGGAATCCTAAGCGCTTCGGGGATGGAAGTCCCCGCCCGTGCCGCCGCGGATGTCCGTACCCGCTGGCCGCTGACAAGCCCCGAGGCGCTTGTGCCGAACGGTCCGCAGCGTTAACCTGCGAGCATCTTGATAAGGCGGCAGCCTCTGGATGGAGCCCCGGACATGAACCGGCAAACGATCGCGTCTTGTATTCGCCGGCACGTGCTCTATCGAGCATGGTTGGTCGGTGTGGCAAGCTGTTTGCTCTTGGCGGCAGGTCCGCTGCTGGGTGCCGCGGAGTCCGTCGTCGAGATCGGGCCGGCCCCCGTCCGGAGCCGCGTGCCTGGCTGGGACGCGCGGGGACTGGGCTCGCTACCCTGGCAGGGGATCGCCTGCCTCGACGCGAGTGAAGACGGGCGGTTCCTCGCCGTCGGCACCATCGCCCCGCCGGGCGACCCGAATCTCTTTGTCCTCGATGAAGACGGCAAGGTCGTTGCCCAGCACCGCGCCGGCCTGCGCTGGGTCAACGAGGTGACCGTCTCCAACGACGGCCGCTTCGTCGCCGCTCTTTGCACTACTCCCGAAGGCACCGCCGGCGATGCGCCGCGTCTCTATGCCTTCAGCCAGGGCAAGGAGCTGACCCGGGTCTCCGACCGATTCAGGCTCCGCGATTTCCGGCCGGGCAAGTGCTTGTTCCATTACGGGGACCACTCGAACCACCTGCCCCGCGTGTCCCGATGGGCGGGCGACCGCTGGGTGGTTGCGGGCGACGACCGCGTGTACTGGCTCTCCCCGGACGATTCTGCACCGCTCCAGCAGGCGCACCTGGGCCAGGGCGTGACCACGGCGTTCGCGGCCGGCCCCGGCGGGCTCGCCGTGGTCGGCCGTCTCGACGGCACGGATCGGCCGTCCGAGCCGTTTCCCAATCTCCTCGTGCTGAAGCCGGACGAGCCGAAGGGGGTCGTCTGGTCGCGGCCCGTGAGCGCCGACGTGGACACGTCGCCCGAGCCGGAACCGGGCATCTACGGCCCGCCCGCGCCGCCCTATGAGGACGTGAACTTCCAGGCCCCGCTGGCCGTGGCCATTGACACCGCGGGCGAGCGGATCGCCGTGGCCGACTACGCGGGCCGGCAGCGGGTGTTTCATCCCCGCGACGGAAGCGAGGACCGGCCTTTCGGCACGCGGCTGATGCCGTCTCGTCCGACGATCCACCTGTACGACGCCGAGGGCAACACGATCCGCCGCGTCGGGCCGGAGGAGTTCTCCGAAGCGTTCTGGTGCGATATGGCCTTCTCCGGCGACGGGCGCAAGCTGCTCCTATGGCCGCACAATTGGACCAGCCGCGGCCTGGCCGGGCAGCCGCGGTTGCCCGCCGACGAGAACGCCCGCACCCTGTACGTGCTCGACGTCGCCGGTGGCGCGTTGCAGGCCGTCCGATTTCCCGACGCCATCGCGTCCATGTCCGCCGGCACCACCGGCCCGACCGCCGTGGGCTGCTGGGATCACAAAGTGTACTTGCTCGACCAGGGCTACCAGCCGATCCCGAGCCTGCCGAAAGGGCTGGACGTGGGCGCCGCGAGCCTGGTTCGCGTCTCGAAGGACGGCACACGGATCGCGGTGGCCACGGCCGACGGCACCGTGCGCACGCTCGATGCAACGGGCCGAGAACGCTGGCAGGCCAATCTGAACGAGGCCGCCCAGCCCGGCGACAAGCCCTGGACGAGGGACCAACGACCCGGCAACGTCGCTCCCGGCATCTGGCGCACGAACGGCGGGCTGGCCCACAGCGACATGGGCAGCCAGCACGTCGTCGAAGCCCCCCGAGGGCTGATCCTCATCGATCCCAACGCCGGGGCCTCGTTCGAGCAGAACTGGGCCAAGATCGAAGGGGCCGGCCTCGACCCCGTGCAAGTGAAATACGTCCTGCTCACCCACGAGCACGGCGACCACGCGCCGGGGGCCTACCTGTGGCGGGTGGTCACCGGCGCGGAGGTCGTGGCCAGCGCGGAAACGGCCTACGTCCTTCGGCACCACATTCCGGGCGGGACCGGCTACGGGTTCCATCCGCCGGTTCCCGTCGACGTCGTTCTCACCGACGACAACGAGTTGGACCTGGCGGGGCTGAAGGTCAGGGCCATGCGCCTGTCCGGACACACGTTCGGCTCGATGGGCTATGCCTTCGAGAAGGAAGGCAAGACCTACGTCGCCACGGGCGATCTGATCATGCCCGGCGGCACGCTGGGCTACTCCGGTAGCCTGGACTTCAGTGCCGAGGAGGTGCTCCGCAGCCTGAAGAAGCTCGCCCGGTTGCAGCCCGACGTCGTGCTCGCCGGTCACGGCGGAGGCGAGCCCGACGAGTTCATCGCCAAGGGCATCGAGGCGGGCGAAGCCACCGGCTGGTCCAGGATGACGCCGCCGAAACCCAATCCGCTCTACGGCTTCACGCAAACGAACTACGCGGTCGCCGCCTGGCTGGAGCCGATCCTCTCGGCGGCCTATGGGGACGTCGACGGCGACGGCCGGCCCGACGTGGCCGTGCTCGCGCCCAAAGGCAAAGGCTCGGCGGTGAAGATCTACCTCAACCAGAGCGGCAAGTTCGCATCGTCCCCCGACGCCGTGGTCGAGCTGCCCGAGCTGAGCCACGGGTGGAAGCTCCGCTCCGTGCGCCTCAGCGGCGGCCGGGTGGCCGATTTCTTCGTGTCCAGCGAGCGCGAGGCCGTGCTGTTGCTCGCCCGGGGCGACCGGTTCGATTTCGAGGCCGTGCCGCTTCGGGTTACCCGAGGGACCCAAGTTGCCGAGGGGGACTTCGACGGCGACGGCAAGACGGACCTCGCGATCGGGTCGCGCTTCGTTGCCGGGTACTACGTCGCGTGCCGGCGCGAAGACGACACGTTCCAGGTCCGCCAAACAAAGGCGTCACGATTCTACCTCGACGCAGCCCTAGCCGACGTCAACGGAGACAAGCGAGAGGATCTGATGCTCTCCTGTGGCGACGTCTTCTTGCGGCAGCCGGATGGCCCGCTCGCTTTGGCGCCGGCCTTCCGCCTCACCCCGCCGCCGGGCGAGCCCGAGGGCTGGGCGTTCATGGCGGCCGGCGATTTCGACGCCGACGGCTGGACTGACGTGGCGCTGCTGGCCAACGGCAAGGACGGGGTCGCCGTGTGGCTCTACAGGAACACGCGGACCGCCGACGAGCCGTTTCCCGAGGAGCCGAACGCACGGTTTGTGGTCCCCGACACGTCGGTGAACCGCGACGGCCCCACGGTTGCCGATTTCAACGGCGACGGCCTTGCCGACTTGATCCTCTGCACGCGAGGCGAGCAGCCGGGGGTCAATATTTTCACCGGCTCGGCGGCCGACGGCCTCAGCCCGCAACGGAGCGTCGCGGTCGAGCTGGATTACGTGCCACACTTCGACACCCGGTTCGGCGTGGCCGACCACAACGGCGACGGCCGCCCCGACCTGGCCGGCTTCGGCCGGTCGCCCACGGGAGCCGTGGGGGTGTACGTCTGGCTCCAGCCGGATGGCTTGCCGCGCTAGAGCCTCCGTCAAGAAGACGGGCAATCGCAGTCATCATGGGAGGTACTCCGGCGGTTTCGGGTCATTCCGACCGACTGCGGCGAGGGCTTCTCACTCGCCCAAGCGGAACCGAGCCGCCGCCCCAACCAGCGACGCGGCCCAGCTTGCGGTCCCCATCGCGTGGACGTGCGTGTAGCAGGCCAGCACGTTGCGGTGGCAGAGGCCGTCATGCCGGCCGTCGAAGCCGTGTCCGCGGCGCACGCGGAACGCGAAGCGGAGGTCCTCGGCCGTGGACGACTGCATGTAGGTGTAGTGGAACTCGTGGCCTCGCAACGACTCGCCGACAGGGTAGAACGGGTTCTGCTCGACGGTTTCCAGCACGGCGTAGCCGTGGCCCTGCGGGCGCTTGGCGAATCCGAAGACCACGGGTAGCACGCCCGCCATGGCGTACTCGTTTCCCTCGAAGAGCAGCCGTTGGCCGAGGAACACCGCCCCGCCGCACTCGGCGTAGACCGGCAGTCCGGCTTCGATCGCCCGGCGAACCGAGGCGAGGAACGGGCGGTTTTCGGCCAGGCGGGGGGCCAGCGTTTCGGGGAACCCGCCCCCGATGTAAAGGGCGTCCAGCTCGGGCAACTCCGCATCGCGAAGCGGGGAGACCTCGACCAGCCGGGCGCCTTCGCGGTCCAGGGCTTCGAGGTTCTCGGGGTAGTAGAACTGAAAGGCCGCGTCGCGGAACACGCCGATGCGAGCCCGCTCGGGCGCCACGGCGCGCTCGGCGGTCGGGACTTGGGCGGGAAGGTCCAGCGCCGGCGCCTGCCGGGCGAGGTCCAAGATTGCGTCGAGGTCCAGGTGGCGCAGGGCCACGTCGGCGACCTGCTCGATAGCCGCGGTGCGTTGGCCGTGCTCCTGTGGCGGCACCAGCCCCAGGTGTCTCTCCGAGAAGAGCGGCTTGGGGATCTTGCCGACCGTGCCCAGGACCGGCAGCCCGCAGGTGCGCTCGACCGCCTCGCGGAGCACCGACTCATGCCGGGCACCGGCCGTTTGGTTGAGGATCACGCCGCGCAGTGGCACCTGGGGATCGAGGCGCTGGCAGCCCAGCACGAGCGCGGCCACGGTGCGCGTGGCCTTGGTGCAATCGACGGCCAGCACCACCGGGGTCCCGAGCAGCTTGGCCAGCTCGGCCGTGCTGTAGGAGCCTTGGGCATCCATGCCGTCGAACAGCCCGCGGTTGCCCTCGACCAGGGCCAGGTCGGCGTCCTTGGCCGCGGCCGCGAAGGACTGGGCGACGGCCCCGTGGGGCATGAGGAACAGGTCCAGGTTGCGGCAGGGCCTTTCGGCGGCCGTCGAGAGCCAGGCGGCGTCGATGTAGTCGGGCCCCTTCTTGAACGGGGCCACGCGCAGACCCCGGCGGCGCAAAGCGGCGCAAAGCCCCACGGTGAGGACCGTCTTGCCGCTGCCGCCGCGGAGGCCGGCGATGAGGACTCTCGGACAGATGCTCAATGCATTTCAATGAAGCCGCAGGGACACTCTTCCGCGCACTTCTTGCAGCCCGTGCAGTTCTCCATCTTGAAGGTGTAGAGCACGCCCTTCTGCATGGGCTTGTTGACCGCCTGGTCCTGGCAGAAGAGCCAGCACTTCTCGCAATCGAAGCAGTAGCCGCAGCTCATGCACCGCCGGGCCTGCGCGACCACAAGGTCCCGATCGAGCCCCTTGCTCACTTCGATGTCGATCGCGGCCAGACGCTCTTCGACGGATAGCGTGGGGGCCTTGATGCGCTCGGCCACCTCGTAGTGGTCCAATCGCATCTTGTCCGTCCGGATGACCGGCATCTCGTCCTTCTCGGGGGCCGTGCCGAAGAAATTGCGCTCGATGGCCTCCGCCGCACGCCGGCCGTGGCCAACCGCCGTGGTGACCAGGTCGAGCTGGGTCACGTCGCCGCCGGCCCAGCAGCCCTCGACAACCGTCGCGCCCTGGTCGTCGACGCTGATCCACCTCTTGCCCTCGGTGAGCGGCTCGAAGCCCGTGAAGTCGGGCGCCTGGCTGATCGCCGAGATGACCGCGCTGGCGGGGATCTCGAACTCCGAGCCCTCGATGGGCACGGGGCGGCGGCGCCCGGAGTCATCCGGCTCGCCCAATTCCATGCGGATGCAGCGCATGGCGGTCACCCGATCGCCCTCCTTCTTGAAGCCGATCGGGGCGGCGAGGAACTCGATCTGGATGCCCTCTTCCAGGGCCTCGTCGATCTCCGAATCGATGGCCGGCATCTCGGTCCTGGTGCGGCGGTAGAGGATGGTCACGTTGGCGCCCAGGCGCTTGCAGATCCTTGCCGCGTCGATGGCCGTATCGCCACCGCCGACGATCGCCACCACGACGTCCTTGCCGATCTCCAGCCGCTCGCCGTGATGGAAGCGGTTGAGGAAATCGACGCCGGAGAAGACGTTCGGCGCGTCCTCCCCCTCGACGCCCAGGCGGACTCCCTGCTGGGCGCCCAGGGCGACGTAGACGGCGTCGTACGACCCGCGGAGCTCGTCGAGGTTGACGTCCTTGCCCACCTTCACGCCACACTTCAGCTCCACGCCCAGGTCGAGGATCCTCTGGATCTCAGCGTCCAGCACCGACTCGGGCAGCCGGTAGCCGGGGATGCCGTAGCGGAGCATACCGCCCGGCTTGAGCATCGACTCGAGCACCGTCACGCCGTATCCCCGCCGGGCGAGCTGGTAGGCGGCCGAGAGGCCGCTCGGCCCCGCGCCGATCACGGCGATCTTCTGCGGCTTCTTCTCTTCGGAGAGGACCTTGAGCTTAAGCCCCTTTTCGACGCCGAAGTCGCCGATGGCCCGCTCGAGTTTGTTGATGTTGACCGGGCCTTCGAGCTCCTTGCGGTTGCACTCGCTCTCGCAGGGGGCGGGGCAGACGCGGCCGCAGACGGCGGGGAAGGGGCTGGTGTCGGTGTAGATGTGCCACGCCTCTTCCATCGCCTGGTCCGGGGACATTCCCACCCGCTCGGCCATCGCAATCTTCATCACGAACTCGCGGATGCGGTTGCCGCTGGGGCAGGTGGCCCGGCAGGGGGGCTTCTTCTCGACGTGCTTCGGCCGCAGGGGGGACTGCTCCCGGGAGCGGGACGTGCTGGCCAACGCGCGGGCCAGCCCGCCACCCTTCTTCTTCTTTTTCTTCTTGGTAGCCATGTCTTACCTCGGCCCGCAGCGCCGCAACGGCGCGGGTCGCGCGGGCCCCGCTTGGAGCTGACTGGGAACTGGTTTACGAAACAAACGTACGGGTCTTCGCCGGAGAACACGTAGGGTGGGTGCTTGCACCCACGCGGGAGAAGCACTGTCTTGACGTGGGTGCTTTTCACCCACCCTACATGGCCTTCGCGGCAGACCCTCGTGCACACAGCGCTGCGGTGCTAGCCCGCGGCGCCTTCCTGGTGGGGGATCTCGATGAAGCTTCCGCCGAAGTAGGTGTAGACGCACCTTCCGGAGTCCATCAGGGTCCGGATGGCGGTCTTGCAGAGCTTCTTGTCGACCTCGTCGCCGTACTTCTCGATCATCGCCTTGGTCAAGTCGCCGGCCTTGAATTTCTTCTTGCCCTGGTACTCCTTGACCATTTCGTACATCGAGTCGGCGACTTCTTCGGGTGTTACGGCCATGGCAGGCCTCCTCGCTAGTGCCTGAGTTGCGCGGACCGCTTGTAGGTCAGGCCCGCGTGTTTGTAATCATCTATATGCTCCTTCTCGAACTCGATGCCCGTAAGCTCGAAGAACTTGGGCCAGCCGATGCGCTCGATGAACTCGCCCATGCGCTCGTACTTCTTGGCGCCCTTGGCCCAGACCTCGACGATCTTGCGCACCGCCTCGACCACCTCGGGCCAGCGGGGCGGATTGTTGGGCAGGTAGGGGATCGCCAGCTTCGAGAACATCGGCTCGTGGCGGGCGTTGGAGACTTTGCCGCCGACCCAGATCGAAACGCCGTCGTTGTCGGGGTCGGCAATGGGAAGGGCCGGGCAGACCGAGAAGCAGTTCGCGCAGAACATGCACAGGTTCTCGTCGATCTCCAAGGACTGCTTGCCCTCGACCGTGGTCGGCCGAATCGCCGCCGTGGGGCAGGAAGCGACCACGCTGGGGATCTCGCAGACCTTGTTCACCTGGTCGTGGTCGATCTTCGGGGGCTTGCGGTGCACGCCGAGGATCGCGATGTCCGAACAGTGCACCGCGCCGCACATGTTCAGGCAGCAGGCCAGGGCCACGCGGATCTTGCCGGGCAGCTTCAGGTCGGCGAAGTACTCGTGCAGGTCGTCCATCACGGCCTTGACCACGCCCGAGGCGTCGGTGGCCGCGGAGTGGCAGTGGACCCAGCCCTGGGTGTGGACGATGTTCGAGATCGCGTTACCCAGCCCGCCCACCGGAAAGCCCAGTTGCTTCAGATCGGCGATCAGGGGATCGATGTTCGACTCTTCGGTCAGTAGGAACTCGACGTTGTTGCGGCTGGTGAAACGCAGGTAGCCGCCGCAGTGCTTGTCGGCCAGGTCGGCGAAGTTGCGCAGCGTCTTGATGCTCAGCAGCCGGGGCGAGCCCGCCCGCACCGTATACAGCTTGTCGCCGGACTCCGAAACGTGGACCATCACGCCCGGCTTGAGGACTTCGTGGTACTTCCACTTCCCGTAGTTACTCTTGATGACGGGCGGCAGAAACCGCTCGTAATTCGGGGGTCCGATGTCCGTTCTTCGTTCGGTTCCCGTTGCCATCAGTAATCTCCCTTGCTATAGAGCCGTGTGTTCTTGTTTGGTTCGGATAGCGGTAGTGAAGCGAAACGACGAGCAGCGCGAGGCGACTACTCCTCTTCGTCTTCCTCTTCCTCGTATTCTTCGTAGAAGATGTAGGGGTTTTCGCGCGGGTGGGCGATCATCTCCGGAACGGGATCGACCTCGATGGCTTCGAGGAAGTTCCCCAGCCCGACCCGCTGCATGAACTCGCCGACGCGCTCGCGGTTCTTGCCGTGCTCGCCCCAGATGTCCCAGATCCGCTCGAGCAGGTCCTTCAGATCGTCATACGGAGGCTCGAGCTTAATGAACGGGATCAGGACCGAGGAGAGCAGGGCCCCCTCGACGATCGGCGCCTTCGATCCGATCAGGATCGTGGCCCCGCGGTCTTTGCCGGGCCGCAGCGCCTTGGGCATGGCGTTGATGCAGTGCATGCAACGCACGCAGTTCGAGTTGTCGATGACCAGCTCGTCCTTGTCGCTGTCCCACTCGATGCAGCGGGTGGGGCAGTTGGCGTAGATGTCCTTGTGGATGTTCAGCCCGTCGTCGATGTACTTCTTCACCTCGGCCTGATCGATCTGGATGTCGTCCCGCCAGGTGCCGATGATCGACATGTCGGCCCGGGCGATGGAGGCCACGCAGTCGTTCGGGCAGCCGGCACACTTGATCTTGAACTTGTAGGGGAAGGCCGGGCGGTGCAGCTCGTCCTGGAAATGGTGCGTCAGGTCGTTGCAGATGTGCATCGTGTCGTAGCAGGCCCATTCGCAGCGGGCCTGGCCCACGCAGCAGCTCGGCGTCCGCAAGTCGGAGCCCGAGCCGCCCAGGTCGAAGTCGTTCTGCGACAGCTCGGCGAAGGTCGGCTCCAGCTCGTCGGTCTTGGTGCCGAGGAAGACGATGTCGCCGGTCGAGCCGTGCATGTTCGTCAGCCCCGAGCCGTGCTTCTCCCAGATGTCGCACAGCGTGCGGATGGCGTCGGAGGTATAGAACCACCCGGCGGGCTGGTTGATGCGGAAGGTGTGGAAGTGGGCGACGTTGGGGTACTCCTCGTTCAGGTAGGAGTAGCGGCCGATGACGCCCCCCCCGTAACCCATCACGCCGACGATCCCGCCGTGCTTCCAGTAGCCTCGCTTTTCCCTGTAGGACTTCTCGAGCTGTCCCAGCAGGTCTTTACACATCTTGTTGTCGTCCGCCATGGACTTGATTTCGCTGACGAAGCTGGGCCAGGGGCCCTTCGTGAGTTCGTCCAGAAGCGGGGTTCCGTTGCCGTTGGAATCGGCCATGCTTTCCTCCTGTCGGTTGGAGCTCGTGTTCGAGCTGGTTCTGTTTCCCGCTATGCGCCGCGCTTTCCGCCTCGGCGATTCGAGCGCCGTTTACGCGGCTTCCGCCCTTTCTCGTACACTGACTACGATTTTGTAAAGCACGCTTAAGATCAGAAAACCGATGCCGTACACGCCCAAGGTGATCAGCACCTCGAGCACGGTCGGGGTGTATTGGGTAATCTTGCCGAACGGCGAGGGATTGAACCCGGCCACGATCATCCCCATCCCTTTCTCGATCCATATCGCGGCGATCACGCCCACGCACAACAGCGCCAACAGCCCCTCCCGGCGCCGAACCGCCGGACACAACAGCAGGACCACGCAGGCCACCGCCAGGGCCGCGCTGGTCCACATCCAGGGCGCCAGCTTGCTGACTTCGTGAATGCCGAAGAGGTACGCGAACGGCTCCAGGTGGTGCGGCATGTTCCCGTAGAGCACGGTGAACAGCTCCACCAGCACGAAGAACACGTTGACCACCATGGCGTAGGTGACGATCACGGCCAGCTTCTGGATCGCCTCCTTACCGGCGTCGAAGCGCGTGGTCTTGCGCAGGATCAGGGCCAGCAGGATCAGCAGGCTGGGACCCGATGCAAAGGCCGACGCCAAGAACCGCGGGGCCAGGATGGCCGACATCCAGTAGGGCCGCGCCGCCAGCCCCGAGTAGAGAAACGCGGTGACCGTGTGGATGCTCACCGCCCAGGGGATCGAGAGCAAGATCAGCGGCTTGACCCAGCCCGGGGGCGGCGCCCCTTTGCGCTCGGCGTCGAACGTGACTGCGCCGATCACCAGGTTCAAGAGCAGGTAGCCCATCAGCGCGATCATGTCCCAGAACATCAGCGAGTTGGGGGCCGCGTGCAAGAGCACGTTCAGCACGCGCCGCGGCTGGCCCAGGTCGACGAAGATGAACAGGGCGCACATCGTGACCGCCGAGACCGCCAGGATTTCGCCCAGGATCACCATCCGGCCGAACGCCTTGAAGTCGTGCAGGTAGTAGGGCAAGACGACCATCACGGCCGAGGCCGCCACCCCGACCAGAAACGTGAACTGGGCAATGTACAGTCCCCAGGTCACGTCGCGGCTCAGCCCGGTGACGCTCAGGCCCTCGTCGAGCTGCTGGCCATAGGCCCACAGCCCGGCCAAAATCACCAGCACCCAAAACCCGAGCAGCAGCCAGTATCGTTTGCCGCCTCGGAAAGCGTTGTCCAACATGGCGACCTCACATCACACAATGTAGAAGACGTTGGGACCGGTCCCCAGGCTGGCCCGGCGACAGATCGTGTGCTTTTCACGCAGGAGCTTGCTGATTTCCGAGTCGGGATCGGAGAGGTCTCCGAACACCAGGGCCCCTTCCCCGCCGGGAACTCCCCGGGCCGCCTCGACACAGGCCGGCTCACCCCCGTCACGGAGCCGCTCGGCGCAGAAGTTGCACTTCTCGACCACCCCCTTGGTTCGGGCGGGGAAACTCGAAGGCAGCTTCTGGGCCCCACCGAAGTGGCGCAAGCTGCCGGCCTCGTCGGGTTCGCGCGGGTCGCGCCAGTTGAAGCTCCGCGCCCCGTAGGGGCAGGCGGCGATGCAGTACCGGCAGCCGATGCAGCGGTGCATGTCCATCATCACCAGCCCGTCCGACTCCCGCTTCCACGTGGCCGCGGTCGGGCAGACCCTCGTGCAGGGGGGCTCCGAGCAGTGGTTGCAGAGCACCAGGACCGGCTGGCCCTTCAATGAATCCGCGGTGTACCGGTGGTCCTGGTCCGGGAAGGCGTGTTCATAGGTCTCGGACCAGATCCACTTGACCTCTTCCTCGGGGTTGAGCTTTCCCTTCTCGTCGAGGATCGTGGGGACGTTGTGTACACGGTGGCAGGCGTCGCTGCACGCCTGACGGATGTCCTTGCGCAGGCACTTCTTCACGTCGATCAGCATACCCCATTGCGTGCCCGTCGGCTCTTGTGGGCCGTGGTCTCCCTGCAAGGCGCGGCCGGCCGCGCCCAGCAGCGGGAACCCGCACCCCGCGCCCACGGCCAGGTACCCGGCCTTCTTCAGGAAGCTGCGTCTGCTCTTATCCATCGCTCGTTCCCTTACGGCTCGAGATGACAATCCCAGCAGATGACTTCCACGTTCGCGTAGTCGTGGCACTCGAGGCAGAACGCGGGTCCCCTTCTGGCGGGATGGTCCGCGCCGGCCGAGACGGTCTCGGCGTCGCCCGCGTCGGCGTGACAATCGAGGCATGTGCGCGTGAGGCTCATCTCGTAGACCGTCCCGTCCTGCGACCTGTAATCCTTCTTGCCTTGGCGCACCACGTCGTCGCGCCACTGGTTGAGCAGCTCCATGTGGTGCGCCCGCATGTACTCGCGGTCCTCGACGCACTTTCCCTCGGGCACCTTCGGCTCGGGCGGGCGCGCGGCGCTGCCGGCCGCCGGCGCGTACCATAAAGGAAACGTCAACAGCGCGATCCCCACGATCAGCCCGACGACGATCAGCGGTTTGTCTCTCATAGTCGGCTTCTTCCTCCTATTCCTCGTCCCCGTCCTCATCTTCGTCTTCCATGCCGGGGATCGGCTCGAGGCGCAGGTTTTGCGTCCGCTTCTTCTCGCCCTTGAAGATCGTAGCGTTGGCCACCAGCTCGGTGATGCCGGTCACCTGCACGCCGGGTGCCCAGTAGTCGCAGACGGTGACCAGCGTGGCCCGGTCGATGGCGCACATGCAGGCGAGCTGGTTCACGCCGTGCTTCTCCTGGACGTAGCGCACCGCGGCGCCCCGGGGCAGCCCGCCGCGAAGCCGCATCTCCATGTTCTCGTCGGTCCCCAGCCCGGCCCCGCCGCCGCAGCAAAAGGTCTGCTCGCGGATCGTGTTCTCGGGCATCTCGAAGAAGTTGTTGCAGACGCTCTTGATGACGTACCGCGGCTCCTCGAAGATGCCCATGGCCCGGGCCGGGTTGCAGGAGTCGTGGAACGTGACCCGGATGTGGTCGTTCCGGCTGGGGTCGAGGTTCAGCTTGCCGTGGCGGATCAGGTCGGCGAAGAACTCGGTGATGTGGACGACCTTCGAGGACCTAGCATTCTCGAAGACGGTGCCCGTAAACGGAGACTTGGGCACTTCGAGGAAGTCGGCCGGCCCGTTGCAGGTGTCCATGTACTGGTGCAGGACCCGCCACATGTGTCCGCACTCGCCGCCGAGAATCCACTTCACGCCCAGGCGCTTGGCCTCGGCGTAGATCTTGGAGTTGAGCCGTTTGATCATCTCGTGGGAGGTGAACAGCCCGAAGTTCCCGCCCTCGGAGGCGTAGGTGCTGAACGTGTAGTCGAGCCCCAGCTCGTGGAACATGAGCATGTAGCCCATGCAGGTGTAGATGCCCGGGGCGGCGACGTAGTCGCCCGACGGCGGGATGAACAGCACCTCGGCACCCTTCTTGTTGTAGGGCACCTCGAGCTTGATCCCCGTGGCCTCCTCGATGTCGTCGACCATGAAGTCGAGCGTGTCGACCATGCCGTGCGGCGGGATGGCCAGGTGGTTGCCGAACCGGTAGCAGTTGGCCACCGGCTCGATGGCCCAGTTGATGTAGAGGCCCAAGAGTCCCATCAGTTCCCGGGCGAACATGGTGATCTCGGCCGTGTCGATGCCGAAGGGGCAGAAGACCGAGCACCGCCGGCACTCGGTACACTGGTAGAAGTAGTAGAACCACTCCTTGATGACGTCGACGGTCAGCTCGCGTGCCCCGGCCAGCTTGCCCAGGACCTTGCCCATGGCCGTGAAGTCCTTGCGGTAGACCGATCGCAGCAGCTCTGCCCGGAGCACGGGCATGTTCTTCGGGTCGCCGCCGCCGATGAAGAAGTGGCACTTGTCCGCGCAGGCCCCGCAACGCACGCAGGTGTCCATGAAGAGCTTGAACGAGCGGTACTTCTTCAGTCGCTCCGCCATCCCCTCGAGCACGATCTGCTTCCAATTCTCGGGCAGCTTCCAGTCGTCGTCCGTAACGGCCCATTCCCGCGGGTTGGGCAGATCGAGGATCTTCAGGTTCTTCGCCTTGCCCGGGTAGATGTAGCTGCCCGGCCGCCAGTCGACGGGGGTGTCCATCCAGCCCGTTTGCGGCGGGCTGTCGTGGTCCACCTTCAGCAGATCGTCCCGATTGTAGTACGCGACTTCGTCGAACTTGGCCATGACTACTCCTTCTCGACCGGAACGCCGGACGCCTTCATCTTCTCCCGCCACTCGTCCTCATAGGCTTCGTAGGAGTGCGTTTTCACCGGGTAGTCCCAAGGGTTGACGTGACGCACCATGCGGTTGGTGTTCGCCAGGTTGCGGGTGGGGCTCAGGAAGACGCCCGGCATGTGGACCAGCTTGCTCAGCGGGAAGTAGACCAGCAACGCGCAGACCAGGAACAGGTGGCCGTAGAACAACGGCGCGATCCTCGCCGCCGCGTCCGCCGCGCCGCCGAGGTTGACCGTGGCCAGCCCCACGGCCAGCTCCTTGACCGCTACGATGTCCGTCTTGGCGACGTGCCGCAGCCAGAAGCCGCTCAGGCCGATCCCCAGCAGCAAGAACAGGGCGAAGTAGTCGTCGAACAGCGAGATGTAACGCACCTGCGCCTGGGCCAGCCGCCTCCAGAGCAGATAGGCCAGCGCCGCCAGGAAGAGGACCGTGCTCACGTAGAGCACCGGCACGCTGATCTCCAGGAACCCGTCGACCTGTTGGATGAACGCCACGAACGCGGGCGTGGGGCTGGAGACCAGGCGCAGATGGCGGAGAATGATCACCAGCATCGACCAGTGGAAGGCCATGGCCCCCAGCCAGAGCCCCAGGCTCGTGGCGTAGGCCACCTTGCCCCCCTCGTGCAACTCCGACTTGGTATTGCGCAGCAGCGAGCGGAAGAAAAGCACCTCGAGGGCCATCCTCCCCGCCACGCCCGGGAAGCTGCTGGGGTTGTCCAGCTTGGCCTGCTTGATCCAGGGGAGTGACTTCTCCTGACCGCAGGTGGTGGTGATGCGGAACGGCACGGGCGCCCCGGCCCAGGTGAGCACCCTGTGCACGAGCCCGACCAGGAACACGGCCAGGGCCAGGTAGGGGATCACCACGCCGAAGAGCACGCCGAGCCCGCTTCCCATCCCGCCGAGAAGCCCGACGAGGAAGAGCAGGACCACGGCTGCTAAGGATACTAAGACGTTGGTCGCGTTCATGGCCTTGAACGTCCTCACCCGTTGTCGCCCCGGGCCGATTCCGGGTCGAAACCACGTTGTTGCATCTTTTCCAGGACCCAGGAGACGTTTCGCTTCACATCGTTGATGCGAAGCTGGCACACCTGCTCGCGGCAGCCGACGAAAACGTCGAAAGCCGCCAGCCCGATCCGGTCGATCCGGCCGTCGAGCTTGGCCCACTCGGGTGCCAGGCCCGGGTCGGCCGCCGCTCGGCCCAGTTCCGCCCGCATCACCTCCTTCAGCCGGAAGACGAACCCCACGGCCCCGGAAGCGGAAAACTCCTGCACGGACCTGATCTTGATGATCTTCTCCAGGTCGGTCCGCACGCCGTCGGGATCCGTCCCTTCGACCAGGGCCTGGAGGATGCCCCGCATTCCCTCGCGGAGGCTGGCCCCCACCGGGTTGGCGAAGGGGTCCTTCTGGCGGCGGAAGGCCACGGCCGCGTCCTCGGGGTAGCTCGCCAGGGTGTCGGCCAGCCACCGCCGGTGGACGGCGTCCTTGTTGGCATCGAGCAATTCCGCGAGCGTCGCCACGGGGTCCCCTCCACGGACCGATACCTCATCCTTGTAGGACGGATTGGCAATCCGTCCCACAAGTCTTCCCCGCCGCGCGGTTTACACGCAGCCGGTCGGCTTGGGCAGCCCGGCCACCTTACAGGCCCCCTTGGCGGGGCCGCTGGGGAACAGGTCGTAAATCTCCTTGAGCTTGAAGCCGGTGCTCTTGCAGAGCTTCCGGATCATCGGTGCCATCTGGTACTCGAGGTAGTACTCCCGAAGGTAGTTGACCACCTTCCAGTGGTTGTCGGTCATGTCGTCGACGCCTTCGGTCTTGGCGAGGTCCTTGGCCACGGCCTCGTCCCACTCGCCCGGCTCCTGGATGAAACCGTCCTCGTCGATTTCGAGCATCTTGCCGCCGAATTCTTTCTTTTCCATGTGACTTCTCCTTTCTCAGGTCAAGTATGTCGCGCTCGAGTGCCCCTGGCGGGCCTACTGGCGGTTTACGAAATGTCGATGTCGATTTGCGGCGGGTTCCGGAGGGTCTCGTGGACCGGGCACTTCTCGACCATGCGCCGAAGGACCTCCTTTTTATCCTCCGGAACCCCGTCTGGCAACTCCAAGTCCACGACGAACCCCCCCACCCGTTTCGGGGAATCCGCCAACTCCAACGTCAGACTCACCCCGACGTCGCCGTCGGTGTATCCGTGCCGGTCGCAGTAGCGCTGCGCCATCATGGCGACGCAGGCGCCCAGCGAGCCGGCCAGCAGCTCGACCGGCGAGGGGGCCGCGTCAGCCCCCCCGTCTTTGACGGACATGTCGCTCGTCAGCTCGTGGCCGCGCACCCGGATCGTAAACTCCTGCCCGGCCTTGCGCGTGACGGTGATCAGGTCCATCGCACGTCCTCGCAGGGTGCGTGAAACGCACGCACGCCTATTTCCGATGTACGACGGCCTTCCAAGGCCGTCGGCGTCTTGCCAAATCCCTCGACGGCCTTGGAAGGCCGTCGTACAGAGTCGCACGTACGCTACGCTTGCGACTGGTAGTAACTCATCAAAATCTTGGCCACCTCGGGCCGGGCGAACTCGGGGGGCAGGTCCTGCCCCTGCGAGAGCATCTCCCGCACCTTCGTGCCCGAAAGGACCACGAAGTCCTCCTTCTTGCGCCCCTCGGGCGCCTCGCGCCTCATGCTCACGTCGCCGACGACC
>Ga0180438_10000465_pt1 | contig 79546 bp, 67 predicted proteins | sample SS_ome_12_FD_132455 | JGI IMG/M metagenome (GOLD analysis project Ga0180438, IMG submission 132455) | Hypersaline lake sediment archaeal communities from the Salton Sea, California, USA - SS_3_D_2 metaG | ecosystem: Environmental > Aquatic > Non-marine Saline and Alkaline > Hypersaline >...
CTGCCCCTAGTACGAGAGGACCGGGGTGGACGGACCGCTGGTGTGCCAGTTGTCGTGCCAACGGCATCGCTGGGTAGCTATGTCCGGCAGAGATAACCGCTGAAAGCATCTAAGTGGGAAACTCGCCTCAAGATAAGATCCCTCATCTCGTTAAGAGAGTAAGGCCGCAGGAAGACTACCTGCTTGATAGGCGGCGTGTGTAAGCGCAGCAATGCGTTAAGCTAAGCCGTACTAATGGCCGAGGGCTTTACTCGTGATGCGGAGAACTCGAGGCTTGTCACGTTGATTCAGTCTGGATTGAATCTAATTTTCCTATTCTGTATAAAGAAGTCTCTTGGTGATTGGAGCGACGGAGGTACACCCGGTCACATCCCGAACCCGGCAGTTAAGGCCGTCAGCGCCGATGGTACTTGGGGGGTAGCCCCCTGGGAGAGTAGGTCATTGCCAAGGGACTTTTTTGTTTTTTCCATGCTTAAATTGACGGTTCGGATTAAATCGGCTATAATTTAACCACATCGCTGGTTAGCTCTTGTAACAACGCTATTTAAAATAGTTGTAAGGAGAGAGCCTTAAGTCAAATTGAAAGAATAAGATTTTTCGTTTGGAATAACTTGGCTGGCCCGCGATCGCCAGCTATTTTTATTTATTGGACACCAGCAGCATTCATTGACTATCCCTTATAAAAAAAGGAGGTGATTTTTTTGACAACGGTAACAGTTAAACCTAATGAGTCTCAGGAACAACTTTTTCGCAGGTTTCGAAAGAGAGTTGCCAAGAGCGGTGTCTTGTCCACAGTTCGACGAAAACGCTGGTTTGTTTCTAAAAGCGAACTGCGCCGAATCAATAAGAAAAAAGCGATCAGAAGGATGAAACGTCGTAATTATTACGATAATTAATAGTCAACTTTTAAAAAAAGTTGTTTTTGTGTTTATGAATATGGAAATTAAAGGAATTTGGAGAGGATGATGGCAAAAGTTGAAGAAAAAATCACTGTAGAAGGGACGGTAGTTGAAGCGCTACCAGGCACTCAGTTTAAAGTGAAACTGGATAACGAACATGAAATCCTGGCCTACCCATCTGGCAAAATGAGAAAATATTACATTCGGATATTACTTGGAGACCGCGTTCAGGTTGAGGTTTCACCATACGACTTGACGCGCGGCCGAATAATTTACCGGTTTAAGAAACAATCTCAAAGCCAGCAATCAGCCCAGAATTAATATTAATAAATGCGGGATTTTTATTCAGATTAAAATATTTGATTTTTCGGAAGTAAGCAATCATCAACTCCAAATAATATTTCAAACGATGTAATAAGCCCCCGAAAATAAACCTTTCGGGGGCTTTATGTTTTTATACCAGCTTTATAAAATCTTTTAACTAGACTCAGTAGGAACTTAAAACTTTCATGTAATTTGCGCGTTCAAAATTTTGCGGTAATGCAACAGCACCCTGGCTCATACTCCCTTTCATCTGGCTGATGGATTCGTATTCATGCTCGATCATCCACTCTTTCAGGTCCGAGAGAATTATGGCAGCACGGTCGATGCCGTTTTGCAAAAACTCGGAGGCAATAGTAGTCACGCTTGCACCCGCCATAACAGCTTTCAGCACATCCTGTGCAGTGTGGACGCCGCTTGTTAAAGCATAATCTACTTTAACTCGTCCATAAAGAATCGCGATCCATCTCAATGGAAGTCTCATCTCATCCGAACTGCTCAGGAATAAATTTGGTACAACCTCTAATGCTTCCAGGTCAAAATCTGGCTGGTAGAAACGGTTAAACAATACCAATCCATCTATGCCCGTTTCCTGTAATCTTTTAACAAAATTTGGCAATGCGGTAATATAAGGGCTCAACTTAACAGCCAGTGGGATATTTACCTTTTCCCGGATACTGGCAACCAACCGCAGGTATTGTTCTTCCAATTCACTGCTGGTGAGATCGATATCAGTTGGTAGATTGTAGATGTTTAATTCCAGGGCATCTATTCCAGCATCTTCGATTTTTTGGGCGTAATCAATCCAACCCGTAATCGAGACGCCGTTCAGGCTGCCGATTATGGGGATTTCCAGCGCCTTTTTGATGTTTCTTACATGATTGATGTAAGAATCAGGTCCGATTGTATACTGACCGAAGTCAGGCAGGTAATCCAATGCTTCTGCGAAGGAATCCGTTCCACGCATCAAGTCTTCGTGGTGGATCAGACTCTCGCGCAAGATTTGTTCTTCAAAAAGGGAGTACATAACAATAGCAGAAACCCCGGCTTCCTGTAATTTTAAGGCGGTTTCCACTTTTTGAGAAAGCGGTGATGAGGAAGCAACGACTGGGTTTTTCAATTGCATTCCCAGATAAGATGTCGTCAGATCAGTCATATTCATATTCCTTTTATACAATGTAGTAATTTTGCCAGAATTTAACCATTTTAATTAATACCCAAAATTATTCTTACTCATCATCGGCCTGATTGTTATAGTGCATTGATGCCATCTGGCGATATAAATCCCAGCGGTTTTTTGCATCTTTCTGGGCAAGCTTCATCAGCGCTTCGGCTCGTTGTTCATCACTCTGCAAGAGCATTCTGTACCGGGTTTCGTTGTAGGCGTATTTGCTTACCGGTATTGTGGGCTCTTTGGAATCAATCCTTAATGGGTTTTTGCCTTCATCAATAAGAGTTGGATTGAAACGATATAAAGGCCAAGCTCCAGATTCAACAGCCAGTTTTTGCTGTTCCAGTCCGTTACGAAGATCAAAACCATGCGCTATGCAGTGGCTGTAAGCAATGATTATCGAAGGACCATCATAAGCGTCAGCTTCAAGGAAAGCGTTCAGGGTTTGCTGGTCGCTTGCGCCGAATGCTATGTGTGCGACATAAACATAACCATATGCCATCGCTATCATACCGATGTCTTTCTTCGGTAAACCTTTTCCCTGAGCCGCAAACTTTGCGACTGCAGCTCTTGGGGTGGCTTTTGAAGCCTGGCCGCCTGTATTTGAATAGACTTCAGTGTCCATAACCAACACATTAACGTTGCGTCCAGATGCCAGTACATGATCAAGTCCGCCGTAACCGATATCGTAAGCCCAACCGTCCCCGCCGAGGATCCAGACACTTTTGCGAACAAGCATATCTGCCAGGCTCAATAGGTCACGCGCTTTTGGGCTTCCTATTGATTCCAGCTTTTGCTTGAGGGTTGCTACTCTTTCACGCTGTTTCTGAATTCCATCTTCGCTGGTCTGGTCAGCATAGAGCAATTCATCTATAAAACCGGTGTCTAATTCGTTTGCAAATAGTGGCAGTAATTCGCGTGCATGTTCAATCTGCTTATCCAGAGTCAAGCGCATCCCCAAACCAAATTCGGCATTGTCTTCAAAAAGCGAATTAGACCAGGCAGGTCCACGCCCATCTCTGTTTTTCGTCCAGGGGGTTGTTGGTAGATTTCCAGAGTAGATTGAGGAGCATCCAGTCGCATTTGCGATAATAATCCGATCTCCAAATAACTGGCTGAGTAGTTTTACATATGGTGTTTCACCGCAACCAGCGCATGCGCCTGAGAACTCAAAAAGTGGCTGCAGTAACTGGGAGTTCTTGACGGTTTTTAGGCTTATTTGAGTACGGTCAACTTCTGGAATCTCGAGGAAGTATTCCCACTTACTGCGTTCAAGCTCACGAATGGGCGCTTGGTCTGCCATGTTTATGGCTTTGCGTCCCACCTGGCTTTTATCTTTTGCCGGGCATACTTCAATGCAGAGACCGCACCCTGTGCAGTCCTCAGGAGCGACAGCAAGAGTGTATTTTTGTTCCGGGAATTCCTTCCAGCGGGCCTCTACAGCTTCCCAGCCATTGGGGGCGGATTCAAGATACGAAGCATCATAAACCTTTTCACGAATGACGGCATGCGGGCAAACAAACACACATTTTCCGCATTGAATACATAGATCTGGTTCCCAAACCGGTATCTCTAAGGATATGTTTCGTTTCTCCCACATTGTGGTGGATGTCGGGTATGTGCCGTCATTTGGAAAAACGCTGACCGGCAAACTATCCCCATCTCCCGCAATAATTGTTCCGAGGACCTCCCGGACAAATTCTGGGGCTTGCTCGGGGACTGGTAAACGGCGAGTGATTCTGCTGGTAACTTCTCCGCGAACTTCTACCTGGTAAAGATTTTCAAGTGTTCGGTCTACCGCTTCATAGTTTCGCTGGACTACCGCTTCTCCTCTTTTGCCGTATGTTTTTTTAATTGCTTTTTTTATCTCTGCAATCGCCTGTTCACGAGGTAATACGCCGCTGATGGCAAAGAAGCATGTCTGCATGATTGTGTTGATACGCTTACCCATTCCGGTATTTTCGGCGACGTCATAAGCATCAATTACGTAAAACTTTAATTCTTTTTCAAGTATGGCTTCCTGTGTCTCGCGCGGCAGTTCGTCCCATACCTGATCGGGACCGTAAACACTGTTCAGAAGAAATACAGCACCCGGCATAGCGTATTTAAGCACATCAAACCGCTCCAGGAAGGAGAACTGGTGGCATGCCACAAAATTGGCTTTATCAACCAGATAGGGGGCATTTATCGGATTAGGACCAAATCGTAAATGAGATATGGTTACGGCTCCAGATTTTCGGGAGTCATAAACAAAGAATCCCTGAGCAAAATTATCTGTTTCTTCTCCAATAATTTTTATCGAGTTCTTATTTGCACCAACAGTTCCATCTGCACCCAGTCCCCAGAAAACACACCGGACGGTATCGGGGTATTCAATATTAAAATCAGGGTCATATTCAATACTGGTGTTGGTTAAATCATCAATGATCCCGACGGTAAAATGATTTTTTGGTTCTGGTTTTGAGATTTCATCGAAGATTCCTTTCACCATCGCCGGTGTAAACTCTTTGGAAGATAGTCCGTATCGACCTCCAACTACCGATGGTTTGGGTTTTGTTAATGCACTTTCCGAAATAACATTGACAACATCCATGTAAAGTGGTTCCCCTAAACTGCCCGGTTCCTTGGTGCGGTCGAGAACAGCGATGGTTTTGACTGTTTCAGGGAGCGCATCCAGAAAATGTTGTGCAGAGAATGGATGGAAAAGATGTACAGTAATTGTCCCGACCTTTTCTCCCTGATTCGACAGGTATCTAACTGTTTCAGCCACTGTCGCAGAGCCTGAACCCATTATTACAATAACCTTTTCGGCATCAGGCGCGCCGGTGTATTTAAATAATTTGTATTCTCTCCCGGTGACTTCAGCGAATTTTTTCATTGTTTCCGCGACAATCCCCGGGCAGGCATTGTAGTATGGGTTTACAGATTCGCGGGCCTGGAAAAAGACATCTGGATTCTGGGCTGTGCCTCTAATAAACGGGTGATCGGGTGAAAGAGCCCGGGCTCTGTGTGCTTGAACCCATTCATCCTGGATCATCTCCCGGATCTGATTGTCACTGAGTTGATCAATTTTATTAATCTCGTGTGAAGTTCGAAAACCATCAAAAAAGTGCAGGAAAGGAACCCGAGCTTGCAGCGTTGAAGAGTGTGCGATCATGGCCATGTCCTGTGCTTCCTGAATGGATCCAGAAGCCAATAACGCAAATCCGGTTCCTCGGGTAGCCATCACATCAGAATGATCGCCAAAAATGGATAGCGCCTGTGCAGCAACAGACCGGGCAGATACATGAAAAACAGCAGGTGTTAATTCTCCGGCTATCTTATACATATTAGGAATCATGAGTAGTAGACCCTGAGAGGCGGTGAATGTTGTCGTCAATGATCCCGTTTGCAGTGCACCATGGACTGCACCGGCTGCTCCACCCTCAGATTGCATTTCAACTACAAGGGGAACAGTTCCCCAGATGTTCGCCCTCCCCAATGCTGACCATTCATCTGCAAATTCGCCCATGGAGGAAGATGGTGTAATTGGGTATATCGCTATAACTTCACTCAATTTATGCGCTACATAAGCAGTCGCTTCATTCCCGTCAATTGTGATAATTGAATCCTTCATATTTAACTCCAATTTCTTCTATTATTTTTAGACCAAATCAGGTTGAATCCAAATAGGTGGTTTTAACCCTGTAATCATTTATACTAAATTATAAGTTTAGTATTCATTGAAGAGCCCTGAAAGTTATATTAGACATAAATATATCCTGTGACATGTCATATTCTCTAATTTTTAAATATCTTACAGAATCTACCCATTTTTCCTGTTCAGGGATTGTTGCAGGCAATTTACCCTGAATCATGGGCATGCATCTTGCAATTTTTTTGCTGCTTCTATCTGGTTTAAAATTGCTGATAAACCCGAACGTTTTTTTGTAACCTTGGCGCAATTCCTGGTTGCTATTTGAGTATCGGGTACGTTTCATTTTTATTGGTCTGCTCTGATATTGTCTTTAAGGTATTTTTTTGTAATTTGACCTGATAAACCATGCACCTCTTATCAATATCCCAATTATCTGGAAGAACCAGTGCGAATTCATTGAAAAAAATTCTTGAAGGGATTGAATCTTCTCAATTGAAAGTCAATACTTCAGAGAAGAATGAGAGAGAATATCAGATTGACTGGATTGAAAATGTGCTGCCCTCACTTGAGAATTTTTATCAGGACACACATAATCCCCGGAAAGTTTTTGTTACCAATACAGAAAGCAGACAGATTGAGCGGGTCAATCTATTAGAAAGTCTCATTCAACAGAAATATAGAATAATCCCCAACAATACCCAATTTGACCATCCCTGTATGATCGTTGAAGTTGGTGAGTTGTACACCAGAGCAATTGCGTTTTGTTTTGTTGATGATTCTTACCGCTTAATCGCTGTCGGGGAATCAATTTCCACAACTTATGCACCCCACTTTGATATTTGGATTGGGGTAAATGAGGCTGTAAAACAATTGACCAAAATTACTGGTTATGTTTTTTCATTAGATGGGGTCGAACAAAAGACCGGTCAATCCGAATACAAATCCATAAATAATTCAGTACCTATTCTGGTGTCGACAGGACCGGATATCAATGTTTTTATATTGTATACTTCCAGCCCAATCAAAGGCGAATATATCCGCCAACTTCTGAAAACAATTCCTTGCAATATATTATTTGAGGAATCAATTAACAATTTCGAATCTATTATTGAGTATTTCAATGAGATTGAAATTGTTCGACCTGATTTGTTAATATGTGAGAAAGACGGAGGGCATGAAAGAAAATCCGGATCGGGTTATACCGATTGGGTAAATCTGATAAGAACATCATTTGATTCGGATCAAAGTCCAAAAATGTTGTTTATTCAAACTGAACCAGGTTCAAGTGCAACCGAACAAAATATAACTAAAGATTTGAAAAATACTAAAGGAGAAAATCCTCTTATTACAACCAAATGTGAATTCTTGAACCATGAAAAGAGCTATCTGACGGAAATTGTTAATAATATTCGCCTGGACAAAATTCGAGGGGAAAGTCCAAGGAATAAATTTAGTGATTATCCAATTATCCACAGATTGGAAGCCAGCTCGAGAGTATTTCAATTTCTCAATAAAGAGCGAGGGGGCAATATCGGAATTATGGGTGTTCACCTGGATTATTCGAATACTTCGATTACAACTTCACTCTCTGGAGAAATACAAGTAAATTATTACCCTGAATTTGGAATCCCTTCCAGACCTCAAAAGTACCTTAATAATCTCTCACCTGAGGATGTTTTATCCTGGATGACCATAGAAATTGAAAAAACGTATATTGAAGAATACCTGTCTAATAAAAGGTTGTTCCCATTCAGCATTCCTACCACAGTTGTTGAATTGGAAATCGAATATGCAATCGCCTGTCAGATTCTTTTTTCAATGGCTGCAAAATATTCAGCCGGGCGGAAGTCAATAGAAAAAGAAAGTTCACGAAAAAGCCAATCATATGAATTAATTTTTGCTTCTGGAAATATTTTTTCTCTTTCTCAGGATTCTGTGAAGGATGCCCTGCTCCTATTGAATGGCATCCAGCCAGTTGGCGTGTTTTCGATGTTATTAGATCGAATGGACCTAATTCCAGCAATGGGGGCTGTGGCTGGGATTGATCCGCTTATCGCAGTGCAAATAATGGAGTCAAATGTATTTACGAATCTGGGCACTTTCATTTGCATTGAAAGCCAGGCTAAGACTGGAACACCTGTGTTGAATATCAATATCAAATATGGAAACGGAAACACTGAGAATCATGAAATTATCAAGGGTGAATTTGTAAATTTCCCTGTAAGCGAGGGGGAGATCACAGAACTTATCCTTCAGCCTTTACAGAAGTGTAATATCGGCATGGGTCCGGGCAAGGGTGGGAAAATTCGACTGCATGGCGGTTGCCTGGGTATTGTTATTGATGGTCGCGGAAGACCTGTACCTATGCCACCCAATAGACATGAACGGATGGAAAAAGTCACACAATGGGAGCGTAAATTACGCCAGTTTCATCAATGATCACAAACTCGATTCAAATAACGCCGGAAACTGAAATTCGGAGAATAAGGATTATGCCAGCGCCAGGGAAAGTTCTGGTACGAAAAGGAGAAAGAGTCAGATCAAGCGATGTTATTGCAGAAACAAAAGTTAATTCTAAATATTATGGTTTGGATGTGGCGCGTGGGTTGGGGGTTTCTGCAGAAGAAGTATCAGGATACATGAGCTTTCCTGTAGGAAAAGATTTCCGGAAAGGGAATATCCTGGCTGGCCCCCGAGGGATACCCAGACGGGTTGTGAGAGCGCCTTTCGGCGGGTCTCTAGTAGAAATTTTCAGGGGGGTGGCAATACTTAAAGATACTGGTCAACCGTACTATCTAAAATCCGGATATTCAGGAAAAGTTGTTGGTTTAATCCCTCAAAGGGGTGCGGTTATAGAATCAAAAGGCGCCTTAATTCAGGGGATTTGGGGTAATGGAAACCTGGGTGCAGGTCATCTGGTTGGAAGTAATGGATCAAATAATGAAGAATTGTTTAGAGATGTTCCCCCTGACGAATTCAAAAACAAAGTGTTGTTTACCAGGGATTGCCTGGATGGATTAACACTGCGAAGGATCAAAAAATTTCCCCTGAATGGTTTGATTCTCCCATCAGTCAATCCTGCTCTGGTGATGGAACTTTTAGATTTCCCTTTTGCAATTGTTATCCTGGATAGTTTTGGTAATCGATCGATGAACTTTGAAGCTCAAAATATTTTATCGAAATCAGTTGGAGAATATGTAGAAATTATTGCTGAGCCTTGGGATAGAGATAGAGGCGAACGCCCTGAAGTTATCATTCCACACACCCGCAACAAAGCTTATTTAATTACTACAAGTAAAAAAAATGAAAGTGAAGGTCAACTAGTAAGAATTGTCTCCTCACCATACGCAGGTGAGTTAGGGAGATATCTCTTTACGAATAAGGTGTCAAGACTATCAAATGGTTTATTATCAAAATCTGCAGAAGTAGTTCTCAATAATGGAATTCGAGTTACTGTTCCATTAAATAATCTTGAATTTGTAGAATTGAGATGATATCAGATAATAAACTGCTGATGAGGCAACATGTATAAAAATGATGAAATCATTGATTTCTTACAAAAGACATTTCTGTTCAAATACTTGAACGACTGGCAGTTGTCGCAATTGGCTTTAGATATGGAATTGATACCCATAAATCAAACCGGCACAGTATATCTAAAGAATGAGCCTGCTGAAAACATTTATTTTATTTTACGGGGACGAGTTGCACTGGATGTAAAAAAAGGACAAAAAATTCGAAGATTTGCTGTACTGAAGCGTGGAGATTATCTTGGCGAGGATTGTATTAAAAGTAGCTTTTACCGGGAGCGAGCCGTGGCGTTGGAGGATGTTACTCTTTTGAAATACCCGAAGGCAAAATTAATAGCGATTCAAAATGAATATCCAATCATTAAGGAGATGATCAGCGCAACTGCCATTAGCAGAGAAATGACTCGTAACAAACCATTCGATTGGCTGGGCGATGACGAAGCAGCTTATATTATCGCAAGGAAACATGAATTCTTCTTGTTTTTAAAATTATTTGGGTTGTTTCTTATATGGTTGCTGGCGATAACTTTTCTTGAGTGGTTTGATATTTCGTCACTTGTTCTGAATAATGCGATAATTTTTTGGGGGATCTTAATCACCACCGGGATTGGAATATGGTTATGGAAAGACTGGGGGAATGATTATTATGTGGTTACAAATAAACGAGTAATTTGGATCGAAAAATCTCCATTTTTATACGAAAGCCGCCAGGAAGCGCCATTAACCTCGGTGCTTTCTTTAAAGGTGTTATCTCTTTCGGGATTAAGGTATCTGATCGATTATGGAAACTTGATAGTAAAAACTTATACAGATGAAATACCAATGCTTCATATCCGGTCTCCTGGTTTGGTAATCGAGTTTATTAATGGTCTCCAATTAAGAAAGCAGGAAATTACAAGTGGGAATGAATATGAGGTCATGGACGCAGCTTTGCGGAAGCGTCTGCGATTATCGCAGGATCAATCTTTGGATAAAAAGTATGCCAACCAAGATGCTGATGCCAACCAGAAGATGTATACCTCCCATGGAATATTATTTGATAGATTAGTAAATGTCAGATTTAATGATGAAGAAAAAATAATATACAGGAAGCACTGGTTTGTACTGATAAAAAAGGTTTGGATTCAATCTCTGGTAATTCTTGGGTTACTGATTATTTTCTATTTTTTAATCCAAGCTGAAACCACAAATCCAGTTACATCTGGATTTTGGATTGTTTTCTTTATTGTTGTAATTGGTATCTGGGTATATCAATTTTTGGACTGGCGAAATGATGTTTATATAATAACACGCGAAAAAATATTTAATATTGAACGAAAACCGCTGGGTCGTGAGAACAAGAAATCAGCATTGCTGGAAAATATTCTGAGCTTGGAACATAATCGAGTGGGATTGATAGGACTGTTTTTAAATTATGGTACTGTTACTGTCAACATCGGGGCCGAAAAGTTTGAATTTTACGACGTTTATAATCCAGCCCAAGTTCAGAATGAGATATTCGAGCGGATGACAACCCAACAGAATCGACTGGAAGAGTATCAAACCGCGCAAGAGCGTGAGCGTGTTGCGGATTGGTTTGCTATTTATCATAAACACACCGATCAATCAGGATTTCCATCCAATCAGAATTAACAAACTCCCAGTATCGTGTAAAATTAGTAAACACTTAGCAACAACTACAGTGAGGTATATTTGGCTGTTAGAGAAATTATAACCCTGCCAGCACCTGTACTGCGGTCAAAAGCACGTAAGGTGACCAGTTTTAATCAAGACCTGCGGATGCTGGTTGATGACATGGTTGATACAATGCGCGTGGCTCCGGGAGTGGGTTTAGCCGCTCCTCAGGTAGATATCCCGTTAAGAGTTATTGTAGTCGAATTTGGCGATGAAGATGACCCTGACGTCCCATCAAAATTATATACTGTGATCAATCCAGAATTATCGCGGTTTTCCAAAGAGTTGGATGTAGGGACTGAGGGATGTCTATCTATCCCGGGATTTGTTGGGGAGGTCGAGCGCCCAAAGAGTGTGACTGTTAAAGGTTTTAACCGCGCCGGACAACCTTTGAGGATTAAGGCTGCAGGTTGGTTAGCCCGAATTTTCCAGCATGAAGTTGATCACCTTGATGGCATTCTTTATATTGATCGCACCGATAAGGTTTGGGAGCTTAAAGAGGAATTATCTCAGGTAAAACCTGTATAACGAATAAATTTCCCGGATTGATTTTATTGAATGCATCTTAGCCATCTCTCACTTACAAATTTCCGCAATTTTACCCGCCTGGATATAGATGTACCTGGCGGGTTGGTTTTGTTAGTAGGAAATAATGCCCAGGGAAAGACAAGCCTTCTGGAGGCGGTTAATTTCCTGGCTACATTTGACTCATACCATACTAATAGCGACCGCCAATTAATTAATTTTATGGCAGCCAGAGAAGATATTGCAGCGGCCAGGATTCAGGCAGAATTAATAGAAAAGGCACATGATTCCAGTTCCCGCAATTTGCATCACATTGAAATTCGGATTATTCAGGAGAAAGTCAATTCTGGAAATTCACCCAGAGTCAGAAGGGAAATTCTTTTAGACGGTGTTAAAAGAAGAGCAAGCGAGGCAGTCGGTATTTTTAATGCTGTTTTGTTTTTGCCTCAAATGTTGAGGGTGATTGAAGGATCACCTGAAGACCGCCGCCGATATTTAAATATAGCAATAAGCCAGGTCTTTCCTTCCTATATAGAGATTCTTAGAGAATATAAAAAAATTTTAAGCCAGAGAAATGCTCTTCTAAAAAGGCTCAGTGACCGCGGCGGTGATGAAAACCAGCTATTTTACTGGGACGAGAAACTTTCAATTGAAGGCGCAAAACTGATTATTGAACGAATTCGGGCAGTACATGAGATTGAACTGCTAGCCCAAAAAGTGCACTCTGAGCTTACAAGAGCGGATGAAGTCTTGCGAATAAATTATGTCCCATCTTATGATCCATTACTGGAAGTAAACGATCAGTTCTCGCTTCCTATTTTAACCCCTGTTAACCGGTCGGTACTCACCTATGAAACGATTCAAAATCGTTATTTGGAAGCATTGTCGAGGATTCATAAAGATGAGATTGAACGCGGCTTTACGACGATTGGACCGCACCGGGACGATCTGCGATTCATCTGTAATAGTATAGATTTAGGGGAATATGGTTCACGCGGCCAATGCAGAACCGCTGTATTAGCAAGCAAATTAGCTGAAGTCGAGTGGATCCGCCAGAGGACGGGAGATTGGCCAGTATTATTGTTGGATGAGGTAATTTCGGAACTCGATCCTATACGTAAATCTGATTTATTGACTTATATTCAATCCAGCGATCAAGTTCTTATCACCACTGCTGACCCGGATCAATTTAATGATGATTTTATCGAATTCGCGAAAGTCTGGCATATAGTTGGAGGCAGGATTAAAAATGATTAAAAGGGAAGAGCAGTTATTTGGTGCAAATGGAAGGATTTTTCAAATCAACCGTTCCAGAGGGGGCGTGCCAAAGATTGCGATTGAGAGTTGTGAATTGGTGAAATCGGGTTTGTTTGATGATAACCAGAGCAATATTAATCTACATGGTGGACCAGAACGGGCTTTATGCCTGTTTTCATTGGAAAAAATTCTTAAATTACAGACCGAAGGACATCCTGTTTTCCCAGGTGCCCTGGGTGAAAACATCACCATATCAGGATTAAGATGGGAATCTGTTGTCCCTGGGGTGAGGTTGAGGACTAACCGGGGTGTAAGAATCCTGATAACATATTTTACATCTCCATGCAGGACAATTGAAAATTATTTTAAGGAAATGCAATACAGCAGGATTTCGCAGAAGATCAATCCTGGATGGTCAAGAGTTTATGCAGAAGTGCTTCAGGGTAGTATGTTGAAAATTGGGGATTCAATTCGTATTGAAATTGAACTTTAGAAATATATCGACTAACCAGCCTTTAATGGACGTTTCCTGGGAATCCCAACCCGGCGAGGATATTTCTCAGGAGTCGCTGCGACTTTATCAATTACTACAAGGTAGCGATCTTCAGCAACTCCAGGTAATGCAATCCTGCGTAATTTCCTTAAATGGCCTCCCAATAAAGCAGTGGCATATTCAGCCTCATGAGCTTCAGCCGGGGCATCAGGACCTTTCATCGCAATCATTACCCCATTGACCTTTAACAACGGAAGAATGTATTCAACAAGAGTAGACATAACCGCAACCGCTCTAGCAACAGCCCAATGGAATTTCTGGCGATACTGAGGTTGCTGGCCTAAAATCTCCACCCTTGAATGGATAACTTCAACATCTTTTAATCCAATTGTTTGGATGATGTGCTGGCAAAACTCTACTTTTTTCCCCACTGATTCAACCAGAGTGAGTTTTATTTCTGGGTTTACAATCTTGAGAGGAATACCCGGGAATCCAGCACCCGTACCCACATCAACGATTCCATCGTTGAATATATTTGTAATTTCAAGGTAGCATGTGAGTGAATCGAGGAAATGCTTAATTCTGATTTTTTCCGGATCTTTGATTGTGGTCAGATTATATTGTTTGTTCCAGTAAATTAGCTCATTCTCGTAATAGATTAAGGCATCAATCTGGCTTTTGGTTAATTCAATCCCCAACATGGAATTTGTAATCTGAACAAATTCATCCATGGTTTCAATTATACCTTTTTGAGCTCAATCGAAGATCTGGTGACTTTTTATTGAAACATCAGCTGGATGAGAAATGCCGTTGATCCTGAATCAGGTCAACGGCATTTTGTCCCATTACTTTGAAATCATTTACATGGATTTGTGTGAAGGAGGGAGATTATTCTTTTCTACAGATTTTTTCTCTTTTCGCCTGCGCCGAACAGCACGCAGAATAAGATACAGTGGTAAGACAAAGACGAGAAGGAAGATAAATATAACCGGAAGAATAAAGATAAGCATCCAAATAAGTGACTCGATGATAAACTTTAGGGCATTTATCAATGCTTGGATTGCATTTTTTGCTACACCTGCGGGTTGCCAGCCTCCAATGGTCAGCGGTTGAACTGCTTCATCGGCAAGGATTTCTACATTTATAAGAGACATTGCCGCGGACTGCTCGTAATACTGGATTTGACCTTTTGTGACTTCAATCTGTTCTTGAACCCGGGTTAGCTCAGTGTACACCGCCAATACGTCTTCGGTTTCATCAGCATCTTCCATAATTTCAAGAAGTTGTTCTTCCGTTTTTTCGAGGTTGCGCAAACGAGATTTCTGGTCAATGTATTCTCTTGTCAGGTCCTGGCTCTCAACCGTTTCGCTCAGTGGGTCTTGATTGCTCAGGTCTCTAATATTACCAAGGGCGTCATTCAATTTTTGAGCAGGCACTCGCAAGGTGGCAGATGCCTGGCTTACATTAAGATTGTTTTCCAATTCGCGCTGGTACAGATTAGCTGAGACAACAAATCCGCCCAGTTCTTCTGCCATTCTACTGATACGTTCCAATGCAACCCCGGGGTCACTCACGACAATGGTAATGCCGGCATTCTTTATTATGATCCTTTCGATATCATCTACGGCTGGCTCATTCAAAGATCTAGTAAATGAATCTTCCTCCATAATCTCTGCGGCAACTGCTGGTGCGCCTTCGAATTCGACTGCAGCTTCATCGTAGGATGATTCGGAAATCGATTTAGGCGCAGAGGCACATGCCCCTATTAGTAAAGCGCTAATCAAAATTAATAGCAGATGCTTACCGGATAGTCCTTTGTTTGTTTTTATCATGTCGGTACTCCAAATATAGGTTGTTTAAATTGAGACGTTCGGGTGTCTGATTTTGTTCCCCCTGAATAAAAAAAATGATCCGGCCACTTACCATCCATTTTCCAGGCGAATTATGTGGCGAGTCGGCAAACCAGCTTTAACCATTCTTGACTGGACTGAAGGGATGTCATATTCAACCCTCCTGTAATCCCAAAGGTTCTCCTCAGGATCATAGAGGGCATATGATGCCCGCGGGTCATTGTCTCTAGGCTGACCTACTGAACCTGGATTAATTATCATTCTTGTTTGGAGTGTTATCTTCGTATTGGGTACAGGAATGGTTATTTTTGAATGTGGGTCCTCCGGGTTTAATTGGAATATTACCGGCAAATGGGTATGTCCTACGAAGCAGAAAGGCGTTGAAAAGTGATTGAAATTAATTGTCGCCGTGCTTGCATCCATCAGGTATTCCCAAACAGGCTGGCGGGGACTTCCGTGAGCCAAAGTTACATCATCACCTTTGACTATTTCTGGCAATTCTCGTAAGAACTTGATACTGTTTTCTGTAAGCATCTTCTTAGTCCATTCCAGTGCTGCGCGTGCTTCTGGATTAAAATTCATATTGTCAATCAGGTCCAGGGCAGCTGCATCATGGTTTCCTATAACGCATAATAATCCTGGCAGGTCCTGCACCCTCAGGATGCATTCATTAGGGTCAGGTCCATAGCCCACCAGATCACCCAGGCACCATACAGAATCATAATCACCCGCCTCACCCAAAATTGTGTCCAGCGCTGTTATATTTGCGTGAATATCTGAAATTACCAGGATGGGCATATTTTCTCGTCGTTATTACAAAGGAGTTTATGAATGTAAAAATATTAGATTACCATTAATTGAAGTATTATACTATTGAGTCCCTTTGTTTTTTCTCTTCCAGGACTGGTATAAACCCAGATTAGCTCCTTCCCCATCAGAATTAAAAGTGTTGATGATTGAAAAACCAGTCCTGTCCGCCAGGACCTTCAATTCTGCAAGACTGAAGTGATGTACATAACGAAGCCCATACCCCTTGTGTTTCCAATCGAGTAAATAATCCATTGGGTCGACCCGGGTATTATCCAAGCCAACTTCTTCCCAGGGCAGGATTCGTTTTTTGAGCCGGGAACTGTTCAGGAACTGCCATACAGAGAGACATAAAAAACCGGTGGGATGGAGGAGCTTGTGCGTTTTCTTCATAAGATTGATTCGCACTTCCATCCCGGGAATGTGGTGCAGCACAGCAAAAACTAATATAAAGTTATACGTCTTTGAAGAAAGATCCAAGCTCCAGTTGCCAGCTGTAATATCCCTTTCAAGGAAGATGGGATTTCTGACCGGAATTTCTTTTTTCGTTTCAAATTTATTGAGGTTTGTATTCCATCTTTCTCTTGCGATGTTGACCATCTCAAAACTGAAATCTATTCCGGTGTAATTACCCCGGAACCCATTCCGCCACAGCTCCAGATACAGTTCACCATTACCGCAACCGATATCCAGGATTGTGGCGTTTTCAGGTATTTGTGCTATGATTCGTTGGATACCCGGCTGCACTCGCATCCGTGTAGATGAAAATTGTTCAGCGAAATCACGGTAAAAACTTTTATTAATTTCAATAAGCCGGTTGGTAGTTTCTTGATCCACAGTTCAATTATAGCTGTTTGAAAAATTTATAATTCCAAATAAGCTAAAATTCGTTCAGAAAAACAGTAGATGGATAACTGGTATAAAAATCGTAAATATACTTCCCAGCAATTCACTCTGGCGCAGAAAATACTGGATGAAGTCCGCGCTGGTCAAAATGTGAGGGATGCTGTTAGAAATAACCCCCGGCCGGAGGGTGGCTATATCGGAAAAAGCCTGCTGGTTGCGGTATATAAACAGCTCGTAAAAGATGGCGAGATACAAAATGATAAAGACCTGCTTGCAAATATTCGCTTAAAGCCTGTCAGGACTTTATCTGGAGTAACGACTGTAACCGTTCTAACCAAGCCTTATCCCTGTGTGGGCAAGTGTATTTTTTGTCCAACTGACCCGCTCATGCCCAAGAGTTACCTGCCTGATGAGCCAGGTGCCATGCGGGCTTTACACCACAAATTTGATCCCTTCAATCAGGTTTCAGCAAGAGTGAAAGCGTTGGATGATGTGGGTCATCCAACAGATAAGATCGAATTGCTGGTTTTAGGCGGTACCTGGAGTTCATATCAACCTGATTACCAGGAATTCTTTATTAAACGTTGTTTGGATGCGCTTAACCAAATTGAATCAAAAAATCTTACGCAGGCTCAGGACATCAATGAAACTGCTCGCCACAGAAATGTTGGTATGGTGGTGGAAACCAGGCCAGATCAAATCGATGTTGATGAGTTGGTAAGGTTGCGGAAATTAGGGGTAACAAAAGTGCAGATGGGGGCCCAGAGCTTTGACGATGAAATCTTGAAGTTGAATGCCCGTGGACACACAACAAAACAAACTTTCCATGCAGTCGAACTACTCCGGGCTGCGGGATTTAAAATTGTCTTGCACTGGATGCCAAATCTACTGGGAGCGACTTTGGATTCCGACCGGGTAGATTTTGCCAGAATGTGGCATGGTTATTGTCCTGATGAAATAAAAATTTATCCAACCCAGTTATTGCAGAATGCCGATTTGTACCATTACTGGTTGATCGGTAATTACCAACCATACCAGACAGGAGAATTAATCGAGCTGATCGCGGATCTTAAGCTAACCATACCCAGATATTGCCGGGTAAACCGGGTTGTTCGCGACATTCCGTCCACGAATGTGGTTGAAGGGAATAAAAGGACAAGCCTGAGGCAGGATGTTCAGGGACTGCTAACCTCCAGAAACAGAAGATGCAATTGTATCCGCTGCCGGGAGATCGGTTCTGAATCTGTTGACATCGAATCACTCCATTTAAACGACAGCGTTTATGATGCTGGCTCATTCGAAGAACATTTCCTCTCTTTTACGACACCCGATGATAAGATAGTGGGATTGTTAAGACTTACTCTGCCGGGAGAGAATTCACCTGAAACTGGAATATCAGATCTCGAAAAAGCCGCGATAATTCGAGAAGTCCATATCTACGGACAATCATTATCAGTTGGAGCAGATGATGGTAACGCTGTGCAGCACGCAGGGTTGGGTACAAGGTTGATTGAAGAAGCGGAAAAAATATCTTTAGACAGAGGGTATGACAGGCTGGCTGTAATTTCAGCGATTGGCACACGGCGCTATTATTTTGGACGCGGCTTCAGCAGGGGTGATCTTTATCTTGTGAAGGATTTAAGATCACAGTAATAGAAACAATCAAGGGGAATAATTTTTGGGTTGGAATTCCTTTGGTGAATGGGAAATTCAGGTAATTTTTCAATATAATATTGACTAGAGAGAAGAAACCTGCTATATTATTAACACGTGTTACTAACACGTGTTAGTTGAGTAAATATTCAGGGAACAAGTTGAGCACAAAACGCGTTACCAGCCAGGATGTCGCTGATTTTGCAGGGGTTTCTCGAACTACTGTTTCGCTTGTCCTGAACAATGTAGAAACGGTAAAAATTAGCCCGGATACTCGTGAGAAGGTTGTCCGGGCAGCAGATTCTCTGGGATATGTCCCGGATGCGGCAGCCCAAGCGCTGGCGAGCCGTCGAGCCAGAAACATTGGGCTTATCTTTACCCGCAGGCTTAACTATATATCATCCGATGCTTTTATACCTTTAATACTGGATGGATTGATTGATGTAATCCATCAAAACGACATGCGCCTGTTACTTGATATCGTCGAACCTGACCGCCAGGCGGAAGCTTATCTGGAATTTGTGCGCGGAAAGAGAATAGATGGTATTTTGCTGTCTGGCCCCTGGTTTGATCAAGAAGAATTAAACGTGTTATGGAACGAGGGCTTTCCAACCGTAATAATTGGTCAACTCCCGGGTTCCAAGTTTTACTCAGTCGACATTGACAATTACGCCGCAGCAAAAAAAGCTGTGGCGTATTTGGTTGAATTGGGGCACGAGAAAATTATCTGTATAACAAATGCATCACTTTCACACCCTGCTGCTTTCGACAGGTTGTCTGGTTACAGATCCGCTCTAGAAGAATCTGGATTAGGATATAATGAAGAACTAGTCCGGTATGGGGATTTCACTGTTGAAAGTGGATATCAGGCGATGAGGAACATACTTGAGACAGGAATACAATTTACTGGTGCATTTGTAGCAAGCGATACGCTTGCTTTAGGCGCAAAAGCGGCATTGTGTGAAAATGGTTTGCGGGTGCCAGATGACCTCGCACTGGTTGGATTTGATGATCTACCAATCGCCAGACATCTTGACCCACCATTAACAACAGTCCGTGTTCCGGCAATAAATTTAGCACGTGAAGCATGCGAAATCCTGATACGCCAGCTTGATGGGGAACAACCAGTCAACCGGCGATTGCTTTTAGATACTGAACTCGTTATCCGCTCCTCATGTGGGTCGAATGGATAAGATAAGCGATAATCGACGTTATTTTGTTCGAAACTGGATTGATTTAAATCAATAAGCGAAAGGAGGTGGATATTCGAAAAAGGAAAATATAATCAATCTCAAAAAAAGGGCCAATAAAAAACTCAGAAAAGGAGAAGATTAAATGAACATAAACAAAGCCCTATGGTCGATGCTGGCGATATTTGTAATCTTTGCATTTATCATCAGCGCCTGCCAGCCGGCAGCAACGGAAGCCCCAGCCCCGGAAGAACCTGTTGCTGAGGAGCCAGCCGAGCCTGAAGAGGAGATGGAAGAGGAAGAGGCAATGCCAGAATTCGATGTCCCGATGATACCTGGCGGTTACCTGGAGCAAGCAGTGGCAGGAGATTTTTCAGGGACTACTGTGACTGTTGATGGTCCGTTCACTGATCCTGATGACCGGCTATTTGCTGAATCGATGGATGCCTTTGAAGAGGCAACCGGGATTACGGTCAACTATATCGGCGACAAAGAATTTGAAGCCCGAATTTCCATTTCGGTCGATGCTGGCGATCCACCTGACGTCGCAGACTTCCCCCAGCCTGGAAAAGCTGCCAGTTTTGCGCGTCAGGGACATCTGGTCGATCTGAATGAGTTTATACCTCAGGATTGGCTTGAACAGCAGTACAACCAGAGCTGGTTGGACATGGGCACAATGGAAGGGCCTGATGGCGAACCCATCACAGTCGGGGTGTGGCACAGATTCAACGGAAAGAGCCTTGTGTGGTATCCCAAGGATGATTGGGATGCAGCGGGATATGAAGTTCCCGAAACCTGGGACGACCTGCTGGCGCTGACACAGCAAATCGCCGATGACGGTGATACTGCCTGGTGTATCGGTATCGAATCTCAGGCAGCTACCGGCTGGGCAGCCACCGACTGGACAGAGGAAACAATGCTGCGCACCACCTCGCTTGAAAATTATGATAAATGGGTTCTGGGTGAACTGCCATTCTCGTCCCCAGAAGTAAAGACAGCCATTGAAACCTGGAGTGAGATCTGGTTCAACGATGACTTTGTTTTTGGAGGGACTGATGCCATTGTGTCCACCTTCTTTGGTGATGCCCCAGCCCCGATGTTTGAAGATCCGCCCAAGTGCTGGCTGCACAAGCAGGGTAACTTCATCACCGGATTTTTCCCCGAAGGTTCGGAGGCAGGAGTCGACTATGATTTCTTCTACTTCCCACCAGTGAGTGACGAATTTGGGAAACCCTTCCTTGTTGCCGGTGATGTCATGGTCATGTTCAACGATCGACCGGAAGTTCGGGCATTGATGGAATTTTTCACCACTCCAGAATCCGCAAGCGGGTGGTTGTCGAACGGCGGCGCGTTAGCTGCCCACCAGACTGCAACACCGGATATGTATGGGGTTGATCTCGAGCGCGGTATTGCTGAACTGGTTGGTGAAGCTACCAGCTTCCGCTTTGATGGTTCAGACCTGATGCCGGGTGAGGTTGGTGCAGGTTCTTTCTGGACCGGCATGACAGATTATGTCAGCGGATTATCGGATCTTGATACTGCTCTGGCTGAAATAGATGCTTCCTGGCCCGCGGGCGTTGAAGGAGAAGCGCAAGCCCCTTCAGCTACTGAATTGGGATCGGAGGCCAATCCGATCAAAGTGCTGTTCGTGCCCTCCGTGGACACCAACTTCATGATCGAATCTGGCGATTTGATCGAGCAGGGTCTCAACGATGCGACCGGCCTGTTCTTTGAGGTCAGCGTGCCCGCTTCCTACGCAGCCACCATCGAAGAGATGTGCGCCTCACCCGATAATACTATCGGTTTCATCCCCGCCTTTGGCTATGTGCTCGCCAACGACCTGTGCGGCGTCGAGCCGGGTCTGGCAGCTGAGCGCTACGGCTGGAATGTTTACTGGGCGCAGTTCCTGGTCTCCCGCGACAGCGAATTTGAAACTGTGGAAGATCTGGAGGGTGCTTCATGGGCATTCCCGGATTCAGCTTCCACCTCCGGTTTCCTCTTCCCGTCAGCCTTATTCGATGAATTGGGCATAACAGTAGGAGAACAGGTTGAAGCCGGCGGCCACACCGAAGCAGCCCGGGCTGTTTACAACGGTGAGGTCGACTTCGCCACCACCTACTTCAGCCCGCCGCTGCTGCCGGAAGGCGAGGGCACCTGGTCAACGGATATGTCGCCTGATATTCCGGACGAACTGATTGCAGAATGTGCTCCCGACGAAGAGGGTAAGCTTTACTGCGGCGGCTATCGGGTATTGGATGCCCGCTCAACCCTCACAGAGGAAGCCCCGGATATTGTCCAGAAAGTCCGCATCCTGGGTCTGACGGATGAGATCCCCAATGACACCATGTCCTTCGGACCCGAATTCCCCGAAGAGCTCAAGCAGATCATCCTGGACGGGGTCATCGCCTTTATAGGCACGGACCTGTGCGCCGAATCGCTTTGCAATGAAAACTTCTATGACTGGACCGCTGCCGGGCCGATCTTTGATGAGAACTTCGACGGCGTCCGATTGCTGGTTGAAGCCCAGGGCATCACCCTTGAGAATATCGGCGAGTAATATCAATCACTAACCTTATCTGCTTTTGATAAGATGTGGGGTGCTTTCTTGAATTGCTTTTTAGAAAGCACCCCAGGAATAAAACCTGCAGATTACAACTAAGAATATCCGGTAAAACCGATTTATCAGATGATTTTTCTGATCCGTATAAATGGCTAATATTCAAATATGGCTAATAACATCGGATCAATCATCAATTTTGGATTTAAATTGGATGTGAAATAATCAAAAAAATCGGGATTTAATTCTTTTTCAGATTTATCTGACACTTATTATTCTTACCAAGGAGAACCGACATGGCACAATTCGAAGCGGTTGATGATCGTGAAATTGGTTTTGTCGGCAGAATTATCGCATGGGCAGGGCGGGTATTTCTGGCTGTCATCATTCCTTTAATTGCCTTCCTGGCGATTTATGCTGGATTTATCTTTTTACGCGACAGCGATGCTCCCAGATGGGTAATCACTGTCGTAGCAATTATCTGGGGGGTCGGCGGAATCGCCGCGCTTTACTGGGTTTTTAATGGAATTGTTGAGAGACTGCCAGATGAGTGGACTCTTCGCTTGCAGCCTTTTGTATTTGTAGGACCGGCTCTCGCTATATTGTTATGGTACCTCACCGTCCCTGTTTACCGTACGTTCTGGCTTAGCCTGTTTGACAGAGACGGTTTTCCGGAAGGATTTTCCGTTTTTGCCCCCTGGACGTGGCTGGATGCGGTACAAAGCCCATCTTTTGTCGGGCTTGGGAACTACCTGGCAATATTTTCGGAGCGATTGCTGCAGGAGGCAATCCGCAATAATTTGATGTGGATTGTATTTGGCAGCACTTTGTCTGTTGTGATGGGACTGCTGGTTGCATGGCTGGCTGACAGAAGCAAGTTTGAGCGGATTTCAAAATCATTGATATTTTTGCCAATGGCAATCTCATTTGTGGGTGCCAGCGTGATCTGGAATTTTATTTACGAAGTCCGCCCGGAGAGTGCACCCCAAATTGGTTTATTGAATGCGATTGTGGTTGCATTAGGCGGCAGCCCGCATCCATGGGATAAGTGGGTTGCCATCGCGCCATGGAACAATCTCTTCCTGATCTTAATTGTAATCTGGCTGCAGACAGGATTCTCGATGGTTCTTTTCTCAGCAGCCTTGAAAAGTATCCCGGAAGAGATAATTGAAGCAGCCCGGGTGGATGGCGCAAGCGAGATACAGATCTTTTTCCGGATAATGATCCCATATATCATGGGGACAATTATCACTGTTTGGACGACGATTGTGATATTCACCTTAAAGATATTCGATGTGGTCTGGGTTATGACCGGTGGGCAGTTTGGGACCCATGTGATCGCAACCCAATTTTACCGACAGTCGTTTACCGCCAGAAATTCTGGATTTGGATCTGCAATTGCCGTTATTCTGCTTATCACGGTTATACCCGTGATGATCTACAATCTTCGGCAGTTCAGAGAAACGGAGGCGTTTTAAGATGGGTGGTCAAACTCGAACAGCAATTGTAATAGTCAACATTTCTTTAATTGTACTGGTCTTGATCTGGAGCATTCCAACCATTGGCTTGCTTGTATCTTCTTTTCGGACGCGATTTGACATTCAGACCTCTGGATGGTGGACCATTTTCCCGCACAGGGAATGGGAAACTGTTACAGTTGTTGATCCCAAAGAAATGGGCCTGGATCCAGATAGCGTGATGGAGGTAGAGCAAGTAAGCGGAACATTTGAAGAACTCAGAGAAGGGATCGAATCGCCTGATGGAGATACACGCGTGACCTGGGTGGGCAACAAACGTCTGGGAAGGATCGAAGTCCAAAAACAGGTCTGGACAGTGAATTGGGATTTTACACTGGACAACTATCGGCAGGTCATATTTGGCTCTTCATTTGAAGTTACCAGGCCAGATGGGACCACAGAAACTGTTCCGGGCCAGGACATGTCTCAGGCATTTCTAAACAGCCTGGCTGTGACGATTCCTTCGACAGTCATTCCGATTTTAATCGCTGCATTTGCTGCCTATGGTTTTGCGTGGATGAATTTTCCTGCAAGGCGGGTGTCATTTATTATGGTGGTGGGATTGTTAGTTGTCCCCCTTCAAATTGCGCTAGTTCCTATCCTGAGCGACTACAATAAAATCGGGTTAAACGGGACATTCCTTGCGGTCTGGCTGGCACACACCGGTTTTGGTCTTGCGTTAGCCACTTACTTGCTTTTCAATTACATCAGCACGCTGCCACGCGAGACAATGGAATCGGCGTTTATTGACGGCGCTTCACACTTTACGGTGTTCACCAAATTGGTCCTGCCTTTATCAGTTCCAGCGTTAGCCTCATTTGCGATATTTCAGTTCTTATGGGTTTGGAATGATTACCTTGTAGCATTAGTTTTCCTGGGTGTGGATCCTAACTTTAAGGTCGTCACCCAGAGATTGGCAGACCTTACCGGCACATTTGGAAACGCCTGGCATTTGCTGACCGCCGGAGCATTTGTAACTATGTTATTGCCGATGGTAATTTTCTTTGCATTGCAGCGTTACTTTGTGCGTGGACTGCTCGCTGGTTCGGTTAAAGGTTAACCTGTATTTTTTTCCTTGAGTAATATTAGTTAATAATTGGAATCTACTGGTCCGCGCATATACAGGCTGAAGAATTTTCGATTTGGCTTTTCCCAATTTAAATAGCTTTCATTTAACTTTTTTTATTAATTTGGTATGCAATATGAGATGGATAGCTTATGAATAAATTAATATTTCCGGATGGATTCCTGTGGGGTACAGCGACGTCATCCTACCAGATAGAAGGCGCCTGGAATGAGGATGGAAGAGGGGAAAGCATCTGGGACAATTTCTCTCACCAGCCCTATAACATCGAAAATGGAGATACAGGAGATACAGCCTGCGATCATTATCACCGGATGCCGCAGGATGTAGAACTTATGAAAACCCTGGGATTAAATTCATACAGTTTTACTCTGTCCTGGCCAAGGATAATGCCTTCAGGTACCGATCAGATAAATCCAAAGGGGCTTGATTTTTATGAACGGTTGCTGGACAGATTGTTGCATGCGGGTATAACCCCGGTTTGTACTCTCAACCACTGGGATTTCCCTCAGGTTCTGCAGGATAAAGGCGGCTGGCCGAATCGAAAAATGATTGACTGGTTTGTCGAATATGCTAAGGTTGTTTTTGAGAAGCTTGGAGACCGGATAACCCTCTGGTCGACCCACTGCGAACCATGGGTGATCGCCTTTCTGGGGTATGGTACTGGTGAACATGCTCCGGGAATTCGCGATTTTACCCAGGCTTATCAAACGGTTCACCACCTGCTGCTGTCCCATGCACTAACTGTAAAGCTTTATAAAGAGAGCGGCTTCAAAGGGCAAATTGGTATTGTACTCAATATAGACAAATATGTACCCGCAAGTGATTGTGAAGGAGATGTGGCAGCCTGCCAGAGATTATATTCAGAAAGCGCTGATCTATTTCTTTCCCCGTTATTTAATGGGGAGTACCCAGAGTCGTTGTTCGATTGGCTTGGACCTCAAAAACCCAGCATTCAGGATGGGGACCTGGAAACAATCAAGGGTTCAGTGGATTTTATCGGTCTTAATTACTATAAATCCTTTACTGTCTCCCACAGTGTTTCTGGCTCACATTTGAAAGCGAAATTGGTTCCTAATCCCGCACCGGGCTGGGGGATAACAGAGATGGATTGGGGTATTGATCCTTCTGGTTTATCCTCTGTTTTGATGGATATTAAGAATAGATTTGGAAACCCGGTGTTGTTTGTGACCGAAAACGGATGTGCGCTAAGAGATGAGCCTGATGAAAAAGGGTTTGTGAATGACCCTGGCAGAATTAATTTTTTACGCGCCCACATCCAGGCAGCATATGACGCGATTCAGGCTGGCGCAGACGTTCGCGGTTATTTTGCCTGGAGCCTGCTGGATAATTTTGAGTGGGCGTATGGATACAGTAAAAAATTTGGTCTTGTGCGTGTAGATAGGAAATCACTGGCTAGAATACCCAAACAGAGTGGGCTATGGTATAGCAAGATCGCCGAGGAAAATGCATTATCCATTTAAAATAATTACAATTTAATACAACCCCAATGATGAACACAAAACCTTCTGAACCGCTTTGGTATAAGAATGCAGTATTTTATGAGGTCTACGTCCGCGCTTATGCTGATAGTAGTGGGGACGGGCATGGCGATCTGACAGGCTTAATCAATCGGTTGGACTATATTAAAGAATTAGGGGTGGATTGTATCTGGTTATTGCCTGTGTACCCCTCACCGCTTAAGGATGATGGATATGACATTGCAGATTTTTATGGGATTTTAACGGAGTATGGAACCCTGGAGGATTTTAAACAATTACTTCAGGAGGTACATAAGCGGGGTATGAGGTTGATCACTGACCTGGTACTGAACCATACGTCCGACCAGCATGCATGGTTTCAAATGGCAAGAAAGGAATCTGATTCACAATATCATGACTATTATGTCTGGAGCGATACAGACAAGAAATATGAAGGTGCCCGCGTAATATTTCTGGATACGGAAGATTCTAACTGGGCATGGGATGAAGCGGCAGGAAAATTTTTCTGGCACAGGTTCTATTCCACACAGCCAGATTTAAATTACGAAAATCAAGCAGTGAAACAGGAAATATTGAATATTATTAAATACTGGCTTGCGTTAGGTGTTGATGGTTTCCGGGCGGATGCCGTTCCTTATCTTTTTGAGAAGGATGGGACCAATTGTGAAAATTTGCCTGAAACGCATGAATATTTAAAGGACATCCGAAGATTCATTGATCTTGAATTCCATGACAGGGTGCTATTATGTGAAGCAAACCAGTGGCCTGAAGATGTCCGGGAATATTTTGGGGCTGGTGATGAATTCCATATGGGATTTCACTTCCCGCTGATGCCTAGAGTTTTCATGTCGTTGAAAAAAGCAAGCAGATTACCGATTGTGAATATCCTTGAAAGAACACCGGAGATTCCTGAAAACTGCCAGTGGTGCACTTTCCTGAGGAACCATGACGAGCTTACTTTAGAGATGGTAACTGAAGATGAAAGAGATTGGATGTGGGAGCAGTACGCGCCGGAAGACAGAATGAGATTGAATCTCGGCATCCGCCGCAGATTGGCGCCGTTGCTGGATGGAGATCAGCGGAAAATTGAGCTGGCTTATTCAATCCTATTCAGTCTACCAGGTTCTCCGGTGATTTATTATGGTGATGAAATCGGTATGGGTGATGATATTTGGATGCCCGACAGGAATGGTGTTAGAACCCCGATGCAGTGGGATGGGAGTAAAAATGCAGGTTTTTCAAGCGCCGATTCCAAAAAATTATATTCTCCAGTAATTCAAAACGAAAGGTATTCATTTCGAGAAGTGAATGTTGCTTTGCAGAGGGGAGACCCGGATTCATTGCTTAATAAAGTTAAAAAAATGATCCGCATCCGGAAAAATAATGATGTATTCGGATGGGGAGATATTAACTGGTTAGATACAGGGAATGATGTCGTTGCAGTTTATACAAGAACTTATAAAAGTTCCAGAGTTCTTGTCATCAATAATTTATCTGGGGTATCAATTAATTTGGAAATTTTGCAGGAGAGAATCCAATCTCCTGTTCAGGACCTTTTCTCAGATGTAATGCGAGGGCATAGGGAAGCAGTAAAGATACCGGATTTCATCGAGCCTTATGAATACAGGTGGCTGAAATTACCTTAGTGTTATTGGGGAAGCTATAAAATTATTTAAAATCCAAAGGATTTCTATTTTAACAATGCGAATAAAATTCGCGCACTTCTGAGAGATGGAATAAATGGACCAACTGGACCGCTATATTTCTGAATCGCTAAACCGTTTGCTCCCGCGTGTTCAGAACCGCTTTCAATGGGGTGAAGAAGTTCAATTAAACGATTGGAGTACATTCGAGAGAAGGATTCAGGCTTATTACCCAAGATTATTTGAAATTTATTATCATTTGTATGGTCATCGACATGATTATTATTATCATCTGGAAGACCTGCTGGATAAGCTTGCTGGTATGTGGATTGACCGACCTGATGATCTGAAAAAATTAGATACCCAACGCGAGCAGGAACCCTTATGGTTTCAATCCCAATCAATGGTTGGAGGGGTATGTTATGTTGACCTGTTTGCTGGGAGCCTGGCGGGGATAAAGGATAAAACACCTTACTTCATGGAATTAGGGATAACGTATCTCCATTTAATGCCTGTCTTTAGAACTCCGCCTGGTGAGAATGATGGGGGGTATGCTGTCAGCAGTTACAGGGAAATAAACCCAGAATTAGGCACAACAGAAGAACTGGCAGATCTGGCAAAGGAATTGCGTCGATCTGGGATAAGCCTTGTTCTTGATTTTGTTTTTAACCACACCTCTGAAGACCATAGTTGGGCAAATCAAGCCCAAAAAGGGAATACCAATTTTCAGGAGTTCTACCGTATGTTCCCTGATCGTAAGTTGCCTGATGCTTACGAGCGCCATTTGAGGGAAATTTTTCCCGACGAAAAGCGCAATGGAATCAGAACTGGTTCATTTACATATGTTGAAAAATTGGGTAAATGGGTCTGGACGACCTTCCAGTCTTACCAGTGGGATCTGAATTATGAAAATCCGGTTGTTTTTAACTGCATGTTGGAAGAGATGCTGTATCTTGCAAATGTGGGTGTAGAAATCTTGCGTTTGGATGCGGTGGCTTTCATTTGGAAAAAATTGGGAACCGATTGTGAAAACCTGCCAGAAGCGCATATGCTTATTCAGGCATTTAATGCTGCTGCTCGAATATCAGCTCCAGCATTGTTATTTAAATCTGAGGCAATCGTCCATCCGGATGAAGTCATCAAATATATTTCAGTTGATGAGTGCCAGATATCTTATAACCCTTTACTTATGGCGCTGCTATGGAATTCTCTGGCAACAAGGGAGGTGAAATTGCTGCGCCAGGCACTCATCGAAAGGTTTCAAATCGGTGATGGTTGTGCCTGGGTGAATTATGCCCGTTCACATGATGATATTGGCTGGACTTTTTCTGATGAGGATGCACAAAAATTGGGTATAAATGCAATTGATCACAGAGAATTCCTAAACCAATTTTATTCAGGTCAATTCCCTGGAAGTTTTGGGTTGGGATTATTATTCCAGATCAATCCCAGTACTGGGGATGCGCGCATATCCGGGACCTGTGCATCGCTGGCGGGATTGGAGAAGGCCTTACAGCAGAATTCAGAAAAGGAGACTGACCTGGCAATTAAAAGAATTCTGCTCCTTCATGGAATAATCATGACTGCAGGGGGTATTCCTTTAATTTATTTTGGTGATGAAATAGCTACAGTAAATGATTACAGTTTCAGATTGGATGATTCAAAATCTCAGGATAACCGCTGGGTGCATAGGCCTTTTTTTGACTGGAATAAAGCAGAAAAGAGACGAGACACGAACACAATAGAGGGGCGAGTCTTTAATGGAATAAGGAAATTGATAGATATGCGTAAGAATAACAACGTTTTTGCCGGAAATAAAATTGAGATCCTGAACACCGGCAGCGACCATATCCTGGGATATTTGCGAGTTTATCAAAATATAAGGGGGATCGTATTGTGTAATTTCAGCGAAGAGAAACAGACCATCAGCGGAAATTTTCTCAGATTGTTTGGATTCAGCACCAGGTTTATTAATCTTGGCTCTGGTGAAATTATTTCATCGGTTGATTTGTTGTTAGAACCTTATGATTTTGTATGTTTAATGCCTCACCAGGCTTAAAAAAGCATTCTTAAGTTCAGTTTAAAAAACTAAATTGTGACACTTTACTTAATACAGACAGGATATGCGTCCATTGTAAATTTAAGTGAAACCTGTCACAATTGGGCAGTTATCTACCCAACCAGAATATGAAAAAGGAGAGGGCAACAAACATGAATGAAGAAAAAAAATTTCCCGGTTTACGAAAATTCACACCTAATCCCCTCAAAGTACGATTTCCAGTTCCGTCTGATATCGAGATTGCCCAAGAAGCAAAACCGAAGAAGATATCTCAGGTAGCAGATGAGCTGGGTTTACTCGGTGAGGAAATGGAGCTTTACGGCGATTACAAAGCCAAAGTTCGCCTGGATATACTGGACAGGTTGAAGGATGTTCCGGATGGAAAATATATCGATGTCACAGCCATAACTCCAACTCCGCTAGGTGAGGGAAAAAGCACCACAATGGTTGGGTTAAGCCAGGCTCTGGGCGCCCACCTGGGTAAAAGAGTATTCACCTGCATCCGGCAGCCAAGCCAGGGACCAACGTTTGGAATCAAGGGCGGTGCAGCCGGTGGCGGGTACAGCCAGGTGATCCCAATGGAAGATTTTAATCTGCATCTAACCGGCGATTTACATGCAATTACCGCCGCAAATAATCTTCTTGGAGCGGCAATTGATGCCCGGATGTTCCATGAATCCAGGCAGTCAGATGATGCTCTTTTCAGGAGACTCTGCCCGCCAGATAAGCAAGGTAACCGCGAGTTTGCTCCATCGATGCTCAAACGGCTGGAGAAATTAGGAATTAATAAGACCGATCCCAATGATTTAACACCGGAGGAGATCAGCCGATTTGCCCGCCTGGATATCGATCCATTGACCATAACATGGCGCAGAGTTGTTGACACCAACGATCGAATGTTGCGATCGATCACCATAGGTCAGGGACCAAAAGAAGCAGGCTTCATACGTGAAACTGGATTTGACATCACGGTAGCCAGTGAGATCATGGCGATACTTGCGCTCACAACCGATCTGGCGGATATGCGTGAGCGATTTGGGCGGATCGTTATTGGAACCAACAGCAAGGGTGAGGCTGTCACTGCCGAAGATATCGGCTGTGCGGGTGCAATGACTGTGTTGATGAAAGATGCCATCAAACCGACATTGATGCAGACCCTTGAAGGCACTCCTGCTTTTGTGCATGCTGGGCCTTTTGCGAATATCGCCCATGGAAACAGCTCAATAATCGCCGATAGGATTGCGCTCAAACTGGCGGATTATGTGGTCACGGAGTCTGGATTTGGTGCGGATATCGGGATGGAGAAATTCTTCAATATCAAATGCCGGTATTCAGGACTGATTCCGGATTGTGTGGTCCTGGTTGCTACTGTTAGGGCGCTCAAAATGCACGGTGGTGGTCCGACTGTTAGAGCTGGCCAGCCATTGGATCCTGCCTACACGGAGGAGAACCTGGAATTACTGGAAGCTGGTTTGGGAAACATGAAGGTTCATATAAAGAATGCCCTGCGTTTCGGTATACCGGTTGTGGTGGCAGTTAATTCTTTTGCAGCGGACACAGAGGCGGAAGTTGAACTGGTACGCCAGGCTGCTGCTGATGCGGGAGCTGAGGATGCAGTGATTTCTCGGCACTGGATGGAAGGCGGTGCTGGCGCTGTCGCTCTAGGTGAAGCTGTAGTAGCGGCATGTGAAAAACCCAGCAACTTCGAATTTCTATATCCATTAAAGGGCACATCCATCAAAGAAAAAATCGAAATCATCTGCAAAGAGATTTATGGAGCAGATGGAGTGTTATTTGAACCGGAAGCGGAGAAGAAAATCGAGCTTTATACAAGACTTGGTTTCGATGAACTTCCAATGTGCATGGCTAAAACACACCTTTCTCTGAGCCATGACCCAGCTTTAAAAGGCGTCCCGAAAGGATTTGTGGTGCCGATAAGAGACATACGCGCTTCAGTAGGCGCAGGATTTCTCTATCCGCTCCTGGGAGAAATGAGCACTATGCCTGGATTACCGACTCGGCCTGTCTATTATGATGTGGATCTGGATCTCGAAACAGGGAAAGTGCTCGGATTATTCTAAATATAAACAAGCATCTCAAAAGAACCCCAGGGTTTGTTTTTGCCCTGGGGTTTTTTTATCTAAATGAGTAGCCTGGTATTGTAATGAAAGACTTGAATTTCTAAACTGAATGGATAATGTTGGAAATCTAAGTCTTAATTCCTGATTTTCCTTGAAACAGATATCTGGACGACCTTATGGGTATTCTCAGATACCTGGTAATCGTAAGAAAGATGTAATCCAGGCACCCACACAACATGCTCCCCTTTGCAGACAATCGGCCAATTTTTACGCAATCGTAGAGGGATTTTGTTGTTAATAAATAAATCTGATAATTTTACTTTATGCCCGGACAATCCAACAGGTCTGATGAAATCACCCGGTTTTCTGGATCGGACGATCAGAGGTATGGTCAATTTATCCTTATCGAGACTGATATTATATAAATCCTTTTTATATTTTTCTAATTTGTGAAATTCGCCGGGAATATCTGATTCAACAATTTCAAATAGCCAGTGATTGGGTAATAAAATGAACCCCGGGATTGTCAGTTTGTGTTCACTATTATCTTCCAATTGAGGCCATTCATAAGCTGGCAATTTTGAGGATTGGTCGAAAAGCCAGAGATTGTTTAATTCAATTGATATAGAAATCCCTGATTGCAGGTCAATTTTTCCGCTGCTGGTTGGTGAGCCTGTAAAATCAACTGCTTTCGAAACCGTCCTGAAGTCAATATCTCTCAATTTCGGGCGTAATAATTGAATTGCTCTCCGGATCAACCGTCTTTGGATGCCAGGTGGTTTTTGTGTAAACAGTTCATAATTGAAGGCAATATATCCGGGACCGCGTTCCGAGATGCTCTCGTCCCAGGCTGTGTCGACAATTTTTTCAATGGTATGGAGATCCTCCCGAACTGTGTCCCCTAACTGGGTGATCAATTTTTTAATACCTGGATTGTAATCCTGCAGATATGGAATCAATTCATGGCGGAGACGATTGCGGAATAATTTTCTGTCAGTATTACTCGGGTCCAAAGATGGTTGCAGGTTATTTTCCTTAGTATACTCATCCAATTGCTCTCGCCAAATACCCAGCAGGGGTCTAACGATTGCGATATCCTGGCTCCATTCATTCGGCAGACTCCTGTAGGACATGCCTTTAAGTCCATCCATTCCAGAGCCGCGCAGCAAGTGCATTAAAATGGTTTCAATCTGATCATCGGCATTATGACCGACTGCGATTGCGACAGTGTTGTAAATTTTCGCCTGCTCAATCAGGAAGCGGTAACGGGCATGCCGGGATGCCTCTTCTATTGTTAATTTTTTTTGATCGGCATACTTGGCTACATCTCGCTTTCCCAAAACGAATTCTCTATTCCTTTTCTCAGAGGTCAACCTGACTTTCTCAGCTTCTTGTGCTGATTCGATCCGTAATGAATGGTCAAAATGGGCGATAATGATATTGAAATTTAGCCGGTCGAGGATATCAAGAAGGCACAAACTATCCACCCCGCCCGAAACTGCAACTAAAAGTGGATCATCAGGTTTTACCAGGCAGTGCTTTTTTAGAATGCTGGCGATCAGCTCTAACATAGTGAGTGATATTATAATTTCAATGTCAGCAAGATTTCTATTTTGCTGGATACGATATGAATGCCATTGAGATAAAATTCCTTTCCGAAATTCAAACCGCAGCCGAGATTATACGCGCCAGCGAGAATACCGTTGTGCTTACAGGTGCAGGGATATCGACTCCTTCAGGTATTCCCGATTTTCGGTCGAAAGAATGTGGCTTATGGACTGAATTTGACCCATTTGAGGTTGCCTCATTGGTCTCTTTTCGCCAGAATCCAGAAAAATTCTATAAATGGATACGGCCCCTAGCCCAAAAAATCAGTGAAGCCAAACCTAACCCGGCTCACCTGATCCTGGCGGATTTAGAGAGGAATGGATGTATTGAGGCGATTATCACCCAGAATATTGACGGTCTGCACCAACGGGCTGGGTCACAAAAAGTACTCGAAGTTCATGGTTCGTGGAAGAGTCTTACATGCACAGCTTGTTTTGAGACTTTTGAATCTACAGGCTTTATGCGCTCATTTATAAATGCAGGAAATATTCCTTATTGTCGATTTTGCGGGAGTGTTTTAAAACCCGACTTAATCTTGATTGGGGAGCAACTACCGATAAAGATTTGGATGAAAGCTACTTATGCTTCATCGTCTTGTGACGCAATGATTATTGCTGGATCGTCTCTAGAGGTATATCCGGTGGCGGGTTTACCACTGCAGGCTCTTGATAATAATGCAAAATTAATAATCATCAACAGGTCGGCGACACATCTAGATCAGCATGCAGAAATTGTGATCAATGATGATGTCGCCAGTGTAATTCCACAAATTGTCCAGCACATTCGTAGAGATAAATCCGGAATTAAATAGCTGGATCGAGAATTACTTTAAAGACGCCCGGTTGGGCAGTCTTTTCAAAAGCCTTCAAGCCATCCGAAATAGGGAAACGCTCAGAAATTAGAGGTTCAGGATTGATCATTCCCATTTCCATTAGTCGCAGCGCTGGTTTGAATGGGCCGCAGCGCGATCCAACCAGCGTTATTTCATCGACAACAATCTCTGAAATATCGATTTCTTGTTTTCCCTCATAAGTGCTTTTTAATACAACTGTCCCCAAAGGTCTGACTGCTTTTTTTGTTAGTTGAAATCTGGAAGGTGATCCTGTGGCTTCTTTTACAATATCCCAGGAATTGGATTTTATTTCGATCTCAGATATACATTGGATTTGTTCGGACTCCAGGAGGATTTCCTGAATAGGGTGGCGAGTAATAATTTCTAAATTTACACCCGGTAAGTGAAATCACTCGCGCAATTAATTGACCCAGTCGTCCTGCGCCTATTATAAGCACTCTGTCATCTGGTCTGATTTTAATTTGTTCCAGTATATTCAATGCTGCTGCTATCGGTTCCGTAAAAACAGCTTTTTCATCGTAAATGGAATCTGGGATAATGTGAATGTTACCTGAGGGCAAAGTCACGTATTCAGCAAAAACACCGTTTTTATTAAGGATGCCTAAAACAGTCCGGTTTTCACAATGATGGCTGCGACCGGACAAGCATGATTCACAAAATCCGCAAACCAGATTGATTTCTCCAACGACCCTCCGGCCCTCAAGGTGTGAATTACCAGAGGCACTTTTGACCTCTCCTACAAATTCGTGTCCCAAAATTCCGCTAAAAGGATAATAGCCACGCACCATTTCTAGGTCAGTTGAACAGATACCTGCAAGTCTTACTTTTATTAATACTTCATCCTCTTGCGGAATCGGTATTTACAAATCAGTTCTTACCAACAAATTTTTATTTTCGAGCCAGATGCCAATCAAAATTAAGTGTTCCTTATAAGTTGTGTATCATTCTAGATTTAATCTGCGCATACCTTTTCACTGAGAAGGGCTGCCTGATTTAAGGCGCTTGCTAGCTGGCGCGCCTGGTTTGAGGTGAGATAAAGGTTTGATTGCTCTGCCTTGAACACTTTTTCTTCTACAGGACAATCTTCAGTAATTGACAGACAAATATTATCGGGAAAATCACAATCCTTCTGTTCATAAAATACATTAATCATCAGACTTTCGTCCAGGAGATAGATTGGCATGGTTACCCTCCGGATTTAGTATGTTTCATGTCCACAATGAATGAATCAATTATCGTGGACCTCTACGTCCAAACTGTCTTTCGAGAAGATCTACCGATAAATGAACCATTGTTGGCCGTCCGTGTGGGCAGGTACGAGGCGCCTTACAGGATTCTAGATCATTAATCAGAGCGCTCTGTTCCTCGTGGGTAAGGATCTGCCCTGCCCGTATGGCTGCACGTTTACAAATTCTTGCAATGATCATTGATTCAATTTCTGATTCGAGGGGAGTTTCATCCTCCTCAAACTCATCAACTATTATTCTAAGGGTTTCAACTGGCTCAAATTTTGAGAGGATCGCCGGTATCGATCTGAGAAGAAAAGTGTTTTTTCCAAATTTTTCTACCTGGAAACCCAGATTGGATATGATTTCGATCTGATTCTCGAGAATTTCTGCCTGGTCGGGTGAGAATTGGACACTCTCTGGTTGGAGTAAAGCTTGAGAAATTAAATTCATATCTTTTTGTACTGATAACCTTTCAAAAAGAATTCGTTCATGGGCTGCATGCTGGTCAATGAGATATAGACCATCGGGACCTTCTGCAACCAGGTAAGCTGAGGCTACCTGACCGATAGGCCTCAATAACGGAACCCGTGATTGGTTCATTCCAATTTGAGCGGGAATTTCCCTCTCTCCTTCGGGGTTATCACCTCGTGCTATCAACTGAGACCCTGATTCAATCTCTTCGGCTTGATTACCAGACCAACCAGAAGAACGATTGTCAAACATTATTGGATGATTGAAACTGGAGATTGCAGGCCACTCCATTTGTTGATTCAAATGCGGTATTTGACCATGAGCAAGCAGTGCTTTGCGGACAGAATTTTGAACCGAGCTGAAGATTCTGTTTGTGTTTTTAAATCTTACTTCGGATTTTGTTGGATGGACGTTTACATCGACCTGGTTGTTCGGCAGATCAATAAAAACGTATGAGACCGGGTATCGTTTAGTCATCAGCAATGTGTGATAGGCTTTTAGTAATGCGCTTGTTAGTGAAGGGTCTTGAACCGGACGGCGATTTACATAAAAGGTAATGTCCCCACGGTTCGATCTGGTCAACTGCGGCGGGCTTGTAAAACCTCTCACCGTTAATTGTTCGTATTCTGATTCAATTTCGAGAAGTGAGCGACCGGTCGCCGGATCATGGATCAGGGCAATTATCTCCCTGAGGTTTCCGTTGCCGCTTGTTTGGAAAAATTCCCTTCCATCATGCTGAAGTGAGAATTGAATTTCAGGAAACGAAATTGCATACCGGTAGACAATCAAGTTAATGTGCCTTTTTTCAGTCCTTTCGTGTTTCAAAAATTTCAACCGGGCTGGAACGTTATAGAACAGGTTTTCAACGCTTACCGTAGTGCCGGGAGGGGCGCCGGTTGGTTTGACTTTTGTTTGCTCTCCTCCCTCAACAATGATCTCGGCAGCATTCGCTGAATCAACAGTATGTGATTTTATCCTTAACCTGGAGATTGAACCGATCGATGCCAGAGCTTCACCGCGAAATCCCAGTGTGGTGATACGTTCTAGATCTTGAGGTTTTTCCAGTTTACTGGTTGCATGCCGTTGAACTGCGAGATGTAGTTCTTCGGATTTTATCCCGATACCATTATCATTGACTTCAATTAAACGTAGACCAGCATTCTGGATTTTGATTGTGATTTTATTAGCGCCGGCATCCAGAGCGTTCTCGATAAGTTCTTTTACTACAGAAGCCGGTCGATCAACCACTTCGCCTGCGGCAATTTGTGAAGCCACTTGAGAAGATAGAATGCGGATGGTCATAAAAATATTATAAGTGAATAAATATTGATGTGAAAGTGGGTAAAATCGGGATAACCTCAAGATGCTCTCTACCTGGTTCTCCTTTATGGATATAATTGCTGAATGTTAATTGAAACTCTCTTCTTCGACTTAGATGGGACTCTATATCCGAATAACAATGGATTATGGGAGGTAATTGGTGCGAGAATGAACCAGTATATGGTGGAACGGATCGGGATCCCGGAAGAAGTTGTTTCTGAACTTCGCAGCGATTATTTCCGAAGGTATGGGACAACATTACGGGGGCTGCAAACCCACTATCAGGTGAATCCTGATGAATACCTCGCGTTTGTACATGACTTACCTCTCGAAGAATATCTGAATCCACAACCTGTATTGAGGGAACTGCTGATGGGATTGCCTCCAAACCGCTGGATATTTACAAATGCAGACAGCGACCATGCATTTAGGGTCATGTCCGCACTCGGTTTGACAGATTGCTTCAAAGGAATTATCGATATTCGTAAGATAGATTTTGTTTGTAAACCAAATCCGGAGGCTTTTCAGAAAGCGATGGCAATCGCAGGCAGTCCTATCGAGAAGAATTGTATAATGGTTGATGATTCAGAAAGGAATCTCATAACGGCTAATAAATTAGGTCTGACTACGATACTCATTGGTGAATCAACCGAATCAAATTCAATGATTGATTACGAAATTCCTGACCTGCTGGCTTTACCGCGAAAAATTCCGGGATTATGGGAATGGTAAAATCACAAACGAGGCTGAAGAATAGTAAAACAGAATTGCTTGGAACAAAAATTAATTAGCAATCAATGGACCAAACAAAAGCTTTCATTGTGATAGGAATAACTCTATTCCTGGTGGTACTTTTTAATCTGGGTATATATGCATCCCTGTCGGACAAAAAAGGGAAAAAATCCGGCACGGTTGGCTTACTCAGAGATGCATTCAAAAAGGCTAGAAACCCTTGGGAGGATGAAGACAATGCTCTGAAGGAATTATCTGAGATTGTAGCCAAGCTGCGCAACGAAACAAATGGGAAAACTGACGATTAAGTATGGCGCCGATATTGGAAGAATTATCCAAAAGCGTTGAGAATGTCAGGTCAGGCTGCATGCTGGCATTGGGTGGTATGACATTATATCGAAGACCAATGGCGTTTGTTTATAAACTTATTGAACGTTATTACCTGACTGGTGAACCGAATGATTTAACTTTATTGTCTTTTGCTGCTGGGATTGAAAGCGATTTGCTGGTAGGCGCTGGAATGGTATCACGAGTAAGGGCATGTTATTTCGGGATGGAAATTTTTGGATTGGCCCCTATGTTTACCTATTACGCCAATCGTGGTGAGATTGAAATAATCGAAGAAACTGAGGCAAGCCTGGCATTTGGACTGCGCGCAGAAATAGCTGGAGTTGGTTTTATGCCTGGTAGAGGCTGGTTGGGCACGGATTTGCCTGACCTTCGGCCGGATGTTAAGACAATCTCGGATCCTTACAGCGGCGAAAAGCTGATTGCATTTCCTGCGATAAAACCGGATGTGGCTGTTATCCACTCGCTGGAGGTTGATGAAGATGGAAATGCAGTTATTGGTAAAAACAAATGTGTGGATGAAGAATTAGTACTAACTTCTGATAAGGTTATTATAACTGCAGAAAAATTTGTGTCTCATTTAGACCAGGTCGATATCATCGGACCGTTGGTTTATAGCCTGGTAGATGCGCCTAATGGCGCTTTACCGACTTCGTGCCACCCAATATATCCAATGGACAGCGCCCGGATACAAGAATATGTAGAACAGGTGAACGATCCTGTATCTTATGAAGCCTATATTCAAAAAAGGTTGGATTTCTGAAAATCGTTTATTGTATCTTCATCCAAATAACCTCTTTGACCTGATTTTTGATACATAATCCAGAATATTTCTCCTTTCTGCGCAGAAATCCAGATTCTTTTCAGATTTTTGTTCTATCAGAACATTTACATTTCTCTAATCGTTATGTAATAAAAGTACAATAAAATTTCATTTCGACAATTCAATAAAAACTTTGGTTTTAGTTGAAAGCTGGATAATTGTTATTACGAAAAATTTATTGAAGCAAGTAAGAATCTGGAGCTAGTTGATGAAACTTAAGGTCTTGATAATAACTTCAGGAATCCTTGTGGGACTATTGATGCTGGCTGGTATTTTTTCTGCTGGTTTTGTTGCCGGGAGGACAATCGTTTCAGTGGATGAGATCCCAGATCTGTTTTCACGCCCTGCAGTGCAAATGGAAACCATCTCCGAAGAATTCGGGGATGGTTCAAAAGGTGGAACTCCTGAGGAACTTGAGCAGCTATTTGAACCCTTCTGGCAGTCATGGAATTTGATCGAAGCTGATTATGTCGACCAGCCTGTTGATAGGGATATTATGTTGAGGGGAGCGATAAAGGGACTGCTTGATTCTCTTGAAGACCAGCATACTTCTTATCTCGATCCTGAGATGTTTGAACGTGCTAATGCGACCCTGGAGGGCGAGGAATATGAAGGAATCGGCGCTTGGGTTGATATCACCGGCGACTATCTTACAATAATCAGCCCGATGCCAGGATCACCCGCCGAAAAAGCTGGATTGCAGCCGGAAGATAAAGTAATCGCCATAGATGGCGATGATATGACTGGCATTGATGGAGAGGTCGTCCGTCAAAGAATAATTGGGCCAAAAGGCACAGTAGTACAATTGACTATTCTGCGAGAAGGGGCTGAGGAGCCAATTGAATTAGAGGTAAAACGAGACAGTATTATTGTTCCAACCATAGACTCCGAACTTTTGGATGAAAATATCGCCTATATCAGGCTGTTTACATTTGGTGAAAGTACTGGGAAAGATCTAAAATCCACGATAAGAAAATTGTTGAAAGAGCAACCTGATGGATTGATTCTTGACCTGCGTTACAACGGCGGTGGATACCTGGATACTGCTATACAGGTTGTTTCAGAGTTTATAGGTGATGGTGTTGTAATGTATGAAGAGTTCAGCAATAACGAACGCAAGACATACAATGCAAGGCGAGGTGGATTAGCGACAGATATCCCAATAGTGGTATTGATAAATGAAGGCAGCGCGTCTGCTTCAGAAATTGTTGCAGGCGCAATTCAAGATCGTGATCGAGGAAAATTGGTCGGAACAACGTCTTTTGGAAAAGGTTCGGTCCAGGTGTACACTCCACTGCGAAACGACCAGGGTGCAGTTCGGATCACCATAGCCAGGTGGCTTACCCCCGATGGGCATCAGATCAAAGGCACCGGACTTGAACCGGACTTTGTTGTTGAGATATCTGAAGAGGATTTACAAAATGGGGTGGATTCCCAACTGGAGAAGGCAATCGAATTACTAACACAAAAGCATCAATAATAACTTATTAAACTGTTTTCATAACTTGAATACGGAGTAGTTCTCTCGGGAGGATAAAAATGTTTGGATTCTATTTTAGCCCAAATTATCTGCTCTTTATGGTGCCTGCTTTTTTCTTAATGCTGGCAGTTCAGCTCTATGTGAGGTCAGCATACAATAAATGGAGTAAAGTACCAGCCCGAAGCCAGATACCAGGCAGGGAGGCTGCTGAGAGATTGATCAGGGCTGGTGGTCTTAACCAGGTACGTGTAGAGGGAGTCCGCGGTCAAATGACGGATCATTACGATCCACGAACGAAAGTTTTAAGACTTTCTCAGGGTGTCTATGGTGGGAATTCAGTGGCAGCTCTTGCAATCACAGCCCATGAATTGGGACATGCAATCCAGGATAACGAAGGTTATTTTCCATTACGATTTCGTTCCGCCATCGTGCCAGTAGTAAATATTGGATCATACCTGGGGTGGATTTTAATCATTATTGGGATGTTGCTGCAAATATCAGGTATTGCCTGGTTGGGATTGATAGTTTTTTCTGCAGGCGCCCTTTTTGCATTGGCTACATTACCGGTTGAATTAAATGCATCCTCTCGAGCGAAACAATTACTTGTTCAATCCGGGTTGATTGTGGGCGAAGAAGAAATGCGGGGTGTGAATAATGTACTGAATGCAGCCGCATTAACGTATGTTGCAGCCCTGATCACTGCTGTCCTTCAACTATTATACTGGGCCACAATGGTTCTTGGGATGGGCGGCCGCCGCAAGTAGATCCCGTTTTCATTAGTAATTGCCGGATCAGGTGCCTGTGAAAATGAGAAGTCGGCAGGGTCAGGTGGTCAATCTGCAGGCTACCTTCGGGGAATCAAAACAAAGATAAAATTTTTCCGGTTCGCAGCGGTTATTCCCCTAATTTTATCCATTATAATCAATTTAAATGCGTAACTTTTTAATTGCGGTTGTAATATTGCTGGGGGTTATTTTTATTATATTCAACTTTTCAGAACTACAATCGATTATTGGTACTATTCAAGATGGTAATTTAAGGTATATATTTCTGGCATTGGCGCTTGAGGTTGTTTATCTATTGAACGTTACAGGTTCATACCAGGCGATATACAAAGCTTTAGGGTTGAATGAAAAACCAGACCGGTTATTTTTAATGGCAGCCTCGGCGAATTTTGTAAATGTTGTTGCTCCAAGTGGGGGTATGGGCGGACTTGGGATATTTTTATCAGAAGCACGCCGGAATAAATATTCTTCCGCAAGGGTGACAGTAGCCGGAGCGCTGGTTGTTTTATTTGACTACTTAGGGTTTTTGACCTTGCTTGGATTGGGGCTTATCGTTTTATTTCGAAGGGATAATCTGAACTCCCCAGAAATCATAGCTTCATTTTTGATGCTATTGTTAGCATTTTCCTGGACGGGAATGCTTTATCTGGGAATGCGGTCTGCGAGGTCTCTTGGAAGGTTGTTAGCAAGGTTCGCTATAGTAATAAATAAAATCTTGAAACCGTTTATTCGCAGGAAGTATCTCTCGGAAAAGCGGGCATTTGTATTTGCACACGATGTCTCAGAAGGATTAAATTATATACGATATAAACCGCTCAATCTTATTTTGCCAGCATTTTTAGGATTGACAAGCAAGATTGTATTAATGGTAATATTGGCTGTTATTTTTCTGGCTTTTAATGCCCAGTTTACTTCTGGGACAATTATAGCTGGCTTCAGTCTGGGATATTTGTTCTGGATAGTCTCTCCCACTCCGTCAGGTATTGGTTTTGTAGAGGGAGCTTTAACCCTGGGATTAACTTCGCTACAAGTTCCGCTAGGCACTGCTGCTTTGATCGCTCTTGTATACCGCGGGGCAACTTTTTGGTTTCCTATGGTGATAGGAATGCTGGCATTCAGGTGGTTATTTAAAGAAAAAAGCGTGGAATTATCAGTTTAATACTGGGATTTGATAAATCATCCAGGGTCAGTTGAAAACAGGGATTGCCGGCAAAGGTATCCGGCAGTATATTTCCTCCATTCTATATATGTGATACTACCCTTAAATTTTCGCATATATCTGGGTGACTGAAAATCATATTATTAAACTGGATCAGGTGCTGTATTTTTCCTGGAAAACTGGTGCTGGTATATATTTAACAACACAGCGCCTAACCCGAGCACTATCCCAATAACACCAACCACCCACCCAAAATACGGAATTGAAACTAATAAAATAAATATCAACAAACCCAGAGCTAAAACGAGCACCTTGTGTTTGCCTGGTTCAGTTGAAAATCTGCTGATAATTAATAAACCTAATAAATATGCAGCAATTGTCTTACTGACATAAAAAACAAAAAGCGAGAACAGAAAAACAATAAAAACAAGGCTGGAATAGGTAAGCCCCCAGAAGTAGAAAGCTAATTGCCAGAGTGTGATATATCCTAATCCTAATCCTACAGCGAGTAAAATGGCGGCGATTATCAAGAATACAACAAAACCATTCAGAGCGATTACCAAACCTATTAATCCATAACCCGTTGCTGCCAGGGGTTTTGTTCGGATTGTGTCAACCCATTCATTAAAACGCACGGGAAGTATCCAGATAGCAAATAAACCGACCAGAAAGTAAGTAATAAACGCCTCCAGGCGGTCAATAATCCATTCTAATATGGCTTCATTCTGAAAGCCCACAGGTTCGATTTGCGGGGATGAGGAGGCGTTTAAATTTTCTGATGGTTGAAAAACCGGCTTTGACTTTATTGTTGATATTTGATTTGGCAGAACCAATGATGAAAATTTGTAAGTTCCTCTATTTAAAATCTCTGTTGCGGCTCCTCCTTCTTCAAGACCTTCCGAATCTGGCGGGGTGTTGGGAGTAATATCAATTTCTTCTTCAACTCCTTCGCGGATGATATCGATAAATTGAAGCAAACCAATTGTTGCCTTTAAATCACGGCCTACTTCACCAGACAGTTGACCTGTAAGTGCAGCGACGACAAGATCCCGGCTAATTTTCATTCCTTCTTCGGTAGATAAACCGATTCCAGCGAAGTAAACGCTTCGGTCTATCTCGGATGAAGGACCGAGACTTAAGCTCACACCAGCAGCATAGGTACTTCCCCCGACCGTACCGTCAATTGTGATATCCCTGCCAACCGCAATAAGACTTCCGGAAATATCACCATTAATAATAATTTCACCACCGAGGGCAATGAGGTCGCCGTCAACTGTACCGTCAATTATTACACTATCACCGAATGCAATCACATCGTGCTCGATCTTCTCGTTAGAGTTCACTTTTCCATCGGGAATGATCCCGTTCGCGCTTGTCGGTGTTGCTGCCGAGAAAAATAAAATGATTGTTAAGAGTAATGCAAAAAGAAAATGAGTGGTTTGATTCTTAGAAATTTGCATTATTATCTCCTGTTCTTCAAAAGAATATTCACCAGCATTGTTAGTTGATTATTCATGTATCGATCAAAAACATTGAGTTTTTGAAGAAAGTCGTATCTCACTCTTGTTGTTCGGAATTCAATTTAATATAAAATGTGGATATTTGTTCAAGTAAAGGGCTGTTCGAATTTCTTTTCGAACAGCCCAAATTTTTCTTTATTCATTTTTTATTGAAAGGTTAAAAAAACTCTTTTAATAAAATATGGCCCGAGGAAGATTTTTTGCTTGAGCTATCCAATCAGCAACCTGTGATTGACCGGGGAGTTGACGGACCAATTTCTTGGTTGCATTTACTTCAGTTAATTTTTTGAAAAGATTCTCGGGTTTGCGTTGCGCTAGTTCCTTGACGGTATCTACACCGGCTTCTTCCAGTAGGTCCGCATATTCTTCAAATACACCTTTTATACGGAATAAATCGACGTGGTTGACCCATTCCAGAATTAATGTCTCGCTGATGCCTGACTTCTCAGAAATCTCTTTTCTACCTGCAGGATTTGCGCCTTTTTTAAGCAGCCCATCTGTTGACCTGACTCCGGCTTTGTCGAGTTTTTTGGCGTATTTATCACCAATTCCTTCCACTTTTAACAAACTGGCCATCTATATCTCCTTTTCTTTTTGTTCTGATTTGGTTGAATCCATTTTTGGAATGAGCACAATTAAATTACACAGGAAAAATAATTAACCTGAACAACAATTTTGTTGGCATAAATGGATATTTATTATATTTTATCAAAGAATCAGTACTGTGTAGAAATAAACAATTAAAGATTTAGGAGAGGAATGTAATTTCGACGCATATCAGGAATTTTTTATCAGCTTCTGAAGACGTTCTTCGGACATTTGGACAGTGACTACCTCCCCCTGAGCGCACAACAGATCATCCGCGTATAATTCAGCATGAACCACAACTTTACGTCCTTTTATCTCAATTGGTTCAGCCTTCACTTCAAGTGTCACCCCAAGTGGAGTGGGGTTAAGATAGTCTATATGCAGTGAAGCGGTTAAGAATCGGGGAGGCGGATCACCTGGTTTTTTATTTTTTTCATTTATATAAACCACAGCAGATGAAGTTCCAGTTGCGTGACAATCGATGATTGAGGCAATTAAGCCTCCATAAACGTACCCCGGGATCGCTGTGTAATATGGCTTGGGTGTGTATCTGCAGATGGATTTACCACTGTCCCAGAAACTCTTGATTTGAAGCCCGTAATTATTTAATCGACCACATCCATAGCAGTGGCTGTAATCTTCAGAATATAGATCTTGAATCGCTTTTCCAATCATTCCACTTACCTTCCTTCCCGATTATTAAATGATCACGATTTGGATAATTTAAAGTCTTTGAAGCTCAGCTTGATTTAAGGGTTTTTTACCATGCCCGGTATATATCCACCTGGGATTACTTGATTTTATTAGCTGGATACTTAACGTGAGGAGTGACCAGTTCTGTGCAAAGTATTTCTGCACATGCGGTTTGCCATTATTGCTGATGAGATCACCTACGAATGCATATTGTTCTTTGAATATGTATGTACAGGAGCCCATAGTATGCCCGGGAGTATGGATAACTTTACAACCAGTCCCGTTTATATTCAATTGATCACCATCTTTCAATACTATATCTGGTGGGGTGGGAGTGAGCGGGTACATTTTCTCGAGAATTAGCAAAAAAGAGGATACGATTTTTCCACGCCCCTTTGAACTACCGAGGCATGTTTTACCTTTTGTTATTGCTGCGGCATCAGCAGTATGGATGGCGATTTTTGCGCCTGTTAAATTCCGGAGGGCCGCAGCGCTGCCATAGTGATCGTAATGAGCATGTGTGATTAATATAATCTTTAGATTGGAGTGGTTTAAATGATCGATTCTTTCCAGTATCCGATTTTCTAAACCAGGAATGCCAGCATCCACCAGTACCAGGTTCTGGTCAAATTCGATGAGGTAAGATTCGGAAAAACGCATGGATACGTGATGAATAAACATAATCTTAAATCAATCAAGAAATAATCGATTCTTTTCTTTTAATGAGGTAGAAAGAAGATTTTATTGTAAATGGAGTAAAACCTGACCTTCACTCCAAAGTTCTTCTAAGTTATAGAAAGTCCTTTTTTCCCGGGAAAAAATGTGCATGATGACTGGCCCATAATCCACCAAAATCCACCCATCCCGAGGTAAACCTTCAACTTTCCCACGTAGTTTGTTTATATTCCGAAAATGTTTGATAATATCACTGGCGAGCGCTTCGATCATTCTTTCACTTGTGCCTGAACAGATAACAAAGTAATCCGAGAAATCGGACACCTCACTTATATCCAACAGAAGGATATCTTCCCCTTTTTTTTCTTCCAGAAGTTTGGTTATCGTACGTGCTAATTCAATCGATTCCAGAGTTCACCTCTCAAACTTAATTGTTATTCTCTTTTAATAAACTGGCAGTGTAAAGCTTTTTGTATACCGGGCCGTCCGGTTTCAAATCGCTTTGGTAAATGTGAGCCTGACTGAGCCAATCAGTTCCTATTATTCCAATTTTGAAATTCTCGAGCCTGCGTCCTATTTCTGTAATCTCCTTCTTTGCGGCATTTTTTGCGACTCTGCCTATGGTTATGTGAGGGGAGAATTTACGTTTTTCGGACTGGAAACCTTGCGAAGATGTCCTTTCTTCAAGTTGGCGTTGGAATTCCTCAAGTGCAGGAGGAGATTTTAATCCAATCCAGATCACTCTGGGACGTTGATATGAAGGGAATGTGCCGGATCCAAATAATGATATCTTAAAAGAAGGAATTGTATTAGAAATTTCAAATAGCAGATGATTCAATTTATCTAATTCATAAGAGGGAATATTTCCCAGGAATTTAATAGTTAGATGGATGTTGTGAATGGGTACCCAGCGGATGGGTAAACCTTCAAGCTGTTTTTTAAGATCAATTGTTATTCTGTCGAGGGCAGAATAAATGTCCTCGGAAAAATCGAACGCTATAAAAACACGGATATCACTCAAACACCAACTCCCAATGGTTTTATTGTGTGGATTAATAAACAATCAATGCATGCAGTGCGTTCTCAAGATCTCTGAAATCGATTGGTTTTGTTAGATAAGCAGAGGCGCCCATTCGGACTCCTTCTTGAATTTCTTCTGGGTGCGTTTTTGCAGTTATCATAATAATGGGGATGATTGCCAGCCGAGTGTCTTTATTCAATTTCTGCATGACCTCGATACCTGTAATATCTGGGAGTATCCAATCCAGAATTACTGCTTTTGGATTTTCTCTTGCGATCATCCCGATGGCTTCTATTCCGCTTTCTGTAATCCGGTCCTGATAACCCAAAAGACGAACCATTTCAGCAAACATCTTTGCTGTTTCCGGGTCGTCTTCTACGATAACTATCTTATCTGTCCCTGGTTCCATAGTGAAAATATCGCGGATTATAACTTATTCTGTTTGCTGTAAAAGGATTTTATTTTTTCATAATCTTCTGGTGTATCCATATCAAAAAATGAAGAATGATCATTCCATCTAATTTTTCGAATTGGGTATTTGGAGAAAATTGCCCGCCCGCCGACATCACCTGTTATTTCTGTCAGATCTTTAAAGGTAGTTCTGTCAAATAAAACTGGATTTCCTCTGACTTCACCGGAGTAGGGAGCTATAATCGGAGCCAGGGTTTTTGCACTGGTTTCTACCAGCCCTTTGATAAGAAGTTCAGAGATCAATGGTTGATCAGACAACATAAACACTGCCGAACCAGTTTCCGGCGGCAGCATTCTGATGGCAGTTTTGATGGATGTGCTCATGCCATCTTTCCAATCCGGGTTGAAAACCTTCTGAACATTCATATCCTGAATGTGTTGTTCGACAGATTTATTTTCCGCGCCAGTTACAACAATAACCGGTGATAAGCCGGCTTTAATTGCTGTGGAGGCAACCAGCTTTATCGCTGGCACCCCATTTATCGGTAATGTTTGTTTCAAAGCCCCCATCCGAACTGCGCTTCCGGCTGCCAGGATGACACCAGCCGTTCCTTCGTGAACATATTTAACCTCACTCTTGTGCGGCTGAAGAAAACTACTCTTTAAGTCAGGCAGCAGAGAGGCAGTGATTACCGCTCCATAACTCGAAATAATACTCTTTGAAATATGTTTGGAGGCTTCAAGGAGTGGTTCATTATCAGCCTGGTTCAATATGCATATCCTGGGTGATTTATCATGGGCAGAGGTTGAACTGTTTTTAAAATAGTTCAATATCGTTGAGATCGTACTTTCTGTAACCGCGCTGCCGATTTGCTGGTTGGTAATATCAGCGATAATTTCAGGTTTGTATACCCAATCAGTAGTAATGGGTTTTCCAAGTGCATTCAAACCAGCAAATACAACCGTATGATCCACCCAATCTGGAATAATCGGTTCGTTAACATCCGGCGCCTTTAGAGAGCGCTGGTTTGATCGATCAAGCTCTAAGAATAATGGGAGACGAAATTTTTCAGTAAGTGAATGGATATGATTGATAAACTCAGTGTTTTGATATGTTGTTAGATCGTGATCGTCGGTCGCTCCGGTCAGTGCGATGATTCCAGTAGGTAGGTCTCTGAACAACGGCAGAATATCTGATTCGTCTATTCCCGCGATGTGCAGGTCTGCCAAACATGCATGTTCTGGTAAAAGGCGGAAGATTGAAAATAGAATTACCGTAGAAATTTGGTTCTTTTGACGCCTGCTTTCCAGCATCTCCTTGGCCAGGCGAAACATTGCGGTTGATTTTCCCCCAGCTCCTATTAGAGCCAGTTTGGGTGAATCATGTAAACGCAGGGCTGTAATCAGGTGCAAGATTTAACCTTCATCAGGGATAGTAACTGGATAAGTAAAGAAAGGTTTTAATTATCAGCTTCCTGGAAATTTTATTTATCTTATTTTTTGGCTTCCTACTTTTCGAATCGATTGTAGCATTGGTTAATTCGTTCGTCAAAGCTGTTTATTTACACCTGGTGATTTTTATTAATTCCATAAATTTAAATAATATTTGCATTCCTCTCACATTTTTAGTTTATATCGATTCTGGATAAAAGTGAATAAATACAAAGAAGGGAGCATATGTGCTCCCTTCTTTTCTTATTACCATCCAATGCTGCGTAAAGGTGGTTTATTTAACACATATAACCTGTCCGACATAAATCTTACTCGGATTCTTGATGTCATTCACTTTCACGAGGCGATTGACAGTCGTTCCATAGTAGGTTGCGATTCCAAACATTGTATCTCCCTTTTTTACTTTGTAGGAGCTATGGCAGGAATCCCCTTTACTCGGTGGATAGTATTTGTAATCTTTCCCAGGATGAGGCGGTTTTCCGTGGTCTTTGACTTCAGTTTCCTGGATGTTTTCGAATACAACAACTTCGCAGATGCCTGTATTATCAAGAGTGACATCAAACTCTTCAGGACCAACTGAATACCAGCCATCCTGGAATTCCTCGAAGACGGTGTAATCGCCTGGAGTCAATCCATTAAAACGTGCCCATCCGGTTCCATCAGTTTCGGCTGTAAGGGTATCACCACCGTATTGGGGTTTAACTTTCACTTCCCAACCGGCAATTCCGGAACCATCCTTGTGATCGTACTTGTACACATCCACACAGGCATATTCGGTTCTATTCTTGAAGCGGACGTGTTCGCACTCATATTGTTCCGTGACATCAACCACAAACTCTGAGGGGGTAACAGCTTCCCAACCAGATTTGATCTCTTCTATGATGGTCCACTTGCCAAGAGTTAATTCATCGAATTTGAAGTATCCGTATTCGTCGGTTTCCTCGGTGAATTCTTCCCCGGTTTCTTCATTCCTGGCAGTAACCTCCCAATCCTCTAAACCTTGTTCGTAGTGATTGATCTTATACCCATCAACACAACCCAGAGGTTCGTTGCTGAAGACAACCGGTTCGCAAACTCCGGGTTTATCCAGATAGACTTTTTTGACTGCAGTGTCCACTGGTTTCCACCAATCTTCAACAGATTCTTCAACTGTCCATTGACCAAGGGTGAGATCCTTAAAGGTTGCGAATCCCATCGAATCTGTATATAGCGAGACATTTGGTTGAGTTCCATCGTCGCGCATGGCGGTTACTTTCCAACCCTGTAGCGGAACGCCGTATGAATCCAGTTTCTGAACTTCGATACATCCTCCGTGGATCTGTTCATTCACAAACACCAATTCGGTACATACACCGGGATCAACGGGAGAATCAAGTTCTATGGTTCTTTCATAACTGTATCCGTCAGCAGGTTGCCAGCCGAGTTTATCTTCTTCAGTTACTACCCAGGTACCGGGTTCAAGGTCATAGAATTCAGCCTCGCCCAAACCGTTTGTGACTGAAGTTAATGTGATATCTTCGTTTGTGGCAGTCATTTCCCAACCTGGAATTCCGACAAGATCTTCGAATTCTCCATAACCGCCTGCGTCTAGTTTATGAACAATCAGACAGGGTAGGGCTTCGACTTTAAATCTAACCTCCGCGCATTCATCATCATCATCTTCGTCTCCGCTTAAAGTAACAGTAAACGAAGAAGGTGTGAATTCGCGCCAGCCATCTTCAACCTCAAGTTCTACCAGCCAGATACCCTCTTTTAGATCTTTAAATTCGAACTCGCCATCAGAATCAACAGTGGTATCTTCGGTTTCCCCGTCTTCATGAGTTATTGTGACCGTCCATCCAATTCCTGCAACTTCATGGTAGCGGTCGATCACGAACCCTGAGATACATGTTCCACCCTGTACTGGTATCGGTGGAACATAACCGCCGTCGCCATCTGGTGGAGTGTCACCTCCACCAAATACAACTACCGGTTCAGATGATATTTCCTGATCGATTTCAAAAACCGGTTCAAAAACTGAATTGTTTTCAATAAATGAAACAATTGAAGGAGCATCTGCCAGATTATCTAACTCAGTAGAAGGTGAATTTCCATTATTTGAGGCGGAAATTACGTTACCTGGCACGACTATTGCAACTCCTAAGATGAGGATCAGGGCTGTGGCACCAATTATTGACAATATGCGAAATCCTCTCACGGTGCTAGGCCCTTTTTCCTTTAATTTATCCGTCATTATCTTCCTCCTTTCATAAACGAGCATTGGATAGTATTTCGGACAATAGGAAAAGCAGGGTTTTATTTTTACTTATTTTTGATTTATTTTGTATTCACACTCCTTTCTGAAGTAAATTATATTCGCTTCAGGTACACAAAAACCTTAATTGGTTGTTAAATGGGCGAATGGACAATACTGGCAGGTTTGGGCCAAGTATTATTTACATCTTTTCGTCCATCGTTATATTTACCATATCCACAAAAAATTTACAATAACCCATTTCTAATCTAATACTAATATTATATTTTTGATTGGGAAAGTTTTTATAAATTGAATTGATTTGAGTCTCCGCAATATAGAAATGTGGCGGTTGGATTTATTCAATTTGAATTGATAATTATCAGAATTTCCTCCGCCTTGAAACTTAATTATTCCGCTTCAGAAATCAATGGGGAGATTACTGGAATTTAGAGGATCTGATCCAGGTTTATCCGCCTTGCCTCTGCACGTTCAATTTGCCAGCTTTTTTCAGTTATTGGTATCGCCAGAATATCATTTTCTGGACGTCGAACCAGATTCATTGCGGCTTCCTCGCAGTGGGAGACACAAATTCCACAACCAACACAGCTTACCTGACTGACTTGAATTGTTCCATCGACAAGTTCTAGGGCCCCAAATTGACAATATTCCACACAGTTTTCACATCCGATGCAGATATCCTGGTCAACAAGGCATAGAAAAGGGGATTTTGCGATTACATTCGCAATACCGAAATCGCTCATACCTCTTAATATCCCGCATGAACAGGTGCAGCAGTTACAGATATACCAGGTCCCCTCCTGGGTGTTGCTGACCGAATGCACTAATCCGGCTTCTGCAGCCAGGTGGAGGGTATCTATGGCTTCTTGAAGCGATATTGCCTTAATGTGTTTATTGGTATCGAACGACCCTGGAATTGAACCCAAAATCATACATACTTCCACAGGGTGGCTGCAAGGTTCACCAATAAGTTTTTTTTGCACTCTGCAGATACAATCGATTACCCCCCAGGATTTCGCATTTTTTAAGATATCTGAAACATTTTCGTAAGGCAGTACTTCCATATCATTGCGGATATTCTCACCAACCGGAACAACCCTGTGAAATGCGGGTTGAATGTTCAAAGTTTCGCTAAAGGCCTGGTTGTAATAATCTTCAAAAAGTCTTGCTAATTCCGCATCCATTCTCCACAATTGGAGTTCATAAATGCCAACAACAAATGGAAGCAATCCAAATACAAGACCTTTCTGGCTTTTTTCAGCATTGATCAATCCCTTCCGTGCCATCACTTTTAGCATTCTCTTGACGGTCTCTGTATCCCAAAATGATTTATCAGAACAGGTGAAACGACTAGCAATTTTTTCTGGCGTCTCAGGTGTGAGGCGAAGTGCTGCAGCCAATTCAGCTTCATGAGGAGTGAACAACTTTTCTAATAACCGGATTTCTGCTCCATCCTGTACAGGTGGAAAACCATTTGGGAGTAGATCAAGTCTTTTTGCAAGTTGTTTGAAATGGTTATCGTTCATTTTTAATTCCTCGATTGCAGTAAATCAGAGCTGTTTTTGCGATTATTTCAGCCAGAGTGTAAACTGAATTTAATTCTACCCATTCCTGAGCCGAATGCAAACCAGACCCAACAGGTCCGATCAGCACTGTGTCAATCCCTGCTGAGCCTAATATAGCCGCATCGGTCCAGAAACTGGCCCCTCCAAATTCGGATTCATCCTGCAGCACTTCCATATAAGCTAATTGAAGCGCCTTCACGATATCCCTGTCTGATGTAATTTGGTAAGGTGCACGTATGGTTTTTAGATTAAGATGGGCTTTAAAATTTTTATCCTGCGATTCCAGTTCATTTATAATCGTTTGTATTTCTTGAAGAATACTTTTTTCTGTTTCGCCTGGTACGGTCCTTCTTTCAATCTGGAGTAAACAGTGATTGGAATAAACGCTCCACTCATTCCCGCCTTTTATTCGTGCAGCATGGAGGGATGGCACCCCCACAAGAGGGTGGGTTGTACGATTCAGTAATTGATTTTGCAGTCCTTCGAGCTGGTTCAGCACCCGTCCCATATGCATATTTGCATCGATGCCTTCTTTATAACGGCTTCCGTGAGCGGCTCTTCCAAATGTTTCAACCTCCAACCAGGCGAATCCACGGTGAGCCAGGCAAATTTTCATGTCAGTGGGTTCAGTAACGATGGCAGCATCGGTTTTTATTTGCTTGACTAAATCTGTGGTCCCAATACTCAAATATTCTTCGTCGGCTACAGCAGCGATGTAAATATCTCCTTTTAATTTATTTCCAGATTCAACCAGCGCTTTTACTGCGGCTATTGATGCAGCCAGGCTGCCTTTCATATCCTGTGTGCCGCGCCCATACATCTTTCCATCAGCGATCCTGGCTGAAAATGGTTCCTGCATGCCTTCGGTTCCGACGGTGTCCATATGTGCATTCAACATTAATGACGGTCCGTTCCCTGCTCCATGCAGGCAGCCCACTACATTTTTTCTGTTTGGGGCCAAATAAAACATTTCAACATCTAACCCGATATCACTTAAACAAGCTCCAACATAGTCCGCTAATTGCCATTCTCCTTTGCCTTCTGAAGTGCAGGAAGGATTTGTTGAATTGATCTTGACCATTTCGGACAGGATGCTATTGATGTAATCCCTGTCTATATAAATACTTGGTGTAAAAACCATGCGATTTCAGCCGGTAGTAAGATTTTTTTTAATAAATGAAAAATTTTTGATCAGTTAAAATTTTTTCATGAAAACAATATTTCATTTACCGAGATTATATATATCCGTCAGATTTTGATTACATTTTACTCAGTCAATATCAATCCCGATTCGTTTTTGGATTCGGTAAACCAGAAATGTCAACCAGGGTGAAGGATTCTTTTTATCTGCAAATGACCACCCTTTCCATGCCCGGTACATGGACATTGCTTTGTAGCGGTTATTTTCATCCCTATTCACCAGTATTGTATTAACCATTTCCAGAAACCTGTGGTCGTCGTGCACAGAGCGAAAGCGGCTCAATACTTCAGTAACATGCAGGATGTCATACCAGATAAATGGATATTTCAATTTACGGAAGTCTGTGCCAATTCCAAAAAGGTACAGTTTTTCCTGTCCCTGATTTTCCCAGTGCTGGAGCAATGATTTCAACGCATTCTGTACTGCAGGGGTGTTTTCCAGTTCGGGCAGGTATGATAAACCCTTGAGCATATACACATTGGCAATTGGACATGGATCGCTGCGTTTACCCGGACCTTTAAAATTCCCCAAATCAGGTGCGGCTTTACACCGGTATCCATTATCTTCAACAAGATCAATTAAATAATCAACAGCCTTTGATACTCTCGGGTCACTTTGCAGTCCCATCGCCAGGACAGCATACAGGATCGTGGGTGTATCGCAAAGTATCCATGACCATTGATCTACACCTGTGCCACCAAAGATAGTTGGTATATTGACCATGATCTGGAATGGCCCTTCCTCTGATTGATGGTCCATTACCATACTAATACCTTTTGATACCCGGGATTCGTCATAGCGAATACCAAAATCAGCCAGAGTGCTTAATTTGTACAGAGGGTGCCTGGCATCATTATGTCTTGCCAGCGAATAACCTGGCCATTCAACAAATTCATCTATTAAACCCTGGACTTGAGGGTGGGTGATTAATTCCGTATAGGATGACCTGACGTTATTATCGTTGTTTGGCAGATCCAGAAGATCTAGTTTTGTGCGGTATTTCGTCCATGGTTCGTCGCAGTCCAGCAACCACTGGTAGTCAGGATTATGCATGAATGCCTCATTAATTTTTAGAGGAATATCAGGGTATAAAGATTAAGCTGTTAATTTCTTATTGATAAAATAAAAAATTATTCATCGATGCGGTATAGAATTGCAATAATAATTCCGAGAATGATAACTTCAAATAAACCCAATATTACAGTGATAAGCAGGAGTATTGGTGATGCGTCAAACATGATAAAACTTGTGAAAGCCCACATCCAAACACGCAGTCCCCAGATGATAAACCCGTAGGTAATCCCTTTCAGCCATCTGGTCCCTGGCAAACACCGATAGATAAGGCCATATATTACAACTAGGATAAAAGCGTTTATAACATCAAATAATATCCCCCATAGGAATTTTGATTCCGTGCCAGATGGCTGGATAATTGCTTCCCCAGTAATTAAATATGTAATTTGTCCTCCTAATATTCCGAACAACATATCCAGGAATAAAAACATGATTGAAGTGGTGAACCAGGTTAATAAAAATCTTTTTGTTTTCATTTGGTTTTTCCTATGGGATAAATTGAGGTTTTCAATAAATGTGTTCGGTTATTTAATTCGGAGAACTTTTGCGCCGCGTATTTTTCTGGTCTTCAATTCAACCAGTGCCCTATTTGCATCTGCAAAAAAGAATTCCTGAGTTTCAGGAACAAGAGGTATTTCAGCTGCAAGTTTTATAAATCCAGCTACATCATTGCGGGTGACATTTGCTACACTCTTGATTTCCTTTTCCATCCACAGATGAGAAGAGTAGTTTATTTTCAGTAAATTCTCTCTATCTGAATCCTCTTTCCGAATGGCATTGATGACAAGCCTTCCTCCAGGTTTTAATTTAAGCAGGGACTCAAGAACAGGTTTCCATACCGGGGTGGTGTCAATAACTGCATCCAACAAATTTGGAGGTCTTTCGGAAATATCTCCTGCCCAGGCAGCGCCAAGTTCTATTGCGAATTCTCTCTCCTGTGCAGTCCTTGAGAAGACGAAAACCGGGGAATTTGGATAGATGTGTTTCACCAGTTTCAATACGATGTGTCCTGATCCCCCAAAACCCGTCAGGCCAATGATATTTCCATCATTTATACCAGTAAGTTTAAGGGAACGGTAACCAATCGCACCAGCGCAAAGCAGAGGTGCTGCTTTAATGTCGGAAAAAGTTTCCGGGATTGGGAATGCATAACCTGATGGAATTACCATATATTCAGCGTAACCGCCGTGCACGTCTCTCCCGGTGGCCTTGAATTCCGGACAAAGATTTTCATCACCGCTAAGGCAGTGTTGACACGCACCACAGGTAGAAAAAATCCAGGCTATCCCTACCCTGTCGCCAGGCTGGAAGGCAGAAGTATTTGCGCCTCTATCAACAACTCTTCCGATAACCTGGTGTCCGGGAACTACTGGAAATGATGGCGGAGGCGTTCTCCCTTCGATTTCATCCAGTTCAGTATGGCACACACCGCAGGTTGAAACCTCGATCAGAAGTTCGTTATCTTTAGGTTTTGGGATCGGGATATCCACTAGTTCAAGTGGGGTTGAATCTGCTGTAACTTCCTGGATGCTATTAAGAACCAGTGCTTTCATTATTAGTTACAAAATAATAATACGCCTAATTTTTATTAATGATTTGAAAATATCGATATTTGAATATTAACCTAGATTTTATTCCAGCAGTACTCAATATTAGGTCATACTTAACATAATTTATAATCCTAATTCCTGGCTTGAGAAAATGGTTAGCAGGCTGATGATGCAGAAAATATACATCAATCCAGTAATAATTATCCTGATCATTCTCCACTTGCCTGTTTCAAAATTTGTCGTACCCATAAGTAAAAATGCAAAAGGGATTATCGAAACAAATAAGTACCTTCCTTGTGGCTGGTAAGTGCTATTAAGTGAATAATGCATCGATCCAAACAGATTAGCCGCAATAATTATGGGTGAGAGTATAAATGCAAGGATTTCGTACAATTCTATATACTTCCATTGTTTTACCAATCCAATTATTGTTAGAAGAATTGATGCCGATAATAACAATCCAAAAACTGTGTAAAAATGGGGTGGCAGCCAAACGGTAAAATATCCAAACACTCCGATGAAACTTTTATACGTTGTTTGAATAAAGGGGTGATTAATTACCAGGGTCAGGTATGTTTCACCCTGGTCGGCCAGATCCACTTTCACACCCGCTCTGTACCATGGTCTTGCTTTCTCCTGCATCATCGCGCTTATTTGGCTATCAAAATCAGGGAATGTGTTTTTATAAATAATGCCAAAAGGAGCATAAATAAGAAATGCAATGCATACAATATAGATCATTCGTAAAGCTATCCACTTGAGAAATGGCATATTAAATGTTATGCGATCCTTGAAAAGACGAATTGTGAGCAATATGAATGGCAATATTACGGATAGTAAATAATTAATTTTCGATGTCAATATTAACCCAGAAAGGATCCCTAACACGCTGATTTCAAACCACGACCATTTGGATGAATTCTTCTCTGTCATTTTACTGGCGAGGACAAAAAGGAAGATCCCAATTGAGATTCCCCAAGCATCCGAATTTGCGTAAGAGTAAATGTAGTAAATCTGGGGGATTACCAGCAGAACATAGGCAATATAAGAGAGTTCGAAGCGTTGAAACTTAACAAATAATAGAATAGTTAATGTGAGGATGAAAAGCAGGATGTTCAGGAAGCGATATGGCAGGACAGCCAATCGCTGGGATTTTTGAACTTTGTTTGAGAGTACATTTGTATTAAGAAATCCGCCGGTTTTACCAAAGATAAAATAAATGGTCTCCCCGGTGTAGAGCCTGCTCCAGCCATGCGGGGAGTAGAGGATCTCGTCTGAACCGATATCCGGAGGCCACCAATTCTGTTCATAGTATTGGAAGGCATCATAGTGCATTCTTTCATCAGGATGGACATCAAAATTAGTATTAACGGCAATTTCAGTCGTTATAAGGAAGGCAATGAAGATCAGGGCAACCCTTTGCCATCGTGTCAGGTTGGGCCAGGAAAAACGATAAAGAATTCCTTTTCCCGTTAATTTCTCGCTATTACCCGATTCGCCGGAATGCATCTTATCTTCTCAGGATATTATTGGACATCCTACAATTTGTGATTAGTTGGATACAACAATGTTATTTTTATGCAGATGGACGCCGTTCGTGAATGGGAACAAGGAAGATTGGTTTTTTGGTGTAGTTCAATGTCCGTTCAGCGACGCTGCCCATAAATAAGCGCTCCAATCCCCCGCGCCCATGAGTGGCCATAAAAATAACGTCTACATTTTCTTGCTCAGCGATCCTGGCAATCGCCCTGGCAGGTCTTGAACCTTCCACCAGAACGCGCGTCTTCAGACCTTCTTCCTGCAGTACATTGGCGATCTTTTCCAGATATTTCTTTGCTTCTAACTCAGCCTGTTTGCGAAGTTCCTGTATCTCCTCGACGACTGCTCCATAATTGCTTGGATCAGGAACTTGCGGAACCGACAGCAGCAAAACATTACTCTCGAATACTGTAGCGGCTCTGGCGTATGGCAATACTCTCTCAGCAAATGTAGAACCGTCCAGAGCGACCAGAATTTTGTTGAAGCTTGGTATTCTGGCTGGTTCACCTTCTGGTTTTCTCATAACAAGGACAGGGCAGGTAACCTTTTCGATAATATCCACCGCGGTATGCCCTTTAAAAAACTTCTGCAATCCTGAGCGTACCGGCGAACTGATTATCACAATATCGGCGCCGATCTGGGATATTAATTCATTTACACTATCTGCGATATTCCCTTGTCTGAGATAATAATCCGTAACTATACCCTGGGCGGAGAATTGTTGTGAGAGATCCCGCAGGTATTTTTCAAATTCTAAATCTGTCTTGCATTCACGGGTCAGCGGTTCTTTCAGTTTATTGAAAAGATTACCCTTTTGAATAACTGTTATCAGCGACAAGCTTGCGCTGAACGCACTGCAAAGAACTTCTGCTGCTGGTAGAGCCTCTTCTGCCTCGCATGAACCGTCTAAAGGTACAAGAATATGGCTGGGAGGTGAATGGATATCCTGCCAGCGGACGGCATTCGAATGGGGATTCATCGGTTGTGGATTTGTAGCCATCGCGAAAGGTACCGAGACTGCAGAAGTAACAGGTTCTGCTTCAAATGATTGTCCGAAACCGAACCCGGCTTGCATCGCGCCTTCCAATTCTCCCAAACGTTCTGATAACGGACTTGGGGCACCCAGCTGGATCCGAAAATAAGAAAATGCCAGATACAGTAAAGGGATAAATAGAAAGTAAGTCCAGGCTCCTTCCAAAAAACGTTCCTGGAAGATTACAACGGTTGCAGCCGATGTGATTGCCGCGGCAACCGCAGTCCCAATCAATGTAAGCATTTGGGAGGTTTGGTATTTCCGTCGCAGTTCCCTGCCCAAACGTTTTGCAGCTGCCCAACCCGTCATGCTTAGAAGGATAAAAACTCCTGCTGCGTATAGAGCAAGATAAGTTTCCTCATTTGTTCCTGCTAATAGGAAAATGAATCCCACAAGACTAACCTGCAGCCAGACTGGCTTGTCAGCCACATCAAATTTATTCCTTTGCCCCATAAATGCTGGGATATGATTCCGGTCTTTTAATCCCAAAGCAAGGTTCTGTAATCCCTGTGAGCTTGCAGCCGAAGCTGAAAGCAGAACCACGATCCCAGTTAATGTGCCTAAGTATGCAAGCGGTTGGGGGAGTAAAAGGTCCATCGTTTGAGTGAATACTGAAACCTCCTGGTTAGTAGGGTCGGAGAGCCTAAAAATTGCTGGACCGACGATAATCATTGTCACGGCAGTTGTTCCCATTATAATAAGCAAACTTCCAAACGCCTTCTTGCTTTTCTGGCCCGGATTACCATCATAGGCAGCAACAAGATTCGCGAAAACCTCAATGCCAGTCATAACTGCCAGCATTCGAGTAAAACCTCCGAGAGTAAAATGTATATACTCTCTGGAGAATGCCAGGAGGTTTAAATCCGGCAGGTGTAATCCGAATTTCAGGATTGTACTGAAAATCATCACCCATAAAAGCAACAGCACACCTGCAGTCGCAGGTCCGAATGCGCGCGCAGCCGTTTTTGGCCCGCGGTTGACCAGCCAACCCGTTACAACGCTCAGGATTATCGCTATAAAAGTCCGGTACTGGATGCCAAGTATTGATTCATTAAGCCCGGGGAAGCGGTCAGCGAGAAAGGTTACCATCGCTGCCATGCTTACAAGAAAGGTCAATGTGTATTCCACAAAAGTAATTGCGGCATTTACTTTGACAGCCCAGCCTCCGAACTCCTCTTCGCTGAGACCACTCCCTCCGCTTCCATCCGTTACCCAGGTCATAACAAGCCGGTATATTGCGGATACCATTGCAATCGTGAACACAACCAGCCATATTGAAGAGCCGAAGGTTACCGCAGCAACACCGGCAAGGACTATAAGTCTTAAAAATGGCCCAAAAACATATAGAGGGGAGGTTGCTGGATCACCTCCACCAGCCAGTGCGCCTTCTAATGAGTTGGATAATTTTTGCGAGACATGTGCCATATTTCCGATCCTTCAAGCGTTATTACATAGATAACTCATGCAGTCCAAAATTAGAACCCTCGATTAAAGAATCTCTTAAAAGGATAATCAATTATCAGCGAAATCAGGTTTCCAACAGTCCTATTTTTCAAATTTTGAATTGAATAATTATAACTATCCCACTTGAAATATCAGTTTTTCATCGTTTTGATTTTCGAGGAAATTCCGGGTAAACTACCGGGTTTTGATGGGGAATTATTATTCTTGAATTTCTTTCAAGAGCGAATTTTTATTGACGATTAAGTCTTATTCTCTTCGACCGCCTCTTAGTTTCTGCTGTAGCTCTTTAAGCTCGTCCCAATTTCCTCCAGCAGCCAGTTTTGCTTGTTCAGGCCAGGAATCAGGATCAGTGAAGGATAAGCGCGATTCGTCCAGCAATGATTGCAGGGTAACAGGATCTGATTCTGAGAGTTGTTTATAACTGAAAATTCCTGCACCCTGTAAAACCTGGTTGATTTTTGGACCGATACCCTCTATTCTGGTTAAATCGTCCATTACTTGATCGGTCTCTTCTGCGCTTTTTTCGGATTCCTCTTCCATTATATTGATTGTTAGCTCATGAGATTCTTGTTTGGACAGGTCTACCGCCCGGCTTATCAGCCACCATACAAGTATGAGCACTAAAATGAAAATAATAATCCATACCCAATCCGATGTGCCGAAAAATTGGGTTGCAAATGATTCCTCAAATTGTGATAAATAAATAAATGTTTGATTGTTTAAGTCCATATGTACTCCTGTTTCCCGGTTTATTTATATGAAGCAGAATTATTATAATCGACATCATTTGTTGAAAATGGCTAGATGGAGGTTGTCAGGAGGAAGGCATCAAATCTAACAGTATATTTTTATGAATGTGTCTGTTATTAGTCAGGTTCAGGAAAATCTGCTGGCAGCTCCAAATACTCATAAATAGCGTGTAAATGTAAAGTAGAAATATTCTTGATATCTGCAAAGGGGAGATGCTTCCTTGACATAAAACTATCCAGATGATAAACTCACATACGTGAGAATAAATTCACAAACGTGTAACAGATTCTATCAGGGACATTACTTTTGGTGGCTTCTAACAGAAATTCTATTGACAGATCAGTTGACAGGTCAGTACTGCTGGCGGATGTGGCTGAATTGTATTATTTAAAGGGTAAAACCCAGGCGGAAATAGCCAGACAGATAGGTGTTGATCGGTCGATGATATCAAGAATGCTTGCAGAGGCTCGTAAACAGAAAATTGTCGAGATAACTGTCCGGAGACCATTGAAATTTGATGAAACGCTTGAATGCGCACTCGTCCAAAAATATAATTTGATGAATGCGTTCGTATTGATAGACCAGGGCGGAGACTATCAGGAATTGATTGAAGGTCTTGGTAAAGCCGGGGCTAAAGTTTTACAGGATTTTCTTACCGATAAAATGGTGTTGGGGTTATCCTGGGGGAGTGCAGTGAGTGCGGTGGTAGATGCAGTTGAGATGGACAACTCCTATGACACACGTATAGTCCAGCTTGTAGGAGCTATGGGATCCCAGAACACCGTTTATGACGGACCTGGTTTGGTCCAGAGAATGGCGAATAAGTTTGGCTGCGAGGGATATTTTATCAATGCTCCATTTATTGTTGATAATGCTGAGATTGTAGAAGCCTTACTTGATAATCGTAATATTAAAGAGGCTGTTGATCTGGCAAGGAGCTGTGATATTGCTGTTTTGGGTATTGGCAGTACTGATCCGCAATACTCAAGTTTTTATAAAGCGGGATATGTACCAATTGAAGACCTCATCCAGCTGCGCGAATTCGGGATGGTTGGGGATGTCTGCGGCCGCCATTTTGACATTAACGGTGATACGCCAGAACTTGATTTCCATAAACGGATTGTCACAATAGATGCTGAGTCCCTTAGATCACTCCCGGTACGGATAGGTGTGGCTGGAGGAGATGGAAAGTTACAGGCTGTTCTTGGAGCCTTGAGAGCAGGGTATATCAATGTGCTTGTTACCGATGAAATCCTCGCAAACAGGTTACTCACAATTGAAGTGTGAATTTGGTAAATATTGAAACAGGCATAAAATTTACATATCAGGAAAAATAAATGGAAAATCTAAAAACTGGAAAAAAGGAAAAAAATGGTGAAGTATCCAAGGAAAAGGATTTTCGAATCCAAATCGAAAACCTTGGATTAAGCGGCGAAAATCTTATTGAGATGTATTCAACCATGTGTAAAATCAGGCGTTTCGAAAGGATGGCTGATCAATTATACGCAGCCGGAAAGGTACATGGAACCATGCATCTTTCCGCAGGACAGGAAGCGGTTGCGGTTGGACTGGGGAGGGCTTTAAATCCGGACGATTATTTCCTCAATCACCACCGTGGACATGGACACTTTATCGCAAAAAATACTGATTTAAATAAAATGATGGCGGAATTCTTGGGTAAAGATACCGGTTACTGCAGAGGGCGAGGCGGGTCGATGCATATCGCGGATGTCGAAGCGAATAATCTGGGAGCAAATGGAATTGTTGGGGGTGGGATTTCGCTGGCTGTAGGTGTCGGACTTGCTTTGCAGATGCAGCATAAGGAACAGATCGTTTGTGTTGTTTTTGGGGATGGAGCCGCAAACGAAGGTATCTTCCATGAGTCGCTGAATATGGCAGCGTTATGGGACCTGCCAGTTTTGTTTGTCTGCGAGAACAACCAGTATGGTATGTCCATGCAGGTGGAACGAGCAACCGCGAAATTGCCCATTGCCCAAAGAGGGGAAGGGTATGGGATACGCTGGCACCATATTGACGGCAATGACCTACTTTTGGTTTACGAGACTATGCTGGATGCTGTAAAACATGTCCGCAGTGGTAAGGGACCAGTTCTAGTGGAAGCGGAGACGTACCGTTATTTTGGCCATTCAAAAAGCGACAGGAACCTCTACCGTACAAAGGATGAGATTGATGATTGGAAAGATATCGATCCAATAGATCGTTTTAGAAAGAAACTGGTCGACGCAGATATTCTCTCTGAGGAGCAGGCGGAAAAAATTGACCAGGAAGCCCAGATATTTGTTGATGCCGCAGTTGAATTTGCAGAAAAATCTCCAGAACCAGACCTGAAATCCTTGACGGAGTTTGTTTATGCCTGAGATGACATATGCTGAAGCAGTTCGCTCTGCATTGCGGGAAGAAATGTTGCGCGATGAGAGAGTATTTTTATTTGGTGAAGACATTGGTCGCTATGGCGGCGCATTCGGAGTTACTTTTGGCTTACTGGATGAATTCGGTCCACAGCGAGTGAAAGAGACGCCGATATCTGAAGCCGCGATCATAGGCGCTGCTGCCGGAGCAGCGCTGGTTGGTATGAGACCGGTTGCAGAATTGATGTTCATGGACTTTATCCTTTTAACCATGGAGCAGCTTGTAAATCAGGCGGCGAAGGTGCGGTTTATGTTCGGCGGTAAAGCCACGGTGCCAATGGTAATCCGGATGCCTGGCGGGGCAGGAACCGGGGCAGCGGCACAGCACTCGCAGTCCCTGGAAAGCCTTCTGATCCATATTCCTGGAATTAAAGTGGTAAATCCGAGTACACCGTATGATGCAAAAGGCCTGCTGTTGAGTTCAATAAGAGACCCAAATCCGGTCTGTTTTGTTGAACATAAGCTCTTATACAAATCGAAAGGGGAGGTACCGGAAGAGGAGTACACAATTCCGATTGGATTGGCGGATGTTAAAAGAGAAGGTTTGGATATCACAGTTGTAGCCGGGAATATCATGGTCCCGCGCACGTTATCTGTTGCGGAAAAATTATCCCAGGAGGGTATTGAAGTTGAAGTGGTCGATCCGCGTACACTCCGACCGTTGGACGTTGACACAATAGCGACTTCGGTTGCTAAGACAGGAAAGCTGCTTGTTATCCATGAGGCATGTCAGACCGGCGGGTGGGCAGGCGAAGTGATCGCTTCTATCTCGAGCAGCCCCGCTTTCGATTATCTGGAAGCGCCCATGCGGCGATTGGCTGGCGCGGATGTGCCTATTCCTTACAACCGCAATCTTGAAAATGCAGCCGTGCCTCAGGAAGCAGATATCGAAAGGGAAATCCGGGCTATAGTTGCCAACAAATATTAAATAACGGGAGTTTATTAATATGCCAGTTCCATTCATAATGCCGAAATTTGACATGGACCAGGAGAATGCCACAGTAGTTGAGTGGATTAAGAATGAAGGCGACAAAATCGAACTCGATGAACCAGTTCTAACTGTCGAAACCGATAAAGTAGCTATCGAAGTACCCGCTCCGGCGACCGGCACACTCGCGAATATACTGGTTGAGAAAGGGGATATTGTCCCAGTTACGGCTGTGATTGCCTATATCCTGGAAGAAGGTGAAACATCCGGCGATCTCCCGAAGTTAGAGGAGCATGCTGCTGTAACTGTTGATCCATCCCCTTTTGCAGCAAAGCAAGCCGAGACAGTTAAAGCCTCAAACAAAGAAAACGCTGGGGCGAAAGCACCGGTATCTGCCTCACCGGTTGCGGGACGGATGGCGCAAGATCTGGGTATAAACCTGGAAGATGTGCCCGCCTCCGGGGACAAAGTAACAAAGTCGGACATTCAGGTATATCTTGATTCAAAAGTTGGATCAGGACAACCGGAAAAAATCGCTGCCACTCCAGCGGCGCGGCGGATATCAGGGGAGCTGGGCATTGACCTGGTCTCTATTCCAGGGAGCGGACCGGGCGGCAGGGTTCAGGCTGCGGATGTAAATCTTTTAGCTAAATCCCAGATTCCTCAGACCTCAGTTGACGAAAAAGAAGCCGAACTGGTACCGCTTGCAGGCATTCGGAAGACAATCGCTGATCGTATGCAGACCAGTTTCCAGACAGCACCCCATATCGCGCTGACTGTTGCTGTGGATGTCTCCCAATTGGAGCTGGTGAGATTAAGGTTGAACCAGTTAGCGGAAAAAGGAGGCGGTCAGAGGATTTCTGTCACAGCGCTGCTGGTAAAAATAACTGGATGGGTTCTGAAGCAGAATCCATTTATCAATTCGTCCTTAATTGATGAGACAATCCATTTGTGGAAGGATATAAACATTGGAGTCGCGACCGCGATCAATACTGGATTGGTCGTACCAGTGATTCACAATGCAGTAAACAAACCTATCAGCCAAATCAATGCTGAATTGAAAGACCTCTCATTACGAGCGAGGAAAGGAACTTTAACTCTGGCTGAAGTAAAGAATGGAACTTTCACCATTTCAAACCTGGGAATGTTTGGGATCGACCAATTCCGGGCGATCATTAATCCGCCTGAAAGTGCAATCCTGGCAATTGGTAAAACGATTAAAAAGCCTGTGGTATTGGATAAGAATGACGAGATTGGTGTGAGGCCCTTCATGTCAATGACATTATCCGCAGATCACAGGGTAATAGATGGTGTAATCGCGGCAAAATTCTTGCAGGATTTGGTCGAGGCAATTGAATCGCCGGAGATTATATTGTACTGAAACCATAAGAGGATTGTTAATGTCCGATCCGCAAAAGAAATTTTCAACAAACTGGATAAAAGACGGGATAAAGAAATAACATGCAAAGGATTGCAATTCTCATCGTAAGATAAGTAGTGGAATTCTAAAATTCAATGATCGACTAAAGAACTTTAATCAAATATAAGAAAGGACGGTTTTTGTTATGGGCGTTGTGCATCGATTCAATGGTAATACAGAACAGGACAGATACACCTGGGATGGCGTTGAGGTGGAAAGGGTCGATGCGTCAGGATTTGAGGGAGTAATTAAGAATGTTCTTGTTGGTCCAATAGAAGAGGCACCGAATTTTATCATTCGTTACTTTCAGATTGAGCCTGGAGGCAGCAGCCGACTCGAGCGCCACCCGCATGACCATGGAGTAATCATATTGAATGGCGAAGCGCGGGTCCAGATAAATGACCAATTTGAAGAACTGAGATCATTTGATGTTGTATATGTAGCGGGGGATGATTTACACCAATTTGTAAATACTGGAGACAAGACGCTTGGATTTATCTGCGTAATAAAAACAAATATTTAGGGATGATACTAATCCACGCAGTTGTACCCAAGAATACTGGTGCGCGATAATTTGCTTGTACTTGTCTACGGGAGTTCCGCAGTACCTGCCTGATGACCTGGTAAACCGGTTTTCAGAATTGTGTGGGGAAAAACTGCATCAAGAGAAGGAATAGAATTATTCTATTTTAAATCAGGGAAACTCCATAATTCTATCCCGCCTCTGCTCGAGCCAATCGCGAGTTCGGTTCCGCTGGTTTGAGGAGAGAAGGCTATACTTAAAGGTTGGAACCAGCGTTGTCCAAGAGGGATATTCACGTTCTTGCCAGTTTGTAGTTCCCAAAAGGTTATTTCACTGCCAAAGGAAGAAATAGCAATATACTTCCCATCCGGTGAAATTGAAAGATCATTAATCCAATCCTGAAACTGAATGGAAAACAAATAAAAGAATTCTTTTTCGCTCACCGGGCTATCCGATATTTGCCAAACTTGAACCGTCGAATCTGTTGACCCTGAAACCAGATAATGGCTATCATGGGAGAAAATCACCACCAATGTATCACCTTCATGTCCGCCCAGGCGTGAGACAATCTCCCCGCTATCAGTATCCATAATCCAAATCGTATTATCACTGGCGCCAAATGCAATAAGTTCTCCATCTGGGGAGTAAGCAAGGCTGTTTATGCGGGTATCAGGGAAGCTTTTTGTGTGCACAATGGATGGAGGGTCGTGTTCAAGATCCCAAACCCAGCTGGTGTGTGATCCACCTGCTGCGAGTTTTGTCCCATCTAGTGAAAAATCCAGAGCAAAAACTGAACCCGAATTGTTATTCAATTTTCTGTTCTTATCAAATTCTAGATCCCATATGCGTATCTCCCCATCAAGGGAACTGGATGCCAACAATTTTCCATCTGGCGAGAAACTGATATCGGATATTAATTGTTTGTGTTCATTATACGATTTTTGAGGAGTTTTACTGTTAGCGCTCCAGATTCGAATAGTTTTATCATTTGAGGCAGAGGCTAACAGCGCCCCATCCGGTGAAAATTCCAGGTCAGTAACTCCACTCACGTTCTCATCACTTATCATTTTCAGGTCAGCCGTACCGCTATATTTGTGGATCGCATTGAGTCCAAAATCAGTAAGGCTTCTTGTGGTCTTTTTTACATTGTCGTAGAGCAAGATATGAGTGCATTGGGGAGCCTGGAAACAGTCCAGGTCACTCATAATATAGGCGACTTTTTCACCGTTTGATGAAATACTTGGATGGGTGAATATCCGGTCTCTGCGCTGTGTTTCGGTGCTGATCATTTCTGTGCTGGAAGATTGTAGATCGTATATAAAAAAGTTTGTGCAGGGAAACCAACTGTTCTCAGGGCAGTTCGCAGGATTCATCTGGTCAAGATTCTCTGCGGAGGACAAATAAACAATATAGCGGCGGTCTGAGGAGAATTCGAGCATATCTTTCCAGGGTTCATTATTGTGAAGATAGACACCACTATCCCCATCCGCTTGCTCACCGTCGTTTGAAACATTTATCCGGGAGATAGTCCCTGCCTCAAGATCACGCACGAAGATATCTGGTCTCTGGTTGGTGTCGCCCGAAACGATATTGTCCGCCATTGAAGAAAAAGCCACATATTTCCTGTCAGAAGAAAGCACTGGATGGGTTGAAAGGCCATTTCCCGCATAACCGGAGCTGGATACATTAATTGCCAGGTACTCCCCTGTAATTCTATTGTAAATAATCGCTTCTTTTTTATTAATTATTCCCAGGGAAGGAGCAAGGCTATCATCACCATGCAGAGTGAAGGCAAGCAGGTCACCATTTTCTGATAAGCTCAATCGCTCAATATTCCCAGTACGGTACCTGGTCGTGGAACGTCCAACAGGTAAAACGATCCTTTCATTTGAATTAAGGTTCAATAAAACGATATTCCAGCAGGCGAAAGCATCAACGCTGTCACCACAAGTATTTACTAATCCTACCTCATCGTCTCTAAATGTCGACCAGTATGAAATCCAGTTACCATCGCCAGATAATGTGGGAAGAATCCTTGAAATTCTGTTTGAGTTCAGGTCCGCTTTTTGCAAAACTTTGTCATTAATTCCAGTTTCGCGGTCGTAGAGGAAAATATCTGAACACGAGAAAAAATCAGCGCTTTTAATGCAGGAATTCAATTCATCTGTTTTTAATTCTCCTGAGAAGTTCTGATATGCGATATATCTTCCATTTTTAGAAATTGTGGGGGTGAATGACCAGATATCTGTGACTGAATTTTCCTGAAAAATAATCGGAGGCTCAATCTGGTTTTTGATCAAATTTAAAATAAACAATCCATTTTCGAATTTTGGACCATCTTTGGTAATATTTGTGAATGATGCCGAAAACACCAGAAAATCCCCACCCGAGGACAATGTTGGTTCGCGGTAATAAACGAATTTACGGTTAATGGGCGAACTGGAAGCAGACCCGGATATTACGCTAACTGGATTTGAATTAATTATTGGCACTTGTGAAGGTTTATGTTCAATTGGAAATTCTTCACTCACTGCTGGTGTTGAAAAGGGGGTAATGAGGCTTGTCGGGTTAATGGTTAAGGTGGGGTAAATGACAGGATTTGCTTTTGGTAATTCATTTTTTGTCAGGAAATATCCAAACACAAGGACAACAGTAAGCAAGGCGCCAAGAAGGACCGATTCGCTATTGATATTCCTTTTTGAAATTGGTCGCTCCTTTACTGGAGGCAAGCTTTTATAATTTTCAATGATTTTTTTCCTATCATCGGGGCTGAATATTTCTTCTTGCCATCTATTTTTAAAAGCTTTGGATATGGTTGACTCTAATCTCGAAAGGTGCTGATGATAATTTCGGCAGGCAGTGCAGGTAAGCAGGTGTTGGGAGAGTTTTTTTGACCCAACCGGGTCATCAGAAAACAATCCATCCAGTGATAATTCGATCCAGGAAAATATATTTTGATGAGCATCTTCTGTATGGCGGGTGATGTATCCCTCAGATTCAAAAACTTCTTCAACAATTGATCGGAAATCTTTTATTGTTTTGATTAATTGTGGAATCCGTATCTTCAGGATTTGTGCAATCCTGTTTGCTTTGAGTTTGTGAGCATATTTGAGAATAACAGCAGTCCGGGAAATTGTATCGGTCTGATTAATTATTGCAATTATGGCCTCATCCTGCCCGGACAGGTTTTTGGTTATTGGTTTGGTATAAGTTTCCTGAGATTGTGATTGTTTCCTGATGGGGGTCTGGAATTTCAGGATGCGGTTTGAATTGAAAAAATTTATCGCGATTGTTATTAACCAACTTCTTACGCTGTCGTGCCCCTGAAAACTATCAAGATTTTGTACAGCGTGTAAAAAGACTCTTTCTGTATGGGTTAAAACCTGATTGTGAAGGAATCCCTCATCCCCGCCTGTATCTATCAACGCCAGAAAAAGGCGGTAGATCTCCCCGGCGTAATGCTTGGTAAGAATATCTAGAATGTAGTTATCACCTGAACCAGCGTTTTCAAGCCACAGGGCTAATTCAAGTTCTGGATCACTGTCATTCGGTAATTTTTTTGGACCGTTTTCTATCACCGGATTGAAACTAATGATCTCCCAAGTCTGCTTGATAGAAGGGTTGATTTTGATAATTGTACAATAATATTTTGTTATTACGAATCTCTACCCAAATAGGAGGTTGGGGAAAAATTATGGTTCAGGTGTTAAATAAAATCTACACAAATAACGCCTGTATTGAATTTGTTTATTTTATAAAAAGAATAAATCAGAACAGTGAGGACCAGGAAAGAATTGCCCCCAGGTTTAAAAAAACCAGTGAGAAGGACTGTTTCCCGGAGATTCTGAAATTGAAAGAGGTTATTTTGACCTAACCTCAGGTTAACCAAAAAAGCCGGGCTCGATGCATCAGACCCTCGGAAGTTCTCTTTCCAGAAAATATAAGTTCAGATCACCGAAACCTTTAATCTCGAAGATCCCTCTTTCGGCACAATGGAAATCATCTTTGATCAACTGATAGGTATCCTCGTTTAAAGTTATTTTCATAGACTCTGAAACCGTCTCCATTCTGGCTGCCAGATTAACGCCGGGACCAAAAATGTCATAAACATATTTCTGAACGCCTACTAAGGATCCAATCACAGGTCCGGAGTTAATCCCTATCCGGCAGTGCCAGGCTTCCTGGTGAGCGGAATTGCGGCGTTCGATGTAGCGTAGCATTCGCAGTGCCACTTTTGCGATATTGTGGGCGTGGTCGGGAGTTGATTCCGGCAGACCTGATACTGCCATATATGAATCGCCAACTGTCCTGATGCGTTCACAATCAAAAAGGTCAGTGATGCGGTCAAACACCGTGAATATATCGTTGAGTTCGGTAACCAGTGAAGCTGGATCGCGGGAGATCTCCATTTCGGTATGACCGACAAAATCAAGCAGCAAAATTGTTGCGTTTTCAAACAACTGCGGAGTCACGGTGCCGTAATCCTTCATCTCTTCATATACGGATTTAGGCATAATATTTAGAAGAAGACGCTCTGCACGCTCTTTCTCTCGTTCTAATTCACGTGAATTCTTCTCCGCAATTTTGGAATAAGATTCAAGCATGTATTCAGCCTGTTTTTGTTTGGACATATCAAAACATTCTACGACTGCAATATCTGCAGATTGATCGGATAAAGCCCGGACCTCAACAGATATTGGGATGCTGCGCCCGCCTGTCTCAGTTTCAATTTCCAGCGAATAAGGACGACCTTTCTCCAGCCTTGAACGCGCCCGTTCCTCATTAAATCCAGGAATTCTAACAGTAAGCGGCTCATCGGCATCACTTCCTGGCGGAAACCATTTAAAGAAGTTTGCATTTTCAAAGAGAATATGCCAGTCCTCAATCTTGGTTAGCGCCACACCAGTATTGAGCGACCGGGTCAATTGTAAAAGAGTATCTGTATCTGGGTTAGACACCGGGTCTGAATTAGATTGCGGCGCCATCATGAACCTCGTGTAACTACAAAGTTCTTACGGCTCATCACTTCCAATTCAACCTGTTTGATATCTTCATCTGAAAAGTTAAAATCTTCAAGAGTTTCCTTGAGCATATCAACCGCCTCAATGAAAGCCGATTCAGTTATAGCAAGGTGTGCATGGACCCGTTCAAGGTGATCGTTTGTATAACTGGCAGGTCCGCCCATCATAGAAGCGATAAATTTTGTTTGGTGATCAATTAAGCGCTTCATATCAATATCGTGGAAATAGGGATTTGTCACCGGCGAATCAATAATCTTTTCATAGAAACTTGTTACAATCCTGCTTACGCTGGCAAAACCCCCGTATCTTTCGAAAATTGTCTGGCTCATTGTTTTTTTGGATTCCTTTCCAACTCAATATACGGTATGCAATAATAACATAACTGATTTTCTAATGACAATATAGATATGAGTTATCCAATTATACATCAGATAGAGTATTAAATTTTTTAAGGTTTGAATAATTGCTGCATATTCTGGATACCTAATGTGCCCTTCTGTCCTTGGCGAATATCTATAAATGATCGTGCGATCCAGTTTTTGAATTTCTTGCTGGGGAACCCTTCCCAAAATTAGTCCAGGTTCCGAATCCAGCTATTCAAGTATTCGACTGAAAATTAGAAGAAATCAATCTAAACCGTATTTATCACTAATGAGATCTATTTGGTTTTCTGAAAATTTATTTATTGCTAAAAGTGGAGAGTTCAGGCGAACAGCTTTGCAATCTCATCTCTCTCAGGTCGAAATAGCTTGATATAAGAACCATTTTTTTTGTAAACCACAATTGGATCCCCGGGTTGAAAGCCTGAAATGCTTTCAAAAATGCGCCCGATTTCTGTCACAGCTATTCCAGAATTTTTCAAGCCTTTTTGGATGTTTATAACCTCCTCACAGGGCACAACTATCAGGAGTGCCCCGGAGGCAATTGACCCGATAGGGTCAATTTTTAATAATTCACATATCTTTCTGGAAGTTTCAAATACTGGGATGTTGTCTAAATCGACCTTAATTGATAATTGGCTTGCTTCTGCTAATTCCCATAATGCCGCCGCCAATCCCCCTTCAGTAGGATCATGCATTGCATGCACGATGCCCGAGGATATTGCTATCTGGGCATCTTTGAGTACACTGATGCCTGGTTTCTGTGTGAAATTTTTTGCTTCAGATAATTCACCCTCGCTTATGAATACTGACAATCTGCTGCTGAATTCCTGCGCAAGGACTGCGGTGGCTTCAATGGGTATGCCCTTTGTAAGTAAAATTCGATCCCCCGGTTTTGTATCACGAGGTGAGATTAATTGTTTTTTATCCACTTCTCCAATCATCATACCCACCAGGATAGGACGCTCAATGCCGAGGGTGATTTCTGTATGCCCTCCAAGAAAGGTTACATTAATTTCGCGGCAGGAATGGATAATCTGGGATTGGATCTGCTCAATTAATTCTGTAGTTGTCTGGAATTCGGGTAAAAGAATCGTTGCCATGAACCAGCGTGGAGTTGCGCCGGTTGTAGCGATATCGTTTGCACAAATATTGACCGCATACCAACCGATATTTGTTGCAGTAAAGGTAATGGGGTCGGTCTTCAAGACCAGGTATTTTGGGCCGGCATCAATAACTGTGCAGTCCATGCCAACACCTGGGCCAACTATGACACTTGAATCCTCGATATGTATCTCCCCAATCAATTTTCTCAGGAGATCTACTGGTAATTTGCCGGCAGGCAGGTACTCAACCATAATTCGAAAGAACTATCCCCAGAACAAGATCACAGCGATTAATTTTAACGGGATTTCTGGTGGAATCTCAGCAAACACCTCAGGATTTGTAGCCAATCATCCGCAGGAAATCTTTTCTCCAGGCGACATCAGCCTGGGTTTCAACTCCTTTAGGCTGCAGGCCATCGACTACTCCAAGGATCCCTCTTCCCTGGTCGGTTTCAACCACAATTGCCTGGGTTGGATTTGCAGTTGCACAGAATATCCGGCATACTTCCGGAACCATTTTTATGGCGTTCAGTACGTTAATCGGGAAAAACCCTTCTCCCAGAAAAATGATAAAGCTGTGACCGGCGCCAATTTCAAGCAAGTTTTTCTCAGCCAGAGCGATAAGATCTTGATCGGTTCCTGAACTTCGAACCAGACATTTGCCTGAGGCTTCATTGAAAGCCAGTCCGAACTTGATGTTTGGCACAGTTGTAATGAGTGTTTCATGAATATCCTCAATGGTTTTAATAAAATGGCTTTGACCGAGGATAAAATTTATATCTGAAGGTTTATCGATATTTACTATTGATAATTCCATTGGTCTCTCCTTTTATTTAAAAACAATATCGCCTTTTAAGCGAATTGTTATTTCAACTCCTGCCAGTATACGTCGCGATTTTGGATAGCTGCAATATTCGGAGCAGCGTATTTAGGGTTTGTGGCTATCGCTTCAAGTAAAGCCTCAACAGGAAAAAGCCCGGAACGCCGCACCATTTCTCCTATTGCAACCATTGTCCAATATTCTTTCTTCAATTTTGTTTTTCGAAAATCCAATGAGAAAACTTTTGCAGGCGTTTCGATGGGAATCAAAAATGAGTCAGTATAAATCTCGTCTTGCGGGAGCAGCGTTTTCAGAGATTTTACAAGTTTAGTTAAACCCTCCTGAAAAGTGATTATCAGGCGATTGGGTTTCTCAATTGATTGAAATGGGATTTCCTCTTTACTGAGGACAATTTCAGAGAGCGAGTATCCAGATTTAACTGTGACCATGTAATCATTTCGCTGGTTGGCATATAACCCTGAGGAGATTGCCGCTTTGCATAAGAGTTCAGCGGAAGAGGCAATTTTTGTTCCCGCAGCCCCGGAGATGATGATATTTTCTGTTTGTGAAAGCGAATTCTCATACCGGAGGAGAATCGGCTCTGGCTCCAAGGATTTATCATTATCGATTCTGCCTATCTCTGGATTCAGTAAATTACTTAGTTCTGGACGATTGTTTTGTACAAGCAGCCCTGATTTGAAATTATATGAGTCCATGGTTTGTTCAAGCTGCCTTTTATTGAACTGGTTGTATGGCACAAAATAGGCAGTACACATTTCCCAGATATCAATTAATGCAAACCCACTATGGGTTATTGCCTGGATAATTAACTCAGACAGTTGATTGTCATAAGCAGTTGTACGGGCGATAAATGTTCCACCATTTATTGAAGCGGTTCCACAAATATCCATCGGATATTCAATATTTCCGTTCAGCGAAGTCGATGTAAGAGCTCCATGGGGAGTGGTAACTGAATATTCACCTCCAGTCATACCATAATTCAAGTTATTAAAAACCAGAACTGCGATTCCAATATTACGCCTGGCAGCATTGATCAGGTGGTGGCCTCCAATTCCGCAGCCGCCATCGCCCATTAAAACAATCACATTTAACTCGGGGTTTGCCAGTTTAATCCCGGTCGCATAAGTAATCGATCTCCCGTGAAGACCATGGAAAGCATTTGTTATAAAGTATTTATCAGAGAGACCGACGCAGCCTATGTCGGTTACAATCACAACTTCTTTTGGATCTAATTGCAGTTCAACCAGGGCCGCATCCAGCTTTTTCAATATCAAACTATGGCCGCATCCTGGGCAGAATGGAAAAGGAATTGTGTTTTCATCGATATAAGTATTGATTTGGGGATTGTTCATAATAATTTCCCCTCGACCAGTATCTGTTCAGCGGAAATCAGCCCGCCATCCAGGCGATGTATCCCTGATAATTTTATGCTGTCGGGGACAACTCGCTGAATTTCCCTCAGATATTGGCCCTGGTTCAATTCCGGCAGGATAATTCTTTTTATTCCTGATAAGGCAGAATTGATCTCCACTTCTGGAATAGGCCAAAGGGTATGGATAATCAGTGACGAGACTTTTACTCCAACTTTACGTGCTTCTGTTACTGCAGCACGTACAGCGGTTGAGGTGATTCCATAACTGATAAGCAGAATTTCAGCGCCATCCTGAGAGTCGAAATCGGTAAAACAAATTTTGTCCAGATGGTCATTAATTTTGGCGCCAAGATGTTTGTTCAACGCTTCAACTTCTCGCGGATCCTTGGTCAGGTATCCACTTTGATTGTGAGAAGAAGTCGTAAAACGAACTGCATACATTCCGCCAAACGGAGAAAAAAGTGGGATATCGGACAGTTCCTTTACCCGGTAAGGCTGGTAGATAATTCCATCTGGTGCGCTTCTACGTTCTCTTATTTGGATGGCCTGGTAATCCTGAACATTCACGGTTGTTTTTGAGTAGATAAGTTCTTTATCGACAGCCAGAAATACAGGCACCCGGAATTGTTCTGCCAGATCAAAAGCTTTCATTGTGTATTTATAACAATCGAGCATGGAGGCAGGCGCTAAAACAATAACAGGATATCCACCTGAAGTGCCCCAACGCATGAATTGGATATCTCCGTGAGCTGTTGTTGTTGCTCCCCCGGTTGCCGGCCCCATTCTCTGGCAGTTGATAATCACAACTGGAACTTCACCCATTATTGCCAGCCCAATATTCTCACTGTACAGGCTTATCCCGGGACCGCTTGTTGCTGTCATCACTCTCCTACCAGTCATCGAAGCTCCGATACAGAAACCAATAGATGCAATTTCATCTTCTGCCTGGATTGCTATGCCCCCAGTTTTTGGCAGTTCTTTTAACATCTGGATCAGAATTGGTGTGGCGGGTGTAATAGGATACCCAGCGAAAAAATTGCATCCGGCATGAATTGCCGCACGGCTGATTACTTCAGCGCCGCTTACAAATTCTTTGATTGCCATTATCCCTGGTTATGAAGCGGATATTTTCTCACAATTTGGTCATGAATTGTTATTGAAAGTATCTTTCCAAAACCCGCAGTGCCCTTAAAGTAACCCACTTGCTGGGAAAGCCCTTCTTTTCTATATCAACCCAGGTCTTACCGTTATATGTGTATTCCATTCTCCAGCGGTCTTGATCATCCTTTTTGTTGATAAGCAATTCCACAGCGTGCTCCAATCGGGAATCTTTCGAAAAACCTGAAGCGGTCAACACCTCCAAAATTTCGAGAACATCAGCAACATAACCAATCTGGAAACCGAACTTGAACCAGCTTCGATTTGGCTTTTCACTGTAGCCCATAGGGTAATCAGCCTGAGCCGGATCGCGACTTAAAAGAAAGTCTGTCCCAGTGTTTATGGCTTCTTCAATAATTTCAGTGCGGTCATTTTGAGGAATTTTGTTCAGAGCATGCATAGCTTTGACGGCTCCCCATGCGCAAGGGAGGTGGTTATTTGCGCTGCAAGCAAAACCGGGTGCGCTGTTGCCGCTTCGATAAAATCTGACCGGCGCATCCCGGTTCTCAGATGATGCAATTCCAGAACCGGTGATACTGCGGGCAAGCCAGTTAAGCGCACCCTGCAACCTCTCATCCTTATAAAACCCAAGATCAATCATGGCAGCGCAGAGATTTCCCTGTAGACACTGGATCATTCCTGAAGGTCGTTGATCTGCGCTGAATCCACCGTATGGCGATAAGGCATTTTCCAATAAATATTCACAACCTTTCTTGATGCGTGGGTCGCTCCCATTTGCGCCTAATTTCGCAAGCATTATTATCTGCCACACGCTCCCCTGGTACTTCGGATAGTAACCTGATCCCTCTTTTTCCCAGTATCCTTCCAGGTTTTGAGCCATCAGAATTACTGGCACTGGTCCCGTTTTCATCACGTTTTCCTGGGCAAGAAGAATATCAGGATGGCCCTGTTGATGGCCCTCCAGGTCCATTAAAGCGAAATAACGGACTCCAGGATTTTTGATATCTGGTTCTAGCAGCCAGCTAAATGGATCGCCTTTGATTACTTGGTTCAGCAGGTTTGATCTCATCTTTACCCTCGAATGAACGATTTACATTACGTGAATAATTTGTTTCTTCACATCAGAGAATACAGGGATTAATTGATTTAATCAAGAGTGTAATGAAATATTGCTCAATTTAATAAGGGTTAAAAAACTGGAGTGTTTCGGGGAGAATGCAAGCCCAACACTCCAGTAATTTAAATTAGAATTGTATTTGACCGTATTATTTATAATTCTGTCAATAAATATTCGTATGCGCTCAATGCTGCTTTTGCGCCTTCTCCAACGGCAATAAGAACCTGTTCGGCGAATCCTGAAGTGACATCACCAGCGGCGTAAATGCCTGGCAAATTGGTGCAATTTGAACAATCAACCAGGATCCTTCCCTGATCGTCAAGTTCAACAAGTTCAGCTGCCATCTGTGAGTTAGGGATTAACGCCATCTCAATAAATATAGCGTCTGCCTGTAATTCGGAGATATTACCTTTGGGATCTTTAACAATTACACTCCGGGCAAATTCGTCACCTTTAACTTCAATGACTTCGTGCCCTTCCAGGATAGTAACATTATCCTTTTCCATTATTTTTTTCCCGATAATGGAGGATAATTCATTTTTGGAACTGCTGATAAGATAAACCCGTTCAGCAATTGTGGCCAATTCTGCTGCTGACCGGATCGCCAGGTCGCCGCTTCCGACAACAACTGTGGTGCGATCTATAAATAGAGGCGCATAGCTTAAGGCAGAGTAACACAAACCTCGCATCATGAAATCTTTCTCGCCAGGCACATCTAATCGCAATTGCTTTGCTCCGGTTGCAATAATAACCGCTTTGGTCTCCAATTCACCTCCACCACGGGTTTCTACAACAAAACCACCATTGGATTTCTTGATTTTGTCAACAGGTTCCATATGGCGGGCATAGTCGAGATATTCCAGTTCACTCCTGAATTTATTCACGACTTCCAGTCCTCTAATAACCTGATAGTCTTCTATCCAGGGAAGAGCAAGGCGGAAATTTGTCTTTCCGCCCAGGTCTTTAGAGACCATCAGTACGTTTATCCGTTTACGAATTGCATAAATTGTGGCTGTTAATCCGGCTGGTCCACCGCCGACAACGATTAAATCATACATCATTCACCTCTTTTTCTTTTTATTGTATTGAAAATTCATTGAGAAATACGAATAAATCAGAACTTTTCACATTGATTAACTTGACGGGGCATCATCGATCAATTTATTTTCCATCATTAATCGGGTAAGTTCACGTGATCGTTGGATAATATTTACAGCCTGCTCAAACAGCTCGTCATAGGATAGTTCCTTCCTGGCGAGACCCTGTTCAATTGCCTTGACGCCAACCGCGGCTGCTTCACGAGGGAAGACCTCCCAATCATCCATAGTTGGAAGAATATTTTCCTCGTCAAGCTTGTCGCCTATCTGGTCTGCCAGAGCTTTTGCAGCTGCAAAAC
>Ga0180438_10000467_pt1 | contig 79464 bp, 108 predicted proteins | sample SS_ome_12_FD_132455 | JGI IMG/M metagenome (GOLD analysis project Ga0180438, IMG submission 132455) | Hypersaline lake sediment archaeal communities from the Salton Sea, California, USA - SS_3_D_2 metaG | ecosystem: Environmental > Aquatic > Non-marine Saline and Alkaline > Hypersaline >...
TCCTCCAGCACCATTATAACATCTTCTAACTCCTCCGCTTCCTGCGCTTTTTGCCCCTCCATTCTGACCAGCTATTGAAGTTATTGTTACATCCTCTAAATAAATGTTATTTCCTGAAGCGAAAATCGCTGCCTTATCATAACCATCAACGTTGTACGTTCCTTTGCTTCCAAAATATTGTCCGCCTGTGACATTGATTCCAAATATTTTTGCACTTGATGTTATGTTCAAATAAGACACCGAAGTATTATAGGCTCTGATTATTATTCCTTTTGCAACAACTGCATCTATACTTCCTGAAGAAACATTTATTGTATCATTCTCACTAGCTAGTGCGTAAGCAGCAGAATAATTATATTCGGATGGGACTTGATAGACTGTTGCGAATACTGGTGCAGCTAGCAAAATCATTACAAGCATTATCAAAAGTATTTTCTTATTCATATTTCCACCTTGAAAAGTCATAAGTATCCCATGCAATACAGCTCAGGTTTATATTTCTGTTGACTACAGTGGTTATGTTCCAGAATCCTGCATAGTTATCTAGGAAGTTTCCGATAACTACGTATCCTGTGCTGTTAACTTCTATGTTAAGTGTTGTGCTAGATGAGCCTCCTACGTCTGTTGCAACTATTGTGCATGTTGCATTCCCATACCAAGTCTGGTTTGTGGTTTGATTAACCATCCCCCAAAGAGTTACATTCCCATTTGTTGTGTTTATATCACATGCAACTTGCTCTAGGTTTTGAGCTGAGACTGAGTAATTTACTGGGTCTCCTTCTGGGTCTGTCACGTATTGGCTTAGATTAACAATAAGTTTATGTCCTCTTTTTAGAGTCTGATTTGGAATTGTGCTCCATACTGGTGCTTGATTGTCTGTCATGAAAACAGTATAGCTCTGATTTGCAGCCGTGTAATTTGCATTTCCTGTGAAATTTATGGTGTAAGTTATATTCTCTCCTATGCTAATGTTTACAAGTTCGCTATATGATAAAGGACTTGCTTGATTAGCTAACAAATCTCCAGTATCATTATAGAGAGTCAAGTTCTGTGTACAATAAACACATGTTATGCTTCCATTAATCTCTACAGTTGTAGGTGTTATGATTGTCAAGTTTGCTGATGCTCCATTAAGAGTCATAGTTATTACTGTCTGGAATTTTGCAAGAGTTATATTGTACCATCCTGTCTGGTTGCTATTGCTAAAGCTGTTATTTGCATACCATCTATAATACATTGTTCCTACTCCATAATCTGTGGTGTTGAGCTCATAGGAGTATGTATCTGATACATTTGTTACAGTAAAGTTTGTGAGTGTTCCAGTCCAGTTAACTTCTAAAATAACTGTATCCATAGTTCCGCCATTCGTTGTCCAATCTATTGATAGGTTAAAGGCATTCTCATAATAAACTGGGTCTGAACTTTCAGTTGGATTGCTATATTCTGGGTAAGGGTCGGCGACAGTTATTGTAACATTATTTGATTCTACGCTCTGGCCTGCTGGGTCAGTAGCATTGAATATTACCCAACTTGTTCCGACAAAGTTATTATCTAAACCTATATCCACTGTGTTATCTGAGTTTATAGTGATTGTGACGTTGTCTCCTTCTCTTGAAGTATAAGTCAATGTCCACTTGTTTGGGTCTATGAAATAATCATCTAAGTCGAATGCAGAAGTTAAGTTTACATTCTTATATGTAGTCTGGTTCGGAATAGATGAAGATAAATAAGGTGCTGTTTTTGGATACACATATATTGTCCTGTTCTCTGTGCAGTTCCTTCTTGAGAATACATCTTCAACGCATACTTGGTATTTATTAAATGAGCTTCCATCTGGTTCGAATAATACATAATCATCAGCAGTCAACACTTTAGTTTTTGTGCTGACTATAACTCCATTTTCTATCTTGTACCAGTAAAGTCTCTTATCATCTGGCAACGGCTCCACTATTGAAGTGTTGATTGTAACATTTGTTCCATTCACTGATTTGTTCCAGAAGCTTCCATTAGCAGGTGTTGGAGCTATGAATGATACTCCCGGGAAGCTAAGGTCAACATATATATATTGAGTAGGGGTTATTGATTCTACATTGAAATCGTTCTTTACGCTGAAGAAATAACTATAATTTCCTTCAGTCAATCCTGTGACATTTCTGTAGAAGTAAACAAGAGTATCATTTACCTTATTATAATCTAAAACATAGTACACTGAACCATTTAAGTTTAGCTTTCCACTATCTAATGTTGCATTGTCTCCAACCGCACTGACATTGAATAATATTTCTGTTTCATTTGTATATGCTAATACAGGGGTCTGGATTTCTAAGGTCAATGACTGGAAGGTTCTCTGGAAATCCCAAGTAGGGGTTGCAGCAGAATACTCATATCCATCATAGACTTTAACATACCAGTAGTAAGTTCCTTCTGATGTTGTCAGGACATTTAAATTTCCTTGCTGAGTGTTTGAATAATAAGGCGGAACTGCTGTTGTTCCAAACCATACATAATAAGTCAATGTATCTCCATCAGGGTCTGTTATGCTGGTGTTCCAAGTTAATTGAGTTAAGTCTCCACCGACAAATGCTCCGTCAGCTGGAGTCAACAAGTTTGTTGCAGGAGGTGGTGTGTTAACTGTGAAGTTCCAAGTTACAGAAGAGTTCCTGTTTCCGAGAGGGTCTGTGCAGTTCACGCTCCAATTATAAGTGCTTCCTTGAGTTACATCAATGGTGAAATAATTGTTTCCCCCATTTGTTATTGAAGTATCTGTCTGGTTAAGAGCTTGGTTAATATACAAGCTACAGTTTGCAACTCCGCTTCCATCATAAGGAGAGTATGCTACTTCTGTTGTAGTTCCTACTTGTCTTCCTCCGTTTGTTGGAAGAAGCAAAGTTACTTCGGGTGGGCTTGTATCATTAACAAGAAGAACGAATGTTCCATTAGTTGATAATCCTCCTGTGTCTGTACATGTTATCTGTATTGAATTGTTTCCTACAAAAGTATCATTGACTGTTGTGTTGATTACTCCTGTTGTTGAGTTTATAGGGAGCCAAGTTGTATTGCTTGCATAAGTTACATTTCCTCCATCTGGGTCTGTACAGTTAATGTCATAATAAAAGTAAACATCTGGTGGGCTTGAGTTTGTGCTCTTGTTTTCTAAAGCCGGGTCAAAGATTGGAGCGTCAGGTACAGATGTCACGTTTATGAAGAAAGTCCTGTTCTCTCCCCATGTTGAGCTGTCATTGATTCCCACAGTACAATTAGCTAGGCCATTCCAGTTAGCAGCTGGAGTTCCTGAAAGATTATAGGTGGTATCTGTGATGGTGTAATTACTCTCATATACTCTCCACTTTCTATCATTATTGGAATAGGTCTCATATCTTAATCTTAGATTATCTCCTTTCAAACAATCATCAGGAATAGTATTTGTATGTGTACAAGCTGATGCAGCACACGTAACAGAACCTTGGGTCAGATTGAATGTACTATAATTTATTGCTGTAAAATTATAGCATTGTGCTGAGAAATTCATAAAGAAGGGTGCTGAACCACTGTCTATTTGAAACTTGTAAGTCACGGTTGCGTTTGTTGTTGTATCATTCATAGATATGTTATGATAAATATAAGCGTAACCTCCTCCGGTGTTTGATGTTGAAGCATAAGAATTCCAGTTCCCATCAAAAGCATTAGCTATATTTGTTATGTTAACTCCTGCATAATCTAATGTTGTGTTTATGTCGGTAAGTGTGTCCTTGCTTTCAATATTACAATTAACTTGGCTTGTGTTCTCATCTTGTATTGAGAAAACAACTCTTTGGCCATCTGGGTCGTAAGCATAATCTGAAAGGTTGTTTAGATACAATGTAGTTCCAGAGTCTTCAGTCACTGTCTGATTTGGTAAACTATACAGCCATAAAGGGGCCAAGCTACTAATTGTAAGTGTTGAACTATTTTTCCATGTACTATTAGGGTTTACTTGAGCAAGGCAACTTAATATTATTTGAGTTCCGACATCGAAATTATCGCTTGAAAGATTTGCTACATTGTATGTTATGTTAGGTCTACTAGCAGTATACCAATAAATTCCTTCTTCCCCAAATGAGCCTGCACCCCTATCTGTAAGAGAATAAATTTCTACCCAAGAACTTCCATCCCAACAAGTATAATTTCCAAAACTATCTGTACTGGGAGCGTCAGCATAATAAACGTGCAAGGTTATATTGTCTGGAGAGTAATCCCAACAAGCGTCAGGTATCGTCTGATTAACTATAACTCCATATGCTGGTCTTGATGTAAATTGCCAAATAGCTGATATTGCATCTTGTGGTTTTTTGTAAACAATGTCTGCTTCCGCATACCCAAGAACAACATACGTTCCATAATTTCCATCTATTCCTTTCCAAGCATCTGATGGTTCTGTATCAAAGTCTATAGAGCCAGAATAATCAAGTCCGCAACTTCCATCAGTTCCTGACTGGTTTGTTGTATTAAATGATTCTTGATAACAAAAACCCTTGGATGTGCTTCCACTGGAAAGCTCTTGATTATTCCTGTACCATTTATAATATAATGTTCCATTGGCGTCTGAATCACTATAAGTATAATTACAATACCCTTGAAGAGTATCATTTGCATAAGCTGGGTCTGGTTCTATTGTTACTGAGTCTATAAATGGAATCTCTGTGACAGTAGTCCAGAATGTTTTGTTGCCACCATCTGCACCTGATATTTCCTGAATGTTGACTGTACAATTTGAATTACCGCTCCAGTTAGTGGCAGGAGTCACGCTAAGCTCTTCAGGTGTGTAAAGAATGGCTCCTCTATAAGGTGCAAAATTTGGAGTACATGATAAGTTTATAGGTTGTGTTCCGCTTAGAGCTATGCAAAGTGCGGTTGCTCCATAAGTATTTCCATTTCCTCCTTTAGTTTCAATGTCCCCTTTGCCCACCATGAGAATCTGCATTGGAGCTGTTGTGATTTCCAGAGTTTCATTGAAGTAGAAAGTATGCCATACCCCTCCAGCATCATTTGTATATCCCTCGCCACTAACATCATAAACCCCATTTCCAGAATCACATATCCAATCGAAGTCAGAATCCCTACAAAAATATAATGTTTCGTTCCACTCTGAATTACTTGAAAACCATGTAAACCCATAAGCAGTTCCATTTTGTTCTACACTCATATTCTGTGTCCACCATATTGGGGGAGATAACGATTGGTATGAATTATTAAAAGTGCAATTATTAATTGGCCAATCAGAACATATTTGTTCTATAATTGTACAATCTACTTTACTGGTATTTTCATCGACAACGCTAAATATTATTGTATCACTATCAAGGTCATTGGCATAACTTGATAAATTATTAAGTACTGTTGTAGTTCCAGAGTTTTCTAGTACTGTTTGATTAGGCAAGTCATAAAGCCAATAAGGTGCAAGGTTTGATACAGTCAATACGCTTGTATTGAACCAAGAAGTTAATGTCCCATCTGTTGAATTTGCTCTGCAACTTCCAGTTAGATTATCTCCTTTTGAAAAGTTTCCAGAACCAACTTCAATCATAAAATACTCTTCTCCCCTAGAATAAGTATAAGGATTTGTAAAATAAAGATAGCCCGGATTGGATGTTTTTGATGGGGCTGTTACAATTATTTCACTTGATGTTTCTATTGCACTCCAAACCCTAGTGGAAGATGCCAATCCAGTTGTTATGTTTCTTATAACACAATCCTGACCTGTAGAATTACAAATCACATGTTGGAGTGTGTCAGAAACACAAGTAGGTATTATTGAAGTGATTATGTCTCCTCTTGATGTTGTAAAAGAATCTCTATAAGTCATGCTACAAGGGTCAGTATATTGAGCTAATATCCTGTAAGTGCATGAAGCGCCAGTAGAATCGCATAAATATATTTGTAATCTGTCTTGGTTACTATCCCCTGTAACAACATCTATGTCATCTCCAGATTCTTTGTTCACGAATTTTGCATAATCACAATTAGAAGAATCTATTGTTGTTGCAGAAGTACAACTATCCCCAGTAGCATTACATTGTCTTACTTTACATGCGGCCGAGGCTACATAAGATACAGTTATATTTCCATCGCTCATCTCTCTAATGTCCGACCTATACCCTCCTTCACCTGTTGTGAAATTCTTAGCTGTGCAAGTTACTCCGGTAGAATCACATACCCAGAAAGTTCCATAAGTGGTGGATGTTCCTCCTGACACAATTATATCTCCATTTGAGTGTTGCATCATAGAAGCATAAGTTCCAACATCCCCGTTATCTGCTAGTTGTGTTCTCTGGCAATTCTCTCCTTTTCTATCACAGACTGCAAGTCCGAAAGCAGAATTGCTATCATATTCATAAATCATTGCATAGCCACCGCCTGAAAGGCTTACTAAAGAATCACCTCCACCTATGTTAATGGGCAAATATGCTGAGGCATTTCCTTCTACTAACCTCCTTGTACAATCTTGCCCCCATTTATCACAAAGGTAAATGTAAACTCCAAGTCCTGTTCCGTTGTAATAAGTTGTTACATAAGTCAAATCTCCATCAGAGTTCTCAACAACTTGAGGGTAGTAGGTCAATCCCCCTTGTACTGTTGTTATCAATTCTCCTTCTGTATAATTCTCTTCAGGAGTTCTGTTTCCAGAAAGTATTGAAACTCCATTCTTATAAACATCGTAATCTAATCTAGTTATATTTGTGCTCCTATTGTAAACAGAAGGTTCACAATATAAATATAATGAATTATTTGTATAAATAGTTTCTGGATAAAGTCTTGGAAGAGTAAACTCATCTATAGCTGTCAAATTATATATTGCTGCAACCATTGTAAACGGAGAATGATTCACATATTGGATGTTTATTTCCCTGCTTAACTCCCCCCTCATTTCAGTTGGGAAATTAGCATACATCGCTGAAGGGTATGCAGTTCCAAAAGAACCTGAAGCCGCATCTACCACATGAGGTTGTGTCCAAGTAAGTCCTTGGTCAAATGTACTTGTATAAAATACTGCTGATTGGCTTCCTGAACCAGTATTCTGTTGACTGAAAATATGAATAATCTTGTCATCATTAGTCCACATCCCTCCCGGTGTAGAATCGTATGTGGATTGTGGTGTTTTTTGGAAAACGCCGGGTATCTTAGTTCTTTCTTCCCATGTTACTCCTCCGTCTCTGCTCCTGTAGAAAGACATGTTTATTCTGTCCGAAGTGAAGTAGGTAAAATAAAAATAATCAGTATTATAATCTGCAAATACATTTCCCACAGCAGGGGTATTTTCTGGAGTGAATGTTTCATTAGTCCATGTGGTAAAGAAATCATCAGAGGCAAAGGTTATGAGCTCATCAGATATATCGTTTGCGAACATTACTATTTCTCCTTTTGTGTTTACATCTATGTCGCATTCGAACCAACCTAGAGCTCCGGCTTTTGTATCTATAACTTTGGTTGTCCAGTTTATTCCATTAGTAGAGTTAGCAAATGTTAGGTTTCCGCTTCCATCAACATAGTCCGCATAACATCTTATATACTGGTCTCTTGTGCCATCATATTCTAGTCCGTGATAAAAAGGAGTCAAGGGTATTGTTCTATTATATGTTGTGAACTCTGTGGCATTACACCCAGTATCGGTTTTAAAACTTATAAGATAAGGTCCGGGAGGACTGGTTGTATCTGAAGCAACAACCACAATTCTTGAACCATTTGTTGCAGCCCTTACATAAGAAACTTCGTAGACTGAAAAGTCTACCATCTCTGTTGTTGTCCAAGTCTGGCCCCCATCGCTACTATTTGCACACATTAAATCTCCTGAGCTTGCATAAGGATAAAATAAGTAAAGGTTTCCATCGTTGGTTTTGACCATCCTGTTTCCTGCAACAGTACTCCCTCCAGCTTGAACTGTAACTCCAACGCTTTCGGTCGTGAGGTTGGCTTCTACAAAAGGGTCATAAGTACTGTTAATATATATTGTGTAGTTGTCTCCGTCAAACTGGCTATTGTTTGTTCCGATAGTGCATGATGCTAACCCTCTGAATCCGGGCCATACTCTTACGCTTAATTCATTGGTGCTTATTACACAATCTACTTGATAAACATTCTCTTCTTCTACAGAGAAAGTTATGCTTCCCGTTCCTCCATCATCAACATAATCAGAAAGGTTTGAAAATAAAACCGGGTCATACGTGCTAACTGTTTGATTTGGAAGTGCTGTTGTCCAGAAAGGAGATACATTAATCTGTGTTTGTTCATAATATTCATTTATTGGTACTCCATCTGTAATGAATTTGAAATCTAGCTTGCTAAAGTTAGTAAATCTGTTGCTTACAGGCCACATGGATTGTCTCCCATTAAATGCTACTGGTAATGTATACCCAGTCCCATTTACAACTAATGAATCTACATCCCATGTAACTCCTCTATTAGATGAGTATGCTAAGTAAATCATAGTATCTGAATTAAATTTCCCATAAGGTAAAAATACCCTGTATTCATCATAAAAGACCATCTTAAATCCAGAGAATCTAGAAATATTTCCTTCATAAGTACTGGAAGAAGCAAAAGTATAATTTGTCCATGTTGTTCCATTGTCTGTGCTCCTGTAAACTGTGAGGTTATCATTAGTTGTGCCTATTCCTTGTATTCCTGCAACATAATAATCATTGTTGTAGGGATTTACAGAAACAGAAGGATAGCCCAGTACTGGAGAATCTGAAAGTGTTACATTCAATATTACATCCCATGTTCTTAAATCATCTGAAGCATACACTACTGTGAATCCATCGTAAGTGGCCGAAGTGGAATTATGAATAAGGGTTAGCATTCTACCAGAAGTATCTACTGCTAAGTTGGTTACTGTCTTATTAGATGGAGTTATTACATACTTATCCCATGATGTTAAGTCTGAAGTATTATAGACTGTAAGGTTCCCTGAATCGTAGGAAGTCTTTGTTACAACATATCTCTTGTTAACGTCATCATAAACCACATCATATAATTGGTCATTTATAGCTGTGTCTTCATCAGAGACATATGTGAAGGTATCATTTATTTGTGTTGCATTACACCCCGTATCTGAATAAGCAGAAGAAAGATTATTTGTAGGATTACCATGTTCAAATATAAACACTAATCTTGTACCATTGCTAACTACCGTAGGATAGAACCATAAACCTGCGCCAGAAGGTAGTATGCTTGTTATATCGGTGCTAGACCATGTAGTGCCTCCATCTGAACTGTTCAAGCAATAGAGCATACTGTCAGCGTTGTTTAGTGTTACCATATATAAATTCCCATCATTTGTCTCTACAAACTTCTGTCCAAATATAGGATATTTAGCCAAACCTGCTCCCCCTGTTTCGAACACAGTAGTATTATATATTCTAGCGGTTGCTATAGAACCAGTCGCAGTTGGAAGAGGTGGGGGGTCGAATAATCTTACATTGAAAGAAACATAATCTGAAGTTATCTTCTCGCTCTTCACGTACATACTTCCTGACTTATAGACCCATCCAAGTCTGTAATCATCCCACCAAGTTACTTTCATATTCCTTCCGAACTCTTGCATTGTCTGGTTTCCGTCAAGCTTGAACGTTGGTCCATCGTAAGTTAAGTCTCGAACTTCATACCTGTAATAATAACCTGTAGCATTATAGACTTCAACCTTGTGATAGATAGGAAACAATTCTTTGTCTGTGACTTTACCATCAAAGAAGTAAGTATCTTTTATAACCGGACCTCTTTGGTAAGGCGTAGTCCTGATTATGGTCGTTGTGTTTGTCAGATTATTTACAAGAGTCTCAAGAGTTATACCTCTCCGGTCACGGTACATATTGCTCGAGCCGTCCATGAGCTTGTTGTACTCTCTTCCTGCAACAACCCATCTGTTAGCATCATTCTTCACATAGAAAGTAGATTTATCCTCGTCAATCCTCATCTTTAAATCATTATTGAATGTAATATAAACTATAGAAATGCTTATCAAAATTGCTAAAATTCCTAGCGTTACCTTCTTATAGTCTACCATTATACTAGCCTATCTTTGAATATCAAAATAAACTGGTCATCTTTGCTCTTTGAAGATTCTTTGAATGTGTCTACTCCAGTCATCTTTGGTGTTCCATCTTCATTGAATGTTGCACCAGAGTCAATAGCGAATCCTATTGCATCTGTTGTTTCTAGAGTTCCCTTCATCTCGACTTCGAAGTTTGTCTCATCAACTAAAGGGTATCCTGAATCAAAGTCTTTCTTGAAACTATTGCTTGCTGCCAAGCTCCAGTAATCCATTCTTATGTTTCCTTTTGTGATTGTGGTTGCAGCGGTTACAGCTTCGAATAATATGATGAGTGTGTCGCAAGCGTTCTCGTCTGGTGTTCCCTGACTGCTTGCAGATGACCTGCTTATTTTCAATGCATTCCATCCGTTAGATAGGTCTGCTCTGTCATAAGAGGTATAATAGTAATTAGATGTATCACTCCCGAATCCTACTTTAATTGCGTCAGTTTCTGCTAGGTCTGAAGTGTCAGTTATATAAACAAACAAGTATGTGACTTTGCCTGCTGTAAAAACATAAGCTCCAGCTGTGCTCTTATTATATCCAAAGCTTGTCTGAGAAGAACCATTCTTTCCTAAGTTAAGACATCCTGTTCCTTCTATGTATTGTCCAGCAGTATTGTTTACGACATCAGTGTCTGCATCTCCCGTCTCGTTCCAATCAGCAGTCTGGCAATTATCTATCAAAGTAACATTGCTTATAGGAACTGGTTCATCAAGAGCTGTTGTTTCTATAGTGACTGCTGTCACTTGGTTCTTTCCCACTTGGAATTGTGTTGGTGGAAGATAATCTGGAGTTGGTTTATAACCTCTGTTAAGTAAGACTATTTTACCATTATTTGTGATTAAGCTTTCTTGTGCCATCAGAATGCCACCTCTTTAGTAGTGTTATTAACTGTTGCAGTTGTCAGTGTTGTATCTATGAAATCATTATCATATAAAAACTCTTGGTAAATCTTCCCTCCTTGAGTTACAATTATATCTGTTCCATTCTGCTGCATCTTGAAATATCTTCTCACAAAATTTATACTTCTGTCAAGAGGGAATACTTGTACTAGAATCTCTTGGTTCTTTCCAAGCTCTTCTTCTAATCTTCTTACTCTATCAAGAGTGTTATTCTGCCAGTCGCTGGTTTTCCAAATTCTGTCTCCAACTTCTAGAACATCTGCTTTGTGAGGCCAACCTATTCTTATCTTAGTAATCATGACATATCTATCTTCATCATTAACGCTGTCAACAACTCTTAAAGTTTGGCCGGGCTCTAAAGCAAGAGTGTCTGTATCTGCTGTCAAAGGGATACTTGTTGTAACAAAAGGATAAGCATAAGTTGATAATTGCTTCTTGATGAAGTTTCTTGCATCTTCCACTGTTAGAATATCTAATTTGAAATAAGTCTTCTTGTATGCTTTATCTTCATCATCATCGCAGTATCTTGCTATGGACACGCTGTCTTTTGAAGAAGTTGCAATAGTCAGAGGGTAAGAATAATCAATAGTTATCTGAGCTGCGTTTGCAGGAGCGTTTACAAATATAACTTGCCTTAACTCTGCATCAACAGTGTAATCATAATCTTCTGTTGCTTCCTCTACCCCTCCTACTTTAAGAACTCCATCAACATAAACCTTTACTGATTTTGGAGTGTGAGCTAGAGTAAAGCTTGTCTGACTTCCAGTTCCTGTCTTGGATTCTGTTGTCTCAACAATCTGTTCCCCACCTATGACTGTAATAAAATTCTGGCATTCTGCAAAGTTATAATTCCATTTAGGAACTCCCACAATGTTCTGGCCAACTTGAAGGACCAATGAATTGTTTGTGTATCCTTTTGGCTGGAAATAAGCAGTGTCAGTGTCTGCCCTGTAAAACTGTTGGTAATCATAAATCTTGCATAACTCTTCTCCTCTCTCGTAAGGGTCTGCGTGATTGCATACAAACTTTGCAAGAACATTTATTGTTCCTGTGCTTACAACTGAAGTTGAGAAATCAAATGGACTCATCAAGTCGCTCCATATTGCGCTTGCAACTCCAGCTTCATCATCAATAGCTTGGTCATAAGAATATGTTTTTTCTCCTCTCTTTGCAAGGCTTAACTTATCCTTGGCATAAATCTTCCATTCTGTTCCGCCTTTCTCTCCTTTATCTACATCTTCAACATATCCCCAGAAAACTAATTTATCTGTGGCTGTTACAAGACCCCTGTAAACTTTGACTTCCATACCATTAATTATGTCTACAGTGTTCACAACTGTCTTTGCAACTCTTATATTTATATCTCCAATCTGTTGTCCGAATGTCTTTTCAGAATCCCAGCCTCTAAGGTAAGCGCTTACATCATATCCTCCTATTGTTACCTTAGTGTACATTGTCATTTTTATCCACTTCCTTGAACTAATTTTATTGTGAACCTAAGCCAGTTTGGCTCTCCTGATTTCTCAACGAAATTCATACTCATAACCATTACTGTAACTCCTGAAGTATTGAATGTGCTTGTGAATGATGTTGCAGACTGTAAACCATTCACTAATCCTTGAAGATAAGCTTTCTGTTCTTCTATTGTCAAAACAGATTGTCCTGAAACTCTCGTGCTTGTTGCATCAGTTAAATTTCCAGTTATAGTAATCATCTTGACAACCCCTTCAAAATCAAAAAGAAGTGTCTCTGATGGGCCTGCAAGAGGCATCGGAAGGTTTTCTATGTTAGAAGAAATATCTTCTGTTACATCGTCCGCATCTCCTTCTTGGAAGGTAAAATCTCCCAGTGTCACATCTGTCATTTTAGTAACTTGACCTCCTTTGCATTTCTCTATTTAGATTGTCAGCCAACTTCGCTGCAAGAGCTCTGACTTCTGTATCTCTTCCAATCTGTCCAGCGCTTATGTTTATTGTAATTGGTCCTGAGCCTCCAGCTCCGGGAAGTCCTCCTTTGGTTCCTATAAGTGTATCTTGTGGGCTAAATGGTACTGCTTTTTGTCCGGGCCTCATCACGAAATCATTGAACCTGCTACCGATTACTCCTCCAGCTATTGCACCGGGAATACCTGCTCCAGCCATTCCGATTCCAGCACCTATAACTGTACCTTTATGTCCTCTGACCCAGTCAGCTGCTCTTTGAAATAATCCTTTCTCATCACCTTTGCCACCGCCTGAAGGTATCCCTGACAATGCATTTGCAATAGCACTCTTTAAATCATCTCCCATCTGGCCCATAACAGTGCTCCAGATAGTTGCTAAATCACTTATGTTAGCTTCAAACAATCCGAAGACCCCCCCTATTTCTGTGTTGGCATCTTCTAATTGTTTTCCTAAATCAGCAAAACTCACTGTTGAATCTTGAAATATTCCGTCAAGCATCTTACCCATTTCTTCTAGGTTAATCATGGCATTTCCATCAGGGCCTAATAAAGTCATCATGGTGTTCTCGAGCAACGCTAAGTTCGTCATGATTACCCCGCCGAAGAAATTATCAATGGTGGCCTTCCCTAGATTAACTATAGAATCTATAGCGTTCCATGTCATTGATTGCGCATTCGTGACCATCTCCTGAAACATAGTTCCTGTTCCAAGGAGTGAATCCATAAGTTTTGCAATCAATCCTGCAATAAAGAACATAGGTGCGGTCAGTGCTTTTACAAGGAATCCTTGAAGCTCCATTAACATCTTCATAATCTCAGAAATCATCTCGAAGATAATCATTTGTAATCCTGTGAACATTAAATTAAATGCCCCCATGGAAGTTGCTAGACCTCCTGCAACATCTCCTCCCGCTATCTGTTTCATTCCTTGTGCAGCCATCTGCATCGCAGCCTTACGGAACGGCATCATTATAGCTTGCACTACTTTAACTATGGGTTTAAGTATTGCCAGAATTGGCATCAGCAGTACTAGAATAACATCAGCTATTGGTCTAAGAAGTTCTGTCAATAACCTGAGAATTATCTTGACCATGTTAACCAAAGGTTTCATAGTCATAACAACAGCTCCTATCGCAACGATTGCAACACCAATAGGTCCGAGAGCAGAGATTGCTCCTTGAATCATTTTACTGATTCCTCCAAACAATCCTCCTCCACCGCTTAATGATTGAAGAAGTCCGCCTCCAGCTTTTCCTTTAGGTGCTGCTCCTGCACCGCCTCCTTTTCCCATGCCAGAGCCTAGTTTATTTGAGAGTTTCTTCTCTATGTCATTCACCATAGCGTCTACGCTTCTGTCGGAGATTTTAAGTCCGACTTCCAAATTTGCTATTTCTCCCATTTTTACATGAATGCGAAGAACGGGTTGTCCTTCATCAATATCTCATAAACTATACTGAATGCTTCGATGTCCTCAGCGTCCTCTTTTCTGAGTTCACTAGGAAGGCACTTGAACATCCTACACATCATGGCTTCGTTGATTATCTTATTTATATTAGCATCCGACTTGAGCCTTCCCTTTAAAGCGAATGCTATTCTTTTTTTGCTTGGTCATCCAATGGGTTGTTGAAGCCATTCAGTTGTTCAAATAGGTGAGCTCCTGTTTCTGACTCTAACTTGTTTATGATGGTCAGCTTCTGGCTTATAACTTCTGGGCTGTTAGGTTTTGCAGCAAGAAGATTCCATGCCTTCAACTGTGGGTTTTCTGTTCTGAATTCCCTTATTCCATAAACTAGTAGCCATACTCTGAACTTCCCTAGGCTGATGCTTGCTTTGATTTGTGGTTGGCCTTTTACTGCTCTGCCACTCATAGCACCGCTTGCATCTGCATCTACTGATTTCTCAATCAGCTCGGATTGTTCTCCGTAACTTAGCTTTCTAATTACAACTACGTCCTCGGGTTTCAACCCCGGGATATTTTTCAATTCTTTTTCTTTACTCATTGTTTTAGTACCCCCTTCACTGCGACTGTCAGGCGGTCTATTTTAATGTTCATCCCTTCGATGTGTTTGTTTTGTTCCTGTTGCAATTCTGTTTGCTTCTTCAACTCGTCCAAAATTTCTTTGTTTAAATCCAAGTTTAACCACCTCGTCTTATTTTATTTAGGCGCTTTGCACCTCACTCACTGATAGACTCTCAGCTATTGCTGTTATGTCTTCAGGAATCACTTCAGCGTAAGTTTGGTCTCCGCCATCCTCGTCAACTGTCACACCTGTGAATGTGAATGTACAGCTGTGTGTTGCTGAGTTAGTGAATGTTATCACTGCTGTTGCAACCCTTGTTGGGTCTGTTGCAGGACCTGATGCGCTTCCTAAGAAGTCATCCAAGAATGTGTCATCCTCAAGGTCAACTGTGAACCTTATCTGGTATTCAAGTTGTTTGTGGACTCCTTTCTTTCCTGTTCTGCTTCCTAGACCATATCTGACTTCTGCATTGTTTGTGATTGTTATTTCTATACTATCAATCACGTGGTTTACGTCCTCACCGCTTGGCCATTGCAAAGTTACTCCAGAGAACACGAATACATCAAGTGAGCTTAGAGCCACTGGTGTTTGTACAGTGTTATCTTTGTCTAGGTCTGCTGCAACTAATTCAAGTGTGCATGTTACTTTCTCTCCCATTGCAGCTCTTAGTGTGCATGAATTAACTAGGCATCCAAGATAAATAACGTCTTGGTCTGTGCTTCCTAACTCGATGCTTGTTGCAATAGATAAACTTCCCGGGCTTGAACTCTTGGTATAAATGTACGGGTCTCCTGATGTTCCACTTCCTGTCTTTGTACCCATGACATATTCTAACCATTCCCATGTCTGTGGTTCGAACTCTACACTTACTCCCGGTTCAAACTTTCCACCTCTAGACTTGACCATCTGTCTTCCTCCAGTTGTGGTTCCTTTGAATCCTCTAACCTGCAATAGGTTGTTTCTTTTTGTAGGACTGACCCTTGTGACTATACCAAAGTGTTTGTTGATAGAGCCTGCCGCTGTAGCGTAAGTTGTTTCCGCTCCGTAAAGAGTGTATGAGTCAACTCCAGCTACTGCGATGTCTTGTCCTGCTGCTGGTATCGCCATCCTAATTACCTCCTTGTTTTTTGAGGATTTCAGCTATCAAGTCTTTCTTTGAAGTATCTGAAGCTCCCCACTTCTTTTTAGCGAACTTCTGGAAAGGCCTCCATCCCATTGTGTTTATCATTTCTTCTATGTCTGCTTTCTTCAACTTTGCTTTATCTCCACTAAGAAGCACAAAGTCAGAGTTCTTATCGAACTGTTCTCTTTCTTTCTCACCTATCTCAACAGTATCACCAAACTTGACAACCTTTGTGCCCTTGCTTGTGCCAACTTTAGTTGAGTAAACGGAATTTATGTATCTGTACTTTAACATTGTTCTTACCTCCTCATAGTTTTTTGATGTTGAAAGGAGCTCTTAGCTCTATTGCTTTTGCAATCATGTCTCCTGTCTTGTCTTCTGTGGGAACCATATCAGCAACGTTAACTGGCCATACAACTCTCAAATAATAAAATGATTTGTATGCTGGTAGGTAGGCATCCCATATCTCTTTAATAAGATTATTTATCTCTGTGCTATTTGGTCCATAAACCATGATTGTGATTCTTGCTTCTGTCTGTAATACCATGTTAGAAGCGCTTATTGCTTCTGATGGGAACATATAACTTACTGCTATTCTAGGATAACTTCCACGGCTTAAATCAAATCTTGGAAATCCTTCATAAGCTATACAACTATCTCCATAATCATAATCTACTACTATTGCTGCACCATCTGCTGGTGCTGTTGTGAATGTGATTTTTCCTCTGTTAGCTCCAGTGAATGAAGCAGTATAATCTGTTCCATAAACTTGAGCTACTCCTCCAACTGTAACTGAATTTACAAATTGAAAAGAAGTTGCATTAGTAACTTGAAATTCTGTTTGAACTCCGGTACCTGAGAAATTCTGAGTAGTATTTGTTGTTCTGCTCTTTGGGTCTGTAACACTCTTTCTAATGAAATTAACTTGCTCATCGCTTATAGCGTTAGGGTCGAAATCGAATTGAGTCATATTGTTAGTTCCCCCGCAAAAGCTTGAAGAATTCTAGTCTTGTTAGTCCAAAGTGCAGGCCTCAAAAAAGGCTGAGCTGTTGTTCCCGGATGATAAACTATTTTGCTGAAAACAAATCCCATGTATTTTCCTTTCTTTACAGCATACACGCTACCCGGGTCTTTCCATGCTAGAAATTTCTTTCCTCCTTTAGGCTTGATTACATGAGGTTTAGTGTTATATTCTACATAAGGTGCATAAGGTGCAAGCTTTGTATCTACATAGACTTTTCCTACAAGATTCTTTTCATCTACTTCCCATCTCAATGCACTTCTTAATTCTGGATGTCCTCCTTTCTTATTCACAGGACATCTGATAAATGCGTCTTCAAAAACTATAAGTGTTGCTTTAGTGAGGCCTCTAATCAATCTACTCTTCAATGCTAGTTTCAATTCCTTATTGTTTGGCATTATCCGTTCCTCACTAGTTCTGCATCATAGCAGATTACATTCCCATACTCATCAAGTATTGCATGAACCTCTTGGACTTTGTATCTTGACCCTCCAAAAGTAACTTCATCAAATTGGGCTATTGTTATTGCCGGGCTAATTGCTGTTCCATCAGTTGTTTCTGTATACTCGTACCTGAAGTTTCCAGCTCCATCGCCGTCCTTTAACAAACCTTGCTTTACATAATTATGGCTGTCCCTGATAATGCTACATTGGGCCCACACTACATAATCAGTAAATGTAGGTTCAGTGCTGCCTCTAATATTATCTGTGACATTCTTTGTTCTCTTATGAAGTGTTACAGGCATGATGAAAATATTCCTGTCCAAATCATTTCTCTTCTGTTCTACATTTACCATTTTCAGTAGTAAAGCAATCTGCCGTTATGAGTTAATGGTTCGTTATACATCATTCCTTGAAGTCTTCTTCCTCTTCTCTGGCTCAGTCCTCTTCCTACTCTTGCTCTCTTTCCATAGAAGGGTCTTATTTTTTGAATCAAGGTGTTGTATCTCTGCATTATTTTTTGAACCATAGCATCAAATTCTTTCTCGTCTCTAGTTAAGGTTTTGTCTCCTGCGCTCCAGCTGATAACCCCATCATACATCCTAGTTTTCTTTAGGGTTGCATAACAAAGTTGCTCTGCGAATCTTGCAACAGCTTCTTCAAGGATGCTGTAATCCCCTTTCAACTGAGCTATCGGTCTGTTTGAGATATAATAAGTCACATACACTGACCTGCTCTCTGTAGGGTATCCTGTACTTAATGTGAAGAAATTGTTCAATCCGTCAATGCTTGCTACTTGGCTAGAAATATCAACCAATAGTTTGTTTGTAGAATCATACTCGTAAACGAGCAAGTCTCCAGTGTCAACATCTCCATCAAGGTCTCCATCAGCAATGTACCTGTACTCTGTAAAGTACCTATCATTGTCATCCTTAGAAGCGAGCTCTTCGCTAATCTTAACGAAACCTTCTCGTAGAATTTGATAATGCGCTTGAGTAATCTTCTCATTGGCGACCGAATCACTGATAACAGAACTACCTAAACCTGTTATCGTCCTGAATCTGGCAAGGGTGCAATAGCTTGTTATGGTCATGCTTTGTTCCTCCAGATAGAAATAGCTAAATCTCTATCCAGCTTGGATTTCATTTATAGTCCCGCTTGGACTTAGGCTTTCTTATCTTCGGCCTTCTTTTCTCTCAGCTTGAGAGTTTCAGTATGAGTCTTTCCATAAACCGGAACTGCTTGTCCCTGTTTAATCATCTTCTCTTCCTCATCCTGCTTTTTCTGTTTTGCAATCTCTTTTTCAGTAGCTTCCCTAATCAATCCTTCTTCCAAAGCTCGCTCAATGATTGGAGTGAGTTTTTCAGGTAAAGGTTTGACTTGTTCTTTTAGCAAATGAAAATTTGCTCCATCTGCGCTATTGAAATAATCATTATCTGTTGTTACCAATATTTCTTTTGACATTTTTTAACCACCTCGAGTTTATTTAATATAAAAAAAATAAAAAAAGCTGGGTTTATACCCAGTCAACTGCTTGGTCAGCTAAGTCGATTAAGCATCTTACTGCGTTAATCTGGCTTCCTGAGCCCGGTGCAGTTACTACATCCAAGCACTTACCTACTTCTACCGCAGAGTTAGCTGTTGATGCAGAAAGCGCCTGAGCGACTGCACAATAACTTGAAACTGCTGGTGCAAGGTAAAGTGGTGTTCCAACTGCAAGACTTGTGTGTGTTGCTGATGCTGTCAGACCATCTTGTATGATGATTCCTCTAACACAAACTCCAACATTCAAATCTCCTGCTGAGCCACTTGAATTGTCTTTTGTTTCTGTAGCCATACCACAAACTTTGTCAGTTACAGCTGTGCAAGGTGTTACATAGCTTGAACTCAAAACTAACAAATCGTTTGCATTTATGTCTGCTGTTGCAGCACATGGGAGTGTCAGAACCAAGTCCTGTCTATCTCCTCTTGAAATCAATCCATACCTTGTAGGTGCGGATGCTGTAATTGTTCCATTTAATGCCATTTTCTTTTCTCCACCTGCCCCCGTAGTGACAGGATTTTTTTTATTTTAAGTTGAATCACAAGTCAGTAACAATTAAGTTACTGAGATGTAATTAAACGTCAATGTCTCTGGTAACTGGTCTCTGCTAGAAGCTACAATGAACGTTCCAGCTCCAGCACTAGATACATATGCGTGGAAAGCTCCTTCTGAGTCTCTCACCCTCTTTGTCTCAGTCAGCATAACTTTATCCGCTGCCAACACGTTAGCGTCGGTAACTGTTACAGTTGACTGAACACCCGGGCCTGAGACAGGAAGAGTTCCTGTTCCTGATGCGTTTACAGTTTTAGCCATTGGGTATCACCGAAAAAAACTAAGTTAATGGTGCATCTAAGATGCAGCCATTACTACTGAAGCAGCAGCTCTTACGTTTTGGATACCTATTCCGTATGACTGTACTGCGATGATTTCTGTATCAACGGTTCCGCTGATTCTTCCATCAACTATTTCCACATCGGATTCCTGAACAAATGTTCCAAGTTCATTTGAGTCAACAAACAAGCTTGTTCCAGTTGTAGTCTGTGCAGACTGGATAACCTTCTGCGGTCCGAAATATTCCACTTGTGGGAATACAGCAGCGCCAGCAGTTCCTTGGCCTCCTGAAACAGTTATTCCTCTGTGCAGTGACTGCTTAAAGTCAGTGTCCTTCATTAAAGCAGCGTAGTCATCAGGGTGTAGGATTAAGTGTGTACACTTGAATCCACCAACGTCGTAACCTTCAACATATGCTCTCGCATCAATCAAGTTGTTGTAGCTTACTCTTGTTGTAGCTCCGCCAGTTGCTTTCCTGTTACTGTTTGCAGCTGTGCATACAGCAGTTATTCCAGCAATGATGTCGCTATCCACTTTTCTTGCAAGGGCTTTACCAACTCTAGCAGCTTCAGCTGTTATCATTGAAATCATTCCCCTGTGAATCATCTCCCAAGTGATTTTGGAAGCAGCAACCTTCTTGGTTGGGCTTACAGTGATACTCTCGTATCCTTCACCTGTGTAAGTAACGTTTCCGCCTTCTGAAACTTCAGCAGCTGTTACTCTCTTCTCTTTAGGCAACTTAATAGCTCCCTTTCCACCGCCTGCCATCAGGTCTGTGTTCATCTGAAGAAGTTCTAAGCCCACCATGTTTGGTTCTACAGCAGCTCTGATAACACTTGCAAGTGCAGTGATATATAAAGCTGAAGCGTTAGCTGTTGATACATCCTCTCTGAATCTCATACCTTCTTTTAGTCGGACATGTTCTTTAAGTGATTCTAGGTTTACACCTTTCTTCACCATCTCTTTAACCAGCAGTTTACCTGCTGCTTCGCACAACTGTGTGCCTCCTGATATTTCTACTTGTGGCATTCTTTTCTACCTCCTTATGCTGTTAGTAAGTTTAGTTGTCCCGTCTTTCCGAGGAACTCTTTCACTGTGTCTGTCACTCTAGAACTTGAAGTACTCAACTCTTCCTTCTTAGCTTCTAAAGCAGGGTCTACTTTCTCAGCTGACATCCCTTGAGTTGTCTGTTTAGACACTAATGATTCAGTCATGGTAACACTTTCTTTTTCTGAAAGTATCTCCTTTTTCAAATCATTATATATTTCCTTCAATGGGTCTGCTGGTCTTGTGACTTTGTTCTTTTGCAGTTTCTGTGCTGAAGCCCCTTCCATTGGTTTAGGGTCTTTTGTTGATGCGCCCGGGTCTGGTTTGGTTGGGTCTTTAGCTGTTCCAGCTGTGACTTCTCCTTCCATCTCCTTCTTTGCATCCTCTGGTTCTGCACTATTTGTCTCAGGTCCTACTGGCATTTTGTCCTCTAGGTCTTCACCCGGTGGAGTGCCTGTTGGTGGCTGAGTTGTGTCCGGAATCTGCATCGGACTATGACTCTTACCTCTTCCATCAGAATCATCTGGAGTGTTCATGATAGGTTCAACAGGTTTTTTTGTCTCACCAGTATCTCTTTCTCCTTGTTCTGGGTTAAGGTCTTCTTTCTTCTTGTCCTCATCTTCTTCTGTATCAGATTGCTCTTTGCACTTTTCTTCTACAGGTGCATTTCTAGTTTTCAATTCTGCAACTTCGTTCTCAAGTTGTTGAACCTTAACAAGTAATGCTTCTAAAACATCATCGCCTTCTTCGTCCATCTCCGTCTTAGGTTCTTCCTTTGGAACATCGTCCATAGGGGTTTCCTCTTCAGGTTTTGGTGCTTCAGGGGCGAGTTCTTCTTTCTTTACCATGGTACTCTACCTCCTCATTTGTTGTAAAATTTTCTGTTTATAATTTTCAGCTCTTGTCTTTTTTAAGAGCGCCTCATTAGGCCTATAGACTTTCTTACACTTATGACACTTTAATGCTATTGACCCATCTTGAGCTTTACCTTCAAGAAGTGGTAGCTTCTTGCACTTGATGCATTTCTGCTTGGTTATTTTTGTGAACTTGATATTCTCTTCAGCTGGCTTTACTTTCTTAGGTTCTCCTTCTCCTATGAGTGCTCCGCCATTATCTGTGTTGAGCTCTTCTTTATCGTCCTTGTCCTTTGGCTCATTTATTTGATGTCCTCCAAGAGTTGTAACATCTTCTTCTCCTATCTGCATTGAGAAAGGCCTAATTTTACCGTCATCATCTTCTATTTCTCCCCTCATGCTAAGAGTGTTCTTATGCCTGTTCTTTAGCTTCTCAAGGAATCTCATAGTTGTGTCCCCATCGCCCGGGATTAGAACAGATGATAACTCTAAGAATTCTGTTATGTTAGCCACAACATAAACTTCCCCATTATCTCCAGTAGCTTCGTCAGCTTCATCAACTAGAACCTGAATGCTTACGCCGGGAATGTCATGCCTCCTAGCCTTCCTTATGAATTGTTCTTCTTTAGGGTCTATATCTACTTTATACATTAACTGATAAAAACCAGTCTCCTTATTTTGTTGTATCCAAGTTTCTATAACATGCCCAAAAGGAGGATAATCTCTGATAGAATCATCATGGTGACTATCTAGGAATGGTTTTCCTACAAGACCTTTGTGAGTCTCTAAACCGCTTTTATACGTATAGCTAACTCCATTTCTTGTAGGCTTATCAAATGTTATCGCAACACCCTCTAGAATTACGCCCTTTAACTCGCCTGTGTTTTCATCAATGTCTTCCTTCAGACGGTAGGTCTCGCATAGAAGTTTGACCTGTTCTTTGAATTTTTGTTTTGCTTCAGCTGCCATTTTATCATCCGGATTATAAAGGTCTTCGGGGGAAACTAGGTCTCCCCAGAAGAAACGAGGCGGTTAAATCTCGTATATGTCCAATAATAATGTCTTAACTATTTAAAGATACTTTTAAATCCCCTCCTTTTTCTTGTACTTAGTGGGTGGGAAGCCTCTAGCTGGCTTTTCACTACTCTTAATGAATGTTACCCACCGGGCCTTTCTAAGGAATCTAAGCCTCTGATAAATCAGTTTCTCTGGTTCCTTTAGTTCCTCTGCTATATCTTTGCATGATTTGAACTCTGAACTTATACAATCCAGAATCCTATTGTCTATGTGTTTTTCCGCCTCGCTCATTTAACCACCTCTATTTTATTCTCTATTATCGACACTACCTGTTGGGTACAAATCTACCTCCGAATTATTATATAAATCAATGTAAGCTTCTAAATATGGAGTAATTGCCAGAGTCAATGAATCTGGCTTTCCATAAACATAACCATCATGAGGGATGAGTGTGACATTTACAGTCCCCACTGGGACTACATAAGTGTTTGTTGAAGATAATGCGCTGATTAAAACATTGTCTGCTTTCCCATAGTAAGTCAATGGCAATCTAGGAGCGTGTGATGCGTTCTTGTAAAACATTGTGATTGTCTGCCTGTAAGTTGTAGCCCCTATCAAATCTAGATTTCCACAGTCTCCAGTTATCTCTGTTGCATTCTCTTGGTAATAATTCCCTTTGGGACCTACGCTGTAAGAATTATATAACCCTAATATTTCTGTTGCATTCAATGATTTATTATGAAATTCTACTTGGTCTATTACTCCATCGAATCCAAAGTAGCCTGTGTCTCCTCCTGTTATATTGCTAGCAAATGTTGAGTCCATGGCCCCTATGAAAAAGCTTCCATTTGGGGTAGAAGTCAAGTTAGGGGAATACTCTGGATTAAGTTGGACATCTAGTGTGCTATTTGATATAACCAACCCCCCATTTGAGGCTTTTACTCCATTGACGTAAAAAGTCATGAAGTTGCTTGCATTGATTGTCATAGTCAAGAAGTACCAAGTGCTTAGGTTTATGTTGTGTTCAGCTAGAGTTGAGCCGACAACATACAAGTGAGTCCCGTTAGATACGACCATTCCGGGTTGATTGTTTAAGTCATCTATATTTAGGAACTCATCATTAGATACAAAGAAACCATAACTTATCCTTCCGAAATCAGTAAGGTTATCTGTTTGTGTATCGCCTCTTCCTGCAACAAGACTTATTCCGGGAACTGTCAAAGGAGTTCCATCTACATCTTTTACTTCTCCTTCCCTATAAATCCAAGCGCTAAGTGTGAATCCATCCGGTAAGTTTGCAACATCTGTTGTTGTGTCATTATCTATCTGTGCTCTGTTGCAAACACCATCATAACTATAAGCTCCAGAAACAGCACTTCCATTATATTGATATCCTTGATAAAGATTATAACTTGTGCTGTTCATTGTTCCATTGAGCAAGTTATTGTATTCTTGAGTGAAAGTAAGATTTGAAAAGCTCTTGCTATCATTATTAAAAGTCCATGCTGCAAGAAGATTGTCTGATTGTGTTGGCCAGTAACCACTTTCTAAATATTTGCACACTGAATAATCGGTTCCAGCCGTACCAGATATTGTTATTGGGGCATCTATATCAAAATGGTTTAAATGAATTTGGCTTATCCTGCCTGAAGAGGTGTCATCAAAATCGAAATATGCTTGTTCATAAGTTGTCCGACCATCATTATTGTAAACAACATTCCCTTCTACTGTTACATTGTTGTTTCCATCTGCTACGACATAAAAAGGGTAATTATCTTGAGTTTCGATGACATTATACCTTAAATAAGGTGGGTCTGTATCTCCGGGTTTAACAGTCAAACCGGGTACTGTTGCTATTGTATAATTAGCGTTTCCATTTCCTGTATAATATTTATCACTATCAAGATAGCATGTTCCTCCAAAGGCGGCGGCTGCTGCAAAGCATCCAATGCTTCCGTCTTCAACGTATGCTGTTAAGAAAGGAAGAGCTGCAAGAGGTAAGTCTATTGCCCATAAGTCTCCATCATTTGCTCCTGTAAATATTGTGCTTACATCTGTATCGTCAGCAGATACGCCAACTGCTCCACCTAAAGCATTATCCAAGGCTAAAGGTGTAGACTGGTCGAAAGTGAATCCGCTATAAACTGCCCTGAATAAAGATATTAAGAACTGGTTAGTTATAGATGTGTTTCCTGCATTAATTATTGTGTTGTTTATTACTTCACCATAAGCATTTCCAATCGCCCCCTCTTCTAAATATATCCCTTCTAAGCTCATGTTTGTTACATTGTTGTTATGGATGAACCAATTCATATAATTTGTATCTATACCAATAACCCCATTGTAAATATTATTTCTTCTTATAGTCTCTAAATATAAACTAGAGCTTCCGTCATTACCTATACAAGTCGAACAATTATGTATTGTACTATCTTGAAGCGTTGAAGACTCTCCACTATTTTGAAATTCAAAGCCGTTGTTCCCGCCAGCATTTATTATTATGTTTGTAAATGTAGCATTATTAGCTCTTGTTCCAATACCATAACCTGCCCCTTGCACGTTCAATACAATATTGTCTATGGTAGAATCTCTTGTAGTGAACCAGATACATGCAACATCTGCTGTGCAATCAAGCATATTTATATCTCTTGCAGTAACTCCTTGTTGAGATGTTGACTGAGAGATAATTAATCCATAATTCTCTGCTCCTGCATCCCCTGTTTGATTGCAGGTTATGTCTGTGAAATTATACCAACCAGTTCCACTATTCAAATTTATAGCATTTAAACATCTTCCACCTATTGTTGTTATATTAATAACTGTGTAGTTTTCATATCCATCGCTTCCTGTAATATAAGCGTCTATATCTATACCTCTATCAAAGTTTTCAATAATGCAGTTTTTTATTGTTATATTGTCTCCAATCCTAAAAGCTTCAATACCATCTCCTCCACCATCTCCATAAAGCTTTACATTATTGCAGTCTAAAGAAGAATTACCATCTCCAAAGCTTATGGCTGTATGTGTAAAGTTATACTGTGTCTTTACAGTTACATTAAATGTTGCTGATGTCATATTGAAATAAGGATAATTATTTGCTGTTCCTCCTGCTGGGCCTTCAAATATAAGATACTCTCTTGAAGAACCTCCTGCATTATCTCCAAGCAAAGCTATCCAGAAGCCATTATTTGATACTATTCCGTTGGCCCATTCTTGGAACCATTCAAGCCAAACAGAAGGGCTTGTAGTTGAATTGCCCATATAATGAAATCTGTTTGTTACAATACTTGTAAGATAAGTAAAATTAATATCATCATTTTCTAAAATATCTGGTGACTCGTTGGCTCCCGGATTAGTCCATTTTTCTAGTTCTGAATAATCAGTATAATTCCAGCTCGTATCTCCTGCCTCCCAAGAAGTGTTAACTCTTCTGAACATCTGGGTATTAGTTCCTGATAAATCTCTCTTAGTATTGACATACAACCATAGTCCTGTGATATTAAATGTTCCTGAGAATATTGCTTTGTCTAATGTTGAGTTTAGTATCCTCATAACAAGCCTTTGAGCATCGCAAACTGTTGGAAAATCATCCCCTATAAGAAAGTCTAAGTTCTTTGTAGCAGGAAATGTGCAGCTTCCACCATCAGCTTCTCCACTTCTTAACATACTGCTTTCAATATAATCAGCACCTTGTATCTTTAGATTAGAAACATTTGCATTTGTGCAATTTTCTATCTTCCAAGTTCCGTATATCTCGCATTCATTATCTGTGTTCTCTGTGAAATCAAGACAAGCAGCCAAGCAATCAAAGTTTCCTGTTCCATCTTTTTTGACCGTGTAAGTATAAGCAGAAGCAGAGCTAATTAAAAATAAAAGAATCAGCGGTAATAAGATTAATTTCTTCATCATTTTTCATTTTACGACTACAAGCTTAGGAGCACACTTCTCGAAAGTTCCTTCAGGGAAAGGCCTTTGATTCCAAGAACTCTCATTTATGCAATCTGCATCAGTCAATGCTACCCTTGTGGATATGGCATCTTTATCTGCGAAGTCTTTTACTTCATACTCGCAATAGACATTATCTTTCATGCAAAGGAGAGGTATTGATTTAACTTCTTTACGAACTTCGGCCTCGTACTTTTCATCTCCAACCCATTCTTCCATCTTCACAAGAGTTGCGTACTTGCATTTCTCTCCTTCATTGCAGATAAATATGGCATCAAGATTCTCTTCTCCTATCTTGCTTTCTAGGAATTTCTTAGGGTCTATGCCTTTCTTTTCACAATATTCTTTAAGAGGAATCCATTCTCCCCATTCTCTATAAACTTTGTAGCATCTCTTAGCCCCTTTCGTTGTTTCATCTGAAGGGTATCCCGTTATTTTGCTGTCACTTATTCCTCCATAAAAGATTTGTAATTCATCTGTATCGCTACAGACATAAGCATTATCAAACTGTTCTTGGGTTAGAGTCATAGTTCCCCCTATTCCTAAGAGCATAGATACAAATACTATAACTCCTGCAAGTTTCGGGTCTTTAATATTTATCTCTACCATCTTAGCATACTCCGCATGATTGAGCTCCGTTCAAGTAAGTGCAGCAAGTCCAGCCTGCATCATCAGAGTCTCTGAATCTTAATCCTCCCGGCTTTCCCGGTTCTCCTATAGTAACATTCTTTGGTGATATTAAACTCATTGTGTTTGTTGTACCATTAACTTCTATTGAATTTTCTCTATCCCCTAAATCAAATTGAGCATCCAACACAACGACTTCTTGAGTGTTTGTGGTTGAATCGTATGTTGTTACATTAATGTCATCTATATAACAAGCTTCTGAAGGGTTTGATGTAGTGCAATAAAATGTGATGTTAACATTTGATTGGTTCCATAAATTCTCTGATATGTTTAGAACTGCTGTCGCAGTGCTAGGTATATTGTTATTGCTTCCAACAAGAGTTATATTCCAAATCTGTTGAGAAGTTGAGCCATTGCTTATGACTGCATATAAATCATCATTAGCTGCATCAAGACCGAGCCCACCGTAATAAAATTGAAGTGTGATGTTTGTCTTATTAGCGAAATCATAAGTCCTGTACATATCTTCATCTGTTCCTGAGCTAGTAGCAGCACACAACCCATCTGAATTACAATAAATAACATCTGCTGTGACTGACCAGAAAAGGCTTGTATAAGTTCCTAGTCCCGCATCAAACTTTTCTAAGTTGCTTGTGAAGCCTGCTCCGAAAGTTATATTGTCTAACCTTCCAGTTCTCAAGTGAATATCTGTATCAATGAAATCAGCATCAAGATTTTCGTCAGTACCTAAGAATGTAAATATTGTTGTTCCTTCAAAACCACCATCTGCGAATATAGTTCCTCCTGCTTTGATATCGTCTTCGATAAGAAGGTCTGCTCCTGTTCCACTTCCAGAATAAGCATTAGAAGAACAATCTATGTCTAATGCGCTTGTCTTGTTCAATAATGAGTTCCTCATATCCCAATAAATATCGCACCTGCTTACTTTTGTAGCATTAGTCTCTGTGAAATCTTCCCCTACAATTTGGGAGTTCCTCATATAACCTGCTGCAAAAGGAAGGCCGACCTGCCAAGTTCTTAATATTTTTTCTCCGTTTATGTCTATAAGTGCATGAGAAATCTCTCCTGCTGGAAGTGACTGGTTTGTAGCAAATACTATCGCTTGGTCGAATGAGCTGAATGGTGATGGTGCTCCGAACTGTATGGCCGAACCATCAGGTGCTGTAAGTCTGTTAATGTTGCTTACATTGTTAGCTTGAAAATCTAAGCTACCATAAAAGAATGAATCTCCGCTTGCTTTCAATTCAAATCTTATATTCTCTGTAAAGTTTTTATTCCCATCTGGGTCAGCACTGAATATGAAACTTCCATTATCATTATTCCAAAAGACTGAATCACCATCACTGTTAAAAAATATTGAGCTGTTTGCAAATGTTCCGGTTACTCCAACAGGCAAATCAGGACCAACCTTACACACTGCAACATATTCATCTTCTTCATTGTATCCTCTGAAACACCCTGATGTCTGAGTTGAGTTTGAATATACTTCGATTACACTTGCACCAAACCCTAAAGGGTCTTCTGTATCTGTGAAATTATAATATCCTCCTTTGAACTCTGCATTCCTCATGACTCTCAAGTCAGTAACTACATCTAAAGAATTTAATACGACTCCATCTCCGATGTCTATTTCTGGGAGGACTAAGATTACTCCTGATGAAACGTGGCTTCTAATCACCCTCCCCATTCTTATATTATAATTAGGATAGCTTTGCTGGACATTTGTAAGATTACCGCTTCCATCACTTGAAAGATAAAGAACATCTCCTTCACTCCACTGGTTTGTTTTAATATTTCTGACATAACCAAAAGTAGTTACTGGACATAAAGCATTATTGTTGCATGATGCGATTGTCACAACAGCAGGTGTGTGAATCTTGCTTCCATTGCTTGCATCTGCTAACATGATGGTTGGCATCTCTCCCTGAGAGCCTGATTGATAAACAACTTGTCCATTATATATTGTGCTGCCTTCTAAGTTTTTTCCTACACCTGTGAGTTCTTGTCCTACTTGATAAACATTTCCAAGGCCAGTTACTATGTTAAGAGTTTGCTGGTCTGAGTTCCAACAAACCGCACCTTCTGTTGTTGTGTCATCACAGCCTGTTGTGTTGAATAATATTACATTAGGGTTGGTGATGTTGTTGCCGTTCATCTCAACATCTCCTCTAAAATATCCTTCAGAAGCATTTATGTGTCCAAGTAACCAGTTGTTTCCATTTACATTATCTATGTTCCAGAACATTGTCCCAAAGTTATTCATCTCAAGCCATTGGTTTGTATCGTCCCAGCCTAAGTCTACGTCTATTCCATCACCGAAGAATATTACACTTGGGGAATCAGCAACATAGAGGTCGGCTCCAGTTTCCAAAACGATTCTGTTCTCTACATTCATCCTGTCTAAGTTATCTATGTCATTGCTATTCATCTCTATGTCTTTTCCTATCTCAACTAAATAGCTAGTTGGAGCATTTATCTCTGTATTTTTTGCAGGACCATATTGAATAATTGGAACATTCGTATTAACATATATATTTCCTTGACCACCAAATGGTCCGCTTCCAGTTGAAATCATATTCCAACCATTGCCATTTGAAACAATCTGGGCATCATTATCATTTACATTCAGCAATGGCCCTTCGAATCCGTTGGCTGTGATTATATCAACATCAGTTATATTTATTGGAGCTCTAAGTTCTCCATTAGAACAGTTAAGCCAGTTGTCTGTTCCATCATTATTCCACCTGCAAGCTCTTGGTTGAGAAGTATCTCCTACACTCACTGAGTTATTAACAACAAGGTCTTCCCCAATGGTTGCATTGTAAAGAACAGTAAGGTAATCGAAAATTCCATTCGTTCCTGTCAGGTTTGTAATTACTCCAGTTGTAAAACTCAAGTAGGTGCCTGTTATGTTTATCACAGTCAAGTAATCTATTGTCATCTCTGTTGTGTTAATCGTAGAAATATTAATCGCTTCCTCGTTAAGAGTCATATCAGGCCTTCCTGTGTACTGGTTTGTTATGGGTTTGTACTTAACAACTGCAAGGGCTGAAGTAGATAGAACTAGGAAAATCATCAATGCAATCAATCCGATAAATTTATTCTTGTTCATTTGGTTTTTCACATATTGAATATAACTCTTTGGTTCTTGGATTCTGGAAGTATTGGCCTTCCCTCACGTAACAAGGGACATGCTTCCAAAGAGCGACACTGTAGGGATAAAAAGTACAAACATTTACACCATACTGCGTGTCCTGAAAGTTTGTTCGAGCATCAGTACATTTGTCATCAAGAGTAGTCGTAGTTCTCTCTCTCGTCCCATTCCTTGTCGAACTTGTTGGTTCCACTTGCCCATTCGGTTTTGTCTGCATAATAATTATCACCCGTGTAACTGAACTTTCTTATTCTCCAACCAACAGAGCTTTCTGCAACTCCCGGCTCTGCTTCTCCATGATAGATTAATCTTCCACTAGCATCATGAATCCATCTTTCTTGAAGGCTTGTTGAATAGCCGTATTGGAAAACTGTCATTATTCACCCTCCGTCTTTGCAAGTATACCATTTCTTAGGAATTGGTCTTTGAATGCTTTGATGGCCAAATCAACACTTTCTTTGTCAAGCTCTTTCCCTCCAAGGTTTAGTTTGAGCTCATTGATTAAGACCTTCTTTGGAACTACACATTTAACATAATATAATCCTTTTTCAAATTCTAATGTGAACTTGTCTTCTTCTTCTTGATAGAATACTTCTGTGATTAAAGGCTGCATGAACATCTGACTAAAGTTCTTCTTCAATGTTTCATATGTTATTATTTTGGTTTTCATAGTAAGACATACCCCGCAAGAGCTCCAATCAACATCAATAACAATGTGAATCCTCCTGTTGCAACTCTCTGAGTTACAAAGGTCTTGTTGCAATCTTTTATCTGTGAGCCGAACTGTTTCTGGATTCCTTCTATATGTTTGTCCAATTTGTCATCGAGCTTCTCTAATTTTTGAGTGTTCCAAATGAGCATATCTTTCATGGTAAACGTAGCGTTACCATTAGTCTTCTTCCACCTTGCTATTTCTTCCTTCATTTTTTTGCTCATTTTATATTTCAAATTCTACGTCGTGAATTCGCCTCATATTACTTTCTAGTCTGTGTGGGTCTTCACTGGCGTCATTTATCTGAATCTCAATATCCTCAAACTCGTCAACCATCTCGTCATTACAACCTGTAGCTATTGTTAATCCTTGTTCTCGATATGCTTTCAGTAAGTCATAATCTGCGTCTAATTCTTCCAGACTGTTATACTTATCTACAGCGTAATTTACCCTGTAGATTACAATATTCATGTCTCCTATTAATTCTAGAATTTGTTCATTGCAAGAGCCAGAATAACTTGCGCCAACTAATACAGGTTCATCCTGTTTCTTGCAACCAGATAATAAAAGAAGTACCACTATAGCTACTGCAATAAATACAACGCTGTAGTAGACTATCTTTTTATTCATCCTAACCTCGTCATCACTCCATCAACCATCACGAAGTTTTCTTCTTTCTTCATTGGACATTCAGGGTTAGGTCCTGTTCCATCTGGTTTTCCCGGAGTTTCTTCTCCTTCTTTCTTTGAACAATCTTCACAAGTTTTTTCTGTCCTGTAAAGAATTTTACCATCAGACTCGTTCTCTTCTCCATCATAAGTGGATAGGAAGTGAGCAACTCCGTCTGTTGCTATTGCATCTTTGGCAGCGGCTTCTTCATCTATATAAGACAATTTGTCGAACCCATACTCTGAGTATTCATCATTGTCTACGATTTGGTCTGCTTTTTCTTTTGCCCAATCTGCAAATTTGTCATAGTCTTCGTCTGTTTTTGGTTGTTCTTCTTCAACAAACTGGTCATAGAATCCAGAATCATTTTCTATTCCAAGTGCGATGTCATTTTTTGCAGCTTCTTCATCTACATGTCCTGCAAGCCAGTCTTGATTGAATAGCTCAGGTTCATTCTTTAAATCATCAAGAACTCTCTGAGTTGCAAAATGCTCTGCATCTTCATCGCTGTTGAAAACCATATATGTTCCTTCATTGGTTTCTACTTCAGCATAATCAACAGCAAAGTCATTCATTGTTCTTACATCTGTAACTTCTGCGTCAGTGAATTTAGAAACTGCATCTGCGAATCCTTTTTCATCGCCTTCGAAACTGCCGCTGTCATCAGAAGCTTTTGTGAGTTCTTTTCCATCTTTTACGGAATATTCTCCTGAAGAGTCTTGAACAACAACCATCTGGTTATTCTCATCTATTGCTTTGATTTCTACTTCATCCGTCCCAGAATAAACTTTGTCACCAATAACTGATTCCCCATCATTTATTGTAACATTAGATGTTGTTGTTGGGTCATACTCTTGCACTGCGTCCAATTCTTGGTCTGTCAAATCTTTTGCATCCTTTCCGTACAATGCTTGAGCAATGGAATCATACCTTGCATCTTGTTTATTATCTGGTACTTCCCCTTTAGGTTCTTCAGATGGTTTCTGGTCTCCGCCTGCTCCTCCTGCTGGTGGCACTGCGTAAGTTCCTCCTTTAGGGCCTTTGATTACTCTCCATCCTTTTGGTACTTGTGATGGGTCGCTCACGCTCTTTGCTCCCGGTGGAAGCTGAGGTCCTGCTTCAGTGCTGACTTCTTCTTCCTTATCATAATAATAAGGGTCTTCAATCATGTGGTCTTTGACTAATTTGATTATATCTTTTGGTGAAAGGTCAGGGTGTTCTTTGGACTCTATGTCTATTCCTTTCTGGTAACTGTCTTCTGTTACTTCGCCCTCTCCTGTTGGTGCTTCTTCTGCTTCTATGATTACTTCCCCAGCATCAATTATCTTTTCTGGGTCATCATCAGAAGGTTCTACATCTTCTGGCGTTTCAGGTAAAGGTTCTGTCCTAGGCGCATTAGGTTGGCCCGGGTTTGCTTGAATAGGATTCTCTTCTGGATTAATCTCTTCTTCCATTGGCTGTTCTACTCCAGCTCTAGCATCTTGAATCTCAGTAGCTTTCTTGAGTCCACTCTCGTAAATCTTCTTAGACTCTGCGTCTCCTTCTTCTTCTGCCTGTTGGATTTGTGCTTTCTTATTATCAATCCAAGCACTTAATTCTTCATCACTCATCTTCTTGAAATCTTTAGGTTCTTTTAGAACGACTTCATCTCCTGCGATAGGGTCTACATCTTCCATTTTCTTTCCTCCTTGATTATTATTTTTATTCTGGTACCTCAACTATTATTTCAACAGCCCAAGTATCATCTGCTGTTAAAGCTGAAGCTTCTACTTTGACTTTTCCATCTATTGCTACTAGGACAACCCCATTTAGTGTTGCTATGTCTGCTCCATCTGTTCTATCAACAGGGACTCCTCTTACTGCATGTACGCATGATGCAGCCACGGTTACTGGTACACCTGCTGTTCCAAATAAATGCTGTAGTTCTGTTGTTCCGTCTGGTGCTATTTCTGAGATTTCAAAGTTAGTGCTTGCACTCACTATGAATCTTATTGCATGAACTATGCCTCTGATGTTGTCGAATGTGAAACTATCTGTAGCTCCAGTAGCTGTTCTTACTCCTGATTTTAATGTTCTTAATGCCATTTTTATTCTTCCTCCTTTGGTCCAACGTATGGTACAAGACCGCACCTGCAATTAGGATGAAGTGGCGGTTTGTTCACGTTTTCTTTTAATTGGTTTGTTTTGAATATCTTCATATGATTAGGCCTGCACTCTGGGCAAACCCTGTCATCATGAGCAGTAACGTATCTGACTTCTTTTGTGACTCCTGACTGGTTTGTTGCTTGAACTGCTGCTTCGTTGTATGTCCTTATCATTTCTGTCCTAGCTATTTGCTCGCTCTTCCAAGCTACGGTATTGAAGGATTGCTTTATCTCTTTAGATATTTCGCTTACTCTGTCTCCTTGGCTTACCCCTTCAGTTAGGATTCCTCTGAGCTCTTCTTTCTTTTCCTCTCCGAAATCTTTGATGTAACCGAATGCGTTCTTCTGCAATGCTTGAAGTTGTCTCTTCTCATAAGGAACGAATGTTCCAACATTCAAGACTCTTGCAACTGCGCTGTTTCCTTTGTCATAAGCTTTCTTGATGAACTCGTTTATTATTGGCTTCAATAACAAGTTAAGTCCAATCATCTTAGAAAGAATATTGTCAATGGCCTCAACACCTATGGTTGCTTCAGTCATTATCTTTTCTTCGTATAACTTCTTGTTCTTCTCTAGGGTTGAAAGGATTTCTTTCAATCTCTCCCTGTAAGCGCTTCTTATCATGACTGCCATTTGCTTCTGCAATGTTTTAGTACCTGTAGGATTATGAGGGAACTTAGTCAAACTTTCAGTATAAGAATTGGCTTCGGAAACTTCCTCATCATCGGAAGTTGTTTTTTGGGGGGTGGTTGAGAAATCTGACATTCCTTCCTCTGGCTGCGAAAAATCACCGAAGCCACCCATTAAATCTGGCATCATTTGGTTCTGCCAGTCTAGGCTGTAAACATCACCTTCTTTTCCAATCTGTGGCTTGCCTAGCTCTTCCAGTGTTTGGTTGAGTGTTAAGACATTGCTATTCCATGATTGCAATACTCTTGATTCTTTTTCTGATTTTGTTTCAAAGTCTAACTGTCCGAACTCTAAATGTACATTGTCCACTTTAAACCCATGATGCAATAGCCATGGATAAAGTATGTATCTCTCTAATGGTTTCAAGAACAATCTTCTCTTTGAATAAATAGCAAGAACGTAAGCGAGTAAAGCTTGCCCGGCTGTTGCCCTGTTGACTTGGTCTCCAAGACCCATCATGAAATCAGGAGCAATACCTGCAATGATTTTCTTTCTCAAGTGCTGAATAACATAATCAAGGTTTATATCTTGGCCTGCATAAGAAAGAACTTCTCTCTTGATTGGCTTGTTAATAATAGCTGTCTCGTCCTTTTCAAGACTTTCCATGTAAGCTATGAACTCATCCAGCTCTTCACTTTCTGCTGGCATGTTCTCATCACCATATTGTAGGACATCTCTAGGAACAGCTTTGAACTTGGCTATAGTGGCCAGTGATTCTTCGACTTGTCTTAAAGCAAGATTATCGTTCAATGCACTAGCCATATAGCTTCGTCCGTACACTCCAGTATCCCCTATGTTGAGCTTGAAATGAATCATCTTATCTCTGTGAATTGGGATTGCGTAAATTCTAAATCTCCTAAGCATACTCCCAAAATAATAGCTCATATCATACCACTTAGCTTGAGGTATCATTTGTGAAGGGTCTACTTGTTGTAGGAAGAATTCATCATCATTATCAACTGTTATGTATTTGTACTCGCCTTTTCTCATTACGAGCTTTTGAGTTTTCTTTGCATTTCCATAAATGTCAATGTTCAAGTACATCCTTGAAGAATCAGCGATTGGATAGAATCTCTTTCTTAACTTGGTCATTCGGTCAAAGTCACACTCAAGATAACCATTTCCTGTCTTGATTGTGTTCTCGACAATTTCACTGGTAAAGTCAAGCATCCCTATGCTTTCGATATAAGCTGTGCCTGCTCTTGCAGTTCTTTCATCATCAGCTATAACTTTTATTTGCCCTCCAGTGATGAACTCTTTCATAGTGTTTATTGCTGCTTGAGCAAGAGAATTCTCATTGTACATCTTAACGCACTCAATCATTTCTTCATGAGGCGACCAGAGTCTTTCTCTGTAGATGTCCCTGTCGAAATTACCGATAGAACCTACTATAGAACTCCTTTCTTTTAGTGCTACGGGCCTGTTGAATCTTTCTCTTATCAGCTTCATCGTTTAATTATCTCCTGCCTCTTCGTTTTAAGAAGGGTTAATAAGTCATAAATAAAGTAATACACACTTCCACAAGCGATGATATGTACTATTGACAGCTTGCTAATTTGAAAACCTAAAAATGCTATCAGTACGCTCCATCCTAAGAGTCCGTGTATGACGATGAATACTGGTATTTCTGATGCGTCCCGTATGGGCTTGATTATTTTCCCAGTGTAAAACTTGGTAAGCGTCAAGAGATTCTTGCCCTTGAGTCTAAGAATAGAGGCTAGAGTATTTAAAGATACTTTTAATCTTTGTGGTTTCTCGTATAATGGGTGCTTGCTGAATGCTTTCTCAACTATCTCCTCTGTTTCATCCTTCTTTGGGAATAACTTCGGAATATCTGGTGTTTTTTCTTCTTCTTGATTAACTCTTCCAATTATGGAATCTACCTCAATAACTCCCGGCCTAATCTGTTTTTTTTGTGACATGTTCCCCCCTCTTGTATCTTGTTTGTCTCATCCAGAGCTGCTCTTTCTTTATTCCTTTTCTAAGAGCTATCTGGCTTACTCTTTTAAAATTATCGCATTGCTCCTTGTAACATCCCCAGCAATAAAGAGGGGTTACAATCTTACCATAAATATTGCAAGTGACCACACCGCTTGCAGCTTCTTCTTTGATTACTTCATCTATCTTTTCCCAGTCAATATTCTCTTCGACCTTGTCCTGCCTGACAATCTTGATGTCTTTGTTTTTTACCTTTCCTCTCTTGTTGATGAACTTCTGACCTTCAGACTCTTCCTTCTTATAGGATACCATTCCGGGTTTTCCTAGTGCTCCGAACGCTGCCTTTGGCATGTCTCTTGTCTTGGCCAGAGCTAAGCAAGCTAGAGCTAAAGCATCAGGATAATCGTCATGGCCTCTCTCTGGGTGCTTGACCATCAGTCTGCCTGAAGCAGTGTAGTCTTCTCTTAACTCTACCAGCTGGTTGATTAATTTATGATAGTGAGGTATTTTGATTTTCTTGTTTTCCATGAGCCATTTCAGACTTTTATACATGTACTCCTTGTTTGACTCTTTCCTGTTCTCAGCTCTTGCACCGAAAGATATAGGTTTGACTGGGAGCTTAGCTTCAAGCAGTACATCAACAACTCCTCCACCAAGACTTGTCTCGTCTGGGTAAATAGTCCTGAACTTCCATTTCTTATGGAGCTCTTTAATCCTTCCCATAGTATCTGTTGTTGGTTTCTTTGCTGTTCTTGTTATCTCAACAACTTGTCCAGTGCTAGTGGTTGGGTCGACTTCTAAGACTATGAATACTGTTTCATCCATTCCATACCTTGCAATGTCCACTCCTAAGAAATAAAGGAATCCTTCCCTTGGTTCTTTAACTTCTTCAATATCTCCAGCCACGCTCATAACTAGTGGCCTTGGGAAGTAAGTGTCAACGTCCTCAACGAACTCGGCTAGATACTCCTGCCTGAATTCATTCTCTAAACATTTGGCTTCCTTGTCTTTTAAGTACTGTTGACTCACGTGAGCAATCTCTGTGCTTGGAACGTGATATGTGCTAAATGAACTGTCTTGGAATGCCTGATAGAATTTTCCCCTCATACCAAAAGGAGTGCTGATATAAACAACGCTTCCTCCTGTATCGAATGTTGCTGCAAGAGAAGGCTCAGCTGCTTCATAAACTTCATCAGGTACGAATGCTGCCTCGTCAACTATGAGCTCATCAGGTGTGTGACCTCTCACTGTATCTTTACTTGTTGTATAAATCCAGCTCTCATTCTTGAAATAAATCCTTGTCTGAGTCTGGACCTTGATTCTTTGTTTAATCCAAGGGTTGGTGTTAACAATCCTTAATATCTTTCTGAATAGAATTCCTGTCTGCTCTAGTGTTGGGCTGATTAATAAACTAAAGTGTCCATTGTTCATCATGGCTTTGAAGACTGTTCTTACTGCAACTACTGTGCTTTTGCCTCCTTGCCTGCCTACACGCATTGCTATCTTCTGTGATTTGTCTCTGAGAAATACAGTCTGGTATCTACAAGATTTAAGTCCAGTCACCGCTGTAAAGAATAGTTCGGGCCTTTGGAACCAGTCTTCAACTAATTCGGGTTCGACTTCCAAGTTTTTTGTCTTCTGCATCTATTTCCTTTTTGGCGGCCTTTACTTTTTCCATAGTGTCGAGGATGTAATAATTGAGGTCTCCAGCAACTCCGTTGTTGGTTTTCTTCTCTTTTATTCCAAGCTCAAACTCTAGGTTCTTGATACCCTCAAGAAGGACTCCTGCAACCTTGATTTCTTCCCTCACGGATGGTAGGAGTCTTTGACATTGATTTTCTGCTTCTACTTCTTTTTCAACTCGTGCTTTCTGCATGTTAAATAATCTTATGCTCTCTTTGTAAACATCCACTGTTTCATCGAGCTTTTTCATCCTTACCTGTGCTACTTTAGGTGGGAGTCTTTGCTCTGGTGTTAAGAACTTGCTTCTCCAGTACTGAAGAGTTTTCTCGTTGTAATCTTCTCCGAGTTCTTTCTTTATTGTAATCCTGCATTTCTTGAAGGTGAAGTCTTTCCTGTTGACTTTGCCAAGTAGTTCGAATATCCTCTTCTTGTTCTTGCTCTTCTCGAATGCTGGTGTTGCCATATTTAAGTTGACCTCGTTTTATAAATCATTGAGGCTTTTACTGGAATGTATTCGGTTATTTCATCCATAAAAACTTTATCGAATGCTCTACCCACAGTTACAGTTTGCAAATTCTTCTCTGTTGCGAATTTTATTTTATTATATTCAAGAACTGATAATTGAGGGTATCTTCTCAAAATTCTGCTTCTTATTATTGCATGGTGTTGTGTAGTTGGAGTTATAACTAGCATCTCTTCCCCAATATTTGCCAGAATTAATGTGACTAATACTTCTGTTTTTCCTGCCTGCCTTTGTCCTGATATTATTATCTCACTCATCTTCATCCTCCTTGATTACGTTTATGTTCAGCTCTAAGTCTGTTGCTTTCTTGACTACATCTTTTACATTGTCTAAGACTTCGGCGCTTATTATATCTGCCTTGACTGCTTCCTCTGGGATGTCAATGCTTGCTTCAAGTCTTGGTCGCTCGAATAATGCATCAGGCAAATTGATATTAAGCAGTACGCTTATCTCGTCCCACTCCATTCGGGGCTTGCTAGCTGTTATCCTGCAAGCTCCGTTTCTATTGATTGTTAACCACTTGTTTATTTTCATTCTATCACTCTCTCCCCGAATATACTTTTTGCTTTGTCTCTAACAGTCTTGTTCCATCCACCAAGAGTCATCTCTTCTGTAAATTCAATGAACTTTTTCAAGTAATGCTTTACGTCATATTCTCTGTAAACTGCTTCTTCTCCGGGATGCCTTATCCCAACCATAGCAGCAGGAATTAAAACAAAATTATCACTCAATGTCTTTTTCTCTTCAACTGGTCTTCTTTCTATCTTGTCGATTATTAACTTGTCACCTTCTAAATGTCCATAAACAGTTGTCTCTTCTCCATTTGCTATATCTACTCCAATAACATTATTCTGTGTCATGAGTTTTTTCCCCCTTATCTTTGTTGTATTCAATCTCTGGGCCTTCGACATCTTCAATGTTAGTTATGCCAATCCCTAGTTTTTGGTGGCGCTTCTTGTTTCCAAAGCTTTCTTCATCAATGATTAAAGCCTTGAAGTCTGCGTCAATTACCATCTCAACCTTTCCTCTTTTGATTGATTTGTTAATGTCAAGCAAACAGGTTATCTTGTCTAGCTCTTCTAACCTGTTAGTTATCTCAGTGCTGTTGAGTTTTCCTGCAAGAATAAGATTGTTTCCTTCGAGTCTGGCTTTAGCTTCACCAATGATTTTAGCTGGGTTTTCAACAGAGCCTCTGCCATGATGAATCCATAGAACATCGTCAAGCTTGCCTTTTAGGCTTCGCCTCATGAACTTGATGTTTGCTGCGTTAGCTTTGTCTGTCTTTAATAAAACCGCCTCGAACCGCCTCATTTGGAGGTACCTCCTTTCTTTTAGGGAATCTTTGGTGTACGGTCGGGTTAGCATTTGCGGGTTCAGCCGACTACTAATTGACCTTTCCTTAGTTTAATAAGTGTTGGTTATATTTAAATCTTTCGTTGTTACGTTAGTTAACCCTAATATCATGTGAGTTTTGATTGTAATTTAATTGATATTCAAGAATGGGAACGGCCGGATTCGAACCAGCATCTTTGGGTTTCTCCTTTGTTATCCGAGGGGTATTCTTTGGGCGGAGGGTGTTAAACTCTACCCTAGAATCTGGAGTCCAACGTGGTGCCGTTACACTACGCTCCCTTTAATATTGAGTGTAGACCAAGTAATGTACACTCATATTTAAATGTATCTCCTCTCTGAGAGTCGAACTCAGTCCTGCTGGGTTACAGCCAGTTATGCAGCCCTTACACCAAGAGGAGTTGATGCGCCCAGCGGGATTTGAACCCGCATACCTCGGGTGGAAGCCGAGTTCCCTGCCAGATTAGGATATGGACGCATTAAAGTTTCAAAAATCTGATTAGTTTAAGCATCATCTCCCAGCTAATCCTATAACCATGATGCTCTTTGTTCTGTTTTCTTATCTTCTTTCCTTCCGCTCTAACTTGTTTCCAATTAATACTGTTGTCCTTGTTAATCTTAAAAGTCCTGTTCCTTACGTGAGCTGGCAGCTCTGGTCTGTCAGCGAACGTTAGGCCTATGGCCTTCTTGTTAAACAACTCATGACATCTTAAACAAATTGTTATACAGTTCCTTACTGTTGTCTTTCCCCCGTTCCTTTGATGTTTTATATGGTGAAGAGTTAATCCACTGTGTGGATGCTCGCAGTTCACATTCTGACATTTAAAACCATCCCTCTGAAATACAATGCTCTTCACAACATAATCATTATATCCCTTCTCTTTGTCTGCATCGCTTGCGCTAGCAAAATCATCCCTAGTCCACTTGCCAAAGAACTCCTCCTTTGACAGGGTCTTTCTGAAAATTGCGTAGTCCATTTTTCTTCTCTTCTTCTTTTGGGAGGGGGGTCCGGGGGGAACCCTTTTCTTCTTCTCTTCTTTTAATGGGATTACCGAGATTTGAACTCGGACCTTCTCGTCTTCAGCGAGGTGCTCTCCCGGTTAAGCTATAATCCCATGGGGTGCAATCCGGGACTCGAACCCGGTCCTGAAGAGTCACAGTCTTCCGTGCTATGATAACCCTTACACCAACTGCACCATGATAGCCCCGGGCGGATTCGAACCGCCGTCCCTAGATTCAAAGTCTAAGATGATTGTCCTATCTACACTACGGGGCTGTGATGAGCAGGAAGGGATTTGAACCCTCGATGCCTAATGGCTCTGGATTAAAAGTCCAGTGCAATACCAGATTATGCGACCTGCTCGTAATAGGCGTGCCGGGATTTGAACCCAGATTCCTTGGTCTCTTCGACATGACTTCTTCCTAGCCATGCACTGCATAGAAGCCAAGAGTCCTGTCCGTTAGACTACACGCCTATGAATGGTGCTGAAGGGACTTGAACCCTTAGCCTTCCAGACTCTTCGCAACTGTGCATATAAGCTCTGCACGCTCCTTATCAGCCGGATGCGCTCACCAGTTGCGCCACAGCACCGTACGCCCGTGTCGGGAATCGAACCCGAGGTTCATGCTGGACAGGCATGTATGTTGCCATTACATCACACAGGCATTTATGGGGCATAGAGGAATCGAACCTCTGTCTCGTGCGTCCAAGGCACGGATGCTACACATTACACCAATACCCCAATAAAGCGGTATGCTCTCCCAATACACCACATCTTCAGATATTTTATGTGCGCACTCATCTGAAGCTGACAGGACTCGAACCTGCTTCTCCGCTCAGCGCTGGATGGGCATGACAGGATTTGAACCTGCACCTTCTTGGATGTAAGCCAAGTGACCTACCAGATTAGACCACATGCCCGAAACACCCCCATTGGGACTCGCACCCAAGTTACTCGACCGAAAATCGAGTGTGATTGCTGCTACACCATAGGGGCATATAAATTAGAACTGCGATACAAAACGATTCGAGGGGTTGAATAAAATTTTAGAAGGTCTTGACCGCAGCTCTGGAATCACTGATGATATTGAAACGGCACATCGACTATCCCGATGCCCTGTTCTCTATCCCTTTTCCAAATTACGGTACTCATAATTTGCGAGAAACTCTTACATATATTTAAATGTTTTGGTTATTTTGGTTTTGGTCTGAGTATCTCTAAGTGCAATTCATATCCAAATATCACAAGCTCGAATGAATAAGCTATCTTATCTGGACTGATGTAAGAATGTCTATGGAATAATATCTTAAACAATTCATACTTGTATGCTGGACTCCTCCAACTTTGCTTATGGAATCTCGCTCTCATTTTATCCAAACAAACAAGCTAATCCTTCTGGCTCTTTTACATTGATTGTGGCCCCGGATAACCTGTTGCCTCCTTTGCTCCTTATAATAACTTCCCAGTCATTAGGGTAATCAAGTAGCATATGAATCAATTCCCTGACTGTGACCTTCTCAATCTTCTTTTCTTTTCCGCTCATTGTATTTCCTCCAGCACATTGTCGTGCTTATTCCTAGTAAGAATGGCAATATAGCCAATAAAAATCCTTGAATATTATACGCCCACTTCTCTGTGTATATCTGCCAGTCATGAAACTCGGCCAGAGTTGCAGCTCTTGTATGATTATTTTCTAAAGCCCAAGCTGTAGTATCATGCCAAACATGAGCCATTGTAGCTTGTTGAAAATCATAACATATACTTATAGGCTCCTTGCTCTGAGCTACGTGTGTTGCTTCATGAATCAATAATCCTAGGAAAATCACTCCGAATAAAGATAAAATAACAAGGGGAGCCATCCAGATTACTTGATTAACTTTTCCAGCTTTTTCTTTTTTGGTACCCATTCTTTGAGCAACTCCTTGACTTTAGGTTTTATCCTACCTGCAAACAAGCCATTTGTGTCTTTGTACTTGCCTGCCTCTTTCTGAGCTATCACTTCTAACTCAGCGTTTGTGAATATTCTACTTTTTCTTTGCATGTTTTTCTGCCTCCTGTTTCAATGCTTCGAGTAACTTTATGTTCTTCTCTCGCTCTTTAATCTCTTTCTCTAGTTTCTCTTTGGTTTCTCTTTGGACTTGGATGTACTCATCAAGCTTTGTAGTGTGAGTTTTCCTGCCCATCTTTGGCATCTCAAATCGTTTAATGATAGTCCAGTCAGACCCTATATTGTATCTTAAACTCCAGTCCGACATTAATCTGATTATCCCATCAGGGTCTATTGCCAGTATCATTTTAACAACTCCAACTGACCAAGCATCCAATGTTTATCTAAAGGAAGTACGCCTGTTGCAAGAGCTGTAGGAGTTCCCATCTCAACCTCTGTCATCCCTTCATCAATGTAAAGATGGTTTGGAATCTTCCATTGGTCCAAGTACTTAGCAATCCCCATCAACTGTGATGAGCTCTTGCATTGCAATACTATGACACACATCCCGTTATGTTTCCAAGTGTCTATAATATCTGTTTGATGCTTATTGAGTTCCTTCTGATTCTCAAGTGCCATGAATGTTGCATGAGCTACTTGGCTTGCAATCTTACCGGGAGACATCTTAGGTCTCTTAGGCACTATCACGAATTGTTTAAACAATATTTCAACCATCCTTACACCCCCAATATTTTTTGTACTTCTTGATTGAGCTCTGTCTGTGTTGAAAGCTTCTTCTCTTTTGGAGCTTCGCTGTCATCCTTCAAGAACTCCTCAATGTAATTATCTATCTTGGTCTCGTTCTCTATGATGTCCTTTTCTTTTCCTTCTTTCTTGAGCTCAACAATCTGTTTCAACCTTTCAACAACATACAAAGGAAGTAATTTATCAAGAGTCTCCAATGTTTGAATGAAGTTTATAGGCGGCAATACTTTGAAGTTAGCTACATACCTTGCGTTGATTAATCCTCGCATTGCATATAGATACTTCTTGTATGTAACTAGATTGCCTGACTTTAAATACTTCAAATAGTTCTGCTTGCACATGCTCTTGTAATGATAGTACAAACTGATTTGCTTGAAGCACTTCTCTGCATACTCTTGGAACACTTTGTTCTGCTTTCCTAAGTAAACAATGTCCGTGCAAAGCCATTCAATGACTTGAGGGTTAGAGCTGCTCAACATCCTTGCGAACTTGAACAAATCGAATCCTACAATATCAAAGAAACATCCTTCAGCTGGAGCTTTGTTTCCTTCCTTATCGAAGCTTGCTTTGATTACTTCATCACTTGGGTTCAGGCAAAGATAGTCCTTGACTTCCCTGTGATAGACGAACCTGATGTCATAGTCTGAGTCTTCACTCTCCATGCCCCAAGCTCTGCTTCCGTTCTCTACAGCAAATAGTATCTTGATTCCTTTTTCTTTCTCTATCTGCTTGCAGAGTCCTTTAATCTTCTCCTTCATTTTTTGCTTTCCTCACGCAGTCTCTCCAGTTCTTTCTTGTGCTCTTTCTCTTTCTCTAGCATCTCTTCGAACAAGCCCATGTCAATCATGCCTTCGACATTTGTTCTTACTAACTGGTGCAAGACTTTAGGATTCAGAGCGTCAACTTCCCATGAAGTGTTTCCGTGCTCTTCGATATAATCCTTTGCCCTTGGGTCTGTAATCTTTGCAGGGTTTGGTGGTGGATTGTATTGCTTAATCTGAGCCATAGTAAGTCCTATTGGTTTGACTGTTACATCAACTCCGAACTCAAATAACCTGTCCCTTATATCTCTAATCATATCCAGACCGCTTGGGTCGTGGTCTCCAAGATACAGTATTACAATCTTCTTCTCATTGGCTATAGCTTGTGTTCTGAATCTTTTGTATGCATCATGCATTGCAGTGCAAGAACTGTACCCTCTGTTAACCATCAAATTGATATGATAGTGTGATGTGATTCTCTTCAGCACTCCTGACAATGCGTCCTTCTCTACCCAGAGTTCTATGTAAACTTCTTGTTCGTCTTGCCTGTCTAATCTGTACTGACTGATTGTGTCATCTATTGCATCCTTAACTCCATGTACCCAGTAAGGAATAAATGGTACTCTGATTCTGTCTTCGATAGCTTCCCAGTCAACAACACCAGCCATCCTTCCTTTAACAAGTAAGTTGCTAAGTTTTGCATACTCTGATTGTTTGTTAGGGATTATGTCTCTGGACACTAACTGGTAATAAAGCTGCCTTAATGTTAGCTTGTAACCTTCTGCTGCGTACTCATCTATAATTTCATTGATAACTTCAAGTTGTTTCTTGTTCTTTGGTGAGAGATGTAGTTTCTCTCTGAATTTTTCTTTTGCCATATTACCACCCTTTTATTTCCTTTATGTCTTCTATCTGGAGTTGCTCAATCATGTCTCTTATATCTGTTGAATCAATTCCATATCCAAAATATTGACACCTATAATCTATCATGTCTTGCAAGGTTTTTCCTTCAAGAGCCTCTACAATCTCTTTGTTCTCTTCGTCAGTTCCTTCATCTTCAAAGTTCTTTTCTAAGTTTAGATGAGATAAGACTGCTTCCTCAAAGTCTGTGTTGAATATCCTCATCCATAATTCTTTTCCATTCATGCTTCCGCCTCCTTGGTAACATTGTATTTCTTGTCAATTAGGATTCCGCTTCCCTTCACAAACGGGTGAATCCATAATTTTGTTCCTACCTTTTCTCCCCATCGGTCCTCATCTCTAAGAGTTCTCCAATGGCCTCTGACCCAGAACTTATGAGAGTAAGACATGTACCCATTACTTCGGAGCTGGTCAAGGTATATCTTTAATTTTCCAATCATGAGCACAACACTTTTAGTTGGCATTGGAATCTGTCCATGTCTAATCAATCTTTTGTTCTTTGCTTCGTTGGCTTTTCTTTCTGTGATTACTATGTCTGGTTGAGGATTGTTAAGTAAGTTCAAGAAGTTGCTGACAAAATTAATAAGGAACTTTCTTATCTTAGGTGTCTTGCTGCTAATCTCAAACTCCATGTCTAGATTGTTCTTGTTGACTATGTTGATTGTGTGAAAGCAATAACCTATCTTTCCTTTGTCTAGCCCGAGCCAGTATATCTTGAATCCTTCAGCACCCCTTAATGTCTTCAAGTCTAGAGTTGAGTTCTTCACATATTCTTTGTTCTCTATTATCTCTACCTTGTTGGCCACAGATACGAGCAATCCTGCAACGCTTGTTATGTCATCATTGTCTTGCTTCTCCTTGAACTCTGAAACATCAAAGTCTGTATCAATAAAGATACTCTCAAAAGGTACTTTGTCAATCTCCTTTGTCCCTTTAGTTCTCAAAAGCAAATCCTTAACATCTTCATTTATATCAAAGACTTTGCCGTGTGCGAAGGTGTTATCTAATTTCTCTATGAATGTCTCTTCAGGCTCTCCAATAGTGTAAGGCTCTAAGCCCAAGTCCAATCCTTTCTTGTGGAAATCAACATACTTATTGAAGGTCTTCCAAGTATTCATTTTACCACTTCCATCTTCTTGATGAATATCCTGTCATATCCAGTGCTGACTTCCGCTTCTCCTCTGAACTGCACATAAGTTGTGAGATGGCCCCTATCTTTTATCTTCTCAACCTTGAATATCTCTGTGACTTCTGGATTTTTCTTCAAGATTTCTAGAACCTCTCCTTCATGATAATCCCAAAGCCTATGGATGCTTATCTCTCTTTGGATATAGTATGAAGCTTCTGCATCTTGGTCTATCACGCTGTTGGTTAAGTTCTTCATGTACTTCCTGATGTCAAAAAATATCTTGTTGTTTGCCTCGTCCTCGTAAACCTTCCGCTCTTTCTTTTTCATAGTTCCACCTCTGACCAGTAAGCTTCAGCAATCTATTTCCAATTAACTCTCCAAAGGCTGCCCACATCATTGATGAAGTGTGCTGTTTGCTCTGGAAGTTTCTGGCCTTCAAACATCATGTTGAATGCTTCTTCAGCATACTCTTTTAATTCTGATGCTAAGTTATAAGGTGACTTACCTTGTTTTTTCATCTGTCTTGTTCTATCAATCAGAGACTCGTAATCTCCTTGGTTGTTGTCCCAGTGCAGCTTTACTGCCCATGTCTCTCTGTTAGTCCATCCATTATACTCTTCACTCTCTGCTTTGGCTATCTTGCCTTCAGCTTCAAGAAGGTCTGCAACCTTATCCCAATCTCCATCTTCAAGAGTTATGATTGCTTTGTTATTGAACTGGTAACTGTAGTCTTGACTTCCTGCTTCATCAGCCACGTGGTCTTGGTAGGATTCCTCTTCCGATTCATTGACCAAAATCAAAGTTGATTCAGTCTTTCTTGTGTCGCTGCCGTCTTCCATCTCGCAGCCAGTTGTTTTCGTCTCCTTATATAATGTTTTTCTCATATTTCTCGCCTCCATTTTTACATATAAAATCCGCACTTCTTGCAGTGCCTTACTGGTATTTCTATACAGCCATTTTCTACCATAACTGTATTCTCCCATTCATGAGAGTCTTCTCCGTCAGCGCATACTGTTGGGCTGACATATCCTTTTGCCCATGGTTCGTCATTCATATTGCTCGCCTCCATCTTACATATTAGTAAGCATAGCTTATATATAAATCTTTCGTTTTTGTAAGAGATTTGTTTATAAATGGTAGAATTAAGGCACTAGAGGGGCTTGAACCCTCGTTCTTCAGGGTTGCAACCTGACGACTTACCAGCTTGTCCATAGTGCCGAAAGCTGGCGGAGGGACTCGAACCCCCATTCGGCTGCTTACAAGGCAACTGCCATACCAATTAGGCCACGCCAGCATACGCAAGGACTTTTTAACTCTCACTTGACAGTATCCTTGCTGGAGAGCTTATGGACAAGTCGGGATTCGAACCCGAAGCCTGTTGGATGCAAGCCAACCGCTCTACCATTAGAGCTACCTGCCCGTAACGCCGAGGACGGGACTCGAACCCGCAGACCGCAAGGGAACTGGTTTTCAACTCTGGGCTAACAACCCGGAACTCCACTCTGGGCTGAGTTAATCAGCAGACCAGCGAGCTACCAGCTGCTCAACCTCGGCATTTGATAGGCGGGGTGGGATTCGAACCCACGTGTTTAGCGCTACCGCACTGGATTTCTAAGCTATCGGTTTTGAGTGTGGCCCTTTGACCAAGCCATTTGGCTCCTAAGTCCAGCCCATTCAACCGGGCTCTGGCACCCGCCTATGAACGCCCTCACCAAGAGTCGAACTTGGACTTCCTGATTAACAGTCAGGTGTGCTACCTCACGCACTCTGAAGGCATAAAAGATACCGAGAGCAGGAATTGAACCTGCGCAGCTCTGATGAGCGAAGGGTCATGAGCCCTTTGGAATTGACCGCTATCCGACCTCGGTATGATATAGCTTTGCCTTGTCGTCATCAAACAACAAAGCGCAGAAAAAGTTTAACAACGACAGGCCCGAATCAATGAGACGCCAGACTATTAAGTAAGTCTGATGTACACATTCCGGTTGTCGTGTTGTATAACATATTGCTTTAATCACCTAGTTTCAAATAAAACAAAAAAAGAATAATAAAGAAATATTTAAAGCTTTCTATTTCTTCTTGCTTGGTTTCTTGAACAAGTCGATGCTTTCAATCTCCTTCACTGCATTACTGCCCTTATCTATTGCAGCTAGCATATCAAAGACTTTCTCGCTCCATCCTGCAATCAAGTAAACTCCATCTCCTTTAACAGATACAGGAGTGTTTCCGTAACCTGACAAATCAAACAAGTAGAGTTTTGCTTCTGGATGAATCTTCTTGTATTCAGACCAACAAGTAGCAAAGCTTCCTCTACTTCCAGAGTAACTGTTCCACATCTGACAGTCAGTGAATATCATAATCTTATCCACTTTCTCCTTTCTAGTGATTAAGTCTTGGATTACTTTGTACCCGTTAGTTGAGTAACCAACTTCTCCTTCGATGTTATGCAAGTCCATCACATTCTGCAAGACGCTCTTTTGAGGAAGTGCTTTAATCTTCCAAGTGTCTCCGAATATACCAGTGATTACACTCTTGCATCTTGACTGCAATAGCATACCAAGTAGCAATCCAATGTCGTAAAGTTCGACCTTGCTTCTGTCACTGATTGAATGCTGCATACTTCCTGAAACATCACAAGCTACGCAAACAGTTGTGTTATAATCATAGCCCTTCAAGTTCTCAATGCTTGTAATCACTCCTTCTTCCAGAGCGTTCAAAATCATTGTAGCCTTAGAGCTCTTGTTTCCTTTCAGCTCTTTGTAAGCGCTCAAGAATCTGAATGGTAACTGCTTGCTCTTTCTAACTTTCTCAGGGTCTGCAAGAGTCTGCGCTACATCAGCCATGTGCTTCTGGCTCACGTCAGCTTCCAAGAAGTTTCTTAGGTTTCTCAGCATTGCCATGTAACCCATCTTGCCTGAGCTAATCATTTTCTCCCAGACTTCTTTCTTGTCAGCTCCTTCCTTTCCACCTTCACTCATCTTAACTTCCCAAGTTTCAGGTGTCTTTAGTTCTCCATTGACAATCTTATCAAACAGTTTTTGCTGCTCTTTATTCTTTGCCTTTGGGTGAACTAGGAATAGTGCATCCTTCAAAGTAACTTGGCCCTTTCTGTTGTACTTAGCAAACTGGTACTCGTCGAACTTGTTAAAAGAAAAGTTCAGACCTTTAGCTATCTGCTTTGATAATCTTCCAAGATGCTTTGTCTTTCCAGAATTCTTTTCAGTCTCCCAGTTATCCTTGTTAGCTTCTTTGTAGTAAGCTAGAATCTCTGTTATCTCGTCAGCCCTTTGGACTATTCTGCTAACAGTTCTTCCAAGAATGCTGTCCTCGTTGTGGACCTTTGCCAGCTCAACTGCAAGGACTAAAGGTATACTTCTAAGGTACATCTTCTCTCTTGCATACACTGCTAGCTTAGCCACAAACTCTGGGTCTGTAGTCTTGATGAGAGTTCTGATTCTATTCAGAGTTTCATCTTCTTTCTCGTAGAACTTGTTCTGCAACATTGATGTGCAGACTGTAGAATACAGTTCTGTTTTGCTATCCAATTTGTAAGCCACATCTCCTTCGTGGTTTACAGTCTTATCTTTGCCTCTAGTAGGCTTGTTGTATTTACTCATGTTCAAACACCTCATGTTCTTATTTATTAAATTGTCCGGGGGAACGGACGTAAAGAGTACGTTTTGAAACCCCGAAGGGATTCTGGATTTGAACCAGTTGAACAAATTTTGAAGTTTGTTTTTTACCGAAGTAACTCTTTACTACGCCACCCAATGACTATGATAATGAATGCGGGAAACAAGCAACGAGGGTCTTTTCTTAGGAACGAAGTATCCCTTGTTTACGTCACCGCATACTGTCAATCTGGTACCTTAGTGCTTATGATTATGAAGGGGAACAGTCGTCGAGAGTACGTTAGCGCTCTACCAAACTGAGCTACACGTGCCGAAGCACATGACAGGATTCGAACCTGCGACCTCTCGATTACGAGTCGAAGTAACTCTCGACTACGCCACCATGAACATGAGTTGTGGGGGTACAATCAAACAGGGTATAGACAATAGGCTCTTACAGCCTATTTTGGTTTCGTTTCAAGCGAAGTAACCCTATTCTACGCCACCCGAACAACATGAAAATGACAACATAAATATAAAGCTTTCGGTTTAATCTTTAAATATTGAACCTAGTACTTCCTTCTCAATCTCTTTATGTTTTGTTCTAAGTGCCTTGACTTCCTTAGTGATTATGACTCTGCTTCTTTTGTCTAAGTCAATAAGTTTTCTCACTGTTGCCTTCTTGTTGCACATTCCCTTCAAGTTTTCTTCAAGAGCTTTCCTTGTCTCGTCGATGAATTCTTTGTTATGTTTTTGTGGTTCACTCATAGTATCTCGCCTCCGTATCTTATTACAATATCTGATTTGATTATCTTATGCAGAAAAGGAATCAGCCAGTTAGTACCAAACGTAAGGAGGCAGAGCGCAATGCCACAAGTAATGATTATGCTTCTCTTTATCCTGAACGCTTTTCCATAGCTATGCTGATTCCAATAAATCATTTCTGCAAACTTCATTTTTTCTCCCACCTGTCCCCGGGTTTCCTTTTCCAAAATCTTGACCTTCTTAAATAATGTTCTTTTCTTCCATCATCCCAAGCGCTCATCCTTGAGAGGTTGGATAATCTATCTGCGAACTTGAGCATGATTCCTCCTTGTGTTTTCAATCTAGGAAAATAATATCCTACTTCATCCTTCTGTCCTTCATGTGATACTTCCATCACTAAGTCTGCAACTCTCTTGCTGAACTCTTCAACTAATTCGTCGTAAGTTGTTGCTGTATCTTCTATTGTATCATGCAGGTATGCAGCTGCAATAATTTCTTTATCATCTGTGACTAGCCTTACTATATCTGCAACCTTGAATGGGTGCAGTATGTATGGTTTTCCTTCGTCACATAGTTGTCCTCTATGTTTCTCGAATGCAAACATCATAGCTTTACTTATCATTTTCTCCCCCCTTAGAGCTAAGCTCAAAATGTAATCCTAATTCTGATAATGTTTTATATAAGTTCAATGCTTCGATGTATTTCATAGTCCACTTAGGATTTGCCTTCAATGATTTGTTTAGTTCTTCCCTGACTCTGTTCTGTTCAACATCAGTTAATCTCTCTGATAATTTAATCATATGATTTTGTGTGCTCTTATCTATTTTGAATCCAAACCTGCAAGAGAACCTGACAGCTCTGAGTATTCTTAGGTAATCTTCTTGGAATCTTTCCCTTGGGTTGCCTACGCACTTGATGACTTTATTCTTCAGGTCAACCACTCCTTTATGATAATCAAGTATGGTTCCTTCTTTGTCCATGTACATTGAATTTATAGTGAAGTCTCTTCTCTTGGAATCTTCAAATAGAGAATCTGTTCCTTTAACTTCGTCTGGCCTTCTATGGTCTGAGTATCCTTCTTCAGTTCTTGGCATGACTAAGTCTACTATCTGGTCTTGTATCTTGCATCTGATTGTTAAGAACTCTGCCTTAGCTTGGAATACTTTGCAGTTAGGTGTCTCTGATATTTGCTTTACGACTTCTTCGAAAGACTTGTCTGTTATCATAACATAGTCCAAATCTTTTGGAGTCTGACCCATTAGGGAATCTCTCACGCATCCGCCTACTAGGTACAATTCAACACCTTTTATGCTTGGGAATTTTGGTACTTTCATATTGGTTTCGCCTCCGTTTAACGTCTTACGTATAGGTAAGTATAACTACTATATAAATCTTTCGTTTTTGTAAGAATAAAAAGACGAGTCCAAGGGCTGGAGGCGAGAATCCTTTAAAAAAGAAGTCCCACTTAATTGCCCTCAGATTTCTCGTTTTTGTTGTAGAAGTGCGTCAGAGGCTTATGCTTGGCCCAGAACTCCCTTCTTTTACAGCCCTTGCCAATTCCTTCCTCAACTGATTTCTTGCCCCATAAGACCCTATTACATCGTCTACAACGTACTTGAGTATCTTCCTCTTTCTTTAACTCTTCTTCATCCCTCATTGTCCACCCTTGGAGCAACCAAGAAGCTTATAGAAGCTCTATCTGCCATTGAATACGTCAATAGTATTGGATAATCATTTCCAAACTGAATCTTAACATTCTCTGTTATCTTCTTGATTGAGTCTACAATCTTGTTGATATACTCCGAACTCAGCTTGACCTTTGCAGCTTCAACTCCTTCCTTCATCTTTACCTTGTTATCAGCTGACAATTTAATCTCTCCAAAGCTATCAACCATCTTGTCAGATTCTGCCCTCATGACAATCCTTTCCTTATCTCCAACAAGCACCACACTGTCACCCATGGTTGCAATATCATTGCATACTGAATTGAATTGTTCTGTAGGCATTGTTGTTTCAAAATCAAAATCTAACTTGACAGTGTCTGGAGTTTTGTCTGGTTCAATACCAATCAATGTAGTTCCGAACTCTTTATTGTTCTCGCTCTTAATCTTTACGTGCATCTTCTCATCAAACTCTAGAGTCACTATGTCTTTTGCATTAGCTCTTTTCAAGAATGCTAGCAAAGTCTCAACCTTGAATGTGTGCTTTTCTCCCTCTTCTTTCACATCATACTCTGGAAAAGTATCAGCCCTGATGTAGAAATCAACCATGGCCACGTTTGCAGGGTCCATGCTTTTGATTCTCATACCTTCTTGGTCAAGCTCTATTGTTGCTTCCAATAACAAAACACTTATTGATTTCATTGCTTTCTTAAAAAAGTCAATGTCTGCGAATACTAACTTACTCATCTGAATCACTCTCCTTTTGTTTTATTTCTACTTTGAACTGTATCTCTTCCTCACAATGGTCACATTGTACATCCAATGTCATGACTCCATCTTTAGATTGAGGTTCTCCGCAGTCAATGTCATAATCATCAAACCAGCTTCTTGTTTTCTCCTTGCACTTTGGACACCTAATGTATGCTGGTAATCCAAGCAACCATTGTAAATCTATATTATGTCCCATCCTTAATCGCCTCCACGATAATTATTTCTAGTTCGCAAGGATACTTCTTTACTTTCTCCTCGCATTGTTTCTTTGTTTCAGAGCAGATAACTTCGTAAACCACCCCAGTAGTTATATCAAAAACGTCTGCTCTTCCTCCGCTCTTGAATCTTGCTTCTGTTACGAAGTTTCTGTCTTCCTGAAGTAACCCCCAACAAATATCAAACTTGGTTCTCTCATGAGCTTTAGTATTTCCTTTGCCTATCTTCACCATGTTGCGGTCTTTCCTGAATGCATCATCAAGCATCCGCATCATTTGGTTTTCTTTCATCTGTCTTTTCAGCTTGCTCATGTTTGAGTTCCTCCCATATGATTGGTCTCTTTCTTTTATCTCTCCTGTCCTTGACTGAATATACCATGAAACATTTTGCTTTATGTTTCCTTGCTTCAGCCTTTTCCTTCAATCTTTGTAAGCCTTCTTTTTCTTTTATGCTTAGCGAAACTTTGTGAAGCTTGGCTTGTATGAACCACCACTCATCTATGTCAGGCCAGTAGACTTTAATATCAGCAGGACCTTTACTGCCCATGCTTCTTTCTATCTCTACTTCTCTGCCTTCGATTGCGGCTTTGTCTTGGAGGTAGTAGATGATTCTGTATTCGAATCTTGCTCCTCTTTGGTATGGTGTGGACATTTTCCCTCTTTTACCTGCTTGGTCTCATAAACAATCTCTGCCATTCTGAATACATCAAAAGGTCCATAGATTTGTTTGACTCCATTTCTTTCTAGAACACTGAAGTACCCTGACATTCCGTACATGAAATGGTCTTTGCAAAATGGTGCAGTAAGTTGGACGTCCTGTTGAACCTCTAACTTTCCATCTACATCTTTTACAAATGGTAAGCTACATGTCATCATGTTCTTCTGCTCACAATCTGGCCAACAGCATTCTTGGTCTTTGATTTGCTTAATCATCTCATCTGTTTTTTTGTCTGGCATTTTATTCCTTCCAGCACTCGTCTGCATAATCACAGTAAGTACATGGGTACTTTGCTCTGACCATTACATCTGCTCTTTTTGGAGTCTCGTTCTTCTTGTAGCACTCCTCAACTTCCTTGAATGATTCTAGGATTTTCTTTGCGTGCTCTTCATCATAAACAATCTCGAACTCAAATATTTCCTGAGTCTGCTTTGATTCATAAACGAGCATTCCTTTCTTGTAATTTCCTACGTGCATGTAGAGCATTATCTGTTTTACATGTTCAGGATATGGTTGAGCTAAAGTTCTGATATTTGCGCTCTTGAACTCCAAAGGAATCTGCTCTCCGTTAAGCTCAACGATTGCATCAACTCTTCCATGAATCTCTGGAGATTGATTGTTCATCTCTTTCTCTTCACAAACTAGAACGCCTGCTTCTTTCAAATACTTGCAGAGTCTTTCATGAACTGAGTCTCCGTTCTGAAATATTCTGATTGTCCTAGCGTCTTTAGGCTTTCCTTTCACTCCAGTCATACTAAAGAATATTGCTCTGTGGCATTTGCCAGCTTCTGAAGCATAAAAGTAATTCCTTGTTGGACTTCTTCCTGCTCTGTTCTTTTCATTAAGTGCAAGCGCTTGCTTGTCTATGATTTCTTTTATCATTTTTCATTCCTCCATCTCTTGAGCATTGAAAATTTATATATGTCCCAACTCAAGAATATTATCAAGATAACCATGATGATTAGTTCAGCAGCAGTTATCTGTTTAAGTTCCCATATGATTAATTCAATCGGACTCATCATTCTTCCCCCCTTACACTGTTCAAAGCGCCACAATTATGACATCTGAACACTGTCTCGTAACCTTCTTCTTTCATGATGTCTTCAAGTTCCTTTCCGCAGTTATAACACTTAGCCATATTCAAAACCTCATCGCCAGTCTATGAAAAGCTGCGCTAAGAAAGGAGGGAAAAGAGATAACCCCCTTGGTGAACACGTGGCAAAACATCTGACTGATTGCGAGAGTCATGCGTTTCCCTCGTAACCGCATTTGTTGCATATGACTTTGTTTGAATCTCTTGCATACATTTTCCTTTTCACTTTATTTTTATCTTCAACTTCTTTGAGCTTTTTCTCATCAACGTACTTGCATCCTTCTTTTCCGCACTTAGGACATTTCATTGTTTATCCCTCTTGATTAATTTCTGTGTTCTACCATTGACATCATCAGTAGCTTCAAGCTGCAATGGTGTTATCCCTTGGTCATTTAAGTCCTTGGTTATCTGTGTCACATCTTTAGGCAAACACATTCCACCGTAAGCTCTGTCTTCATTGATGGATAGATGGTCAGCTCCAACTCTTTTGTCTGTGTAAAGAACTCTCTTTGCAGCATCATAGTCTGCTCTGTAGTGTAAAGCAATCTCGTTCCATTCATTTGCGAAGCTTACCTTTGTTGCAAAGAAAGCATTGCTCATGAACTTTGCTAGCTCACTTGTTTCTGCATCAACTTCCATTATTGGACAGTTGAATATTTTATGAATCTCAAAGAATTGTTCATTGATGTACTTGTCTGTGCTGCCAACAACTATTCTGTCAGGGCAGAAGAAATCAAATGTTGCTCTTGCTTCTGTCAAGAATTCCGGGCTATGGAGTATATCTAGCTTCTGATATTTAAGGGCATACTTTCTTGTAGTACCGGGAATTACTGTTGACTTCAGAATTATTAAGCCCTTGTATTCTCTCTCGTTTAGTTTCTCAAATGTTTCATCCAAAGGTTTCATAATCATCTTATCTGAAGAATCTGGGACTGTTGGTAAACATAAGAATAAAACATCACACTTTGTTATATCATCAAAAGATGTAGTTATATATTCATCTTTGTAAGGGTCATAACCAAGAACATCATAACCTAAAGCTTTATAGCCAGTGAGGATTGTACCTCCAACAACTCCGCAACCTATAACTCCTATCTTCATCGTAACACTTTCCTCCCGCACTTGGCGCACATCTTTTTTTCTTCTTCTAGTTTAGTATTGCAGTGGACACAGAATATTCCTAAGTCCTCTTCTACAATAATTTTTATCTTGAGTGTGTGGTTCTTGTACTTGTGAAGGTCTTTACTTTTTATGCTTATCCAGCCTTCCTTTGTCTCTTCCCTTTCCTTCCCTATCATGCATGTGCTTGTCTCCACTGCATTTACATGAAGTTCCTGAGTCTCCTCGTGTAGTGTCATTATGTCTCGCCTCCAATTTTTTGATTATCTCATGACATCTGATTAATATTCTTGCAAAGAATCTTTCAATAATGTTTCTCTCTCTGATTGTTACTCCTCTCTTCATTCCAATCTGAACCATGGATTGTCCTTTCTCAGTATCTGTTATCTCTATCGGTTCCATGGTATCTACTTTGACTTTTATATCAAAGTGTGTGTCCATCATCCGTCTGAACTTCTTGCTCTCTTGAAGCTTCTTGTAAATCATCAAGCTGTCATTATCTTGAATCTGTTGCTGAAGGTCTCCTACTCCTTCTTCAATCTTCTTCATCATCTTCTTCTCCATTAGTTTTGAACATTTTTTCTATGACTGGTTTGTTTTTGCATGGAGTGACAAGGTTATTTGTCCTCACTCTTCTTTCACAGTCAACTGGGAGTTCAGCCCCATTCTCTAAATGCTCCCTCATATAATAACAATTTTTGCATTTCCTACTTAGGTCTTCTTCTTTTATTAGCGGTTCCATTTTTCACAATCTTATAAGACTGGAAAACTAAATATGCTTCAGCTGCAATGATATGGGAACAGTTCTTTTTTAATCCTGCATCATAAGTGTAATGATGACAAGTGCAACTGTTCTGTTCCATACCTATTCTTACATCATAGCATTTGACTTTGAAGTACAATGCCTTCTGAGTTTTTGACTCTAGTACTACTTGCCCTTCAGTGATTAGTTTTTCAGCCTTTTTGTATCTATCAGTATTCATTCAGCTTTCTTTTCTTCTTCAGGTTTTTTTGTACTCTCTGCAAGAGTCTTCTGATTGTTCTTGAACTCTGCACTGATGACTTGATTGTATGCAGTTATCTTGTGTTCTTTCAAGAACTTGTCGATTTCTTCTTTGTCCCCTCTTATCTGAAGTTTGATGGTCATACTTGCTCCTGTCTGTCCATCAAATACTGCTATTGCTGTCTCGTCTGAATCATTCTCTTTTATGTTCAGTTCTTTGTATTTTAATTCCATGGTTTCCGCCTCCGTTTATTTGTACCCTAAAGCCTTGCATACTTGGATAAAAAGTGTGCTAGTCTGTTGGCCAATGAGCTCTGACTTCTTGTCTATCGGAAGTTCCTTCATAAAAGTAAACTTCTCTGAGCTAAGATTCTCAATAGTCTTTTCCATGCAATCTCTATGGATGTTGCCCATGTTTTCGACTACCCTTTTTCTTTGCTCTTCGTTGGTCTCTACTCTTTCTTCTGGAACATTCATAGGTTGTGAATTGCCTCCAGAATTAGAATTCTTTTGCAATGTCTTGATGAAGTTGACTGCGTTCTTATCGTCAATCTCTATCTTGACCTTGTCTCCTTTGTTGGCCTGCAAAACAAATTTCTTTGTTCTGTCTGTACTGCTGTACCACTTTCCACCTATGCAGATTCCGCCAGTCTTTTGACTGACATTCTCTACGATACCTTCTATTTCGTTTGTCATGTATCTCGCCTCCAATTATTCTTTTTCTAAGATAATCAATATTTTCCGCCCTTCCCAATGTTTAGGAACATATATGGCTGGCGAAGGTGATTTCGTCACTGGCACCTTTTTGTTGAGTGTTTCTTCCGCCTCTACTTCTATTTTCATGAACATCACCTGCATGTGTTTTTATTCATTAAACACTTGTCATATATATAATTTTCGGTTATTTTCATGTGAAACCTAGTCATCGTCTGTTCCTTCCATTCCATCGCAATCATCCATGTATCTTGGGCAATCTTTACAACTCTCAACTGTGTCTGTGCAGTGTACATCATGTATATCATCCATTTTTATTACCTCACTCGCTCCAATATTGTACTGCTCTTTGCTATGTGGGTGTGAATCTTGAAGCTCTTGCCACAATAAACACACTTCTTCCTAGCAGTAGTTATTAGTCCTCTTGGTTCTGTAAGTTGCTTTCCCCCACACTTGGGGCACATCACTTTGTATACTGCGCTCATTGTACATCCTCATCGAACTCAGTCTGTAATTCCCAGCTGTCAACTGTTCTCTCTACACGCCCATCTTTATGATGGAGGACCACCCCCTCGGCCTCCAATACTTTTATTGGCGCATAAAAGTAGCGGTAATAGTCTGCTCTCTCTCCGAAGAACTTTGCAAAGTCAAATGTTCCTGACTCTTCCCTGTTGAATCGGTCTATTCCTAAGAGGTCACAAATTCTTTCAGCAACTGTTCTGGTCTTGATAGGTTTGTTAATGGGGTAATTCCTCATTACATCCCATGCTGTTTGAATTGCTTCAACAGGTATCTTCTTCTGCACGACTTTTTTGTTAATGATTGTTTCTATAATGTAAATCTTAGGGCTTCTCCATTTGATTTCAAACTTTCCTGTGCCTTTGTATCTGTCTGTCTTTATTGCTCTTTTCATTGCAGGGCTCATTTCCAACATGCTTTCGATTTCTCCTTTCTCGAACTCGATGTCTTTTCCTACGAGCTTTGCAACTGATTCGAAGTCTTCCCAGTTGAAGTACCATCTGTATCTTGTGCCCTCCTTGACTGTTGCTATTGCAAGAGGTTTTAGTTGCTCGTACTCTGTCATCAAGTATGGTAAAAGAATTGAAAAAGAAGCTTTGGCCTTCATTGTTTTGTCAACCCCAGTCTCTTAGCTTCTTCATAAGTTTTCTCGAGCTCTGCTTTGCTCCTGCTGTTAATACTTCTTGGTAAAGCATATGGTTTGATGTTTTCCTTCATTTCTTGTATGAGTTCTTTCTTATTCATTTTTCTCTTCCCTAATCTTATCAATTACTCTTTGAACTGATTCGTGAATATTCTGTTCTTGTACAAGGATATATTCGTTAGGTTCTTGTGCATAGCCTTTCTGCCAAACAAACTCTTTTGCTACATTATGACATGCTTGCATTAGGTCTGCATCTTCATTTATATTAGCCCATGACATCAATGCGTTAATTCTCCTTTGTGCATCTACAAGTTCACACTTGCTGTACTCTTCTGGTTTGTACCCAGATATATGCGCCATGTCCTTAACCTTTGATTCGATTTGTTTTATTTCCATTTGTCTCGCCTCCGACTTGATTTAACGTCTTACACTTATGTAAGTATAGCTAGTATATAAATGTTTGGTTTTTCTTACAGACTTTTAAGCAATTTCAAGGCTTCTTCGGGGCTATTAACGTTAAAGCTTGTCTCTGGCATGAGCAGTTTTGCAGGATAATCGTTGCCTCCTTTGTGCAAGCTATCTCCTATATACATCGAATCTTGGAATCTTATCCCTGTTCTCTCTCTGTAACTGTTTAGGCCATATCCTTTGTCCTTTCCATCCTCTGTAATATCTATACTTGTTGTGCCTCCAATCTTAATTGACAGTCCAGACGGGAGCAATCTCTTCAGCTTGGTAACTAAATGCTTTCTCTTTGTTCCAAGCGGGTCGTATCTTTTTTTGTCCTCTAATGGTGCGCTCCTTCCAAGAACAGAAATTGTAATTTGAGTTTGCCTGTCTTCAATTACATCAAGAGTAATCGGTTTGGTTGCAGATTTCTTTAAGACTTCACTTGCAATCCTGACTATTTTTATCCTCAAGTCATGCTGCATCTCTTCAAAATACCATTCCACAATCTCGCCCATAGCAGTCCTATAATAAGCAAGACCAGATGTTGGAAGCAAATCAATGTAAACTCTTTGTGGGAGGGCTCCAAGTAATCTATCTAAGAACTGATACTTCATCAAAGATAAAGTTCCTCCAGAGATTACGCAAAGCCTGTACTTCTCTGCGAGTCTTGCAAGCTCAATAATCATATCAGAACTTGCAGGAGTTCTGCTCTCACTGATAACTCCATCCATGTCTAAGATTAAGTTTTTCATTTTCTTCCATAGTCATCTTTAAGTCTGACTATCTCATCTTTGACGTTTGTTGAGACCTCTATGATTTCTAGGTCTGTCTTCCTTCCTTTTGCGCTAGGCCTATGAACAGTCTTTGCAGGAAAATAACGCATCTTCTCTTCATCAAACATAAACTCTCCTTTCTTAGTATGATACTGTTCACTTAGTTGGTGTCCTGCTTTGATATGTAAGAGCTTAACAGTCCACTTCTTGTTCTGGTGTATTATCTTCTCCCATCCCCATGGATTTTTTGTGTATCCTTTTGTGTCATCATCGGTCGCATCATAATTACAATCCTGACATCTCAACTCACACAAGCCACCAGTAGCTTCGCTTGGTACTCCAACAACAAGCATCCCTTTCTTACAGCTTGGGCAAGTGTCTCCTTCTTCATAAAAATCATCTTCTCCCATGTTCAATCAACCTCTCTAACTTGTACAACTTATGTTTTCTCCAATAAGCTTTTTGCTCTGGAGTTATTTTGAATGCTAACTCTATCTGCTCCAGCATTATCCTAACGTCTGCAATCTCTTCTGCAACAGCTGCTTTGGTTATCTTGTTTGGCTTTCTTCTGTACTTATTAACTGCTATTGTTAACTCTGCCATCTCTTCATTCAACATTCCAGCTTGCATGTCTATCCCCCAATGAGACAATGCTTTCTTTAGCAAATCAATTACTTTCATAGTCCAATGCAGTCATCTATAGTGACGTCTGCCCTCTTCTCTATCTTTGCTTTTGGATTGTCAAAGCCCATGACATCTCCCATGTCTTTGAGTTGGTCTCTCATGTAATTGTAGTTGACTCCGTGGCTGTCTTTGTAAGCATCTATCCCATCAGGTATTCTGTACCAATCAATCAACATAGTCTTTTTGCTACCATACTGATGATAAAGATAAGTCTCGAACCATGTCATGTTAACTTACACCTCATGGTTCCTTCTTTGTCTCCGGGCTGAGTTATCATAATACAATCCCCTTTGCTGTTCAGATTAATGTCTAAATTCTCTGGTGTCTCAGGACACACAGGACATACCGGACACTTTGCAGGCCTGTACGTGCATGTTGTTTTACTGTCTTTTCCTAACTTGTATGTATACATTGGCAAAGCCACTAGTGTACCCAATAGTAATATAGTAATGAGTACACCCAGTAGCACTTGCTTACCTTCCAACTCTATCCTCATTATAACCGCCTCCTTTTTTTTGTTGATTGTACATTGCATCATATTTCTGCCTTGCATGTTCCTTCAATCTAAGATGCTCGTACAATGCTGGGTTGTGATAACCCAGATTAAAATGTATGTTGTGTGGTTGTTGGTATTTAGGTTTCTCCTTCACTGTTTGGTCAATGCTCATCTTTCCACCTCTTTTGCCAACCTCTGCATAAAGTGCGTCAGTTGTTTGTCGACCTGTCTGCTAACTCTCTTAACTTGCGCAGGACTTCTGGGGTTTCCATTGGGTTTTATGTACTTGCATGGAATATCTTCGCTACGCCCATATTTCCTGCAAATCTCAGGTCTATCATTATATACGACACACTTATTATTAACTCTATCTAAAAAAACGCACTTGCAGTCCTCTGTCATCACTACAATCTCGTCATCTTTGATGAATGGAAGTATCTCTTCTGGCTGGACCATTGCTTTTTTCTCGTGCTTCTTGGCCCAGTCTTTCTTCATTGGTATGACTCCGCAACACTCGCTACACCCCTTTTTACATTGCCAAGTCATTGTCCGTCCCTTCTCTTTTTTCTGAGCTCTTCACTTCTTGTCAAGTAACATTGCTTGCAAGTGATTAGTCCATTAATTTTGACTTCATCTATTGCTGACTCTCCGCAGATGTTGCAGAAAACTCTGTCACTCTTTGACATTCTCTTCTCATCTTCTTCTTTCATCAATGCAACTTCTTTCTCTAGTCTTTCTGCTTCAGCTTTGATTTTCTCCAGTTGCTCTTTCTTGTTCTTCATGGTCATGAACTCATTTCTATAGGCTCTTTCTACCCAGTCAGAGAAGTTATCCATGCAGTCATTTAGTTGAATGTCTTTGAGAACATCTTCACTAAGTCTGATTAATTTTTGTTGTTTCATTTTGGCACCACCCTTATGATTTGTGCCTTGTTCAGAATTTCAGGGTCTTTCTTTTCAGATTGTAGTGCAAAGTTGTGTAAGTCATGCTCCAGCAGAAATCCTATTTTCTTTATTGGATGCCTGCCATTGTCATTGTATATTACTACAACTTCTTTTCCTACGAGTTTATTCCACGATTCCATATTTTCCGCCTCGTTTAATTGATTAATGCTTAATTTTGAGTGTAAAGTATATGTAATATAAATACTTTTCGGTTACATTTCATTAAGATATACAAATGTATATATGATTAGTATATACTAATATATAACCCACCCCCCTTCATTTCCACTGGAGATGTGATATTCAATTCTCATGTAGTTCTTATATAATATAATATAATATATGCTTAATCTATATATAATATAATAGAGTTCCACAAGAAATAAGGGGGGGTCAGCATCCCAATAGGAGGGGCCAGAATTAAGAAATTCAATCCTTTGAGCACTTAACCGCCTTTATTTCCAGTGGACCTCTATTTCCACTGAATATGAAAATGATATATGGATGTGATATACATTTGTATATATGATTTATCCTTGAAGTGCCTTCTCAATCTTGTTTTTGCAGAGAATGCAGGTAACTTTATCAATATTATGTGTTAAAAAATTTTTATTTGTACATCTTGTACAATAACTTGCATCAAATGTTGGATGATAATAATGCATTTTACGGCCAGATTTGTCTTTCATATCTTCACCACGTTTGATTGAGAACATCGTACCACAAGTATTACACTTATAGTATGATTCTTTCTTCGTTTCAAAGAGCAGATGCGCCTTCTTGCTCTTACAATAGCAACATTGCATTATTAGTATTTAAAGATTCTTTTCTTTCTTCCAGATGTCTTCGATATACTTCTCTATATCTTTACCTATAACATCCCATGAGAAGTCCTTTCTGATGTGCTTACCATGAGCCTGAGCCGTTTTCTTTGCTCTTTTGTAGTTTGAGTAAACTTTTCTCATAAGTCGTCTCAAATCCTTTATATCGGGCTCTGCCCATTTGCTGCCAACATAAGGGTATCTCTGGTCAGAAACGTTATCTCTCTCAGCATTTAACATCTCTTTGACTTTGATTCTCAAGCTTGGATGACTAAAATCTAGAGTCCCTCCAAATCCTGTAGTGATTACTGGCTTGTCGCATGCCATCATTTCCATCTCACACATACCAAAACCTTCTCCTCTGCTTGCAAATACTCCAACATCTACGGAATTATACAGTCTAATTAATTGCTCTTCAGACAGGTCTTGTATAAGAACAAACACATTTTTAGATTTTGGAGTCAAGTACTGGCCTAACCATTGATTAACATCAAAAGGTTCTCCTTTGTCTAAAGCAATAGAAGTAGCATAATTTGTATTAAGCTTCAGCATCAGTGCGACATCTGTTTCTTTCTTGAACTCTTGCTCGAATGCTTGAAGAAAAATATCAACACCTTTCCTGTCTCTCTCTCCGAAAGCGCACACTGCACCCATACCGAAGAAGATAAATTTATCAAGCAACTTGTCTCCCCCATGGATTGATTTGAATGTTTTCTTTCTCTCAACTTTTATAGGTTTAACATGAGGACCTACACCATGAGGTACAACTCTAAGTTTATTCTTCACGCCTGCATTCTTGTATACATCTTTAACATAATTACTAGGAACCCAAACCTCTTTTATGGTTGGAAGATTCATATTATTAATCCAACAACCCGGAGGATTGTCTCCTTCATAAACAGAATATCCTATTGTTATGTGGTGTTTCAAATATCTATGCCAGTGGTCTGTCCAGCCGTAATTGAAAAGAATGTGATTGTCCGATTTGATTGAGAATGCGTTGTACATCTTTGTGAACTCTGGTCCGAAATAATTTGTTGGGAACTGAGTTAACCAAACTTTATTGAACTTTGCTATCTGCTTTACATACTCTCTGCTGCTTTTTGTTATTCCTTCATGACTCCATAATGGACTGTTATAAACTATTCTTCTTTTCATATTACCACCACGTCTTCAACTATTCCTTCGCAATATTCTTCTCTAAATTCTTGGTCATTCAAAACTTCCAGAACTTTCTCTTTACAAACCTTATGGCATAAAGGAACAGTTTTATTTATACATTCATCTTGAGTGTACAGCTCTTCAGGTTCTTCCATTGTGCAACCACTCATAGTAAATAGGGCTATTATCAAGACCGCTATTGTAAGTATGTTAACTATGTTGACCATCATCAAGACTTTATTTGAGAATCGAATAGTCTTGTGCATTGCTTTAATTTCTTCCAGTAAGCTCTTCATCATTTTTCAACCAAGCTATTGTTTTAGCTACCCCCTTTTTCCAATCCATCTGTGGCCTGTAACCAAGCATTCTTATCTTGTTAATATCAACTTTGACTCTTTGAGGTTGTGCAACTTCAGAATCTCTGAATACAATTTCTGATTTGCTCCCTGTAATATCTTTCACGTACTTTGCTATTTCAAAAACATTTACTTCTTTTCCATTAGCAATGTTATAATCTGTATTCCACACCGGGCTGTCCATCACTAATTTAAATGCATTCATGAAGTCTCTAATGTAAGTCAAGTCCAATGTCTTTTTGTCATCACCATATATTACTAAAGGCCTGCCGTTGAATGCAGCACGAATGAACCTAGGGATTATCCTATCTGTCTTATCGAGCTCTCCGTAAACTGTGCTTGGCCTGATAATCTTGTACTTGATTCCATAACATTCCCAGTAAGCTTCAGCCAATCCTTCAGCATAAGTCTTAGATGCAGTATAGGTATTTTTCTCTTTAGAAAGAACCCTGCTTGAACTGAACAATATTAATTCTTTTACATCCTTTCTTCTCAACCCTTCCATTATATTGAATGTTCCTTCAACATTATTCCTGAAGGCTATGTTAGGAGTTGTTATGCAATCCCTGACTATACACTTGCTTGCCAGATGGAAACATATTTTTGGACTTCCTTTGATGTTTGCTTTCCTAATATCCCTGTCGACTTGAATGTCTATATTCTCAAATTCGTAATCAAAGAGATTCATAATATGGCTTCCAATAAATCCTGAACCTCCAGTTATTAATGCCTTCACTTAGACACCTCCACTTCGAATGATTCCTTCCATTGGAACTTAGCATAGAACAAGTGATGGTTACTAACAAACATCTCCCTGAATTCAGGAACATTAGAATACAACTTATCCCCGTCAAAAGTATTCTCAGGAATCTTTCCTGCCTTGTTGACAAAGATAATCTTGTTACCTTTTATGTTAACAAACCATTTGTGATATTTTCTTCCAAAAAGAACTTCCCAGAAATATCTTGGGCACTCGATGTACCCTGCTTTTGCAACTCTCATTAATTCTTTGCAGGCTTTTTCAGGGTCATCAACGTGTTCAAGAACATTGCTGCAATTCACAAAGTCAAACTCTTTGTCTTTGAAGGGCATATCCTCTACGTCACCTTCTATAAACTTTACTCCTTCAGGTACTACAAGGTCTCCTCCCCGGCTAGTGTTATCTTTATACTTCTCTAGTAAAACTCCAGCTTCGGGGTGTGGATGATTTCCACTTCCAACATCTAAAAACTTAGGATTCCTCTGCCCCATTCTCACCAACCTCTCTGATTTTTCTGAACACGAACCAATCAATGTGATGGCTGCCATACTCTTGAATCTCAAAACCATGCTTGCCTATGTAATTAATGAACCAAGCAGCAGTTCCTTTTGCTCCTTTTGAATCACTCCAATCAAATGTGAACCTTCCTCGCTCGTTGTATTTTTTGAACTGGCCTTCTGGATATTCAGGCGTAGGGTCTACCCACATTCTTTCAGTCTTTGTACCTTCAAGACAGATATAAAGTCCTTGAGGCTTTAATGCATTGTACATTTTAGGAACGAAAATATCTTTGTTCTTTGTGCTGTTATGCTGCAACACTGTGCAAGTCCATATAACATCGAACTGTTCTTTATATTCTAAATCCATTGCATTCTTATGTAAATAATCTACTTTGCAAAGGTTGTTAGAATCTGGGCAATCAGGGTGAATTTCTGCAAGGTTTTTCTTTGCATTCTCTACCATTCCTGCGCTGCCTTCTGCAACTGTGATGTGCCAATCTTTAGTCAATGGCTGAAGTAATTGTTGCATTCCTTTGACCAATCTTCCCGGGCCTCCACCTATGACTAGAACTTTAGCATCTTTAGGGACTCCATGCTTTTCACAAGATTTCTGAAACCATTCAAGGATTCCTCCTTTGTCTACCTTCCAGTTCTTTCCTGTGCTGGCTAGAACTCTAGGCTGATTCCAATACTCTCTATCATCTTGGTCTCCGATTGTAAGTGGTGGTAAATCTTTAACTGGTGTTCCGCTGTCTCCATCAATTTCTTTGTTCATTTTTCTTTCCTCCAGAATACTCCGTATCCTCTGCCAAATTTAATCTCAAAACTTCCGAATCTTTCATCTTTGTTCCAAATTTTAATAGCCTCTTGTATGGGCACATGGTCCATATCATGAACTACTATGATTCCTTCTGGACTTAAATGTTTTTCAACAAGTTCCAAATCATGCAAGCAACCCAAAGTTGAATGGTCCCCATCAACATAAATTAAGTCTACATTATCAGGAAACTTCTCAAGCGTCTGAGTATTTATTTTTTGAATATTTACTCTCTCAAATGATTCCAGCAAAGCCCTTGCTGGTTTCTCATTTACTTCATCGTAACCAAGCCACAAATCATATCCGTAATAAGTTGCTTTAGGACAAGATTCAAGCATTACTTTACCAGATTGTCCTGACGCTATCCCTGTCTCGACCATCACTTTAACATCTCTAATCTTATTGATGCTGGTAAATAAATACCTTAGAGTGTTATAATGAAGTTCCGTGTGTTCTTTCTTCCAATCATTCATTGTTTACAACCCCTTTTAAGTATTCAATGTCAAGTGCGTGACTTCCATTGATGTACTTATCAAGTACTGGTGGGAGTCCTCCCTCTTTAACTTCACTCAATAATGGAAGACCAAGAGGATATTCTAATCTTCTCCTTGCAGTGAAATCAATCATGCATTCTGGAAAGAATTTTATCTCTTGGCATTTCTTCAGCCATTCTATTTCTTCATCTTCACTATCAAGCTTGTGATTAAGTTTTGCATAGAATAATTCTTTCTCAACAGTCTCCCAATCAGAAAGACCTAGAGGACCTACATGAGCAAAGTCAAATTCTGGATGAAATGTCCAAGCCCCTTTTATCTTTACAGTCTCATGAACTTCTCCTGTAACTTTTAGGTCTGGTTCGAACTTGAAGAAGCTAGCGAACATAGAATAACCAGCATTGGTTGCTTTCTTGTTAACTTCTGGGTCTAAAGGAAGAGTCCTGATACCTGAATAAACAAAGTATTGTCTGAACTTTATCCCATTAAAGCCTAACTTTTGTTGTTCTTCAGCGAGCTTGTGCAAGACCCCGTGTTCTATTGGATAATATACATGGTCATGGTCGAAATTAAGAATCCAATCAGCTCCCATCTCTCCGCACCTTTTAATCATATCTGTCTTGACAGTTCCAAATCCGCCTTCAACTAAGTCGCATCTGTCATTATCATAAATCTTAATCTTACCATTCATTGAAGCCATAGATTCAACAATCAATCTTGTCTTATCAGTTGTTTGCCTGCTGATTCCTACAAGCACTTCATCAACTGCTGGAAGGACTGAAGCTATTGCATAGCCAATCCATCTCTCTGCGTTATGTACGTGTGTTCCTGCTACGATTCTCATTTTGTTTCCTTAACCTCTTTTCTGTGAGCCGCCATCTTTTTCCAGTTGTAATGTACATCCCCTCCAACTCCTGCATCTATCACAACCAATGGTTCTTTATAATTAACCTTTACTTCTTGAGGGCCATTGCTTACATTCTGAATAGGTATCCTTCTGCTTAGAGCTGGAACTGTTATCTCTTCTACTATCTCCCCGTAATGATACCCATCATTTTGTTCTGCTTCTTCTCTATAAGCTAACTGTTGTCTTAAAAATGCAGGTATTGCTCTTTGGTCGTTAAGCGCATAATTCAAGGCGTCAACTTGCAATTTAAGCTGGGGTTCATCTTTATATGTGGCCCCATTTGCTATGCAATAACCATCTATGTGGCTTCTTAATCTTTCTTCGAAACCATGGATTTTTTGTTCCTTACAATAATCACTCAATTCTTCTTTTTGTTGAAGCAGTTGTGTTAACATTTTTATCCCTCCTCTATAAGCTTTCTTTGTTGCTCGTGATTCAAGACAAATTTCTCAAACATTTTCTTATGGTCCTCGAGCATTTCAGGGTGTAGGAATTCATAAAAGTATATCCAGAACTCTCTCTGTTCTGAACTAGGTCCCTCATCAATAACCCAATCTCTCCTAGACCAAATCCATTCGTAAATGAACTCAGGCATTGAACCCTTAATCATTGCAGCGTTCATATCAGCCCATATGTTCCAGCCAACCTTTTCTGTTAGTTTCCTGAACTTCTCCCACTCTTTAGGCTTTCTCATTCCGGGACCCGCAATAAAATAATTCCTTGCTCCTCTTTCGACTTCTGCCTTTCTTGTTTTGACATGCTCAAAATACCAGTCCTTGTTTCCAAGATTCAGAATATTCCAAGTGCCGAACAATCCTTCGTGAGGGCTCTTAACATAATTCATTCCGTCCTGTGCCTTGAAAGCTAACTTCTTGAAGAATGTCTTTTTGATTCCTCCTTGTTCCTCACTCTTGAATTCAGGTGGTTTCTCAAAAGCTTTAGGACTGTCCTCTCCTGCAACCATCTTAAACCAGCACATAATTCCTAGCCTGTTATATCCTTCTTCTTCACAAGCTAATAATATGTACTTGAGATTCTCCATAAATTCTTTGCAATACCATTCGTCAGTGTCGGATACTAGAACCCAATGGTCTGGGTATTTTTCCAACACGTGATTAAGATATTGGTTTCTTTGAACATCAAACTTATCATCCCAAGTCCTTCTTACGATGTCGCATTTCTCGATGTTTTGTAAGAACTCGATTGAGTCATCAACACTTCCTCCATCTACAGCTACAATCTTATCAACGTAATCTTTCACTCTTCCAACAGCAGTCTTTAATTCGTCAGACCTGTTCAGTGTCATAAAGCAGTAAGCAACCTTTGGAAGTTCCTCAACGCTTTCTGCAAGTTTCTTGCCCTTTTCAACAAGCTCTAAGCATTTCTTTTTATCATACCATTCTTGTTGTTTGACCTCTTTGTTTATTGGTTCTTTCACGCCTATAACCTCCTGTTGTATTTTTTCAAATGCATCATCGCCATATTCTTTCTTCAAGTTCTCAGCGTCTAATGCCATGGGGCACTTGCCTAACTTCCAATAAGGATGTTCCTTAATGATTTCTGGATGGTCTCCGAAGTAAGGCTTCACCATTGTTACAGTATTCAAAGGAGCTCCTTTCAATAAGAACCCCCCATAATTATCAAGCCATACGTTTAGAGGATTGCTTGATATTCTGGCTTTGTCTCTGAGCTCATAATACCTGAATCTTTCCCACATTCTTTTGGTTTCTGTGAGATAACCATAATGGTACCTTGGGCATCCCGGAAAAACAATCCTTCTTTTTCTGTACTCGTCATCAATATAGATTTGTCTTCCTTCCTTATCACTGATTGTAGCGTGACTAGGGTAATGCATTCCGTCTTGCCATCTAAAGATTCTCTCATGATATTGCCCTTGCCTTACTCTTGTTCCAATCATATCAAAGAATAATCTATCAGCCCTTTTTCCCTTAGCAATTTGTTCCATGCAACCATACTCGTCAGAGTCTGCAACATGGTTAAAATCTTTCCAGAACCATCTTTGAGGATTGAACACATGCATTACTTGATGGTGCCTTTCAAGATATTCATTGAGTCTATCTAAATCATCTTTCTTGTACAGCTCGTCATCATCAACTACCAAGACCATATCTCTCTCGTGGTCAGGTCTTTGGCCATCTGGAAGTTTATCCAGTGCGTCAATGTATGCCTGTCTTAGAACAGTCTTGTCCTTGACTTTCCCTAGTCTTTTATAGATTATGAAATCTTCAGGGCTGTCCTTGATGAAATCATTTATTATGTGTTCGGTGTCATCAAGAGATAATCCTTCTTCATTAACGGCTTTAGCATAATCAGTGCTTCCTTCTATAATTATTATCTTACCGCCTGATTCCTTTATGAAATCATATATTGACTTTATACTGTACCATATGTATTCTCCCCCGTTGAGGGTTATATAACAAGCAAACCATTTCATTTTCCCATCCTCTTTCTTATCTCACTGCTGCTGTTGACTTTTTCTCCACCAACATTAGAGACCATTTTTATCTTTAGCTCTTTGCAAACTTCTGCTTCTGGAATATTATTTTCGTCTCTGTCCCCACCATTAGCAAAAATATCTGGCTTGAGCTCTCTTAAAGTCTCACATTGAGAACCATCTTTATCTATAGAAATCATAACTCTATCAACAAATTCGTAAGGTCTTATTGTATGTTTAATGCTCATCTCATCATGGACTATTTGACCATGCTTTAGAATCTGCTGTCTATTATTGTTTATAATTACGACAAGCTCATCTCCGAGTTTCTTTGCTTCTTCCATGAGCCGAACATGTCCTTCATGAAGGCATGTAAAGTATCCGCTTACTGCGACTATTTTCTTCTTCATAAATACCACAACCATTTAGCGAGTAATATCAGGGCACCATAAAATGCAAATAAGCAAACTAACACGAAAGCTAGAGTAATCAGTGATAAGACATATTGCCAAGCAGTGTACTTAACTTTCTTTTTCTTCTTTGGCTTCAGGTCCTTCAGCATCTTTTCCATCTGCGGTGTCAGTTCTCCCATCTATTATCCCTCTCATCTTTTTTATCCAAGTCTCAGAGTCTAAATCAAACTCTTCCCTATATTTTATAGCATCTTCCTTCATTAAATTGTAATGTTCTTTATCAGTTATTGCCAAATTCAGCTCTGAATAAATATTGTCTGCATCAGAAGCGTAATGCCAAGTTCCATAACCTGCATCAATAGGGTGTGGTGCTTCAATCAAGCCCGCTCTCCCATTTGTTATTTCAACTGCTGTGCTATTGTCTGATACAAGAATTGGTACATGAGAATACAAACTCTCTGGAATCATCAAGTTAAATCCTTCCCCACTACTTGCACTCAAGCAAAGGTCTGACGCAGCAATTAATTCTGCAACTTCTTCGTACTCCAATGGTTTATCATGGATGCAAATTACATCCTGCCATTTGAATCCTTCAGGTAAATCTATCCTTTTAGGAATTACTCTATCAAGATAATCAATAGCATTCATGTGAGGATAATCATTGTATTTAACCCAGTGGAAAAAGAACTTCACATGTTTGTGTTCAAGTCCTACTTTTATTGCAGCTTCCAGAATGTGGAAAGGGTTCTTCCGTCTTTGAAACCTCATATAATTGAACACTATGAAGTGCTCTTTGCCAAAGTTATACTTGCGCCTAACATTCTTTTTCGCCAAATCCTTTATCGGCTTAAAGACAGTCTTGTCAACAGGGCACAATACTGGCTCTGTTACTTCGAACCCTTCCCTTTTCATCTGGTCTTCGCCAAACTTTGAAGGAGGAATAATTATATCCATCTTATTCATGAATTCTATGCCTGCCGATGGAAGGCCCTCTGAATCAACAAAAGAATAGAATATCTTTTTTATTTTATCATTATAATTTATCAAATTAAGATGTTGTAATGATTCTCTTATTATTGCATCTCCTATGACAAACAAAACATCTGGAGAGTACTTGTTAAGATAAGTCATTAATCGAATCAGGTATTCGTTGCTTCCTTCAGGAGGATACATTGGAACTACAATGACTCCTTCTTTTGTTACAACTTCTATATCTGTAGGGTCACACCCATAATTGCCCCCAACATAAATAACCTTATGGTCTTTAGATAAATCTCTTGCAAGCATCTTGCCCATTCTAGCATAGCCTGTTGTACTTTCCCATCTATCTCCAAAAATCATTACTGTTTTTTCTTCTTCCATTCTTCAACCCCGAGACTCACTGGCGCTTTGCAAACTATGCAAGATACGAATAGTGAGTTAGGGGGAAGCCCAACGACCGCCTCGTTCTTCTGGACTTCGTCCCCCTTCTCAACTATGAGTGTGCTACCGCAATGAGAGCACCTAATCTTCAGTTCCGCTTTCATCTTCTCCAAAATCTTCTGTGTTTTCTTGTTCAGATTCTTCTGGAACTTCTTCTGAATCTCCTATTATCTCTGCGAAACCAAACTTGTCAAGTGTCTTTGTAATTCTGACATTTACCTTCTCTCCTATGTTGACGTCTCCTTGAACAAAAATTGTATAACCATCAACTTTTCCAATAGGGTCTCCTTTAGCTCCCTTGCTCATTATCTCGAGCTCTATTTCTTGACCTTCATTAACAGGTGGTTTAAATCCTCCTTGTCTCATTTTGCATCTGCCTCCAACTTCAGTTGTAATTCATTCTTTTTTGCGAGAATCTCGCTAACCTCTTGGTTAACTTTCTCGTCTATCTTTTCTTTGCCTGTCTGGTCAAGAGGCATCAGTCTGAACTCTGCGGTTACAATCTGTCCTCCTAGAACCAGTCCGGGATAGCCGTCGACATATTCTAAGTCAGCAGCCAACCTTCTTTTTATGGTGACGGGAAGATTCTCCTTGTTGAAGAAGTCAATGAGTTTATTGTAAATCTCTGCGAATCTTTCTTCTGTTGCTTCCATCACTCCCCTTCCCCATTTCTGGCCGTGCTCTTCTGCAATCTGCATAAGCTTATCTTCATAAGCTTTTAATTGCAGCTTAGCTTTTCTCTTCTCGTCGTCACTCATCATTTTTTCTTTTCTTCTTTTTCAGGCTTTTCTTCTTCTGTTGTTTCTTCTTCGGCTTCTTCTTCAGGAGCCTCTTCCTCTTCAGCTGGAGCATCATCTTCTGTTTCAGCTTCAGCTGCCTCTTCTTCACCGCCTGTCTCTTCTGGTTTGTCTTCTTCAGGAACCATTTTAGGGTCATCATAATAAATAACTCCTATCAAGAATCCTGAACTCTTCTCAATAATCCTTGGAGATTCTAGAATCTCACAACCATTCTTTTGCAGTTCAACCATGTGTTTGTTGACTTGCATCTCTGCTTCTTGGAAATTACTCCTAACGTCTGTTTCTATAATTTTTGCTAATTTCATTTTCTTCCTCCTTAGTTTTGTGTCTGAAGTAAGGTTGCCACATTCTGGTCCTTCTTCATCATTGAAACTATCACATCAGCTACTTTTTTCACCAGTAGCTTTTTCTTCTTTGTCTCTGTAAGGTTCAGCTCATCTATACTCATAGCAAAGCCATCCTTTATGCTTCTGTTAGTCTCTTTATTGAATATGACAATATCAAATGTTGCGCCTTTGTCAATCTCTTCTTTCATCACAGGCTCTACAGCCATCTTTTCAGCACCGCACTTAGTGCATCGAGGGTCTATAGGTTGTCCCGGTTTGTCAACTTCCTTTTCTACATGACCACATGCCTTGCAGATAACTCTATATCTTTCCATCTTGTTTTGCCTCCTCAATTATTTTATCCCATCCTTTTGGGAATCTTACTTCTTTGCATAAGAATCTGACAACCCATGGGATGTCATCATCACTGCACATAAAAAGAAATTCTTTGAGCATCTTGTATCTGTTTTTGTGTCTGAATTCCACTTCTAAATCTTTCCATAACTTTGTGAAGTTTTTAATGTTAAGCTTTACCATTGGCGGTGCAGCTTTAAATTCTTTGTTCTTCAGCTCCTTTATTTTCTTTAGAACGTACGCACCTATGTCTTTGAGGTTTGGATTCTTAGATTTTTCTACATGAAAATATCTGAATAGATGAAAGAACCCCATCGGGTTTATTATCTCATTGTTGTTTTTGGTGTAAAATAGTAAGAACTCTCTATACTCGGGGACTTCAAGAGTCTCCCTCAAATCGTCTATGGACCTTGTTTTCTTAAACCACCAATCAAACATTTACTTTACCTCTATTCTGCTAATCTCTTCTTCCTATTGGCTGCTTCGAGTGCTTCTGAAGTAACCTGTTTTCCATCTCCAAGTCCTTCTTTGATTTCTTCAATGGATTTATCATCTTTTTTCTTTATCAATTTAGAACCCTCCAGCTTTTCTTCAACATAATCTTGTAGTGTATCACCTGCTTGTGCAGCTTCAACTTTGAGCTTCCTGTGCAGCTCATCAGAAATTGTAATATTTTTTCCCATTTTTGTATTTTTGTGATATAATTATTATATAAACTTTTGTAACAATTAAGAAGTAGAAAATTTACTTTCTTCTTATTTTAATTTTTGCAATTACTTTTCCTCTAGTATTTACCTCAAGATACTCGGCAGTATAGTACTTAGAAATAATCCAGTCCAAGAGATTCCAAAGAATCTCCCGGACCTTCTTCTTGAGCGTCATTGCTCCAGTTATAACTCAAGAGTTTCTATTTTTTCTTTTTGAGCTTCACTCCTTTTTTCTCTAGAAAGGTCTTTACAAACCTTACAGCGTTGTTTACAACACTTGTTATAGCAATACCCATGCTACCTGTTAAAGCCGCATTGAAGTCTGCTCCTGTGTAACCTGTAACTCCTCCAACAACTGTACAGATTACTATGCTCTTACCGAACTTTGTCCAGTCAAAACTTTCTTCTTTTTCTTTGAGGTTCTTTCCATAACCAAGCAAGGAATATCCAAGCCCAGCAATAGCGCCTCCGATTATATGGTCATACATTTGATGCACCTCCTGTTTTAATCCATTTAGGGTCTATGTTACAAGACCCAATTCCAACGTTGTGAGTATCAACATACTCTCTATCTATATAAAAATAACCTTTTTTTCCCCACCAAGTTCCCCAGCTGTTGATTCCTTTGAACCTATCGAGCATGGCATCATAGCCTAGAAGGGTTACAGCATGCCCTCCCCTGTAAGTCTCTCTTTTTAAATCAGGCATTGGGATATACCCTGTTGTCTTATCGGCTTTGAAATTCCATACTTTAAGTCCTATCCCTACGGCTCTTCCAGAGTTAAGGCAGGTAACAACTTCATCGGAATCCTTTATGAAAAAGTAGTCCTTAATTTTCCAGAAGTTCCTCCCATATTGTTGGGCTGCAAAGTTTGGTTCATCATTCAGTTCTGCTATCTTGTACGGGCATAATTTATCTGGGGCCATCCCATACTTGTGCATCACTTTGAACATATCTCTAACTGTCATCCCTCCAAACTTTGGGAAGCCTCCGTTGAGTTTCCTTGCAAAATAGTAATGGTATCTCTCGCTGAAGCCCTTTTTGAATACCGGGTCTCTCAAGAAATTAACATTAATCTTGTTTATCTGCTGTTCGAACAAGCTCATTGCAGTATGGCTAGCACAGCTTCCAACTCTGCCCTGATATTTTACTTCTTGGTCATCCCATGATAAGTCTACAGTGCCTGATTTAGGCCTTCCTCTAAGCTTTAAATCCCTCTTATCTACATCTAAAGGTTCTAAGTCCAAAACAAATTTTCCATGCCTGAAATAACGTTTAATTAGCTCAAGCCAATATTGTGTGTTTACCATTTTCATACCTCAGCTAGTTCTATTCTTATTGCGGCTTTGCTGTAACTGCCGTCAGCATTATATTCATTCTTTAGTTTGGCTCCAGAATATCCAATTATCCTGTACTGGACATTTCCCCCGGGATTTGTAAAAGTATATGTTGATAAAATTCCGCTAGTCAATGCTCCAACATACTCCCAGTTAGTTCCATCGGCAGTCATCTCCATCCGGATTGTTCCTTCAAAGACACACCTTATATTTACTCTGACTATGGTATTGCCTAAGTGAATCTGTTTACTTGCTAATAGGCTTGGAAAATCTCCTGAGCCTCCGAATGTTGCTCTTGGTGTCATTGTATATCAAATAGTAGGTTGAAATCGTAACCGCCCGTTGCATTCACATAATCCATTGTACAGTTGAAAGGGAAATAACTTGTGTTCACTCCAGTATAAACTACTTGAGGTGAAGTAGTCAAGACAGTATTATTACATGTTATATTATGAGTGCTGGATGAAGAGCTAACATAAGCAGTTACATTTATTGGACAATCATAAGTGCATGTTGCATTGTAAAGGCATCCTGCTGTTGAAACATTTGTTGCAGTCACATTATATTGGGTCAAAGTCAAGCTGGTAAAGTTGAAGTTTGACATGTCAGGTCTGAATTGTAAGATGCTTATTCCTGAGCAGAACTGAATATCTAATCTGTTGTTAACTTGAGTCATGTTTGGAAGAGATTCCATTGTTGGACTTTCTGCTCCGATGAAATAACTGATTGTGTCATTCTCTGTATCCGTACTCCCATTGCAATTAATATAGAACCAATCAACTTTGCTTGCAGGACATGTTGTCTCATTGCATTGTAAGTCAGTTGGATTTGTAGGTCTGTAATTCAAAATAGTTGTTGTATCACTATCACTTGAAGACTTTACAGTGTCGGTTACAGAAATAGAACAATTCCATACATCATCAACTGTTAAGTCTGATATATTAACTTGAGGTGAGATTGTCACGTTTGAATTCAGGGCTATGCTTTGTCCTGTTTGGTTTGAGAAATACGCTCCGTTCTTGTACCAAGTTACATTCCCTGTTGCTGCATAAACTTCTGTGCTTGTTATGTAAGCTTTGCAAGTTAAGTTAGAAGTTCTGTACGGGCTTGATGTTGGATAAGCTGAGACTGTAAAAGTATAAGGCAATATATAATAATATTTACTTACTTCTTCAAGAGTGTATGCGCTTGTGAGGGTTGTTGTTGAACTGTTGACTTTGATGTAAGCTCTTCCTGTTTCTGCTCCATAAGTCCATGTCTTTGAGCAAACAATATTTGAACAGTCAGTTGATAATGTTGCAGAACCTATGCTGCTTGTTTGGACTGAGCTGTTGTCTCCATGATACAAATCATAATTAACTGCTAAAGCCGAACCAGTTGTTCCAGTTCCATAAATATCTAATGTAGTATACCAATTTATTGTTATAGTTGAGCCTGTTTCTTCGCTTTGTGAAGTTTGAGGTGTTGGTTCTGTTACTGAAGAATTTGTCAAAGGGATGACATTCCCAAAATCATCAGGGTTTAAATCACACCTGTTAGTTCCTTGAATTTTATCACATCCTCTGTTTCCCCATGTGAAATCACTCATTGAATTATTATAATGTGTTATGTCTCCGACTGCTCCTGAAGAACTAAACATACCATAAGAGCTTCCTCCACTTCCACCATAACTTCTGTAACCTGCTCTCCTATTGCTTCCCGGTGCCGCTCCATCTCCCGGGTTCAAGTCTGTGAAATTATTATTATAAACATAAGTATTTGAGTTTGAAGTAAAATATGATGCATAAGTTGAAGAACCTGCACCTCCGCTTCCCCCATTGTCTTTACAGTCATCATCTGTGTTAGCTCCACCTACACCTCCATTGCTCCCTTCTAAATCATAAACTGTGTTGGAATAAATATCACAACCCACTCCTGTACAGTATAATGCTATCAAACCTGATGCTGTTCCTCCGTTTCCCCCGTCTCCATTGTCACTTATTCCATTTCCTGCAACTCCTCCATTTAAATCATAAACTATATTATCATAAGTATTTGAGTTTGCCGCTATCCTTATTGCATAAACTGCTCCTGAGCTTCCTCCGTCTCCTCCGTCTTCACATTCTCCACCTGTTCCAGAACCTCCATTAACTCCAGTTCCTCCAGTTATTGCTGAGACGGTATTTCCATAAACATAGGCATTTCTATCTGTTCTTATACCATAAGAAAATCCACCTGAACCTCCGTCCCAACCGTTCTCGTCATCATCTCCGTCGCAACCGCCATCAATATCCCCTTGGCCTCCTGTTCCTCCTTGGACTGTTGTTATAGTTGAGTTTGAAATTAAATTGTAATCGTCCCCATAGAAAGCATAAGAACCTCTTGCTGAACGACCGTTTGTAGCATCGCACTCATCATCATTATATGCTTTACCTACAGTTCCGCCAGTTACTGAAGTTATTGTTGAATTTATTACGCTAGTATAATCATCAGTGTAAATCCCATATGCATATCCGTTTACTCCTCCACTGGCATCTCCATCATCAGCGTCTGCATTACCTCCATTTCCACTTCTTACAGTAGTTATTTGAGAATTATAAATTTGCATGTGGCCTTCAGAATTGTAAATCCCATAAGCATCTCCACCAATTCCTCCCTCGCAGTCATCGTCATCGTCAGAATCGGCTCTTGCGGAACTGCTCCCAACTCCTCCTGAGATTGAAGTTATTTGAAGGTTCTCTGTCTTGAGGCCTGCCGCTGTGCTATAAATACCATAACCATTTCCTCCAGCACCATTATAACATCTTCTAACTCCTCCGCTTCCTGCGCTTTTTGCCCCTCCATTCTGACCAGCTATTGAAGTTATTGTTACATCCTCTAAATAAATGTTATTTCCTGAAGCGAA